>Ga0070711_100000391_pt1 | contig 22572 bp, 26 predicted proteins | sample LARL53metaG_FD_65452 | JGI IMG/M metagenome (GOLD analysis project Ga0070711, IMG submission 65452) | Corn, switchgrass and miscanthus rhizosphere microbial communities from Kellogg Biological Station, Michigan, USA - LAR L5-3 metaG | ecosystem: Host-associated > Plants > Roots > Rhizosphere ... | reverse complement strand
CTCCACTGCAGTTTGTCGGTAAACCTTCATTCAGCCACTTTAGCTGAACATCTACCTTACCCTGCTGAAAGCGGACATATCGTGTGCTAATGGACCGGACATATCATGTGCTAGCGACAGCAGAGTGGTCGTTCGTTGCTCCTCCGACCTTAGGTATGGTAAGGTAGCGGCCGAAGCAAGTCGAGGCGGCGGGAACAATCTATGAAGTTGAAACGGCCTGCAGTGGAACACGCTCGTGCCTCAACGACAGACCAAAGTGTTGTGAGTTGATCAAGTCAGGACTTCAAGGGATGACTCGGCTCCTAGCTCCGCTTTGTGTGGCTTTTCTTTTTCAAACGCCGCATTCTCTCGCAGCTGCGAGCCCGCCTAATTTTCAGGAAGATGAACCCGCGTTGGTGGTAGTCAGAGGTCGCGCCGTTTGCCTTGATTCACTGGGACATGAAGAAAACTTCCTTTTCGAATGTAACGATGCCAGCCGTTCATTTGCCTTTAAGAGCAGGACCGGAAAGCTTTACAAGTTCATGCCGGGCGACGCGATGACTGAAATGTTCACCGACATTCGAGTCCGCCAACGCGAGCTGCAAATTTCAGCGAGGCTACATGCTGGCGATCGACTGGAGTTGATCAAGGTTCAATCGATCAAGGAAGGCAAGCTGTACGATATCTTTTATTATTGTGACGTGTGCAACATAAAGTCCTACGCGCCGGGATTGTGCCCGTGCTGCCGGAACGAACTCGAGTTCAAGGAAACACCCCCGTAGAATTTTGGATTTTAGATTTTGGATTTTGGATTCTCGATCGGCTTAATCCAGGATCCAAGAATCGGAAATCTAAAAACCAAAATCCAAAATCGGGCGAAGGAGGCTGGGATGCAAGACGATGACAAATTGAAAGAGAAGGGATCGGGGCTGACGCGACGCACGTTTCTGAAGGCCTCGGGCATCTCGCTCTCGGTGCCGCTCGTGATGGGCCACCGGGTTATCAAAGTGTCGGGCGCCGAACTCAAACTCTACGGCCCTGGCAAGGTTCCGATTCAACTCACGATCAACGGGAAGACTCAGACGACTCAAGTTGAGCCGCGAGTGACGCTGCTCGAGGCCTTGCGAAACGAGCTTGATATGACCGGGGCCAAGCGAGTCTGTGATCGCGGAACATGCGGAGCTTGCACGATGATTGTCGACGGCAAGGCTGTTTATTCCTGTACGATGTTGGCCATTGACGCACAAGGCAAGTCGATCACCACCGTCGAAGGTTTGATGCAAGGCGAGAAGCTGCACCCGATTCAGCAGGCATTTATTGACAACGACGCTCAACAGTGCGGCTTCTGTACGCCGGGATTTGTGGTTGCCTCCAAAGCGTTTCTCGACAAGAACCCGAATCCAACACCCGAGCAGATTAAGAAAGGGCTAGGCGGGAATCTATGCCGTTGCGGAACCTACATGGGCGTGCGAGCAGCCGTAATGCAGGCGGCGAAAGGAGGGCGGCGCAATGGCTGAATATAAATGGCCCGAGGCCGACAAACGCACTTTGATTGGGAAACGGATTTCTCGTATTGACGGGCCGTTCAAAGTTTCAGGGCGAGCGAAATACTCGTTCGACATAAATCGACCTGGTATGCTCTTCGGTAAGATACTTCGTTCGCCGCACGCGCATGCGAAGATCAAAAGCATCGACACCAGCGCGGCTGAAAAGATGCCCGGCGTCAAAGCAGTGCACGTGGTTGCCGCCCCGGAGACCGAGTTGTATTGGGTCGGTGCTTCCGTTGTTGCGGTGGCGGCAGTCGATGAGCCGACGGCCGAAGACGCGATTCGCGCGATCAAAGTTGAATACGAAGTTCTCCCGCACCTTGTCATCGATAATGATCCGAAAGCGGCCGGCGAATTTGCCCGCACGGCGAATGAGAACAAAGCCGGCGATCCCGACAAAGGATTCAACGACGCTGAAGTCACGATCGAAGGAAATTACGGCTTGCCCGTGATTACGCACTGTTGTCTCGAACCGCACGGTTCGGTGATGGAATGGGAAGGCGACAACGTGCTTGCGCATCTTTCTACTCAAGCGGTGAGCGGCTCGGTCGCTCAGATCGCGCGTCCTCTCGAGATTCCGGCGACGAGCGTTAGAGTTCAGCAGGATCACATCGGCGGCGGGTTCGGCAGCAAGTTCGGCCCGGACGAGTGGGACATCACCGCGGCTCGACTCTCAAAGAAGGCGGGCGGAAAGCCTGTGAAGATGTTCAACGAGCGCGACGCCGAGTTGATGGTGGCAGGCGCTCGGCCTTCGGATTACGCTCGAGTGAAGATTGGCGTGAAGAAGGACGGTACCATAACCGCTTGGGAGTCTCAGTCCTGGGGCTCCGGCGGAATTGGAGGCGGAGGCTCTCCGCCGATTCCTTACATCTTCAATATTCCAAACCAACGCAAGCAGCACACGAACATCATCAATCACATCGGCAGCCAGCGAGCGTGGCGCGCGCCGAATCATCCGCAGGCTTGCGCGATCACAATGACCGCGCTCGAAGACGCGGCGGCCGCGCTGAATATGGATCCTTACGATTTCTTCATGAAGAACATCGAGCTCACGGGTCAACGCGCGCAGATCTACAGCGACGAATTGAAAATCGCTGCCGACTTGATCGATTGGAAGAAGAACTGGCACGCGCGCGGCGATAAGACCGCCGGTCCAATCAAACGCGGACTCGGCTTATCGATTCACACATGGGGCGGGCTGGGTCATCCGAGCGATTGCGACCTGACGATTCAACCCGACGGCTCAGTCGAGTTGAAGATGGGGACGCAGGATCTCGGAACTGGAACGCGCACTGCGTTGAACATCATCGTCGCAGATACGCTCGGACTTCCGATGACGGCGGTGAAGATTGATATCGGAGACAGCCGATATCCTTCCTCGGGAGGCTCAGGCGGGAGCACAACGATCGGCGGGATCAGCGCTTCCTCGCGACGCGCGTCGCTTGATGCGCTCGATCAGGTTTTTGCTAAAGCGGCTCCGGCTCTCGACGCAAAACCCGAAGACCTGGAAGCGGTGAACGGGACGGTGCGAGTCAAGAGCAATCCCGCGAAGTCGATGACCTGGGCTCAGGCTTGTTCGAAGCTCGGCGCGACCCCGCTCACGGTTCGCGGCAAGAACCCGGGCCCGGGAAGCCTGACAAATCAGGGCGTTGGGGGAGCGCAGATGGCTGATGTGTCGGTCGACATCGAGACCGGAATCGTGAAGATGAACAAGATCGTTGCCGTTCAGGATTGCGGATTGATCATCGACTTGAAGACGGCCGAAAGCCAATGCTACGGCGCGTTGATTATGGGAGTCTGCTACGCGCTTTACGAAGAAAAAATCATGGACGCGAAGACGGGCCGAATGTTGAATCCGAATATGGAGTTCTACAAGCTGGCCGGGATCGCCGACATCGGAGAGCTCGTCGTTCATATGATGACCGGCAAAGGCTACGACGAACGCGGAGTGATCGGACTTGGAGAGCCGCCGGTGATTTCACCGGGCGCTGCAATCTCGAACGCGGTCGCAAACGCTATCGGTGTTCGCGTGCCTTACTTGCCGTTGACGCCGGATCGAGTTCTGGCAGCTCTCGAAAAGAAGGGAGGCAACAATGCGAGGATTTGAATACGCCAGCCCGACAACCAAGGAGCAAGCAGTCGGCCTGCTCGGCAGCAACTGGGCCGACGCGGATGTATTGGCCGGAGGTACGGATCTGCTCGCGTTGATGAAGGAAGATGTCGTAACTCCCAAGCGGCTTGTGAACATCAAGGACATTCACGAGCTGCGCGGAATCACCGTAAGCGCGAAAGGCTTGCGCATCGGGGCGCTGGTCACGATTCAGGAGCTTGCGGACAACGCGCAGGTGCGAGCCTCGTTTCCGTCTGTCGCGATGACGGCGAGCGAAATAGCAGGACCTCAAATCAGAAACATGGGGACGGTTGGCGGTAATCTCTGTCAGCGTCCGCGGTGTTGGTATTTCAGAGCAGGCTTCGGCTTGCTGGCAAAGGATAAGACCGGGGAACCGCTGATACCGTCCGGTGACAATCGTTATCACGCGATTCTCGGCAATGCAGGCCCCGCATATTTCGTGAGTCCATCGACCCTCGCTCCGTTGTTCATCGCGCTTGGAGGAACTATTCGCTTGTTTGGTCCGAAGGTGAGCCGTGAAATTGCAGTCGAAAAGTTTTTCGTGACTCCTCAAAGCGAGACCGATCGCGAGCATGACCTCAAGCCTAATGAGATCGTTACCGAAGTTATGTTGCCGCATCTTTCGGGTGTGAGAGCCGCCACCTATGAAGTAAGACAGAAGGACGCGATGGACTGGCCGCTTGCAATTGCATCGGTAGCGCTCAGCTTCACAGGCAACAAGGTGCGTTCGGCTCGCGTGGTCATGGGCCAGGTAGCTCCGGTGCCGTGGCGATCCTCTGAAGCCGAAGCAGCACTCGTCGGCAAAGCCATCACCGAGGAAACCGCTAAGGCAGCCGGAGACGCGGCAGTAATGGGAGCGAAGAGCCTGGGCCGTAACTCTTATAAGATTCAGCTTGCGCGTGTGGCCGTGAAGCGAGCGGTGCTTACCGCTGCGGGAGGTGCAAAATGATGATCAACGAAGCCGAACGCTTCAACATCAATCACCCGAATTTGTGCGAGTGCCTGCGCTGGAAAAGCATGTTCATCGGCGTAGCGCACGATCCTTCGGTGCCGCCTTCAAACGACGGACACTTCTGGTGCGTCTACACGCAGACGTGCATCGGGCCCGACGGTCAACTCGCGGAACCGGGCGAATGTTCGTCACCGGCTCGCGCCTGTCACGGTAAAGGATACGTGTGATAAACTCTTTGTGTCTTTGCGAAAGCTTACAGCGTTTTACCAAAATAGTGATGACGAATGTGGTTTCGCGCTAAGACGCAAAGTGACGGCAAAGACGCAAAAGTTTGTAAGGAGATTCTACGATGCGAAGAATGATGTTCATTGCGAGTTTGGCGCTCGCGGTTGTGACTCTCGCTTCGACGGGCAAGGCGCAAAGCATTTCCGGCGACTATATTGAAACGCGCAGCGCAGACGTCTGGACCGGTCCTTGTGTCGCAAACGGAGAAGTAAATCTTGTCGGTGACCAGGCGATTCTCGCGTGGCACGTCAATAAAGGCGAATGGAAAGGCGTGTCGCTCGACGGCTTGAACGTCGTAGCCGCAGTTAAGGCCAGTGCTACGCTTGGCGATGAGTACAACAATCCGCTGCCGGCCAAAGCAGTGATGATCGTCGATAGCCGAGCTTGCGCGGAACAGCAGAAAGCTCTGGTCGCTTTTGCGCAATCAATGAGCGGCCAGTTGCTCACGAATGTCGTCCGTGTCGAAGTCGCGCCGATTGAAATGAAAGTCAGCGGTCACGATGGGCACTATAGCGAGACAGTCGTGCAAGCCGGCAAACTCGCCGGAATTCAGACCCGCTCGATCGGCAAGAAGGATCATCTGTGCGGCAACGAAGACGTTTATTACCAGCCGCTTTCCCAGATGAACCATGCGATGCCGGCTGTGGCCGAGCTCGATCAATACAACGGTGCGGATCTCGGCGTGTCGTGGACGATTCACGGCAAGCGCAGCGCTTTCGTAGGAACATTCGCCCGCTGAACGAATTTTGATTGATCACCTTAAAGGCACAAAACCCACAGAAGATCTTTTTGTGGCTTTTGTGCCTTTGCAGTTGTTATCGCGAGAAGCAATGTCACGTCGATTCCTGTTACCGCTGATCGCCGTCGCGTTGATCGCGCCCATCCATGCGATTGCTGCCGAAAATAAGATCGAGTCGATCGGCGCTTATGCCGACGCCGGCGCTTCGGACGCGCTGAAGAAGACCCTCGATTCGAAAGGCTGTCGAGTGAGTCTCGCGGATGGAACCTACTGCGATATCTGGCTTCGAAGCTCTGTCGCTGCGGGCAAGACCGATCAGCCTGGAGCGGTTTACACCTCGCTCGGAGAATCGTCTTTGATTGGCGTGATCACTTTTGAGAAAGCGACTACGGATTTTCGTGGTCAATCGATCAAGCCCGGTTCTTACACGTTGCGTTATGAGGTTCATCCGACCGATGGAAATCACATGGGAATTTCTCCGATTCGCGATTTTCTGGTGATGCTTCCGGTCGCCTTCGACACTGACCCTGATGCTAAATTCAAGTTCGAGGAATTGACCAAAGCGAGCACAAAAGTGACCGGGACAAATCATCCGGGCGTGCTCAGCCTTGTTCAGATTGACAGCGCTCCGGCTGCTGCGAAGATCGACGCCGACGACTCAAATCACATCGTGTTTTCGTCGGCACTCAAGAGTCAATCCGGTACTACGATTCCCATCGCGTTTATCGTGAAAGGGCGCGCCGAGCAGTAGAAACGAAAACAATGAATCGCATTTCGGCAATCAAGCTCATCGTCATCAGCGCGCTAGCGTTGTTGATGCCTGCGCTTGTGCGGGCGGCCGATTCCAATTTGGCAACCTCCAGTTTCGAGATCAAGCTTCCGCTCGGCATTCCGCAAGACCTTTGGGCCTACTTCATTCCGAAAGACAACCCAATGACTTCGGCGAAAGTTGATCTTGGTCGAAGACTATTTTTCGACCGGCGGCTATCAGCCGACGGCACTGTGAGCTGCGCTACGTGTCACGATCCGAAGCTGGCTTTCACAGACGGCAAACGTATTGCCGAAGGCATCGGCGGGAGAACCGGCGTTCGCAATTCTCCCACGCTCTTGAACGCGATGTTCAACGCCGGGCAATTCTGGGATGGCCGCGCCGGCTCGCTTGAAGATCAGGCGAAGCTGCCACTTGTGAATCGAAATGAGATGGGCAATCGCTCACTCGACGAAGTTGCGGCTCGCATCGCTTCAGTTCCGGAATATGCGAAAGACTTCGAGAGGGTGTTTGGCGCGTCGATGACGATTGATAATATCGCAAAAGCGATCGGCGCGTTCGAGCGCACGCTGGTGTCGGCGAACTCTCCTCTTGATCGATATCTCGCCGGAGACATGAACGCGATGAGCGAATCGGCGCGCAGCGGGCTCGCTTTGTTTCGAGGAAAGGCGCGTTGTGGTGTTTGCCATGCCTTCAATGTGAACTTCGCTGCGTTTTCGACGTTCCCGTTTCTCACCGACATGAATTATCGCAACACCGGAATCGCTGCGAACTACGTCGGCTTCGAATCGCTTGCAAAACGAGCGATGGCCGCTTCGCGCGAAGGATCGATCGACGCGTCGAGTGAGCTTCTCAAGCACGAACGGGCGGGTGAGCTTGGAAGGTTTGTCGTTAGCGGGAACACACTTGACGTCGGCGCGTTTCGAACACCGTCGCTCAGAAACGTCGAGTTGACAGCGCCGTATTTTCACGATGGCAGCGCGGCAACGCTTGAAGATGTTGTTCGCTATTATGTGAAGGGTGGCAACCCGAACTCGAATCGTGATTGGCAACTCGAGCCCGTAGCGCTGTCCGAAAGTGAACAGCGAGACTTGGTGGAGTTTCTCAAAGCGCTGACCAGCGACGACGCTCGGCGGTTAACGGAGAACCATTAAACGGGTTTACGTTCTCCGATCGGAGCCCTTGCAATCTCTACGCACTCATCATTGGTTGATTTTCTCTATCCCCAATAGCTCGCGCAGTCGCGGCTCGAGGGCTCTACGGATTTCGGGGTCGGATAGCGCATATTCGTTAACCGTCTTCAGATAATTGATAGGATCACCGATTGTGAGCCATTGTCCCCCCGCGACGGATTCGGCGACTACTTTGCCGCCGCGGTGAATATACTCGCGGATGGCATCGGTCAGCCATAGCTCATTGGACTTCCCGAGCGGTATCTCTTTCAGTATTCGAATTATCTCACCCGACAACAGAAATCGCCCAAACATTGCCAAGTTCGAACGAGCCTCTTCGCGGGAAGGTTTTTCAACTACGTCGTCGAGTTCCCGCTCGGAGCTACCGGGTTTGATCTGCGCAATGCCGTATCGCTCGACGTCTTCCCAGGGAACTTCCTGGGTGCCGACCACAAGCGCGTTGGTTCGCTCGTGCTTCTCAATCAACATGCGCGTGAATGGAATTGGAGACTTGATCAGGTCATCACCGTACGCGTATATGAACACGTCTTCTCCCTCGATGTGTGGGCCTGCTACGATCAGCGGTGTCCCATTGCCGTAAGGCCCCTCCTGCATTTCGATGATGATTTCTACATTCGCCAGCCTATCGATGAATTCGTCAAGGGACTTGTACTGTCCCCGTTGGATTGGGGTCTCAGGCTCGTACTTACGGCGCAGGGGGTCCGAGTTCTCGCCAGTAATAATGACGATGCGCTCAATCCCCGAGTCAATGAACTCCTCAATGATGAGTTGAATGGCCGGCTTATTGATGATGGGCAACAACTCTTTCGGATAGCCGAGTGTTATAGGCAGCATTCGTGTTCCCGACCCGGCAGCTGCAATAACGCCTGTCTTAACCTTCATTCTTTCGGTCTCTCCATGGCCACAAGCTCGCACGACAAATTATCACGTGAAAAAGGCTTCTCACAAGTTCATCGCCCGATGAGACGAGGCTGGTTGATACTCAGACGCATCAACGCCAACCCCGAGACGGACAGAATCTTTCGGACTGGAAATTGAAGAAACCGGTGCATGTTTCTGTCAGCAGTATTCTCGATTCGAGGGCCGCACAGATATGTGACACGGCTTCCAGTTTTGTTTGACAATAAGAAGTGGCAGTACTAGAGTTGGCGCATTCGCCGGATTTGTTGAGCAAGAAACGAGCGAGTTTTTCGACATATCCGATTTGGCGCCAGGTAGTTCAGAAACAGTTCGATATGGATTGATGTAGCACATGAATCGGCTCTCGACACGCTGGAAAAAAACCTAAAACCCTAAGAGCCGTGTTTCTTGGACGGATGATCTTTAACATGGCTCTTATTTTTTGGGTGTACATCTTCGGGGAGAAGCGATGCTTGGCTCAAAAGCTGTAATCTTCACCCATCTTCCAGTTGCTATAGATGGGCAGCCTTCCGTTTACACTAGAAGAATGACGATTAATCTGATTAATCGGGTGTTGCCCTATTTCAAGGCGTACCTGCAATGCGAAAACATTGGGCTTGTGTATGTATACGTTGACACTGGCGTACGCCTGACGCTTAAACACTTGAAGGAAGAGGCCGAGACTATTCAATTTACGATTGCAGAGCTTGAGTTTGAGCAGAATACGAGGAACTGCCTGAAGCTGGCCGTGGATAAAGCAATTCGTGAACTGGCTAAGAATTCCGGCGCCGCGTTCAACCCGTCCCTGGCGTCCAGATTCCAGTTCATCGGGCTGCCACATCTACTTACTCTTATTCATTCTCTTTACCGCATAGACCGGGACCTGATACAGGACTTGGCTGGGAGGGGAGGACGCTTTACTTATGATTCGCCGAAGTTTGTTGAGGCGATCATTCGTCTTGTTCGCGGAGCCCATCAGCCCCACGCACTGTTCCCGGTCCTTCGGATAGATGAGGACGTCAAAGTCAATGAAGCCGCGATAGGGTTGTTACTGGACGAAGCAAGAGAGGCGATGCAAAGTAATCAAACCAATTGTTGGTTTTTCTCGGGTGGATACGGTACCCTTGGCGGCCCGCCCGAACCTGTTAATGATTACGCCGTCCGCCTGGCATGGCTGGTAGATCGAGAAAATCCTGACACATTAAGCAGCCAAGCCGGGTGCTTTCTGCGCGACTTGGGAGAATTCGGAGCCACCCAGGTCTCTACTGGCGCTCCTCTGAGTGGATTCTTAACAGATTGGCTGGAAAAGGAACGTAAGGGACATACTGCCAACAGAGCCTCGCAGCAGGTGATTTCCGGTGCGGGCCTTTTCATGTCACGCTGGGCCATCGATACACTTCCGCCATTCATGAATTTTCCCACTTTAATCACATGGATTGACGACCACTTAAAGCGGCGGCTCCACGAAGTCTTAGGCCATCTAAGCCATCCTCCAGATGATAAAGAACATATCAATGATGCATTGTTTAAGCAGGACCGGCATCCTGACGGCATAAAGGACAAGGACATTGAATGGGCAAGAGACGTATACTTTGAAAGGCTTTTGAGTGGCTGCATCATGCATGCGCTCATCACGACTCCTGATGGGCAAAAGGGAGAATTGGCAGTGGAAGTTGCAGCCGTACTGGACCGTCATCTTTTGACGTTCGATAAAGACCCATTGCGAAGAAGGCTAACGGATGTCGCTCTAAAAACAGCCATCGCAGTCCTTGATGTGTGGCGGCATGCAGACTATGGAAACGCAGTCTTGAGCCATTGGGCGGAGAGTAAGTATCAAGGCATAGCAGGGGATCCACCAATAGATCCTGGTCCGGCCATTAAGATCGATCAGGCAAAACAACTAATAGGCGATATTGTTGAGGATGCGATCTCCTACGTTCATTTAGTGACACGATGGCGCCAGTATAAGGATGCCATCGGACACCTTGGACCGGTTCACGCCTATTGGCTGTTTAGGAACGTAGAGGGCAACGTCTAAAACCAGGCAAGTGCGTCTATATGTTTGATCGCCCCTTTGTCTTCATCATCACGAGCGCATCGAGAGTGCCGTTGTAGTAACCCTCGAATGTTTCGTACAAAAAATAATCGTGCTTCTCATAAAACCCTTTTGCGCCCGCGTCGTCAACTGGAGTCTCCAGGTAAATCGCTTCAGCTCCGTTTTTCCATAGCCATCGCTCCGCCGATTCAAGGAGACGGCTGCCTATGCTTTGCCGTTGGCGATGAGGAGTCACGTCGATCGTAATCAGGTGACCAAGTTTCCGGGACTCGCTGCGAGCGATCGCGAAGCCTACAACTTTGTCTTCTTCTTCGGCCACGAAAGTTCGGCAGCGACGTGATTGCAAATAGAGTCGAAGCTCCACTTTGGAGTAGGCGATATCTTCGCTGAAGGCCAAATGGTCGATTTCATAAAGGCGCTCGAAGTCTGACGGCTTGTAATCGCGGATGTTCAAGGTGATCAAAATGCTCGCGGCTATAAGAGAAATGTCATCAATACAACGCTCGATAAGCGCCGCCATCGATTTGAATCACCGTACCAGTCAAATAGCTCGCACGCGAGGAACATAGAAAAGCCACGACAGCCGCGAACTCTTCGGGATCACCGATGCGTTTCATCGGTGTTGAAGCCGCCCATCGGTCGTAGATTTCTTCGACCTTTACGCCTTCATTCCTGGCGGTCTGTGAAGAAAGACTCTTCAGTCGCTCGGTGAGGTGATAGCCGGGGCACACGGTGTTCACGGTGATTCCTTCGGCTGCGACTTGTTGAGAGAGGCTCTTCATGAAGCCCAGCACTCCGGCGCGCGCGGTGTTCGAAAGGATGAGATTTTCAACGGGCTGTTTGGCCGCAATCGAGGTGATCGCCACAATGCGTCCCCATCTTCTCTCGCGCATGTGAGGCACCGCCTCGCGGCACAGGTTAATCGTGCTGATGAGATTTAGCTCGACGGCTTGTCGATAGTGCTCGGCAGTAAAGTCATCGAAGAAGCCGGCTGGAGGACCTCCCGCGTTTGCGACGACTATGTCGACTGCTCCGAAATGCGCGGTGCTTTGCGAAACCAAACTTCGAACGTGAACTTCATCCGTCAAGTCGCCGGCGATAGCCAGCACTTCAACACCGGTTGCAGAAGCGATCTCATCGGCTGCGCGGCGCAACTCATCTTCTCGACGCGCGGTGATTGTTACGCGAACTCCCTCGCGCGCAAGCTCCAGTGCTGATGCTTTCCCAAGTCCGCTCGATGCAGCCGTCACTATCGCCGCTTTTCCACCAATTCGCAGATCCATCGAATGCCTCCGAGACAGATTTTGATGTGCTCGTTAGCATAACGAAATTCGATGAGGTTGTTTAGGTTAGTGCAGATCCCGAACGCTTCTGACGGGAGGGCCGCTAAGATTCTCTTGATTTTGTAATCAGTGGCGCAAGTGATACCACCATTAGTCACAGTCGTACTTAGGCTCAGCGTAGCATCGAGTAATCCAAGGATAGCGGAAAACATCTCTCCAATCGTAATGCCTGCGAACACATACGCTGATATGGAAAGCCGTGAATAATGACCAATACTTTCTTAGGAGTTCCTCAATATAGTCTATTGCTTCATGTAAATCATCGAAAGTTGGAATCTCTGTAAACTCTTTTCTATCGTGGTGAGCAACGCGCTTATTGACGTACTTATGCAACTCGGCAGTTTTATCAATTAGTCTCTGAATCTCGGTGTCAATGTCACCAGCATTTAAGTATTCTCTGCCAGCCCCGGCAATCTCATCGAAGCGTGTATCGGCCATAAATTCAGGGTAGTTTGCATCAACGAAACTATTCTTAAACCGATTGCACGCCTTAATGGATGGTCGGGTGCTTTTGTGTGGTGTTCATGAGTTGGTGTCCTTTCGATGATTGGCTTGTACGGCAATAAGTTGCTCCACGGGATTGGCTGAGCCTCTGCGGTAAGTCGATGTCATAGAGAGGATCGTTTGCTGACACCGCGTCGAGGATCGAAAGGACGATGGCGCTGTTCACTGCCACTTCGCAGCAGCACGAGTCGCAACCCCGTCGGGGTTGCACCGCATCCCGCCGCTGCATTCCCAAGGTAGCTGAGTACATCAACCTTGGGCGACGGATCGCAAGCCATTCTGGGTTGTGACCGGTTCGTCGCACAGCCTGCAGCGCGCATTCTACCTATGAGGATCCGAACCGGGCGCTGTCTGCTCGCGCTTCCATGTCAGCGTCACTTTGAATGTAGCCTCAGTGTCGGCGGAGGCGAGGAATGCGCCTGCCTTCGCGCCGAGCTTGACGCCGAACTCGACTCCGATTTGCTCCGGCGAGTCAGCCAGATTTCGTAACTTCGCGATGATCGCGGCAGCGATCGGTCTGATCGTTTCAAGTGCTGCCTCGAAGGTTTGTTCGGCCCTTTCAGTGATCTCATGCGCGGCGATGCCTCGCACCACCGGGCCCTTCTCAGGCTCATCGGATTCAACCAACACCGTACTGCCATCTTCGAGCAGAAACTCGACCAGATGTTTCATGAGCTAATCCATCCTTTCCAGGAAACTAACTACATTCAAACGATATCGTTAAGTCAGTTCTTCATTATTACACTTTGCTGTCGGAGTGCACACGCGCGGCGCTAATCCGGCTCTCTTGATTGCAGTATCGATAATAGATTTCGCTTTGACGGCGGCTGCGTTAGTCTTGGTGAAATGAACCAGAAACCGGCTGTCGCGATTAAAGAAAATAGCTCTCGCGAGGCATCGCTTCAATTCAGCAGCGTCGCCGACATTCCTCGCTTTCCGTTCGAAAGCTTCGAGCAGTTGCAGGCAGCCGTCGCGATTCGAAGCTTCACGATCGGCGTGGACGCGTTAGCGGCCGCCGAGTGGGCCGACAAATTCAATACCAAACTCAACCGGTTTGTGATAGCTACTCTGTCGCTGCTGCTGGTTGCTGCATCGCTGTCCGCGATAGCGGCTGCGTTCGTCACGCGTGAATATTTGCTGCTCGCGGCTTTGCCGATCGTGGGCGTCTCATTTTACGTTTCGCATCCCTCGTCTCCTATTCGAAAGTGGGTCACAGTTGGAGGCGCGGTAACGGTAGCAGCGTTTCTCGATTTGCTGCTGAACGGATTTCCGATCGCGGCCACGCTTGTCGCGTATGCCGGTTTGACCTTCGCGTCAGTGAGGGCGGCGGGCTATGTCGCCAACTCAGCATTTCGCAAAGCTTTGATTTCTGATGAATCTCTTTTTCTCGCCGCCTACTCGAATGGCGTGTGCACGGTACGCAACAATCAAACAAAGCGGGCTTATTCAATCTAGTACCCATTCATGCTCAAGGTAACGAAGCTTGTATGGGCGTCCCTCCGTGGGCGCCCCTCATTGCGGGCTCACCGTTCATTTCGAGACAGGGGCGTCCACGGAGGAACGCCCATACAAGGTGTTCATCAAAATCGGCGTGACTAACACGATGAGCTTGTTTTGAAGCGTGCTGCAAACCAACGCTGTCAAACATCTGGCCAGTTTCATTCTCAATCTCCTCCATCCTGTCTATCCCTGTTAGCTCTCTCCCTTGCTGGCTTATTCGGTTGGCCCGTAGAATCGGTCCGATGAAACAGAGGCAAATATTTTTGTCCCATTCGAGAGGATGACCTATTGAATAACAATGGAAGAGTCGAAGAGAGCGAACATCCGGCTGTAGCAATTCCGCGGCGAAAATATCCGTGGGCCATTCTAGTAGTCATCATCTTGTTCGTGGTGATTCCGTTTATCTCCTGGTATGGGACTTGGTTTGGCCGGCCGCTTTCGGACGCAAAAATGGAAGAGTACCTCCACGATCGAAACAAGCCTCGCAACGTTCAACACGCACTCTTGCAGGTTGCTACTCGAATTCAGGATAGAGATCAATCGGTCGAGAAGTTTTATCCCGACGTTGTAGCCGCGTCCGAGAATCCTCAGTCCGAAGTGCGAATGACTGCTGCATGGACGATGGGCCAGGACAACACGCAGCAGGATTTTCACAAGGCATTGTTAACGCTTCTCGAGGATACAAGCCCCGGAGTGCGTCACAATGCTGCCCTCGCATTGGTACGATTCGGCGACGCGTCTGCTCGCAAGGAACTGGTCGCGATGCTCAAGCCTTACTCAATCAGGGCTCCCGTTGACGGAACAATTGAATTGATCGTCAAAGAACAGAACGTTGCGGTTGCCGCGAACGCGCCGCTCGCTCGAATAAAGCAGCCGGGAGGAACCTCGACTGAGATCCAAGCTCCAGAGGCCGGTCACGTCTCAAGTCTTATGGTTAGCGATGGCGCTTCGGTTGAAGTCGGATCGGAGTTGATGTCTATCTCGCCTTCAGCGGAACAAGTATGGGAAGCATTGCGGGCGCTTTACATCGTAGGTCAGCCCGAAGACCTTCCGGCGGTGCAGCGTTATGCGGGACCTGTGCCGTCGATGCCCGATCGAATTCAGAAGCAGGCAGCTTCAACTTCAGAAGCGATACGCGAGAGAGCGGGGAAGAGTTAGTAGACGCGGCTATGGATTCAGTGTGAAGCCGGTTCGCGCTTCCCAATCGCTCGTGTCCATCATCTCGATCGCGTCCCACGGACAACCTTCAAGGAAAGTTCCGTCAGGACCTTTGCTCGTGCAGAGCTTGCAACCGATGCACAGGTTTGGATCGACTTCGATGACGCCGTTTGGAAAATAATCCGCGTCGGGAACCCAGAACATGCACTCATCGACCGGGCAATACTCGACGCACGCGGGCGAGCCGGCGCAACCGGTGCAATTGTCCATTATGACTGCGAGAATCTTCGGCTTCTTCTTCCTCAGGTCGGGCCGACCGTGAGACATCGGCTCCATCTTCACGAACTCACCGATCATTTGCGCAGCTTCAGCCATTCGCGTCTCCAAACAATATTCCGAAAGAATTATTCAGAAATGTATCATCGAAGTTGGCAGCATGCCAATTCGTCGAGCTTACTCAGTCAATCGCGCACTGTCACTTAATCTGCCCGTTTGCACGAGCCTTGTTCCGCAGGTTCGAGACTTCCGCTTTCCTGTTAGCAGCGTCGTCGGGACTCAGACCGCCCACTTCTATGTATTTCTCCAAGTGGTCCGCCGCCTTCGCATAATCCTGTGAGCTCTTGTAAGCCGCCGACAACGTCAAATGCACATCCGGCAAATCTTTCATGTCCGGGAACGCGGCGGCGACCTTGAGTGCTTGTTTGCCATCTTCGATTGCCGGTTGCAGTTCGGCCTTCAGGAAGTGATTCACCGAACTGGTCTCGAGCACTAGCGCGAGCCTTCGCTTGTCGGCGAGCTTCTGTGCGAGATTCAACGCTTCGTTCAACTCAACTCGCGCTGAATCCAGATCGTCGGATTTTTCTTTCGAAGAAAGCTTCTTCGAATAGTACTCAACCAGCCGCGTCTTGGTCTTCGCTACCATGTGATGAGCCTCGGCCATCACATTATTGTTTGAGTAATTCGCATGACCAAAAATCACATGCGAGATTGAAAGATGTTTCAGACCTGTAGAGAGTTTGACTTTCTTCTCGCTTACTTTTCTGAAAAGCTCGAGCGCTTTCTCGGCCATCTTGATCGCTTCCTTCTGCTTGTCCTGCGAACCTTGATACGTGAGCGCATCGGCCAGCGCGAGATAAGCCGCCGGATAATTCGGATCGTCGTTGATGGCGAGCCTCAGCTCCCACTCGGCCTGACTCGGTTTGCCAAGATAATGCAAGAGGTCCGCGAGCACCACCCGCGCGAATGCGAAATCAGGATGCGCATCAATTACGGTGCGCAGATCCTTCTCGACTTGATCGAGATTGGCGATCGCATTGAATCGAGCTTCGGCAAGCAACGTGCGGGTTTCAAAATCGCTGGGCTTGAGCTGCAGCGCACGTTGAAAACTTTTAATTGCTTCCTTTTCAAGGCCGAGTGACTGCTCGGCGCGTCCTCGGTACACCAGCGCTTCAGCGTAGTCACCACCCTCGGCTTTCGACTTCGAATCGAACTTGTCGTTGGCTTGATTCAGCTTTTCGATCGCCCTTTTGTAATCCTGTTTGTTGAAAAGGTCGACTCCCTGCAGAAACAGGTCTTCAGCATCCTTGGGCGCCTTTATGTCAGGCGGAAGATAGACATTCGTCTGTTCGCCGGGATCGACAAGGCTATCGTCCGCGCTCTCGCTCTCGCTGAAGGCGAAGTTGATCGTGAACGGGTAGGTCTTGCCAGCTTCGACGTTAGTCGGCCACTCGCGTTTAGTGTTCGCGCGCGCAAAGAGCAAGCGATGCTCGCCTGCCGGAACTCTGAAGGTTCGAACGATTCCTTTCTGGAGCGTCGCCTCCGGTTTATCGTCGATTGCGACATTGACGCCATCGATATCAGGAACTCGAATCTTCAACAACCCGAATCCCCCAACGGGACCTCTCGACGCAAGGTTTGCATAAGTCACCACCGACAGCGCAAGGTAATTAGCTTCGACGGCGGTTGTGTTCGCGAACGGATGCTGCTTGTTGCTGGTCATTTCAGGAACGCGTGCGTCCAGATATTGAACCAGTTCGTCGAACGTAACCTTGCCGTCCTGATTTGCATCGGCCGCGCCGCTCAAACCATCGATCAAACAATAGGTGAACACGCCGTGGCTGAAGTCGTCCTTTTCGTAAGAACGTTCGGTTTGCCGAGCCGCGGAGATGAAGCCCACGCCTTGCGGAACTCTGTTCATCAAGTCCAGGTATCTTTGATTGGCGACGACGGAATCATCAACGCCTCGACCTATCAACTGAACGCCACCGCTGTAGCACGTATCTGACAGCACGATTCCTTTCTTCGCTTCAAGTCCGTCAACGGTCTGACGAAAGGCTTCCATGCGCAACGCGGTCTTTTCCGGTTCGCGGAGATCGGTGTCGTACAGCAAGAAGAAAGGCACATCGCGACTGGTATTCGTCTTTGCATCGACGATCGGAAGCACCGCTCCGTGAGCTGCAATGTAGATGACAAAGAAGTCATTCGGTTTGGCTCGCTTCAGTTTTGCGAGTGCGGCCTGAACACTCGCCTTGGTTGCCGCTTCATCTTGAAGAGCTACGATGTGGTCTTCGTGAAAGCCTCCGCCTTCGGGGCTCATCAGAAAATCTCGCATGGCTTCGCAGTCTTCGGCGGCGTGCTTCAGGTTCGATATCCGATTTCCGTCGAGGTCCTGATCGCCGAACTGATAACGCGAGACTCCGATCAGCACCGCCCACAGTCCTACTTCAGGGCCATGGTCTGAAGTGAGTTCGCCGCTCGTTGCGCCTACTTTTATCTTGAGTCCGCGTTCTTGAGTCTGCGCCGCGCCTCCGCGTAATCCGAACAACGCGACTGCGCACAAGAAAACAAGACAAGCGATCGCGACCCGCGAATGATTGAACATACTGCACTCCATTGTTACATCTCGGTCATGAGCGAGCAGTGACGAAATCTGCACAAGCAGAGCGAAAGAAAAGCTGTGTCATCTTCCGGGGGTGATCACCGTTCCTCCGTTCTGAATTGGCGGCGAGCTTCCTGAGTTCGCCACGACAAGCCCGATCGTAATTCCCGCCACCACCAGCGCAGACACGATCAAAGTGTTTCGCGTGTTCCAGAATCTAGCCTGTGGCTTCACTGAAGCGTGAATCGTCACTGAAGCATTGGTACCTTCGACTTTAGCTATGATCGAACCGGCGCATCTCGCGGCGCCGGCAACCAAAGGCACGGCGGCGATGCCACGCTTATCGGTCTTCTGCCTGAAGTCGCCGCCGGCCGCCACTCCCAAGCCGAGCGAGCCGAGGCACGGATCGCCGAGCGAGAATAATACCGGCAGGTCGGGAAGCGGCTTATCGTTTTTGTCGGTGACCTGCACTTGAATTTGACGTGTGCTGCGAGCGCGAATGCTCAGTTGCGAGCCGGAAGAAACGGGCCGACCCAACTCGTCGACGATGCGAATGTTTACGTCCTGCGGAACCGGTTGATCCTGCGAGCGAACCAAGCCCGCGAGCTTCGTAAGAGTCGCACGTCCTTCATGAACGTCAACATTGAAGCGCGCTCCCGGAGCCGCGACCAGTGTGGAGCCTGGCGCTTCAACGTAAGCTCCCGAGTCGGCGTCCAGCCTGACCGCGATAGCTCCTTCGACGAGCGTCGCCACAAGAATCTCGTGGCTGAGATCTTCAAGAGCCGCGCGAGAGGTGGCAAATCTTACAGTTGCTCGTTTCGACAAAACAACCTGTCCGATCCCGTCGAAACGGACTTGCACTTCGCGATCGGAAAGCGCTCTCACTAACTCGCCGCCCCAGATCGGAGTGTCGGGTTGAGCGATTCGATCATTGATCGCAAACGCCGCACCCGTTAATGAGTTCGAAGTGATACGGCCAATCGGACCGAAGTGCGCTGAGGCATAGAGCCGCAACGGACTGGCCACTTCTGTCGGATTATCTGCGCGAACACGGGCCGGAATCAGCGTCACGAGCAAAGCGAGTATTAGTGTAAATCCGATTGAATGTGATTTGAGTTTCATCGTTGCCTCCAGGTGCGACGGTGAAGGGTAACCGTCGGCAATGAAGAGCCCGCGGGACCTTGCGAGCTCGAGTCCTATGATCCAGGTCGTAAAAACGGTCAGTTGTGAAAAGTTCTCTTCGGTGACTTTGCTACGAGACCATTCCTTCGGGTGGGCTCGAAGCTGAAGCATACAGCTTCTTCGGAATTCGACCAGCGAGATACGCGAGCCTGCCGCTTCGCACGGCGAGGTTCATCGCTTCGGCCATGGCTAGTGGATCACGCGCGCCTGCGATTCCGGTGTTCATCAGGATGCCGTCGACTCCGATCTCCATCGCCAGCGCCGCATCGGAAGCCGTTCCGACGCCGGCATCGACTATCAGCGGAACCTCGCGTATCTGCTCGCGAAGTATCTTCAGGTTCGTGAAGTTTTGAATACCGAGCCCGGAGCCGATTGGCGCTGCAAGAGGCATCACCGCCGCAGCCCCCGCGTCGATCAGTCTTCGAGCGACGATCAAATCGTCGTTGAAATAAGGCAGCACAACGAAGCCTTCCTTCACCAATTCGAGAGTCGCTTCCAACAATCCCTGGTTGTCGGGAAAGAGAGTTTTCTCGTCGCCGATCACTTCAAGCTTGATCCAGTTGTTGTCCAGCACTTCGCGCGCGAGCATCGCGGTGCGCACAGCTTCATCCGCTGAATAACAACCCGCGGTGTTGGGAAGGATATGATACTTTCGAGCGTCGACGTGATCCAGAAGCGATTCTTTCGAGCGGTCGGTCAGGTTCACTCGCCTGACTGCGACCGTCACCATTTCGGTGCCCGATGCCTCGAGCGCTTTGGCCATCAACTCGAAGCTCGCATATTTACCGGAGCCGAGAATTAAGCGCGATCGAAACTCGCGCCCGGCAATGATAAGTGAATCTGTCATGTCTTGTTCGGTCACCCGCCGCCAACGAAATGGACGACTTCTACTCTGTCACCTTCCGAAATGCTTGTCGAGTCCCAGTTCGCGCGGCGCACGATGCGCCGGTTCAGCTCGACTGCCAGACGGCCCGGATTCAAGCCGAGGGTTTTGATCAAATCGCTAATGACCGAGCCCTCGGGCATCGTGATTTGATTCTTATTGACGATGATGGTCAAGTCAATCTCGGTGGAATCTAAGACCTGCGAATCAGGTTCTTGAGTTCGCCTGTCCCTTTTTCGGATCGCGCTTCGATTACGATTGCCGCAGTTCCTGCGGTGAACGATGGAAGCGTGATTCTGAAGCTCGCTGTACCGTCGCGTCCGAGACGGCCGATGAACACCTGAGGCTTGAACGCGGTTCCGATGATCTTCACCGTTACAATCGCCTCGAACTCCGGCTTCGAGGCTCGAGTTACTCCCACTTTCAAATGGATATTCTCACCGGCGGTGAACGTAGTCGGCGACAACACTTCGAGGTCGAGGCTCGTTTGTTCTCGATTCAGATAGTTCGAGATAACCTGATCCAGATCAAGAACGCCGCTATCGCCGATCGCGGAGTTCCGTCGAATCGGCGACTTTAGTTTGCCGGAGTTGTGCGAAGGTGGTTGACTGGCGCTCGCCTGCGCGGCGTCTCGGTCCGGGGTTGAGCTGGAGATAGCGGAACTGTCGATCGTTGAATTCGGTGAAGAGCCGGCTTCGGCGCGCGGAAGTTTCCCGGATGCGCGGCGCTTGCCCCACTGGTTGTCGTCGTGCTCGCGCGTGTGGCGAATCAGATCTTCGATCCTTCCCGCTTTGATCGCGGCGATGATTACCTGGTGTTGTCGTTTGAGCAGCGACGCGAGAGTTTCTTCAGTCGCACCCTCAGTGAGTTTATCGGAATAAGGCGTAAGCTTTTTGGCGACGATCGAGCCTCCGATGTAGATCAGCGATTCGAACATTGGATTATCCAAACCGCGATCTTCGGTTTGTACGTGATAGACGTGACCTTCGTGTTTAACGTCGGTGTTGAAGCCCGTTATCATCTGGGTCGAAACTAACATAGGCCATTTTTTCAGTCAATAATTCCGCCTGTTGCTGTTTGCCTACTTTTCTTCTAGCGTAATTGACACTCCGCGAAGGCGGGAAGCATGTTTGCGCGCTTACTTGCCTAGCTTAGAGTTAATAATCTGTTTTGCTAATTCAAGAGCCTCTTCAGAGGGCGATTGCGGAGAAGGCCCGAAGTCAATTCCAGCTGGTGAGAGGGTAGATAGCAGTTGTTCAAAAGCGGTGACGGTTCTTTCTTCTTTAGCATCAGCAGTCAATAGCTCTAAGGCGTCAGCGCGAGCATCAAAATAATATGCCAGTTTCATATTGTACCGGTATAAAGGAACCAGTATTTTTACAAGGAAGAGAAGAATTACTACGGAACCTATTCTTGTAGCTATAGCGGAGATGACACGCGACAATTGATCTTGTTTGGATACCGATTCCACTCCTGCAACTTCTGTTTGTTTTAGTTCTCTTTGGAGATCCTGGAGTTGGTTTTCGAGCGACACCGTTCTCTCTTCGGTTTTTTGGACCTGGTTTTTGGCATAAACTATTCGTTCTTGCATCGCGTTGGCTAGACGTCCATAGCCCATCTTACCGCTATTTCCAGTTGTTAGCTGTCCCTTAATTTCGTTTGTCAATTGTTCTTCATATCTAGCCAACTCAAACTGCTTGAACGAGAGTTCAGCATTCGCAGCTTCCAAATTTTTTTGAACGTCCGCGATTCGGTCACGTTTCTCTTTTAGTACAGCCTGAAACGCCTCAGAGTTAGCTATCTGCCAGCAAATACAAAGATTGCTATGCCGGCAGACAGGACGAGGACAATTAACAGAATTATCAAGATCGCGCTCCGCCGCAATCTCTTGGCCCTCAACCGGAACGTCTTAATACTTTTTGTAAGAACTTCACTATCCGAGGCAATCATAGAAACTCACATTGAAGAGGCAGCCAGGAAATCGCGGGATGACATCGAGGAGTTTCACGAACTAATAAGCCTAGAAGCTGCTCGATTGGCGTCGGAGAACAATCACGAGGGGCAATCCTAGCTGGACCAGACTAAGACCTGCTTCTTCGCTAACTCCTTTTCCGTTCCGCTGATTTCTTCTTTGGCCTTCCGGCCTGCTTCGGTTCGAACTTTTCCACTTCAGAGCGTGACAGGCACTTTCGCCCCGCAATAGTGACGGTCTTGAGCCGTCCCCGCCTTACGAGATCATTGATCGCCTGGACGGATACGCCTCTGATTTCAGCCGCTTCTTTCTGGGTAATTAGATCCTTAAGATCGACTGTCATCTTTGAATCAAAAATTACTTGAACACATCTAGATATTCCTGCATAATGGCGGTGCCCGAACTTACATACAAAAAGAGCGGGCACACCGACCACTATGGTCGATGTCAAAACCGGGACTGAGGCTGCGTATTCCTTGGCGGGACGATGCGGCCCCAGTCCTACTTACAAGACGGGAAAGATTACCCGAAAACACGGCGAATATGCCAGTAGCGGACGAGATTCGCAAGGAAAGAGTCCAAGCGGCGATTGACTTCATGA
>Ga0070711_100000383_pt1 | contig 22848 bp, 14 predicted proteins | sample LARL53metaG_FD_65452 | JGI IMG/M metagenome (GOLD analysis project Ga0070711, IMG submission 65452) | Corn, switchgrass and miscanthus rhizosphere microbial communities from Kellogg Biological Station, Michigan, USA - LAR L5-3 metaG | ecosystem: Host-associated > Plants > Roots > Rhizosphere ... | reverse complement strand
AATAGACGGCCAGGTCAGGTCGCACCAGACCGACGAAGTTTCCGGCATTGCCCAGATAACACCCCCCAGCAACCGCCCATGTATACGTTAATTGGGGTCCCACTCCAGAAGCGCGTGATGCCGCTAACCTGCCAGCCGCCCAGAACGTATTTCAAGAAACCACTCGAGCGCAGCTCAGGCAACGAATACACGTAATTCACGTTGAATACGTTGGTGCGATCTCATCCTGCTGGCGCGCAATCGAGACGCGGATGGAATGGGTCGGTAATATTACCGCCCGACGAGCCACTCGGAACTCCCGGATCTGCACCGGGCGTGTCTGAGTCGGCGATGTCCATGCTCTTGCTCCAGGTGTAGTCCGCCGTGTCAGCGCTTAATAGCGCCCCAGATGCGTGGGGTGGTCTAACAAAATCGTTATTGTCCCCAGGGCTTCTCAAGAAGAAAAAATCGATTGTGCAGGTAAGCGTTAAACCCACATTGCGCGGGAGTCTGCTGCAGGCCGATAAGGTTGTCAAGAAAAAAGTGAGGTAAACGCTAATCTTTGCCGGAAACAGCGATTACCTTCAGGATATTGAAATCGAGTGCGGAGCTCGGTTTGTTGGCCGGAGAAGCGGAGTTTTTGTGCTATTCTCGCCGCCATGCCGGTCACCATGCTCGACATTGCCAAGGGATTGAATGTATCGGTCGTGACGGTATCCAAGGTGCTGCGGAACAAAGGCAAGATCAGCACGGCCACGCGCAAACGCGTTCTGCAGCGGGCGAAGCAACTCAACTATCAGACCAACTGGATTGCGCGCAGCCTGGTGACGCGGCGCACGTTCACGATCGGGTTGCTGCTGCCGGATTTCACGCATCCATTTTTTGCGGAGGTGGTGAAAGCGGTTGCAGAGACGGTGCGCCCCCACGGGTATCACGTCATCATTTCGTATTTCGAAGAAGATCCCGAGCTAGAGAAGAACGAAGCGGACTCGCTGATGGCGCGACAGGTGGATGGAATCATTGCGGCATCGGCGCAGTCGAACCCCGAGTTGTTTGAGGGGATGCTGGAGCGGAAGATTCCGGTGGTACTGATCGACCGGCCGATTGCGGGATTGCAGGCGAGTTTTGTGGGAGCAGATAACGAAGCGATCGGGAAACTGGCGACGAATCATTTGATCGCGCAGGGGTGTACACGGATTGCGCACCTGCGAGGGCCAAAGATCGGGATTGCGACGGAGCGGTTGGCGGGATACCGGCACGCATTGCAGAAGCATGACCTGCCGGTGGTCCCGAAATACGTGGTGGGCGCGCGCTATGTGGACAGCAGCGGGTACAGCGCGATGCGGAAATTGCTACAGGCGCAGCCTGCGCCGGATGGCGTGTTCTGCTACAACGACCCGGTGGCGATAGGGGCGATGAAGGCAATATCTGAAGCGGGGTTAAAGATTCCTGATGACATTGCAGTGGTGGGCGCGGGAAATGTGCACTATTCGGATGTGCTGGCGGTGCCGCTGACGACGGTGGACCAGGGGACGATGCAGATCGGGAAGCAGGCGGCGGAGTTGCTGATGGAGCAGATTGGGGCGAAGAAGCGTCCGCGGCCGCGGAAGATTTTGATCACACCCAAGTTGGTGGTGCGGCAGTCTACGGCGCGGTGAGTTTTGTTTGGCAGGTTTCTGCGGGGTGAACGCTTCGAAGGCGAATTTGAGGCGCAAAAGCTTTTAACCGCGAAGGTCGCGAAGAAATTCCCGTCAGTTCTAGAGATCAGCACATGTGATTTGGGCTTGCGCAAGACCGGCGGGCGGGGACGCCCGCCGCTCCATCGCGATTCGTTTCTTCTATCAAGTGGCGCTCGTGATTACGGAATCCATTGGTAGCTTACGAAGGCTAGTTGTGTGCTATCGGGGGACCAGGAGGGGACGTTGATGGTGCCCTGGCCTCCGAAGAGTTTCGTAAGTATTGTGATCTTGCCGTCGTTGAGTGACATCAGGCGCAGCATTACGTCTTTGTCTTCGGGGTGGCCTTCGACGCTGCGATCGTAGGTTAGAAAGACCATCCACTTTCCGTCGGGCGAGATGTGCGGGAACCAGTTGTTGAGTTCGTCGTGGGTAATTTGTTCCTGCGCGCTGCCGTCCGCTTTCATGCGCCAGATCTGCATGTGGCCGGTGCGCTCGGAATTGAAGTAGATGTACTTGCCGTCGGGGGAGTAATCGGGGCCGTCGTCGAGACCTTTGGCGGTAGTCAGGCGAGTTTCGTCGCCGCCCTCGAATGGGATGGAGTAGATGTCGAATTCGCCGTTGCGCTCGCCGACGAAGGCGAGCGTTTTTCCGTCTGGAGACCATCCGTGCCAGTAAGAGGGACCTTTGGGAGTAATTTCACGCGGTTGGCCTCCGGCGAAGGGAACGATGTAGACGTGCGAGTTGTCTTCATCCTTCGTCTGGTCGCTGATGGCGATAGTCTTTGAGTCGGGAGAGATGCCGTGGTCGTTGTTGCAGGTGACGGCGAAGCCAGTGTCGATCTTCTCGGGATTGCCTCCGGCGACGGGGATTGTTTCGAGGCGGCCTTTGCGGTTGAAGATGAGGGATGCGCCGTCATGCGTCCAGTTGGGAGCCTCGAAGCGCTCGGGCGCGACGTAGACGACGCGGCGATCAGTGGAGTCGATGCTGATGGTTTCGAGTGTGCTGTAGAGCTTCGGCTCAGCGGTCGAGGCGACGAGTGGGGTGATTTCCACATTGGAGAAGACGGCTTTCTCGACGACGTCCTTCTCGTGAGAGCAGAGGCCGATGCCAACGTAGAACGTGCCTTGGAGCGGGACGCGAACTGAGCCTCCGGCCATCTGGAAGGATTGGCCTTTCGAGGCGAGCCACATATAGGCGTACTGGCCGCGTTTTTCGATGCGTATTCGCGCAGGCGCGGAGATGTTCGCCTGGATCTCGTGTGTGAGCGCGCCTTTCGCGTCGCGATACTGTAGGGATGTGAGGCCGCTGCCGTGTAGGGCGACGTCGGCGTAGGGGGAGTCCGCGTCGAGTGACTGGCGCAGCATGACGACGGCTTTGCGATGCTCGTTAACGCCCTGGCCGATAAAAGCAATATCGGCGTTGAGGGCGACGTCACCGGAGATTTTTTTCCAGACGAAGTGGAAGGCGTCGCCTGAGAGCCACATGTTTTCTCCGGCCGCGGAGAGGGCTAAGGTTTTGGCGGCCGGGTCGTAGGAGGCGGAGCCTGGGTGGAGAGTGGTGCCGACGTCGGTGCGGCCTTCGAAGGGGCCGAGTTGCGTTTGGGCGAAGGCGTGGGTCGCGGCGAGAGTAATCGCAAGAATGGCGAGAAGTGTTTTTGAGTTACGACGCACAACAGCCTCCTGATTTCGCCCCTCCGGGGCTTTGGCAAGCTTGCTGCCTACCCAGTGCTTACGCACTGGGCTAATGAATTTCGCCCGCTTCCGCGGGCTTGGCCTGGTACCTCGCGGGGCCACCGATTTCTTTTTCAGAGCTTGCGAATTACTCGTCACGCGTGCGTGCTGCGGAATGTTTGCAGGCAGCGCTTCGCGGTTTCAAGTTCGGAGTAACGGCTGCCTTCCTGTTCGAGGAGGTAGTACTCGAGTCCGCCACCGTTTTCTGCGGCCGCGAAGATTTCTTTCCAGGGAGCCGAGCCTTCTCCGAACAGAACCTTGTAGCCCTGGTCGCGGGACCAGTCTTTGCAGTGCATCGACTTGACTCGGCCCGGGTGGGAGCGGATCCAGGCAACTGGATCTGCGCCGGATGCGACACACGTGCCTACGTCAAGTTGTAAGACGACCGACGGCTTGGTGTGCTCCGCGAGATATTGCGCGGGGAACTTGCCGTCTACAGAGCGGAATTCGGGTTCGTGATTGTGGTAACCGACTTTGAGTCCGGCAGGCTCGAGTTTTTCTGCGGCGGCGTTCAGGGCGTCAGCGACCGGCTTCCATCCGTCGGGACCGGGCTTGGGGTCGGCGCTAGCCACGATGACGTACTTGCATCCGAGCGTGAGGTTGAGGTCGCGCGTGCGATTGATTTTGTCGGGATCGAGATAGTTGAAGTCGTTATGGGTCGAGAAGCAGCGGACGCCCAGGTCGTCGAGCAGTTTGCGCATGTCTTTGGTCTGGGCGTCGGTGCGCTCGAAGTAGGGTGCGTAGAACTCGACGCACTGGTATCCCATTTCGCCGACGGCACGGACGGTGGCTTCAGGATCTTTCTTGAGTTCCTCGCGGACGGAGTAGAGTTCGAGGCCGACGGGGATTTTAGAGTCGGCGGCGCGCGCGGTGAGAGCGTAGGGAAGCATGGCCGAGAGAGCAAGGAAGGATCGACGGTCGAGTGGAGTCATGGGCTACCTTTTACTTGAGTCGGGCATTGAGTGTCCAAGAAAAAGTTTTGGTTGGCATCAGAAGTTCTTGGAAAATCTTACGATCGCGGCGTCGTGGAATCCCAGCCTAATGCCGCAAAGGACGCGCCGTTAGGCTGGGGCAACCACGCTGGCACGTTCAGTGTTCTTGATCTGCCAGTTTGCGAAGACGCTCGGAGACATTAAGTAGGGCGCGGCCGTCGTGGTACGCGGCTTTCCAGATGCGGCCTTTGTTGGGGTTGGTCGGGATGCCGTCAGGACCGATCATCTCGTAGACGCCGTGGTACTGCGAATCGATCTGGTAGGTTTTGATGAAGTACCACTGCAGCTGGAAAGCCTTGAAGTAGACGTCCGTTTGCTTGCCGTATTTTTCGTGCATCAGAAGAAGAGAATTCAATCCCTCCATCTGTACCCACCATTCTTTCAGGCGCGACTCGGGTTTGCCGAAGGTGGTGCCATCCTGGTAGAAGCCGCCGTAGGTTTCGTCCCAGCCATTGGCCAAGGCGTGATCGACGAGAAGTTTTGCCATGCGCTCGGTCTTTGGGTCGTGGCCGTGGCCGAGGACTCCTTCAGCTTCGAGCATGAGGTAGGCAGTTTCGACGTCGTGGCCGTAGGAGTCGTGATCGGGATAGGGGCGCCAGTCGTTGGTGTAGTAGAGGTTCATGACGCCGGGCTGCACGCAGATTTTATCGCGGTTGATAGTGAGGAGTTCTTCGAGCCGGCGGCGCAGCGTGTCATCTTTCCAGACTTCGTAGAGTTGGGTGAACGCTTCGAGCAGGTGGATATGCGTGTTCATCGATTTGTAGCCGACGGGGAAAAGTGCGACCGGAATCGGCTGCAGTGTGACGGCATCGGGGTTGCCTTCCACCACTTTACCTTCGCGAGTGAGCCATTCGAAGTAGCCGCCATTTGTGGAGTCATGGGCGTGTTCGTCGATCCAGCGGAAAGCTTTCTGCGCAAGTTCGAGAGCTTTGGGATCTTTCGTTGCCTGATACGCGGCGGCGGCACCGTAAAGGCCGAAGCTGTTTCCGTAGAGATGCTTTCCGTCGGTGTAATAAGGAGAGATGTTGCCGTTGTCGTCGAGACCCCAGTAGAAGCCGCCGTATTGTTTATCCCATAGCGTGTTGCTGAGATAGTCGACGCCGTGACGCGCGATGGGAAGAAATTTGTCTTTGAGTTCGGGACGGCGCAGGGCGACCTGGGAGGAGATCCACGTCATGCGTCCCTGGAAGACGGAGAACTTGCCGTCGTCTTGCTTGCCCGGTTGCCAGTCGCGCGCGAAGTTGGAGCGGAAGCCGCCGTGGGCGTCGTCGACGGTGGGGGGGAACCAGACGTCGAGCACGTCGCGCTGGAGAGTGTCGTTCACTTCGTCGGCGAACTTCAGGTAGTTGGCCTTGCTGGGGGCGACGTAGGTGATGGGGCCAGGATGGGGAGAGCTTGCTATCGGCGAGGACTCTTTCGGGGCGTGGCAGGCGATTGTGGCCAGAAGACACGCGATGGCCATTGTGATTGGGAACTGATGTGGGCGACTTGGTTGCGGGCTTGGGGAGTCGGAGGTCATCGTCAACACTTTCTGAGCAGTTCGAGCATCTTGCGATCGAGTTTGTGGCCCTTGAAGTCTTCGTACTGAACGTCGGTGCGCTCGCTGTCGAGCACTCCAAAGGAGCCGCGCAGGTTCCAGAGGGCGAAGCCCCAGCCGGCCTCGTGCCAGAGCGATAGACAGTCCTCCATCCACGCGAGAGCGACGTTATGGGGAGTTTTGTTGAAGCAGCCCCACTCACCGACGTGAATCTGGACACGACGGTCGATTAATGGCTTGTAAAGGTCGATGTAGACCTTCTTGAGGCGGGCGCGGTCCCAGGTCTGGCCCTGATCGTCTTTGAGCGGCCAAGTGGGCGGAGCCATTGTTTCGAATTCGTCGCGCGGAACCCAGGTGGCGGTGTAGTGACTGACGGCTTTTGGTTGATAGCCGCGAGTGCTTTGCACGAGGCCGAGGTCGGCGATACCGAGGACGGGTGCCTGGCCGATGTTAATACCGTCGGCGAAGATGAGGCGGTGGGGATCCACTTCGCGGATGGCGGTGACGAGCGCTCGCACGATCTCGACGTAGCGCTCTTCGAGATAGCCTTCGTAGGAGCGCATCTTCGGAGGTTCATTAATGAGATCGAAACTCAGGCGATGGTTGGGAATGCCTTGGTAGCGGCGCGCGAAGGTTTTCCAATGGTAGACGGAGGCGGCGAGAGCCCGATCGCGCTGGGCTTTGCTGCCGGTGAAGAGGTCGGCCTGCTCGAGTTCGCGTCCGTTGATGCAGTAGCCGGGGATGCGGTGGAAATTAATGTTGATGTGGATGCCGTGTTGCTGTCCGAGGTCGAGCGCCTGGTCGATTTTCTTTAATGGTTCTTCGCGGATAACGGACCAGTCCTGGGGATCGCCCCAAGCCCAGTAGTTCAGAGGCAGGCGGGCGAAGTCGAATCCCCATTCCCGCATGGTGACGAAATCGAATTCATCGTAAGCAGGGCCGTCGTAGGGATGCTGGGGAGTGGAGAATTGTCCCTGCAGGTTGAAGCCGCGCCAGCGCGGAATTCGTGCGGCAGTGATGTCGGGTGCGGCGAGTGGCTTCGAGGTAGACGAGCCAAATGCAGGAGAGAGCCACGGGGAGGCGGCAACCGCGAGAGCGAAGCTCTTTTTCACGAAGGATCTACGGTTCAGCGGGGACCTCCTCGCACCCGCGGCGATGTTAGTCTCGTTGGGCAATCGTTTAATAGCCGTCGATGGCTCGCTTACGAGCTCCTGCCGCTAACGTCGCGGTGGCTCAAGGTGCGCAGTATATGACAAAACCCGCCAGAAAGGTAAACGATTAACTCATCTGAGAAAATCGATTGCGCATATGAGGGTAAGCACAGTAGAGCAACAAGCCCGGCGGCAGGAGCGTTTTGAGTGCCGCGACAAAGGTGGGAGGCTGCCGTTACACTGAACGGAGCCCTTCGGGAAAACTTCATCAAGCGGAAGGAATGAACATGGCATCCGTAGAGTCTGCCATCCCCGTGGCCGCAACCTCCTCGCCTTTATCTAAAGAAGAACTGCGCCGAATGAACGCATACTGGCGCGCTGCGAATTACCTCTCGGTCGGGCAGATTTACCTTTATGACAATCCACTGTTGCGCGAGCCTCTCAAGATCGACCACGTGAAGCCGCGACTGCTGGGGCACTGGGGTACGACGCCCGGCCTGAACTTCATTTACGTTCACTGCAACCGGCTCATCAAGAAGCTTGACCTGAACATGATTTACATCACAGGGCCGGGGCACGGCGGACCGGGCCTGGTCGCGAACACCTACCTGGAAGGAACCTATAGCGAGTACTACCCGAACATTCCGCAGAATGAGGCGGGAATGAAGCGGCTGTTCAAGCAGTTTTCCTTCCCGGGCGGAATTCCGAGCCACGTCGCTCCGGAGACGCCAGGATCGATCCACGAAGGCGGGGAACTGGGATACAGCGTGGCGCACGCTTATGGTGCGGCGCTCGATAATCCGGACCTGCTGGTCTGTTGTGTGGTCGGCGACGGGGAGGCCGAGACTGGTCCGCTGGCGGCGAGCTGGCAATCGAACAAGTTCCTGAATCCGGCGCGGGATGGCGCGGTGCTGCCCATTCTTCACCTGAACGGGTACAAGATCGCGAACCCCACTGTGCTGGGCCGGATGAGCGATGAAGAGCTTACCGAATTATTCCACGGCTACGGCTACGAGCCGATATTTGTGGAGGGCAGCGATCCCGAGCCGATGCATCAGTTGATGGCGGAGAAGATGGAGTCCGCAGTCCGGGATATCCAGGCGATCCAGGAGCAGTCACGAAAGCAGAAGGACGTCACCCGACCGATCTGGCCGATGATCATCCTGCGCTCGCCCAAGGGATGGACGGGTCCGAAGATGGTCGACGGCAAGCCGGCAGAGAATACGTGGCGATCGCACCAGGTTCCGTTCTCGGAGATGGTGGGGCATCCGGAACACGTACGGCTGCTTGAAGAGTGGATGAAAAGCTACAAAGCCGAAGATCTGTTCGACAAGAGCGGCCGCTTAATTCCGGAACTTGCGGAACTCGCTCCAAGAGGTGAGCGGCGCATGGGCGCCAATCCGCATGCCAATGGCGGGTTGCTGTTGAAGGACCTCGTGATGCCGGACTTCCGCGACTACCGAGTGGAAGTGCCGAAGCCGGGCGGAGTGAATTCCGAAGCCACGCGTGTGCTAGGAACGTTCTTGCGCGACGTGATGAAGAACAACCTCGGAGCGAAAAACTTTCGCGTGTTCGGGCCGGATGAGACGGCTTCGAACCGACTGGATGCGCTGTATGCCGTGACGGATAAGGTCTGGATGGAACCCTTGCTGCCGGTAGACGAGCATCTCTCGCCGAACGGGAGGGTGATGGAAGTTCTCAGCGAGCATATGTGCCAGGGGTGGCTGGAAGGGTATTTGCTTACTGGACGGCATGGATTCTTCTCGTGCTACGAGGCGTTCATTCACATCGTCGATTCGATGTTCAATCAGCACGCGAAGTGGTTGAAGGTGACGCGGAACATCCCGTGGCGGCGTTCGATCGCGTCATTGAATTATTTGCTCACGTCGCACGTGTGGCGGCAGGATCACAACGGGTTCAGCCACCAGGATCCGGGATTCATCGATCACGTGGTGAACAAGAAGGCGGATGTGGTGCGGGTGTATCTGCCGCCGGATGCGAACACGCTGCTTTCTGTGGCAGACCACTGCCTGCGCAGCCGCGATTACGTGAACGTGATCGTGGCGGGCAAGCAGCCGGCGCCGATGTGGCTGGATATGGACTCGGCGATCCGGCATTGCACGGCTGGAATCGGGATCTGGAGCTGGGCGAGCAACGACCAGAATGCCGAGCCGGATGTGGTGATGGCATGCGCTGGCGATGTTCCGACGTTGGAATCGCTAGCGGCAGTAGACCTGCTGCGTCAGCATTTCCCGGACATCCGGATCCGGTTCGTGAATGTGGTGGACCTGATGACGCTGCAGCCCTCGAGCGAGCATCCGCATGGTTTGACCGATCACGAGTTTGATTCCATTTTCACGACCGATAAGCCGACCATCTTTGCTTATCACGGGTATCCGTGGCTGATTCACCGGCTGACGTACCGGCGGCACAATCACGACAACCTGCACGTGCGCGGGTACAAAGAAGAAGGCACGACCACTACGCCGTTTGACATGGCGGTGCAGAACGATATCGACCGGTTCCATCTGGCGGGGGATGTGGTGGATCGCGTGCCACGGCTGCAGCGCTTGGGAGCGCACTTCAAGCAGTTCCTGCGCGACAAACTGGTCGACCACAAGCAGTATGTTGACGACCACGGCGACGATATGCCGGAAATCAAGAACTGGAAGTGGCCTTATTAGCGCGAGAATCTTTAACCGCAAAGGGCGTTAAGGACGGCCGCTAAGGTCGCTAAGAAGGACAGGTCATCGATGCTTTCAGAGTGTGTGCTACGACCGGCCCGTGCAGACAAAATCTAAAACGCAGTGGGCGCAGAGAAACGGGAGAACGCGGAGCCAGGCGTAACTTCTGCAGTGATCCTATGAATGTTCTTGTCCTGAATTCCGGGAGTTCCAGTCTTAAATTCCAGCTGATTGCGACGGACCCGGATCGTATCGCCCGCGACACGGACGAACGTTTAGTGCGGGGAGAAGTGGAGGGGATTGGCGGGGATACAACCTGTGCCATCCGGAAGAAAGACGGGCTCCCCGAATCGTTGAAAGCTCCAATGAAGGATCTTGAAGCCGCATTGGAGTTTGTGATTGGCGGAATCGCATCCGAAAGGTCTGGGCTCCAGGAAGTGCGCGGGCCAGCTGACATTCATGCGGTTGGCCATCGGGTAGTGCATGGCGGAGAACGGTTTTCCGAATCGGTTGTGGTGAGCGATGAGGTTCTGAAGGGAATCGAGCAATGCAGCGACCTGGCCCCGCTTCACAATCCGGAGAATCTCAAGGGAATTCTGGCAGTGCGAAAATTGCTGGGCGAAGAGGTTCCCCAAGTCGCAGTCTTTGACACTGCGTTTCATCACTCGCTGCCGGAGCGCGCATATGTCTATGCGATACCGTACGAGCTGTACCAGCGTCACCGGATCCGGCGGTACGGTTTTCACGGAACTTCCCACCGGTATGTCATGCACCGGTACCAGGTATTGGGCAAGGTGACGACCGAGAAGACCCACGTCGTTACCCTCCATCTCGGGAACGGCTGTTCGGTGGCGGCGATCCGGGGTGGACATCCGGTGGACACTTCGATGGGCATGACGCCTCTTGAGGGTTTGGTGATGGGAACTCGATCGGGCGACGTCGATCCTGCGATCATCAGCGTCATTGGAGAGAAAGAAGGACTCTCTGCTCGTGAGGTTGACTCGCTGCTGAATGCACGGTCGGGATTGCTTGGAGTTTCGGGGACGACGAATGATATGCGCGGGCTTCAAGCAGAGGCCCGAGACGAAGGCAACAAGCGCGCGCGGCTGGCCATCGATATTTTCTGTTACCGAGCGCGGAAGTACATCGGTGCTTACCTGGCGTGCATGGGCGGGGCTGACGCATTGGTGTTCACCGGCGGCATCGGGGAGAACTCTCCGGAGATTCGAGGGCAGATTTGCACGGGGATGGAGTGGGCCGGGATTGCGCTCGACGCGGAGAGAAATCGGAAGACTGTCGGCAAAGAGGGATTGATCAGCAGTGATTCATCGAAGCTGGCGGTTTATGCGATTCCTACGGATGAGGAGTTGTTGATTGCGCGGGATACGGTGCGCTGCATTTTAGGGGAGTCGCATCCGTCGTAGTGCGTGGAGTCGAAGGGGCCGGAAGGCAAGTCGAGGCCTCTGTGTGTAAACAGGCCACGGAAGAGTCGTCGAAGACGAAAGAGCAGACCTCAGGCGCTAAAGCGCTGACACATTCCTAAGCAGAAGCGGCACGACTAAAGTCGTGCCCTTCCCAAGACCTGCTCGAGGCAGACTTTTCCGCAGACTCTGAAGTCGTACCGTTCCCAAGCTCTGGCCCAGTTACACCGAGTACGAGACGTCGTCATCGGCGGCGACGTGTGCTAGGGCGCTTCCGTTTGAAGATACGACGGACGATTTGCTGCCGCGGCGCATGGCTACGATACCTGTGCGCACCATTTCCAGCACGCCATAAGGCCTGAGAACTTCGAGCAGGCCGTCGATTTTGTCCTCGGCGCCCGTGATCTCGATGGTTAGAGAGTCCGGTGCGACGTCGACTACTCTCGCACGAAACACGCTCGCTAGCTCCAAAACGTGGGAGCGCGCTTCGTGAGTGGCGGCCACCTTGATCATGGCTAAATCGCGCACGATGGCAGGCTGATTGGTAATGTTCTCGACCAGCAGAACATTGACGAGTTTGTAGAGGTTGGCCTCGATGCGGCGCGCCTGGTCGCGGTCGGCCTCGGCAGTGATGGTCATGCGCGAGACCTCTGGCTTTTCGGTGCGGCCGACCGTGAGCGAGTCGATGTTGAAGGCGCGGCGCCGGAACAGGGAAGCGACGCGGGTGAGGACGCCGGGTTTGTTTTCCACGTAGACCACGAATGTGTTCATCATGTTGGTTTACTCGTCGGCCGCCGTTTCCACGATCGGGCTGGGGCGGCGGATCATCTCGTGCAGCGAGGCACCCGCGGCCACCATCGGGTAGACAGTGTCTTCCTGCTCCACTTTGAAATTGATCAGCATGGGACCATCGTGTTGGCGAGCATCTCGCACCGTGGGCACGACCTCAGAGCGCTGGGTGACGGTTGCGCTGCGGATGCCGTAGGCGTCGGCCAGTTTGGCGAAGTCGGGATTGAGCAATGGCGTTGCCTGGTAGTTGCGTTCGTAGAAGAACTCTTGCCACTGGCGCACCATCCCAAGGAAGCCGTTGTTGATGATGGCGATGTTGACCTTCAGGTTTTCCTGCACGATGGTGGCGAGTTCGGACATGGTCATCTGGAAGCCGCCATCACCGACTATGACCCAGACTTCTGAGCCAGGTCGTGCGACCTTAGCGCCGATTGCAGCGGGGAGAGCAAATCCCATAGTCCCCAGGCCGCCGGACGTGATCAGCGAGCGGGCGCGTTCGTGCTTGTAGTATTGCGCCTCCCACATTTGGTGCTGGCCAACGTCGGTGACGACGATAGAGTCGACGTCGCGCGTTTCATGCCAAAGATCATTGATGACGTGTGCGGCGTAGAGGTGACCATTGTCGGGGAGATTCTGAATATCGCGGACCGCTGCGTCACCTTTCATCTGGTCGATGAAGTCGAGCCAGTCGCTGCGATTGACGGACTTGACGTGCGGCAGAAGTTCGTCGAGGACTTCGCGCAAATCGCCGACCAGGGCCACGTCGACCTTCACGTTCTTGTTGATCTCGGCCGGGTCGATTTCCACGTGAATTTTCTTCGCGTTTGGCGCGTAGGTTTTCAGGTTGCCCGTGACGCGGTCGTCGAATCGCATGCCGAAGGCAAGGAGAAGATCGGCTTCCTGAATCGTGTGGTTGACCCAGGCTTCGCCGTGCATGCCCATCATGCCGAGGTTGAGCGGGTGCGATGCAGGGAATGCGCCGAGGCCGAGCAGCGTGAGGGCGATAGGAATTCCACTGCGCTCGGCGAAATCACGGACTTCTTTCATCGCGCCCGAGATGATGATGCCGTGGCCTGCCAGAATCACGGGCCGCTTCGCGTTCTGGATCAGCTCAAGGGCCTGCTCATACTCCTTTGCGTCGGGAGAAAGGTCGGGCCGATAGCCGGGAAGCTGCGGCTTGGCTGCGTCCCAATCGAATTCACAGGTAGTCTGCTGGGCGTCTTTGGTGATGTCAACCAAAACAGGACCCGGGCGCCCGGAGCGCGCGACGTAGAAGGCTTCGCGGATCGTGCGGGCGACTTCGCTGGCGTGCGTTACAAGATAGTTGTGCTTGGTGATGGGAAGAGTGACGCCGGTGATGTCAGTTTCCTGGAAGGCGTCGGACCCGATGAGTTTGCTGCCAACCTGGCCGGTGATGCAGACGATAGGGGAGGAGTCGAGCATGGCGGTGGCGATGCCCGTGACCATGTTGGTGGCTCCGGGGCCGGACGTGGCGACGGCGACTCCGACCTCGCCGCTGGCGCGCGCGTAGCCGTCGGCCATGTGGGTGGCGCCTTGCTCGTGGCGCACCAAAACGTGATGGATCTTGCTGTGCTTGAGGGCGTCGTAGGCAGGCAGGATGGCTCCGCCCGGATAGCCGAAAACGTGCGTGACGTTTTCGCGCTCCAGGCATTCCCAGAGAATTTGTGCGCCGGTCTTGGTCATCGTTACTCCTCGTTTAATGCGGGCCCTGCGGCCGATGGGCGGGGACGGCCGCCGCTCCATCGACTCAAGATAGTTCCAGGTCTTTCGACGTCCGCGAACTTTTGTAAACAAACGGGCCATCATCCTTGATTGGATGATGGCCCGTTCAGAAGCTTGGCTGAGGGTTACATCATCCGCTGCAGTCTGTTCCTACAGATACTCGTACGACGACGGCGAGAACGAGTCGGCTGTTCCGGATAATTCGCGTCGAGTTGGGTGCGAAGGCTTGCATAGGCACCAACGAGTACCCGATGTTTGTAAATGTTCCCGGGCGCGGAGTCAAGCACATTCGGACCGGACGGTCGGTCGGTTCCATTATAAAGCTTATTCCTCGATCCGCAAAAGAAGGACAGGCTCGACCATGAAATCGAACTCGTTAATGGTGTTCACGGCACGGCGGATCACCGGTTCGGACACGGGTTCGACCGTGATTACGAATGAAACTCGGTCCTTGGGGAGGTGAGGTTCCTGCTCGAGGGAATCGATATTGATTGATTCGTGGGCAATGACTTCGGCGACGCGGGCCACAATGCCGCGCTGGTCTTTAACCGTGAGTCGGAGATACCAACTGACGGGCTTGGGACGGTCGGACAAAGGCAAGGCGTGCGAACTCAAGAAGCCGGGAATGTTCTTTGCGTTAAGTTGTCCGGCGGCGAAGTCGCGGGAGATTTCGATGAGGTCTGAGACGACGGCAGAACCAGTGGCGTCTCCACCGGCGCCGCGGCCGTAGAACATCTGCGTGCCGATCTTGTCGCCGACAAGGAAGACGGCGTTGTTCACGCCCTCGACTTTCGCAAGCATCGAGCGCCGGCTGACCAGCCATGGGCGCACCGAAACTTCGAGGCCGTCGTCCGTTTGCTCAGCGGAGCCCACCAGCCGGATGGTGCTTTCGAGACGGTTCGCGGAGTGGATATCGATGGCGCGGATGTGGCGGATGCCGTACGTCGGGACGCGCGCGACGTCTAGGCCGCCTTCGAAAGCCATGCGCGCGAGGATGCAGAGTTTGTCGCGAGCGTCCTGCCCGTCGATGTCGAAGGAAGGGTCGGCTTCCGCGAAACCTGCTTTCTGGGCTTCGGCGAGGGCTTCCGCGAACTCGATCCCGCGGCTCTCCATTTGGGTCAGGATGTAGTTGGCAGTCCCGTTCAGGATGCCGTGCACCGAGCGGAGACGATCACCGGCGGTGGATTCGTGAATGACGCGGAGGATCGGGATGCCACCCGCAACGCTGGCTTCGAAGCCGATCGGCAAGTTGCGGGAGACAGCTAGGGCGAAGAGTTCGTCGCCGTGGCCGGCCAGAAGATTTTTATTGGCCGTAACGACGGGCCTGCCTTGTTCGAGCGCGCCGCGCACGAGTTGGAGCGAATCGCCGGTGCCGCCCATGGTTTCCACGACTACGTCGACGTTGGGATCTTGGAGAAGCTGTTTCCAGTCGGAATAGGTACGTGCGTTTGAAGGGGCGGTTGCCGGTTCGATGTTGGAGCGGCGGCAGACGGCGGTCACCGTGAGTGCTACTCCGCTGCGGTGAGCAATGAGGTCACGATGCTTTTCGATGATGTCGGCGGTGGCGCGACCTACCGTGCCGAAACCGACAATGCCGACTCGAACTTGTTTTTTATCCATGAATCTTCTGCAAAGGGCCAAAAATCCCAGCGCCTAAAGGCGTCATCGGTCGCGCGTCCCTGCGGCGCGCCTGAAGGCGCGCCCTGATACAAAGCATTCGGGGTGCAAGTACTAAACCACCGTAGCTGTCGGGGCGCTGCTCAAGAACTCCTGGTGGACGGCGCGCACGACGTCGTCGACGCGGGAGTTCGTCACTGCAAAGCAAATGTTCAGTTCACTGGCGCCCTGAGCTACGGCGATCACGCTGACATTGTTGCGAGCGACGACCGAGAACAGTCGGCCAAGGATACCGCACGTGCCCTTCATGCCGGAGCCGAGGACGGCGATGACCGCGATGTCACGATGAACGGTTACTGGATTCAGGATTCCGTGTTTGAGCTCTGTTCGGAAGAGTCGCTGGATCGCGTGAACCACGCGTTCGGTATCGGCTTCACGCAGGACTAGTCCTAGCGAATCTTCGGAAGAGGATTGTGTAGAGAAGAGCACGTCCACGTGCTCGTGACCCAAGCGCAGAAAGAGGCGGCCGAAGATTTCGGCGAAATGAACATCGCGGCGCGTGGTCAGCGTGACCAGCGATGCTTGCGTCACGGCGGTGACGGCTTTCACGGGCCGTGTGCTCTCGGGCAGATGCTCGACGATTTTGGTACCCGGGACTTCCGGCTTGAATGAGTTCTTGATCCAAACGGGGATGCCACGCTCCATGGTAGGCCAGATCGCTTTGCGATGGATGACCTTCGCGCCGTAATACGAGAGCTCAATGGCTTCGGCGAATGTGATCTCGGACAGGGTGAGCGCGTCGGGACAGACGCGGGGATCCGCGGTTAGGACGCCGTCGACGTCAGTCCAGATCCAGACTTCATGCGCCTTCATCGCCGCGCCGAGAATCGTGCTCGAGTAGTCGGAGCCGCCCCGGCCGAGGGTGCTTACCTGGCCCGAAGAAGTTGCGCCGCTGTAACCCATGACGACCGGGATGCTGCCTTGCTGCAGAAGCGGGTTAAGAACGTCGTTGCAGAGGCGGGCCGTGGTTTCCATGTCGGGGGCGGCGTCGCCGAACTTGTCGTCGGTGGCAAGGACTCGGGCGGAATTCACGAATACGCCCTTGGCACCAAGTTCGTTTAAGCAGGCTGCGAAGATGTGCGCGGACATTTGCTCGCCGAGAGGAAGAGCCATGTCCATTACCTGGGCGGTGGCTGATCCCAGGAGCAGCAGTGCAGAGGATAGTTCGCGTAAGCGATGAAGTGTGGACTGTACTTCGGCGGCGACGGCCTTTTTCGTCGAGCCAGAGAATAGTTCAGCGACGACTTGTTCGTGGCGTGCTTGCAGTTGAAGGAGACCGTCTTCCATCTGTTTGCCATTACCCGTGCGCGCGGAATTCAGCACGCTCAGAATCAAGTCGGTGACTTTCGAGAGGGCGGAGACCACGACAACTACCGGGGCGCCACCTTGTGCATGGCGCTGCGCAATGGTGGCCGCCTGCCGGATGCGCTCGGCGCTTCCGACGGAAGTGCCGCCAAACTTCATGACTACCAAGCTCATGGAGAGTCCCAGCGCGAATTGCTGAATGTAGTAGTACAGCATGCAGACGCGACGGGCGACAAGACTCTCGTGGGATACGTCTGGGGGGCAGTAAACGCGTAGGAAAGATTTGCGCGAATAGACAACGGGCCGGCCTCTGGGAAAACTGAAGCCGGCCCGCTGAGTTGTGGCAGATTCGGCTACTGCTTGCCGATGATCTTGCCGTTGATGTCGACGTTATCGAGTACCACGATGCTGGCACCCGTTTCCGGACCGCCGTCCATCAGCACATAGACGCTCTTGACCTTGCTGCCTGGAGCGACGGGCGGGTTCATCTGTGCCGGGTTTGCAGGATCGAAGCGGAGCCGCTTCCATCCTGCACCCGGGGACGGCTGCGACGTTCCGGCTGCGCATCCGGTTTTGTGAACGACATCGTCCGTGGTCACGACTGCGAACCGCGGAGTAGTTGCCGTGCACTGCCCGCCGTTGCGGATGTCATAACCAAGTTCGGTCACCGACATTCCTTCAACGTCGCGGATCACGACACCAGCTTGCGCCTGGTTTGACGCGGCACTGGTCTTCGAGAGCAACAGACCCTGATTGCGCATATCAGAGTTGTTTCCGGCGGATGAGGAGACGCCGGTGTTGTCCATCCAGGATGAGGCCACGCTATTCGACGAAGCCGGATCGTAGGCGAACGGCCACGCACGAAGACGGTCACCGCTGTTCGATGCGGTGTCGTCGCCGCCGTCGTCGCCACCTCCGCCGTCATCCCCGGAAGCTACTTTGAGAACGACGGGCAGATTCACGCTTGCGGCGCCGTTTGCGTAGATAGCGATCGTCCCGGAGTACGTTCCCGAAGCCAGGCCCGTGGGATCGACGGAGATGCTCAGTGATCCTGGAGTCGTGCCTCCCGAAGGAGTCACCGACAGCCACGTTCCTCCGTGCGCAGCAGCCGTGAAGCTGAGAGGCGAGCCGGTACTCATCACGCGGAGGGATCGTGATGAAGGCATGGAATGACCCGACTCGTACTCGAAGTAGGCTGCGCGAGGCGGCCAGACTCTGAGCTTGCCGGTGCCGGTGGTAGTGGTGATCACCAACTTGACGGGAATCGTTTGCGGAGTGTTTGAGGCCCCGCCGGAGGTGACAGTAACGGTTCCGTTGTAGGTTCCTGCTGCGAGGCCTGAAGGATTCGCAGTTACGGTCAGCGTTGCGGGTGTCGAGCCGGACGCAGGAGTGACACTGAGCCACGCTCCTCCAGCGGCGACAGCGTTCACATTGAGAACCGATCCGCTGCTGGCAACTGACACCTTCTGCGTGCCCGCAGTTGTCGAGCCCACAGGGTAGCTGAAGGATACAGTTCCCGGACTGATGTTCAGCGACGGGTTCCCAGGGGGAGCTGTCACTGTGAGAGAGACCGCGACCTTCTGCGGTGAGTTCGAAGCGCCGGATGCTGTCACAGTGATGGTGCCGCTGTAACTGCCTGCCGCGAGACCACTCGGATTCACAGAGGCTGTCAGGCTGCCTGGTGTATTTCCGCCGCTTGGTGTGACGCTTAACCACGATCCAGAAGATGTCGCCGTGTAACTCAAGGCACTGCCACCGGTGACATTTATGGATTGACTGGCAGGCACTGCTCCACCTGTTTGATAGCTGAACGACAAGTTGGCGGGGCTCACCGTCAGCGTGGTGATCGGAGCCGACGTCACAGTCAAGGAGACTGGGATCGACTTCGGACTATTGGAAGCGCCCGCGGAGTTGATCGTCACGTTCCCGGTGTAGCTGCCCGCGGCAAGTCCAGAGGGATTGATTGACACAGTCACATTGCCCGGCGTCGTTCCGCTGGCAGGTGTCGCGGACAGCCAGGTCGCGGAAGTGGCAGTGGTGAAGGCCACTGCAATACCGCTGCTCGCAATCGCGACAGTTTGTGAGGCAGGCGTGCTGCCACCGATTTGATAGGCGAAGTTCAGGCTGGCCGGGCTGGCCGAAATCGTCGGGAGGGCCGCCGCAGTGACAGTTAGCGTGACAGCGACGGTCTTTGGACTGTTCGACGCGGTCGCGGATGAAATCGAAACTGTGCCGGTGTATGTACCGGCAGCAAGGGATCCCGGTGTGACAGACACTGCGACACTGCCTGGAGTGGAACCGCTGGCCGGCGTGGCCGTAAGCCACGTCGCTGAGGTGGAGACGTTGTAGGTAAACGCCGTGCCACTACTGCTGACGGCAACGTTCTGAGAAGGCGGGATGCTTCCTCCGCTCTGGTAATTGAACGACAGGGTGGCCGGGCTGACGTTGATGGTGGGCACAGGAGCCGCGGCGTTCACAGTGATCGCCTGCTTGATCGTTCCAGTGCCACCGCCGTAACTATCGATGGCGGCCGCGTACAAGGTCGCGGTGGTGGTGGCGGTCACGGTGGGGGCCGTCCAACTAAAGGTCCAACTATGAGTGCTGCTTGGTGCACTGTGGACGATCTCGCCGTTGGAAACCTTTGTGCCGGTTCCGGCGGCAAACGTGCCAGCTGAGGCGGCGACGTCGACTCCGCCGTTCCCAGAAGAGATGACGCCAACTGAAATGGTGTAGCTGTTCGTGGAGCCCGACGCCACGCTGGTCGGTCCCGTGAGGGTGACCGTCGGTTTGCTGGTGCTTCCGCTGTGACAGGAAGTGCAGGTCGAGCCGTTCATTCCTGAAAATCCCGAGATACCGTTGCTGCTGGCTTGGGCCGGAACTGCCCAGTAGACAGAGCTCATCAGGGTGAGGATGATCCACGACCAGCGGACAATATTGAGGAGTCGAGGCGAAACGCAGAGAACGGGATTGACGAAAGACTTACCGGAAGGCAGAGAATTCCTGAGTTCCACGGTTGCTTCCTTTCTTTCGGCAGTCCGTATGGCGCGTACGCCTGCCGATGGGGGACGAAGGATGCAGGTTGTCGGAATGCCCCACCCTTACAGGCAAAGCATGTTTTCTAGTTGTTATGGACTGCGTTCAGTGGCTGTGTTGCGACGTAACTGGGTACGACGCTTGCTCTACTAGGGACAGTAATAGCGCTCGAGGATGTCGACAAGACTACGGTGGTGTGGGCGAATGCGTGTACCACGGCTCGGCAAAAGTAACGTCCTAGTGAGTATTTATACGTATCGATATAACTGAAAGTCTAGCTCGGCTTGAGCTAGCAAGAGACCAGCTAGTTGGTAGGATTGCGCGGGAATTTCAAGTAAGGCAGGCGAACGGTGTCGATGATGACCTGATCGGCGTGGATGTTTGCAGGAGCTTCGAAGCCGTTGGCTCCGGCGCTGGTGACGTAGTCGTCCTGATCGACGCCATCGCCGCTTACACCCAGACCGCCGACGAGAACGCCATTCTTATAAAGAGGAAGGCTGCCTGGGAAGAAAACAATCCCGCTCTGATTCGAATTGAGTGCTTGCGAACCTTGCGTGCAGGGGTTCGCCAGGTCCTGCGTATAGAGAGTGAAGAAAGGGCCAGGATTCGATCCATCAATTCCGGGAGGAAACAGAGGTTGGGCTGCGAAGCCGATCGTGCGATTGGTGACCGCAGTGCCCGCGGGAACGCCCGACAAATCAGATGAGCCAGTGCTGCTGAAATAGATCACGTTGCGGGCCTTCGCCACGGCGACGTCGATGCTGAAGACGGTGGCGTCCGGCATCCGGTGAAGTGCGAGCACGGTGCCGTCGAGGTCGGCCACGGCGATGGTCATGTGAGTGCGTGAGCCCGAGGGCAGCCGGATAACCGCACGAGTTAGGTCTGCCGTCGTAACCGCCTGGCTCACAATGGCAGCTACATCGGATTGAGTCAGGCCGCCGACCCCACCGTTGGGGCCAACGAGATCGCCTTCAGGCGGAAGTCCGCCTGCCATGGGACCAAAGACGTAGCTTCCACCAGCGGATCCGGCAGCAACGCCGGGCGGCATCACCGTCTGGTTTACAAACGGTAACGAGATTCCTCCGATGATGACAACCCCTGGGGGTGGAAGCTGGGAAGCGGTAGGCAGAAATCCCGATTGGGACGCCCCCGAGAAGGCAGCGAACTCAGAGACACTCGCTGAGCTGCTCACCACTCCGATGCCACCGACCGCGTGGCCGCCTTTGAAAAGCGGAACCCCACCCGGGTTGACAGCGGTTGGGTCGCTGTCCATGACGTCGACTCTCCCGGTGGTGATGCCGAGGCCGACATTTGCGCCATTCACAGACCGCGACGGACTGATTGTCTTGCCGGGATTGAAGGTGGCGTTCAGCGGGCAGCCGCGATTCGTGTTCTCGATTCCGTAGAGATCCGCGTTCGGGGCGAAGGAAACGCCCGGAGGGAAATGAATCCCGCTGATGAAGCGCACGGTGCGGCTCGAAAGCGGTGCCTGATCGTTGCTGAAAAGGGCGGCGGTTCTCGCAAGTGAAACGGCTAGCTCGTGGCTGTCGACAACCGCTCCAAAATTACCGGTCGCGGTGGCAGGTGCACCAGGAGTTTCAAAGACCGCCAGGATGGCGCCGGTGCGATCGGTAACTGCGACCACGATCGGCACGTTCACTGAGAGCACCGCATTCTGGACGATCGTATCTACTTCCGAGGCAGAGAGGGGCGCGGCCGGCGACGTGCTTGGCGTCGCGGGAGTTGTGGCACTACCGCCGCAGGCTTGGAGAATGATTGCGACACAACCCAGCGCGAGCACGCCGAGGAAGATCAACAGCCGTCGATGTTGCGCTGTGCGCATGCAGGGAACGAGGGATGCGAGATCTCGCATTGTGAGTGCGATATCTCACGCGAATGACCTTACCGCAGTTGCGAATGTAATACGGCGGGCGGCGTGGAACTACGGTGCTGCGACTTTCGTGTAACCAGAGTGATCAATCCCACGGCTCGTAACGTTGACTTTCCTTCGTACTCTGGCAGAATTCGCTCAGTCCTCCATATTTTCAGGAAAAATTAGGGGAGAAACCCACTTGAATACCTGTAAACGATTGACCGCGGCCGTTCTCTGCCTGCTGCTTTCTCCATTCCCGGCCGTTTGCCAGTCTGCGTCGGGCGATCATGCCGGGCAGATCAACGCGCTGGTTCCGGCTGCGACGCGCAATGCGAAGCCAGCGAAGGTGAAAGACGATCTCGACTTTAATGACCTGCTGCAAACGCAGAAGTCGGGCCGGTTGCGCGCGGGTTTGAAGGACGGTTCGATCCTGAGTCTCGGCTCGAATAGTGAACTGCGCGTGGTTCAGCACGATGCTGCCTCGCAACAGACGTCACTGGAAATGGATTTCGGCAAGGTCCGGAGCAAGGTTGTGAAGATTACACAGCCGAACGGAAAGTTCGAGATCAAGACTCCGAACGCGGTGATCGGCGTGGTTGGCACGGACTTCTATGTCGGCTATGACGCTGACCGGACTACGGTGATCTGCTATCGCGGAAAAGTGATGGTTACACCCTCGGCGAACGCCAAGATCATGCGCAATTCGGGCCAGGCGGACGGCAACAATTCCATCGCCGTGAGTGAAGGGCAGATGGTGGTCATCAGTTCGGAGATTCCGGCGGCTGGTTTCCAATCGAGCCAGGCGCCACCGGATGTGTTGCAGGCGACTATGACGGATACGAACGTTCCAGATGGGCCGTTGCCGTCAGTCCACCCGCATCTGGTGCGCAATTTGATCATCGGCATCGGAGCAGCGGCGACGGGATGGGCTGTCGGATATACGCAGCTGAATTCGAGCGGAGGTGCTGCCGCGCCGCGGGTGCCAAACTGCCAGACGAATCCGAATCCGAAGCTGTGCGGATGATTTGCGGGCGAACCAGTAAGCATTAAAGCAGCCACCGAAACGAGTATCAAAGTACTGGCCCGACAGGGCGCTCATGACGCCAAATTCGCAGCGCTGGTCCCAATGGCTGAGCCGGGTTTCGACTCGCCAGATTGACATGGCTCTCGCGCTGCTGGTCACAGCGGCGGGACTACTTCTATTTGCATTTGCCGGCATCGGGGGAAACCGCGGTGCCGGTTTCCTTTTTCTGCA
>Ga0070711_100000381_pt1 | contig 22884 bp, 36 predicted proteins | sample LARL53metaG_FD_65452 | JGI IMG/M metagenome (GOLD analysis project Ga0070711, IMG submission 65452) | Corn, switchgrass and miscanthus rhizosphere microbial communities from Kellogg Biological Station, Michigan, USA - LAR L5-3 metaG | ecosystem: Host-associated > Plants > Roots > Rhizosphere ... | reverse complement strand
CCTCCCAGTCCGCGGTCGCCGGATCGAACGGCGCGGCCGGCGTCGTCATCGTCACCACCTACACGGCATAGGAGCAGCATGCCTCTCGACACCCCTCAGACCAGCCAGTCCGACGTCACTTGGACCGCGTCTGGCCGGTACAGCGCGCAGAGCGCGACCTCGTTCCAGCTGCACATCACGACAGAGGGGACAGCGGAGACCGAAGCGGAGGGCGACGCGCTCCTTCAGCAGCTCGTCGACCTGCTGTCGAGCCGCTTCCCCGGCGTGACCGGCACCAAGGGCTATACGACCTATACGACCCGCGGCATGACCGTGTCCTGACCTTCAGTTCCGCCCGCTAGCTGAACGCCCCAGGGACGGGGCTTTTTTCATGCCCTGGAGGGCCCCTTGACCGTCATCGTCACTCGCCACATCGAAGAACATCCCAGCGACATAGGCGGCAGGCTCGGCAGACACGTCGAGCATGACTCCCGCTCGCGCGCCTATGCCCTCTCCGAGGACCTCTTCACCACCGGCGGCTACACCTCCGCCATCCACACCGTGAACGCTCCCGTCCTCGACCAAGCCAAGGTCGGCGCTTGCACCGGTTTCGGCACCGAGGCCTGCGTCTCTGCCGACCCGTTCTATGCTGCGATCCCCACCACCGTGGCCGCCCGGCCCACCGGCGACGTCGACACCGACAACCAGCAGGGGTACACCCTCTACTCGTCGGCGACGCACCTGGACAACATCAAGGGCTCGTGGAAGCCCGACGACACCGGCTCATCCGGCAACGCCGCCGCGAAGGCCGCGACGACGGCCGGGCTCATCGCCGGATGGCAGCACGCCCTGTCACTGGACGCGGCCCTCAAGGGGCTGGGCAAGCTGGCGTGCATCACGGGCGTCAACTGGTACGAGGGCTTCGACCGCCCCGACGCCAGCGGCCGCGTCAAGATCTCCGGATCCGTTCGCGGCGGGCACGAGTTCTGTGTGTTCGCCATCGACGTCGCCAACCAGCTTGTCGGCGGACGCCAGTCCTGGGGTAAAGGCTTCGGACTCGGCGGCGACTTCTGGTTCAGCTGGGACGACTGGGGGCGCCTCCTCGACGAGCAGGGCGACGCCACGTTCTTCGTACCGCTCAGCAGCCCGGCACCCACACCGACCCCGATGCCCACGCCTGACGCAGTCGATGCCGCCATGGCCAAGGCCGCACGCACGTGGCTCACCGCGAAGGCACTGTGATGACGAGCATTCCCGGCGTGGACTACGCCTGGTCGCATCCGGGCGGTGCCGCCTTGCAGAGGGCCGGCAAACAGTTCGCGTGCCGCTACCTCAGCCCAGACAGCACCAAGAACCTGACGCGCGCGGAGGCCGACGACCTCGCCGCGCACGACATCTGGTCCGTCGTCGTCTACGAGGCGGCCGCGAAGCGAGCCCTGTCCGGGCAGGCGGCCGGAGCAGCGGACGCCAAAGCAGCGGCCTCGCAGGCTGCCGCAGGCGGCATGCCGTCGTCCCGCCCGATCTACTTCGCGGTCGACTTCGACGCCACCCAGGCCCAGCAGGCCGCCATCAACGCCTATCTCGACGGCGCGGCCTCGGTGCTCGGTCGGGCCCGGGTGGGGATCTACGGCGGCTACTACCCCGTGAAGCGCGCCCTGGACGCCGAGAAGGCGACGTGGGCGTGGCAGACGATCGCCTGGTCCGGCGGCCAGTGGGACGCCCGCGCCGTCATCCGGCAGGGCGCCCAGACCAGCATCAACGGCGTGTCCTGCGACCTCGACACCGCACTCGTCGCCGACTACGGGCAGTGGATGCCCGGCAAGACCCCTGTGGAGGACCCCGTGGCCCTGACTTCTGACGACATCAGCAAGGTCGCCGACGCCGTAGTGGCGAAGCTGCTTGCGGGCGGCGGCGCACTGGAAGGCAGCGACCTCGACCGCATCTGGGGCGACGACGTCATCCCCGCGGCCGTCCCGCCGTACAACAACACCGACTACTACGCGGCCGACGGGAAGACCGTCGCGAACGGCACATGGACGGCGAAGTACACCCAGTACACGCAGGTCATGGGCATCCGCGAAACCCTCGCCCGCATCAAGAACATCGAGTCGGCCGCCGGGTCGATCGCCCTGACGGACGCGCAACTCGCCGCGCTCGCCTCGCAGGTGGCCGCCACGCCCGGTCTAACCGACGCCATCGCCGCGAAGGTCGCCGCCGACATCGCCACAAGACTCGCCGAATAGCGGCCGAGCAGAAAGAAGCACGTCATGAAGGTCTCGAAGATGTGGAAGGCCGTCGTCAGCGGCCTCGCGGCGGGTGCCGCGTCCCTCGTCACCGCGCTCAACGACGGCACGATCACCACACAGGAAGGCCTTACCGCCGTCATTGCCGTGCTCGGCGCGCTCGGCCTGACGTGGGCCGTCCCCAACCGGCAGGCGACGGCGAAGCACGCCGCGCCGTCCAGCGAGTAGGAGGCCCGTTGGACTCCACCACCCTCGGCGCGGTCCTGGCGTGCGTGGCTGGGCTCATCGGCTCGGTGGTGGTGTACGTGGGGAAGCGCGGCGAGAACACGACGTCGCGCTTCAACTCGCAGGTCGACCAGCTCCAAGAAGAGCGTGACGGTCTGCTGAAGCGGCTCGCTGAACAGGACACACAGATTGCGACGCTGCAGCAGCAGCGTCACGACTACCTCATCAGGATCACCCAGCTGGAGATTCAGATCATCCGACTCGGAGGAACACCAACCCCATGACCCGAACCGAGCGCACGATCGTCCTGCACTGGCGCGGCATCGCGATCCTGTGCGCGATCGTCGCCCTGTTCGGGATCTCGTGGGCGCTGTGGCACCGCATCGACGCGGACCGCAGCGCCGCCGACCGGCGGTACGCGGCGGCGACGGCGGAGGCCAACAAGCGGGGCACGGCGGTGTCCACGCTGGCCGGGGACGTGCGCGCGTTGCGTCAGCAAGTCAGAGCGCAGGGCGGCACACCGGTCGCACCAGATCCCACCAAGGCCGTCGAGAACCTCCCGGCCCGCGCCGAGGTGCCCGTGCCGATCCCGGGACCGCCGGGCCCGGTGGGTTCGCCAGGGCCGTCCGGGGCGCCGGGCAGTACGGGCGCGGCCGGGGTGGCGGGCAGCCCTGGCGCGGTGGGCCCGACCGGTCCGGCTGGTCCAGCGGGGCCTCAGGGTGAGCAGGGGCCCGCTGGTCCGGCCGGCCCCGCAGGACAGGACGGAACGGATGGCCAGGACGGGAAGGACGGACAGACCTGCCCGGACGGCTACTCCCTCCAGAGCCCCGACTACGACCCCGACGCCCTGGTCTGTCGCAAGGACGGGGCCCCGCAGCCCGGCGGCAGCGACTCCCCGTCCCCTTCGCCGTCCGCGATCGCCCTCGACCCTCAGCGCCGCCAGTACGCCTGACCCGCCAAGCCCCCGCCGCCCTCGTGCGGCGGGGGCCATTTCGCATGCCCGCGCAGCGGAGCTCAGTCATCTACCGTCCAGACGTCTGGTCCGCCACCTCGCCACTCGATCAAGGCCGACCTGGCTACGTCCAGCTCATCCCAGCCCTGCAAGCCGGCCTCCTGGAGGAATGCTGTCAGGTCGCGCAGGCTGTACGCCGTGCCGAGGATCGTCCCATCGATCCGCAGCCGCCTGCCGCCCCCATCGGGCGACGGCGGATACACGACGACGGGTGTCGTTGAGGCCATGTCCTCAGACTCCCGCCGTGAGCGGCAGCGCGCACGTTGGGCTGCTGCGCCGCTCCGGCCTACAGCGGGGCGCGGATCTGGTCGGTATCCCGCTGCAACACAGGGGCGCGTCAGGTCCTTGCGGCGCCATCCGGCCAGACGACATCGATCGGAAGGCCGGCCTCACGGGCTTCGAGGACCGTGTCCGCTGTCCCGCCGCCCTTGCCGGTCGGGGGCTCGCCGTTCCAGACCGCGACGAGGCGATCGGCGCGACGCAGCAGTGTGCGGTTGGCGTCCTCGTATGCCGACCGGTTGGCCGACTCGTGCTCCAGGACGACGACCTCTTCCGCAGCCTCGGTGAGCCGGTCGAAGGTGCTGGCGTGGTCGGGCCTGACCTTGTTCTGCCGGTAGTCGAGAGACGGGATGACGGCCACCAGGCGACCGCCGAGCTCAAGGACGACCTCGGCGAATAGGCTGTCGGCCCCCTTGGCGATGCACGAGATGCCGGTCAACTCGGAGCCGTACGGCATGAGTGTTGCTCGCAGTGCGTCGCGTACAAGGGGGACGCTGGCGTCCGTCAGGTCCATGTGCCCGGTCACGGCGATGATGGTCACGTTGCTCCTCAGCTCGACAACAGATCGCGGATCATAGTGCGTGCCTCGCCCATCGCCTGCGACGTCTCCCGTCCGACCGTGTACGGGTACAGCTGGCCGAGCTGGGTACGGACGCGGCTGGACTGAGTGCGGGCGGCCGCCTCGCAGGCATCCTGGGTGTGTGTGACGGCGCCCGTGATGTCGCCCATGAGGAAGTGGCACTCGGCGAGGCCGATCATGTCGAGAGCGTGGCTGCGCCCGGCGCTCGGTCCGCGCGAGGCAAGCGCCTGCCGGATGGAGTCCGCGGCGTTCTCGGCGTGCAGCTTGGGGCTCTGTCGGGCCAGGTCCAGCATGCGGCCGCCGGTGACGCCTGCGAGTTCGGCCTCGTCGAAGTATGTGATCCAGTACGGCTCGTCGTCGGGGGCAGCGTCGGCGAGCGCTTCGGCGGCTTCGCTGGTCGCGCGGCGGAAGGCTGCGCCGCGTTCCATGGCCGCGTACGCCCAGGCCTCTCGCGTGTGCAGCATCGCGCGCACCCGAGGCCCGGCGGTCGGGCCCGCGCCTTTCTGCGCGAGGCGGACGAGTTCGAGGGCATCCTGAGGCCGGTCCTGGTAGAGCATCTGGCGGGCCATGCCGGCGAGTACGTTGGCGCCGAAGGTCGGGTCGCATCCGGCGTGCGCCGAGCGTAGGGCCAACCGGTAGTAGCTCTGTGCCTGCTTCTGCATTCCCGAGTCCCACGCCATCGTGGCTGCCGTGCCGCTGAGATGCGCCATGACCCGGAACAGACCGCGCTCGACGGCCGGTGCCTGGTGCTCGTTGAGATGGCTTGCCACCTCGTTGAGCTGGCCCACCACGGCCTTGCGCCGCAGGCCGCCGCCGAACTTGTGGTCCCAGGCGCGGAATGCCCGGGCGGTCGCTTCGAGTTCCTCTACTTCGCGCCGGCCGAGACGGCCGCGGCTGTGCGGCTGCTGTCCGGACGGGACCGGCTGTAACCAGCCCTCAAGGGAGTCGAGCAGGGCGGCTCCAGTGATGGCGGCGCCCGCGAGGGCGCGCGTTGCTGCTCGTCGGTCCAGCACGAGGTCGCTCCTGGTCAGGTCTGCGGCCAGATCCACGGTCGCAGCGGGGCGCCAGGAGGCGTCATCTGATGACCGTGGGGCCGGGGACGCCGGCGGGTCTGGGGCGTCGGCCTTCCTCTCCCAGGGCCGGTCGGCGAGGCCGAGCATGCGGCCGGGAATGCGCAGGCCGTCGGAGATGCGGCGGATGACATCGAAGCTGGTGACCTGGTGCCGTCCACTGATGATCGTGGAGACCTTGCCGGGGGTGAGCTGGCAGGCCGACGCGATGCGGTTCTGCGACAGGCCACCCCACTTCTTGAAAAGGGCGAATGCCGCGGCGAAGTCGTGTTCTTCCAGGGCTCGCTTGACGTCGTCCCTGTCCAGGACCTCGGGGGCGAGCAGGCCGGGAGTGGTGGCATCCATGGGGCCAACTTCCAGGTGATCGTACGCACGGCGAGGCGCCGTACCGGCTCGGAGCCGAGTGTATTACCGCCTCGGTAACACCCGCAGGTCATCCCGGAACTGCACGCATCGGACCAGTCTCGATGCATTAGCACCGCAAACCCCGGCGGCCGCGCGAACGGCCCCGGGGCGGTGGCCAACGCTCGAATTGGTAGGGGAGCGCCGACATGGCAGAGAGTAGAGCGTCAGGGGACGGACGCGAAGACTCCGCGAAGATGACGATGACCGTCTACACGGTCAGCCGTACCGGAGCGGTCAGCCCCCAGCGCGCCGAGGTCGTCGTGCCCCGTGATTACGTGCCGGAGCCGGAAGCCATGAACACGCAGTTCCCCAAGTGTGGTTGCTCGATCCACCGTGGGGCGGGTACCCGGTGAACACGATCGACGAAGAAGCCGAGACCAGGCCGCTTGACGTGGAGGCGATGCGCGCCAGCGCGGGCCGCCTGCTGGGGGACAACCCGCAGCCGCTCGGACTCGACGAGCTCGACAGACACTTGAGCATCCTGAGCGGACACATCCAGCTGCTCATCCCGGAAGTCGAGAAGGCGGCAGGGAGGCGTCCCAAGGACGACATCCCGAGGTACTGCGCGCTGGCGTGCGTCGGCGAGGCCCGGATGAAGCTCAACATCCATCAGCAGCCGGGGGCCGGACTCGGTGTCCCGTACGCCAGGAAGCTGGGGCGCGTCCTCAACGCCCTGCTCGACCACTACGAGACGCTCGGCGAACAGACGATGTGCCTGGCCTGCGACCGCCCGATCAGGGACGGCGACGACTCGATGCCGTACGACAAGGTCAGCCCTTCTGGAGGTGCTGCGCGCGCCGGCCGCATCCATACCGTCTGCGCCAACACCATCCGTCGCGGCTGACGGGCCACTCCCCGCCCCTGGACAGGGGCCCCATGGCGGCCGTACGGGTCAGGGCCGCATCTCAGGACGCCGCTTCGGCAGGGAACGGAAGCCCAGTCGGAGGCGGCAACCCGCTTCGGCGCAGGTCTCGGAAGGACTGCGCCGAAGCGGGGCATGAACTCCCGCCACGGCCTCCCGACACGGGACCAGCCGGAGGCGGCTTGTCGGCCCCGGGCGGGCGCACCGCCAAGTACAGCCCGCCGGGGTGTCCCACCAAACGCGTTGGAGGACACATGCAGCACAGCACGACCGGACACGAAGCCACAACGAGGGCGCGCGCCCTCATCTCTGCCCGGGAGTTCGAGGGCGTCGTCGCGACCGTGCTCGACAACAACAAGGACATGGACCAGGCCGTCGCCGACCGGATCGTCACCCAGGCGCTCGCCTTCGTGGCCACTTGCGCACGCTTCCCCGGCAGGGGCCTGCGGCCGTCGCGGATCGTCGATGAGGGCTGGCACGCGCTGATCCTGCACACCCTCGTGTACGCGAAGCTGTGCAGCAACGAGGGCGGCTTCGTGCACCACACGCCGGAGCGTCCCGACCCGTCCCGGCACAACGCGGGCGAGCTGGAGCGCTCCATGGCCGCGATCGCGGCGGCCGGGTTCGAGGTCGACGACATGCTCTGGCTGGCACCGACCGACGCGTCCCTGCCTGTGACGGCCACCTGCGAGCACACCCCGCAAAAATGCGCTGCGTGCATGGACGGAGGTCCGAACTGACCCCGTGAGGGTGAACGGCTGACGCCGCGGCGCAGGCACCCTACGCTGCGGAACGGGAGCAGGGAGGCACCAAAAATGCAGGAATGGACGAACCCTCAGTACGCATCGGCCGTAGACATGCTGATGCTGACGCGTTCCACCGCGCCCCGGGAACCATCACAACGCTGCCCGGGCTGCTGGGGCTTCAAGGCTCGGCTGTTCATCGGTGCGGCAGGAGTACGGCACTGGATCGCCTGTACTACCTGCGGTGAGAGCGGCCAGCGGCCTGCTCGTCCGCGCCGGCGCTGACGGCTGCTGCCCAACCACCTGCCCGGGCCCGTTTCCCGAACAACCTGGCCGCCGACGCCCTGAGGGCCGGCGGACAGGTCCAAACCCCCTGCCCCGGTGAGCTTCATGTCTCCCGAGGCAGGGGAAGGACCCGCCCCGGGCCCCCACCCATGGACAGGTCGAGCCCGGGGCGGGTTCACACGGGGGGATCGATGTCGACGAGCACCACGAGCCGCTGATCGAGGGCGGCGGCGATGCGGAGCAGATCCCCGTAACGGGGGTCGCCCTCGCCGGACTCGATGCGCTGAAGGTTGCGGCGGCTGAGGCCTGTCAGGTCGCAGAAGGCTTCCTGGGTGTAGTGCGCGTCGATCCGCATGTTGGCGATGCGTTCGCCTAAATCGCGACGCCGTTCGATGATCCAGTCTGGGACGTCGCGAGGCACTCGACAAAGTTGGACGCTACATGTTCAGATGTCAGCGCCAGCCCTGGCGCTTTTTCTGACGCATTGTCAGATATGCTGGGCCACCCCTTGAACACCCGTCCCGTCGGTGTCCCGGAAGACCCGGCGGGACGGGTCGAGATCATCTTTCAGCGGCCGAACAGGTGGCCTGGAAATCCCGTGAACCGGATCGCACGGGGTGTGATCCGGATGCGGGTGCATATGCCGATCGCACACTTCCGAACGGCCCGTTCCGCCGGGAGGATCGTGTACGTACCACCAAGGGCCCCGCCGGGCCCGGAGGTCCGGAAGCCTCCCGCCCGGCGGGGCTTTTGCTGCGCCTCAGGGCTGTCGGTGCGTCAAATAAGGTGCCTGCCTGCGGGTTTGGCAGAACCCTACGTGTAGGTGTTTTCTTTCACTCGAAGACATTCGACCCCTAGAAAACACTGACACTCCGGAGCATCCTAGGTCGGGTGCTCCGGAAGGAGGTGGAACGTGCTCCTGATCCCGCAACAGCCCTGCCTGTACTGCCGTTTGTCCTACGCGCCCGACGGCTCCGTGGAGAAGGTCGAGCGCCAGGAGGCGGACGGCCGCGCAACCGGCGCCCGGCTGGGCTGGCCAGAGTTCTGCTGCGTCTACGTCGACAACGCGCGCTCGGCCTGGCAGCGCAACCGTAAGCGCCCCGACTGGGACCGCATGCTTCTCACTCTCGACCGTGACAGCGGACGGCTCATCCCCACCGACCCGAAAGCCTCCCACCATCACGACGGGATCATGACTTACCACGGCGACCGGCTCATCCGGCAGCCGTACGACCTCGAACTCCTGCTCAACATCGCCGACCAGCGGCACATCCCGCTCGCCTCCGTCAGCGGTGTCCGCGACCTCAGCAGTGCCGACGACCGGTTCATCCTGCGCATCGAGGCCGCCCAGGCCTGCCGGGAGTCCGACAACATCTCCCGCCGTCGCAAGCGCGGCTACAGGGCCGACGTCGAGTTGCGCGGCAAGAGCCAGCAGGGCGGACACCGTCCGTACGGCTGGGGTGTACCGGCCGGGAGGACACGGATCGAGCAGAACCCGGAGACCGGGGAGGAGATCCAAGTCCCGGTCCTGGACTACAACAAGACAGTGCCGGCGGAGGCCGAGCACCTGCGAGAGGCCGTTGGGAAGTTGCTGTCCGGGCTGTCGATGCGCGGCGTCATGGCCTACATGAACTCGGTCTCCACGACCACGCTGGGGGGCCAGTGGTCCTCGCGGACGCTGTGGCAGCTGCTCACCTCTCCACGCATCGCCGGACTGATCGAGCTCGACGGCGTCCTGCACGCAGCCGCGTGGGACCCGGTGATCCCCAACGAGCAGCGCGAGGCGCTCATCGCTCTGCACGATCGGCGATGCGCCGAGAATCCCAATCCCGGAGCAGGCCGGCGGCATTTGCTGTCGGGGCGCGGAGTGCTGAAGTGCCATCGCTGCGAGGGCACGCACTGGGGGCACAAGCCGACGACCGGGAAGGGGCGGGCCCGGCGGACCGCCTACTACTGCCATGGGTGCCGGCTGAGCCGAGCCGACGAGCACCTTGACGCGTACGTCTCGGGGCGGGTTCTGCGGCTGCTCAGTTCGAAGCGGTTCCTGACGGAGCTCCAGGCTGCGGCATTCGATGGCACACCTCAGGTGGCTGCGGAGATCGCTGCGCTGGAGGAGCGGAAGCGGCGGACGACGAAACAGCTCGAGGAGCTCGCCGACCATCCGGACGTCGACGCGGGACTGGCGATTGTGTCGCTCGCCAGCTTCGACCGGAAGATCATCGAGCTGCGCAACCGGCTGGCGATGTCCTCCCGGCAGCAGTTGCTGATGCGCATGGCCGGGATCAGCCGCGATGCGTGGGAAGCGGAATTGATCGATGTCCGGCACGAAGTGGTCGCGGCGCTCTTCGAGGTCGAAGTGCTCCCGACCTCTCGGCGTGGCCCTGGGTTTGATCCGGAGAGTGTCCAGCTTCACCGGAGATCACTCAAGGCCACGTCGGAGAGTTCAGAGGCCGAGACAGACGCGTAGCTCAACCACCGGCTCGACGCCGGCGCACGCATCCAGGAGAGATGAGCTGCTGGCCGTCGGGGACTGGGACATCGTCGCCTGCGTCGGGGATGGTGTCGCCGATCCGCTGGTGCCTGATGGGCTCGGAGTCCTCAGGCTCGCGGGTGGGGAAACGACTCCGGTCGGCTCGCTGACCGTTAAGTGCGACCCGGTGACGCTCAGCCCGTTGTCCGTGGATGCCGAGTCCAAGTGGGGTCGCGGACTGGCCGCCGATGAGGAGCCGGTCATACCTGTCGGAGACCGGCCGGGCGACATGTGAGCCGGACTGTGAATGCCAGGTGGCCCTGTGTCCGGCAGGCCGGGGATGTCCGTGCTCGGTGTGGTTATCAGGGCGGCCACCGCGGCCGCCATAGCGAATACCGCCGTGCCTGCGGCGGTGGCCAGGTGCCGCTGGCTGCGGCGACCGGCGAGGAAAGCGGCCACATTTCCGCCGAGATACAAGGACAGGTGGCCCCTACTGCGCACCGGAGTTTCGTCGAAATAACGTTCCTGCGCATCCTCCATTTCGGTCGGTGTGGCCTCCGGGCCCATTCCCAGAGCACGGAGAAGCCGTTCACAGTCGCGCTCGACGCGTAGCTGTGTGAGCTGCCAACTGAGTTGCCTCAGCCGCCGGAAGAGCAGATACACGATCAGAGCGAATGCGCCGAGTGCACCCGCGAGAATGATCAACATGAACCTCATCCCCTACGAGCAGCACGCGGTTGACGTAAATGCGTGGTGCAGGAGTAGAGACTGCGTCAATTTGGGACTGCATATGACGCATAAATGCGGATCGTGATCTGTCTGTGATCAAGCTATGGGTAAGGGCTTACTAGGCGCTACGGTTCGGGCTTTGTGTGTTCGACGGGCCGTCCGACGAGTCCCTTTCGTCTTCCTGTGCCTCGATCTGCTGCGCCAGCGTGCGCAGCAGAAGAGCCTTCTCGCGCGCGGAGCGCGGGCGCTCGTCGAGCGCGTTCAGGATGACCTTCTGCTGCCACTCTTCGAGCTGGGCCAGGGGTTCGGAGGTGTCCGGCGCGGGCGCCGGGGGCGGCGTCGTCGAGCGCTCCATCTCCCGGAGAATTTCCACCGCAGTCGTGCGGCCGGTCTCGGCCAGGCGGTCCGCGCTGATCCCGAGGGTGTGGCACATGTGGGCCAGGGTCACGTCCGGTGCGATGACCGGACTGTCCGAGTCCCCGCGCCAGCCGCGTTCGATCTGGCGCCATCGGCTGCCGCTGAATTTGATCTCCATGCGGGCCGCTGCAGCCTCCGGGCTCAGTCCGGAGGCTTCTCGTACGAGGCGGATCAGTGTGGCCTCCGCCGGCGGTGGGGGTGTCGCCGGTGCTCCCATGGCCGTCGTCTCCCTGACCTCTCCGGTTGTTGGACTTTCTTGGACTGTACCGGACCTGTAACTCCCCCTGGATAGGGCTCCGCACACAACCTCCACACCCGGAACCACTCGATTCGGCCACCGAAGGCGATGTCAAAGAAAGTACGAAGTTCTAGGTCGCGCAGGGTTGTACTGTGCGAGTTAGTCACATACAGTCCGAGACATGAAAACCCCAGTGGATCCCCAGCGGCTCACGCGTCGCAGGGTGGAAGCAGGCATGAGCCAGAGTGCCCTCGCCCGGGCCATCGGGGTCAGCAAGCAGCTCGTGTCCGCGGTAACGCTCGGCCAGGCAGCCTTCTCCCCGGAGACGCTCGACAGGGTCGCGGAAGTGCTCGGCTGCCAGATCGCTGACCTGCTCCCGGTGGACGAAGCCCGCAGCAAGGTCAAACAGCTCGTGACTCTCGTGTCGCTCGGCAGCGTGAGCTTCGGTCCTGAGGATCTCGGCAAGATCGCCGAGGTCCTGGGCTGTGAGGTCGCCGATCTATCACCCGACGATCTGGCTACGGTCGCCGAGGTCTTGGGCTGTGAGGTGGACGATCTCGTCCCCGGGCCGGTCGCCGAATTGGCCGGCCTCGCTCGAAGGTCTGCCTGATGTCCGGGCGTCTGTGCCGCACTGCCGACGAGGCCTTCGATGCCGGATGGAACGAGCGTTGCACCCACGGCGGCGACCCCGGCGAATGCCCCGGATGCAGCCTGACCGACACCGAGATCACAAAGCTCGTCGTCCTTCTGAGCCATCTCGCCGTGCCGGCCCAGGCGGGACGTGACGCCGCCTGATGCCGTCCGTGACCGACGTCATCTGTCGCTGGAAGTGCGACGCCTGCGGGCACCGCAATCCGGCTCTGCGGATGGCCTGCCGCCGATGCCGCACAGCCCGGCCGCTCGGCTCCTGAACGCACTGAGGGCCCGTCGGATGCCACCGACGAGCCCTCGGCCCACCAGCCCGAAACCGTAAGACAGGAATGAGGTGGACCCGATGTCGTCCAGCATCCCACACTCCGCCATCGGTCCCCGCGGACTCGACGAAGCTGAAAACGCCCGCGCCCGCGTCCAGCGCGACGACCTCCTTGACCTTCTGCGCACCATCTGCGACGCGCTCGACGTGCCCTCCGGGGTCCCGCAGCAGGGTCTACGGGACGACCGCATCCGGCTCGTGCACAACACCGTCCGCAACGTCCTCGACGGCACGGCCGTCCTGGGGATCGCGTGGGAGACCGAGCTGCTCCGCCAGGAGACCGCTGACGACAGCCCGCGCGCCGCCGTCGGACAGACGCAGGTCATCGCCCGCCGGAGTCCGGTGCGGGCCCTGTGGCTGCGGTGCCTCCCCAAGGCCGGTGGCCGTCATGCCTGAGAAGCTGCCCGACGAGTACCTGGCCCGCACCCAGAAGGTCATCATCGGCCTGCCGAAGGGCCCGTGGCCGGTCGTGCCCAGCGAGCACGGCCTGCCCGACCAGGTCGGCCCGATCTGCTTCCTGGAGACCTGGGTCGACAACGAGCGCGTGCCCGTCGTCGAGTTCATCGCCTTCGCCCGCGACGCCGTACCGGCCCTCTACGGAGAGGTGGCCCGCCAGCGCGACCAGATCAGGCGGCTGGAGCGGCAGCTGCGCGACCTGCGAACGGCCAACGGCGGTGTGCGCCATGGCTGACACCCTCGCCTTCCCCTGGGCCCGCGAGTACGACGAAGACCAGCTCGCCGCGTTCATCGAAGACCTGTGGGGCGCCGCCTCCGGAGACGACGGCCTCGGCACCCTCGACGCCATCGAGAAGGCCGTCGCCGCCCACCGCCCGGCCGAGACCCAGAGGCCGTGCCCCCTGAGCGAACGGGACGTCGAGATCCTGACCCAGATCGCCAACGGGGAGACGTACGCGAGCGCTGGACGCAACCTCGGTCTGTCGTCGGAATCGGTCCGTGGCCGCTGCCCGCAGATGTACGCGCGGCTCGGAGCGAAGAACGCCGCCCATGCGGCCGCGATCGCCGCCCACGAGGGCTGGGTGCCCGGCCTCCGCATCCCTGAACCGATCGAAGAGATCCCCCGGATTGTGCGCGGCCCGCACGCCTGGAACCGCATCTACCGGCGGATTGCGGCCGAGCTCCGTGCACTGCCGGGCGAGCAGTTGCCGCTCGGCCCGTACGGATCACGAAGTGGGGCACGCGGTGCCGCGTCGTACATCCGCCGGGGCCTGCTCCGCAGCTTCGAACCCGCCGGCGCTTTCGACGCCAGCGCGGTGCGCGGCGACGGCGGCAAGTGGATCGTCCTGGCCCGCTACGTCGGCGACGCGTCCGACCCCAACACCCGGTCCACTGAAGGGCTTGCACCATGAGCCACGTCCTGCTCACCCCTGGCGGCGAGCTCACCCGGCACGACGGCGAGGTTGACTGGCCGGCTGCCGTCGGTCCCGAGGGCCGCGCCCGCGTCTCCCTCATGCCGTCGCTCGCGGTCGCCGCCTACGTCAACGACTGCGGCCACGCGTTCCCGGACCGCTACCCGCGCAACATCGTCGGCTCGGCCCTGCTCGCCGCACTGGGCGCCGTACCCCGGCCGTACGCCGGAACCATCGTGTTCGTCGGCTGGAACGCGGCGAACACCGCGCGCGGCCTGCTGGAGATCGTGCCGCTTCAGGCCTCCCTCGCCGACGCGGTTGCCGACGTCCACGCCGACGTCCGCCGCGCCCTCGCCGGAGACCCGCCGCGCGACATGTCGCCCAGCTGGGGCGAGCAGATGCGCGAGATCGCCGAGCACGCCCGCACCGCACCCACGCCCACCCTCACCGTGCGGACGGTGACGCGGCCATGAAGACCACCCGTACGGCGTCAACGTCACCCGCTGCCCGTCTGCGAGCGGCTGCGGGAGCGAAGGCGGGAGAGGTGGCGCCTGAACTCACGCCGCCGCAGACCCCGCCTGCGCCGTACGGGTTCCAGACCACTCGCCCGGAGTCAAAGCCGCCCGCCGCCGGACAGAGCACGGCCGTTGCGGGAGCCAAGGCAGGAGAGGACCGCATGGCAAGACCGGTACCCGAGACCCAGCCTGCTCCGGGCGAGTTCCCCACGACCCGTACGGCGTCAAAGCCGCCCGCCGACGACGACGGAACCGACGTCGCGGGAGCCAAGGCAGGAGAGGAGCCCTTCGTACAGACCCCGGCTCCGACGACCCGGCCTGCGCCGTACGGGACGGCCGGTCCGGAGGCGACTTTCACCGCCTCCGGACCGGCTCCCCTCAGCTTCCCGACGGCCCGTGTTCTGCTCCCGGCCGGCGCCCCGGCGGAGGAATGGCACGCCGTACGCCGCATGGGCGTTGGCGGATCGGACGTTCCGGCGATCCTCGGCCTGGACACCCACGGCGGCGCCTTGCGCGTCTGGCAGGACAAGGTCGGCATTCCCCGGGAGACGGACTCGCGGCTGGAGCGGGCCGCGCGACGGGGCCATCGACTCGAAGGCCTGACCGCCGAGTTCTTCTCGGAGGAGAGCGGCCTCCTCATCGTCGACGCGCCCGGCACGCTCCAGCACGTCGACCACCCGCACTGGCTCGCCAACCCCGACCGGATCACCCTGCGGCCCGACGACGTCAGCGCGGCCGACCCCGGGATCCTGGAGTGCAAGTCGCGCACCTGGCGCTCGGCACGAGCCGAGCACTGGAGCGGCGACGAAGCACCCGACGGGCCCGCCCTCCAAGCGCACTGGTACCTGACCGTCACCGGCTACCAGCACGCGCACGTCGCCGGGCTCATCGATGACGAGCTCGTGTGGTGGCGTCTGGAACGCGACGACGAGCTGTGCCAGATGCTCGCCGACGCCGTGGACCGCTTCTGGACCGACCACGTCCTCACCGCCACCCCGCCCCAGGCGGACGGCTCGCAGGCCACCGTCGAGCTGCTCGCCCGCCTGTGGAACGCCCGCGAAGAGGCCACGGTCGAAGTCGACCCGGTTGAGGCCATGTTCCTCAACCAGCGGCGCCGCGAGCTGAAGGAACGCCAGGCCGACCTGGAAACCGATCTCACCGAGGTCGAGAACCGCATGCGGCAGCTCGCCGGAGACGCCGAAGTCGCCACCGTCGGCGGGAAGCCCGTCTTCACCTGGCGGCAGAACGGCCAGTTCGCCCACCGCCGCTTCCGCAAGGCCGAACCCGAACTGGCCGCTGAATACACGCACTCGGTCCCGGCAGTCGACACCGTCCGGCTGGCCGCCGACCACCCCGAGACCTACCGCACGTACCGGGCTCGCGTCCTGCGCACGCCCTCGGAAGGATGACCATGCCCGACTCCCTCAAGGACCGCGTGAAGCAGGCGGCAGCGCCCGACCAGGAGCAAGCGCCGACCGTCACTGACCTGGCGCTCAACGACCAGTCGATGGCGTGGCTCCAGAGCCGGGCGTCCTACTTCACCGACGCGCTGCCCCGTCACGTCGACCGCGCGCACTTCATGTCGGTGGCCCGCGCGATCATGCCGAACCTGTTGAAGTGCACGGACTACAGCATCACCAGTGCGCTGCTGGCGTGCGCCCGGTTCGGCCTGGAGCCCGACGGCCGCCAGGCCGCAGTCATCCCGTACGGCGAGACCGCCACCTTCCAGCCCATGTACGAGGGCTACATCGAGCTGATGTACCGGCACCCGCGCGTCGACTCGGTCCACTTCAACTGGGTCCGGGAGAAGGACCAGTGGGACTACACGCCTACCGAGCCGAGCCCGCGCGACTTCTTCCACAAGCCGCGTGTCGACCTGACCGAGGACGACCGTGGGCCGGTCATCCTGGCGTACGCCTTTGCGTGGATCGACGGGCGCCGATCGCAGGTCATCATCCTCAACCGGCCCCAGGCCGAGGCGATCCGCAACAAATACAGCAACGCGTACAAGAAGGCCGAGCGGGAACGGAAGCACGACAGCGCCTGGCACACCGACTTCGACGCCATGTGGGCCAAGAGCGCCGTCCGCCGTCTCGTCAAAGTCGTCCCGACCTCACACGAACTGGCCGAGCTGATCCAGTCCGACGACGACGCCGACGACGCGAGCGCGGCGCCGGCCGTCATCCGAGGCACGGTCGTCGCCCGGGAGGACCAGGACACCGGCGAGGACCCGGGCCAACGGCAGGCGTGGCCCACGGCCGCCGAGCCGGGCACCGGCGCCCGCGAGGGTGGCGAGCAGGAGTGACCGCCGAATTCCGCGAGGCCGTTGCCCGCAAACTGACCGCACAGGGCCGACGCGCCTTCACGTCCGAGACCTACTCCCGTGAGGCCGTGTTCGCCGCTCTCCGCGAGATCCGGTACAGCCAGGACGGAGACCAGCACACCGAGCTTCTCGGCAAGCTCGCGCGCGGGTTCGCCGACGACATCGCCGGGGTGGTCGACATCCCGCCGCGCGACATCGCGAGCGTCCTGATGGCGGCCGGTGGAGCAATCGGCGTGCTCGCCGAGCTGCACGGCATGGGTGGTACGGCCCTGGCCGGCGTCCTCCAGTACGCCGCCGACGAGCTCGACCAGCGCGCGAAATCCGGTGACCAGCCGTGACGCAGCCCGCCTTCCACATCACCGTGCACGGCACGCCGGGCCCTCAGGGTTCGAAGACGCGCAACGCGGCCGGGGCCATGTACGAGTCGTCGGCCAAGGTCAAGCCGTGGCGAGAGGCCGTGAAGTCTGCGGCCCTCGACTCCCTGGCCTACGACGAGGCGTGGAGCCCGCTCGACGAGCCCGTACGCCTGGACGTCACCTTCACGCTCCGCCGACCGAAGCACCACTACGGCACGGGCCGTAACGCGGGCGTGCTGAAGCCGTCCGCGCCCCAGTACCCGACCGGCAAGCCCGACCTCGACAAGCTCGTCCGCTCGACCCAGGACGCGCTGAAGGACGCGGGCGCGCTGCTCGACGACAGCGTCGTGACCGCCGTGTTCGCCGCGAAGGCCTACACGCTCACGGGCTGTGACGCCCTCTCGCACCCCGGCGCCGTGATCCGTATCTGGCGCCTGAACAACCCGAGTAAGGAGGCCTCGTCGTGACGCAGTTGAAGTTCGACGCGCGCGTGAGTGCATCGGCGCAGGAGGCGCTGGAGCCGCACGTCCGGCCGATGTACGACCAGCCCGGCAGCCGCCGCATGGCGATCGTCGAGTTCGCGCACATCGAGCGGATGGAACCGGCGCCCGGCACCGAGAAGGAACCGTCGGTGAAGGTCCGCATCGTCGGACTGGAGCTGCCCAACCGGGACCAGGAGGGCGCGGTCCGCGAGGCGCAGCGCTTCCTGCACCTCCAGCGCACCGCGCGCGGCACGCTCGACGACGACGGCCAGCTGGAGCTGTCCGAGTCCACGCTGCGCCTGACCGGCGCCATGCTCGCATACCTGGAGACCGCCCGGCTGCGCGCCGGCCTCGCCCACTGGCGCGAGTACGCCCAACGCATCGTCCGCGGCCCCGACCTGACGGTCACCGAGGTCCGGCACGAGATGCAGGCCCTCGCCGAAGGCCTCACCGCCGTCCTCGACACCGCCCGCGACCACGGCGACGACGACACCTGACGTCCATGACGCCTCCCTGAGGCGCGCCTGAACCATCCCGACCACGCCCGGAAGGAGGTGACCCCCAATGTCTCAGCGAGTCCGTGTCCCGTTGCGCGTCGTCGTCGGCTACTACGCGGACGCCGTGCTGCCCGTCTATGTGAAGATCGCGGCGTTGTCCCGTCGGGAAACGGGCTGCGAGGCCGGGGTCGCCTACCTCTCCGGGCTGCTCGGCCTGTCCCGGTCGAGCGTCGAGCGAGCTCTGACGCAGCTCATGCGGCCGGCCCCGGACGACGACATCGCCGAGGTCACCAGCTACCGGCGCACCCACCGTGGAGGCCGCGGGCACACTGCCGTACGCCGCGTCCGGGTCGCGAGCCGCGCCGAGCATGGGGCATGGGTGCCCACGAGGGCCGCCGAGGGGCTCAGCCCGCGCCAGCTGCGCGCGTACGCCGCGCTCTCGTACGCAACGGCGACCGGACACCACCTCAGCCTCACCGAGCTCGGCCAGGTCCTGCGCCATCGGTCCGGGAAGAAGGCCGGCGAACCGCTCGACCCCCGGTCGGTGCGGCGCATCCTCCGCAACCTGGAGGACCTGGGCTGGCTCAGCGTGGACCGGCGGGCCGGATACCGCGGCCGCCACCTCTACACCGTCCACGACGAGCCGTTTCAGGCTCCGCTGACTGCGGATCTTGATGAGGGATCGGGTGGGGATCTTGATGGGGGATCCCTCGCGTCTAAGGAAGACCACCAGACTGACTCACCGAATCCGCCTCCTGCCGCCTTGGACATCCGCCGTAGGCGAGAGCAGGTAGTAGCGCGAGAGCCTGTGGAAAACCCTCCGCTTCCTGCCGCGTACCGCCGCCCATATGCCGGGCCTGCGCTGAGTCTCGCTCCGCGGATCTGGCGAATCCTCGAACCGGTGAAGGGCCTGCTGCCGGGCCTGGCGCCGTACGTGGTGCGCGCGCTGGCCCGGGAGATCGGCCGCCAGCTCGACGAGGGCCAGGAGCTCGACCGGCTGCGCCAGCGGCTGGAGTTCCGTTTTGCCGCCACGGACACCATCCGCGACCCGGGCCGGTGGCTGCTCGGCGCGGCCATCGTCCGACGCGGCTGCGGCCTGGTCGTCTGCGAGTCGGGCCAGATCTGGCACACCGGGCACGAGTGCGCCGTCTGCGCCCGCGACCGCGCCGCCATAACCAAGCTGCGTCGCATCGAAGCCGAACTCGACGAACGCGAACGGCAGCTCGGCCTTGCTCCCTACCAGCCCCCCGCCGGGCGCCCTCAACGCGCCACCCCGGCGTCCGGGAGGCCCACATGACCGACGACCTCGAACTTCCCCGCCCGGCCACTATGCAGCTGCTCGCCCTCGCCGCCGTCGCCCGGCCCGACTGGTCTACAGACCAGCTGCGCGACGTCCTCGCACAGGCCCGCACAGGCGGCATGAGTTTCGGCCGCGCCCTGGTCGGCATCGCGCAGATGATCGCCGACCCCATGGCCGAACCCCCAGACCTGCTCTCCGAGCTGCCGGAGCCCTGGCGGCACCGCCGACGGCCGCCCGGACCGGAAACCGCCCACCGCGGGGCCGCCGCAGCACGCGCGGCCCTGCACAGACCCGACACCGACTGAACCCGAAGGGAGGCGATGGCGATGACCGCAACGCTGCACGTCGACCGTCGCACCATCCCGCACCACCCGCTCACCGCGCTCCGCCAGCGCTGGGACACCTTCCAGCTGCGGCACTTCCGCCGCGTCCAGGCCGCCACCTTTCAGCGGCTGCACGACGCGCTGCCCCTGAACGACGCATACCGGTACGCGATGGAGTCCCCGGCTCTGGAGGCGGCACTCCAGCGGCTGGCCGTCGACCACGCCGAGGCCGTCACCCCGGCCGACGGCGGCACCGTGGCCCGCGATACGGACCGCGAGCAGCTGCTGCTCGCTGCCTGTGACGCCTGGTTCCGCGATATTCACGGCCCCGAGCACACCTGGAACCCGCGCGTCATCGCCTCGTACGACCAGCTGATGGACGGCGTCCGCGGCTGCTTCCACCTCACCGGCGGTGCCGCGTGAGCACCGTGAGGAGCAGCGTCTCTGCGGCCAGCCAGCAGGCCCGTGACCGGCTGTGGCACCAGCTGAACATCATCACCCGCCGCGACGTCATTGAGGTACGCGTCACCCCGGCCCAGTACGGCATGGGCCAGGTGTGGTGCGCGATGGCCATCGGCTGCAACCGCCGCGAGGTTCCCCTGCCCGGCCGCGCCCGCGAGGTCGCCGCACTGATCCGCGAGGAATTCCCGGATGTCGACTGGGACCGCGCCCACGACTACGACGTCACCACCGGCGTACTCACCGAGCACACGATCGCCGTCCCCGGATGCCTGCTGGGTGACGCCCTGTGAGCCGTCCCAAGTCGCGCCCGCGCGCCGACCACCAGCACGCCGCCGACCAGGCCCGCCAGCTGCCGGGCCAGTGGGTGCTCGCCGGCACATACAACTCGTCATCGAGCGCCAGCCATGCGGCAGGCCTGATCCGGAACGCGAGCGACAGCTCGATGCGGTTCTACCGCCCGGCAGGCGCGTTCGAGACGCGTACCGAGCTCACCGACGACGGCGCCGACCTGTGGGTCCGCCACACGGCGGGACAGCCCGAAGGAACACCACGGGTGAGCTCCGACGACCAGGCGGCCCGCGACTTCCACGAGTCCGTTGCGACCGGGCTTACCGAGGACCTCGACGCCTTCTCACACCGCCTCGACATGTTGTCGCCGAGGGGAGGCACCAAGTGATCGCCTACTTCTTTCTCTCGGCCGGATTCGCGGGCGCGGCAGCCTGCACGTACCACGTCGCGCCTGCCGGACGCGGCCTGCACCGCCTGACCTGGTCCCGGCTCCGGCTCCGCGCCGAAGTCTCCCGCCTGGACGCCGAGAGCGACCAGCTCGCGGCCGCTCTCACCCGCTGCCTCATCGACCGGCAGGACGCCCTCCGGGCCCGCGACGCCGCCTGGCTGGCCCTTCACCAGGCCGAGGGCCTCGTCGCCAGCCTCGACGAGCAGGTCAAGGAGCTGGACGCGCTGCGAGAAGAGAACTTTCAACTGCACTCCGACCTGGCCAACGCGACCGCCGTGGGCCAGCCGTCGCGAGGTCCAAGCCCGGCCGCCATCGCCGGCGCCCTCTCGGACTCCGCACAGGAGTTCGCCAACGCGACCGCTACCGCCTGGCGCGCCAGCGCCTGACACAGACCCCGTCCCGCCGCCGGGATGACATCGGCTCGGCGGCGGGACGGCACAGCCACCCACATCTGGAGCATCCCTTGAAGAAGAAGCAGCCCATCCGCATCACCGCCCCGCTCACCACGACGGGCCTGATCGACATCGTCGCCGCCGAGCTGGACATCACCCCGGCACAGGCTCACGACACCGTGATGGCCGTGTTCGGTGCCATCGCCCGTGCCACCGCGTCCGGCCACAAGGTAGCCGTCACCAACTTCGGCACCTGGCTGCCTTACACCAAGAAATCGCGCACCTACCGCAACCCGCAGAACGGCGAGCCGGTCACCGCCCCCGCACACCAGGCCGTCACGTTCCGGGTGTCGCCCGCCCTGGCCGACGCCGTACGGCGCCGCGACTCCAAGGCCAGCATCCGCAAGCTGCCCCAGGGCAGCAAGACGCCCGCGCCTGCGGCTACGCCCCCCGCGGAGTGAGCTGTGGCCCCCTACTCCGGATCCGTGCCCGACACGGCCGTGCGCCGCCGCGACTGGATGGACCGCACGGCCTGCCGCGACGAGGACCCAGATCTGTTCTCCGACAAGGCCAGAACCCACGATGCCCGGCTCGTGTGCGTGGTCCGCTGCCCTGTACGCCAGCAGTGCCTCGCCAACGTGAAGGAGACGGAGCGCGGCGCGACCCGAGACTGCCGCGATGGCGTCGTGGCCGGACTGGTCCATAACGAGCGGTACCGGATGGACCCCCACGTCCGCCGGAACGAGGACGACTCGCTCCTGCTCGAACTGGACGGCACCGAGCCGTGCGGCACGTACAACGCGCTGCTGGGGCACCTGTGGCGGGGCGAGCCCATCGATCCGGCGTGCTGGAGCGCAGAGGTCCGCCGCGAACGCCTGAGTCAGGTGTCCACCGCGCCCAAGCGGCAGCCGGCCGCCGAGTCGCCCGCGCCGGAAACACCGCCGGCACTCGTACCGATGTCTGCCAAACCGCCGCTGAAGGGCAGCACTTCGAAGCAGCGCCACGTGTACCGGCTCTGGGCGCGTGGCCTGCCCGATCTGAAGATCGCCCGAGGGGCCGATCTCAGCACGCACGCCGTCCGCCGCATCCGGCAGGACCTCGGCCTCATCGCCAATCAGGACACCGCGAGGGCCGCATCGTGAGCCGACCCGAACTCCAACTCCCAGCACTGGCAAGGAATGTGATGTCTCCGCTCAGCCGCATCGCCCTCGTGATCGCTCTGGCCGCCGTGGTCGGTCTGTTCTTCGACCTGCCGGACCGCTGGTTCTGCGGCCTGCTCTCCCTGGCCTGCATGCTCGGCGCAGCGGACGCCGTGTACCGCGAACTCACCGTGTGGGCCGTCGCGTTCCTCACGACCGGCGTGATGCTCGCCGGGGCGGCCGTCCACGCCGTGTACGCCGACGCACGCGGCCGGAGGCAGCGATGACGTCCGAGCAGACCCTCATCGTCGCCGCGATCGGCGGACTGTTCGCGGCCATCGCCCTCATCGTCTTCGTCGCCCTCGCCGTCGGCATCTACATCCTCTCCAGCCGCCTCGCCGAGCTGCGTGAGGAACGGCACGAGGAATGGCGCGAAGAGCCCCTGAGCCTCAAGACCTGCCGCGCCATCGACGCGCTCGGCA
>Ga0070711_100000380_pt1 | contig 22893 bp, 18 predicted proteins | sample LARL53metaG_FD_65452 | JGI IMG/M metagenome (GOLD analysis project Ga0070711, IMG submission 65452) | Corn, switchgrass and miscanthus rhizosphere microbial communities from Kellogg Biological Station, Michigan, USA - LAR L5-3 metaG | ecosystem: Host-associated > Plants > Roots > Rhizosphere ... | reverse complement strand
CTGCTCGGGGCTCGGCAACATCACCGGCACCCCGATCTACACCGGCGGGACCAATCCGACGACCTACGGCGGCTTCCACCTCGCTTCCGGCTCGCCCGGCAAGGGCGCGGCATCGGACGGTACCGACATCGGAATCCCCTGAGCGCAGCCTTACCTAGCGCGACGCGAACGCCCTAGGAGCGACCGGTCGAGCACGGCAGGACGCAACCTCTGGCGTAGGACCGACTCACTCTGTGCTCGCCGCGGTTCGCCGGCTCGACCGCGCCTGGATCCTGTTCGAGAACGGAGCGGCTCGGTCGCGACTCTCGGTGAGCAATCGCCGGACGGCTCCGCGAACCGGCCAGCCGACCTGGGTCGAGGCGGTGGACGGCGTCGCCGTGACAGTCGCCGTCAGCTCGCCGGCGTCGACCGCGGCGGCTTCGCCCGGGGCGATCCCACGGAGACCACGCGCGTCCCGCAGCTCGAGGCCGAGCGTCGTCTCGGACGGCTCGCGACCCACGCAGATGAAGCGGGCCTGAGAGACACCCTCCGGAACCGCGATGCCGACTCTCTGCGAGTGCAGCGTGAACTCCATGTTCTCTCCGGACCGATAGGCGGAGAGAACGTTTGTGGCGACATCGCCCAGCGACCGCCACGAATCGACGCCGAGAGCTCGAACGTCGTCTGCGCGTTCTGCGAGCACGTCGAGACCGGCCTTCAGGTCAGTGTGGTGCGCATAGAGAATGAGCGGCTGGCCGAGGAATGCGCGGAAGGGCATGTCGTCCCGATCGCTTCCGAAGACGTGGAGCCGGGGGATCACTGGCAGCCCCGCGATCCGGTCGAGCGGGTGCCAGCCGGAGAGCGCCGAGGACACGTCGGCGTCGGCAAGCCACCAGTACGGCCATTCGGCGCAGATCGCGTCGAAGCCCGCACGCAGACAGCCTTCGAGCATCGGAACCGAGCATGCGCCGTGCGGGGGAACCATGACCGGCGCAATCTCCGGTCCTGCTCGGCGAACCGCGCTGGACCGCTTCAGAGCCTGAGCCGCCAGCGACGCCGCTCGGTCGGGATCGTCGACGCGACCAAGCTCGTGCCGTGTGTGATTGTTCCCGTGAACCGCGAACGACACGCGCGATTCGCCTTCACGCAGAAAGCGGGCCGTCGCTCTGTGGATATACCACTGGTCGAGGGGGATAGTCGCGGCCGTCACGCGGTAGTCGTGGGCTTCGGCATGAGCGGCGAGCTCGCGGTAATCGAGATAGCCGTAGGACCACCAGTGCAGGTTCGGGTCGTCGAAGACGAAGCACGCCGTCGACTCCGGCTGCTCCCACGACGCGGCGACTGAGAGCTCCCGCAGGAAGTGCGCCAGGGGTAACAGCCCCATGAAACGACCAGCCGTCAGGTGCTCACGAAGCGTCCCGTCGGGCCCGAGCTCCGCGGGCCATGAGGCTGCGACGAACTGGTTGTTGGCGCGAGCCATCCACACCGGTCCGTCCGGCGCCGTTGCAATGACTGCGCCCCAGTCGTCGTAGGTGTCGGAGAGCGGCGGGCCGATCGACGAGTCTGTCAGCGCGCGTCCGCGGAAAGGTCTCGGCACCGAGCCCGAGTCAGTGAACGTGACCGCGACGGATCGCCGGCTGGTCTCTTCATCCCCGAGGAGAGTCAGCGTCGGCCCGCTGGCCGCCTCCGAGCTTGCGGCGCGGCCAGCGAAGACGATGGCAGCGTCCGCCTGACGGCCACCGGAGATCTGGAACTCGACGGGGAAGGCCGCTTCGAGCGCGCCGAACAACCGCGGCCGCTGCTCGTAAGCCTCGCGCGGCATGACGTCGACGCTTATCCGGGAATCGGAGGTCACCGCGCGCGCCTGTCCGTCAGGAAGGTCTGAGTCTCCGGGCCGGCGCTTCGGAAGCGAGGAGGAGATTCGCCAGGCTCCCGAGGTGCCTCGATTCGAAGCGACCGAAGAAGCCGAACTTCGTGGGCCTCCATTTAACGCTTCGACTCAGCGAGTCGGGCTGGGATCAGATGGCAGCGGTCCAACGTCACCTGCCAGAGCCTTCCACAGGTCCGTGAGCGTGAGCGCGTTCGGGCGCCGGAGGAGCCAGACCGGAATGTTCTGAAGGAAGACCACGCCGCGGTACAGCCAGACGTTCCTGGGTGGCTCGGTCTCCTCGAGCATGCGAATGATGGAGCCGAGGTACTGCCGTTTTCCAGCGGCACCGAGCTTACGCGTCGATGCGTGGGAATGGTGAACAACCTTTGCCGAAGGTGTAACCCAAAGTGTCAGACCGCGGTCCGCAAACGAGCGTGCCAGCTGAACGTCGTTGAAGAAGATCGGATACCGCTCGTTGAAGACGTGATCATCAGGAAGGAAAGACCGCCGTAGGAGAAGGCAGCTGGCCGACGGCTGAGGCACGAGACGCGGTTGGGAAAAATCGTCGTCGAGCATGCGGTACTGACGAAGCCTGCGCTTGCTTCCGGGCAGAAGTCTGCGGGCGACCGCACTTCCATTCGCCAAAGTCATCTTGAAGGTCGGAAACCTGAAATGAAAGGACTGCGGTGAGCCGTCAGGATTGAGGTAGAGCGGTCCAACTCCAGCCGCGGACGGGTTGTCGACAAGAAATTGCGTTAAGGAACTGAGGGCGGTGGGCGTGAGATCGACGTCGGAATTCAGAAGGAGAACAAGCTCTCCGCTCGACCGCCGGTACGCCTGGTTGACCGCAGCTGCGTACCCGAGGTTGCGTTCGTTTCGTATCAGCGTGATACCGGACTGGCCGGCGAGCGCGTCACCGGATCCGTCGACGGAGCCATTGTCGACGACGACGACTTCGTAGGAAGGGCCATTTGTGTCCTTCGGCAGCGACGCCAGGCATTCCAGGACGAGCTCGCGGGTGTTCCAGTTGACGACCAGGATGGAGACGAGGAAGTTGCTCATTGTGCGAGCGGCGGTCGATGGGTCGGGATCGCCTGGCTCGGCGGCTCGCCGAACGGCGGGCTCTCGAGACCGATCATCACCCGGAGCGCAGCGCGAGCGGCGTCACGCCGGCCGCTGCTCGACGCATCGCGTACTGGCGCGATCGCACGAGCTGCGTAGCCGAGCCCGAGCGCCAAAGCGTAGAAGCCGCGATGGACGGGCGAGAAGTGCTTGTGCGCATGCTGCATTCGCGTGTATGCGTCCTGTGCCCACATCTTGGGCCGCATGCCGGCCTTGCCGGCGTGATGGACGATCGTCATCGCCGGCAAGTGGCATACCTTCCAGCCGGCGCGCTTCATGCGCAGACAGAGGTCGGGCTCCTCGCTGTAGATGAAGAAGCGTTCGTCCATGAAGCCGGCGCTGTCGAGCGCCTCCCGCCTCGCGAGCATGAACGAGCCCGAAGTCCAATCACACTCGATGACCTCCGTGTAGCGGTCGAGGTCGAGGTCGCGCTCACAGAGCATCTGAGCGCGAAACGGCAGCCGCTCCGAGCCCAGCGCCTGGCCGAACGCGCGCAGAGCATTCGGGAAGTACCTGACCGTCGGGTAGACGTCGCCTTCCGGAGTCAGCTGGATGACCCCTGCGAGCCCGACTTCGGGATGCTCGTCGAGATGGCGGACCAGCGCCTCGAACGTGCCTGCCCGGATCTCGGTGTCGGGGTTCAGGAACAGGACAAACCGAGCATCGGTCGTCTCCAGGCCGCGGTTGTTGGCGTGCGCAAAGCCGCGGTTAACGCAAGAGACCACGCGGGCCTCCGGGAACTCTTCCGTCACGAGCTCTGCGGTTCCGTCCGTAGAGCCGTTGTCGGCAACGACGACGTCCAAGGAACACGCGCCGCGATGCTCGAAGACGCTGGTGAGGCAGGCTCGTAGCCACTGCGCCTCGTTTGTCGAAACCACGATCACCGCCAAGTCGTCCACAGTCGATTTCACCTCTACCGCAGGCGTCAGCGAGCGAGTACCTCGGCCGGGGCGCCCGACGCCGGCCTTGTCGCGATCCTCAGGAAGGCGGCCGACAACCCGAGCACGATCCAGAAGATGAAGGCAGCCTGGGTGAAGCTGAACGCGTCGAACGTGAGCATGCCGACGGCGAAGCCGGCGACGGATGCGCCGAGCGCGGCAAACAGCCAGCTGTCGCCTACCTCCTCCGTCGTCCGGGAGGCTCGGAACAGCTTCCGGCAGGCTCTGACCATCAGCCAGACCCAGGCCGCAAGGCCGACGAACCCGACGTCGAGCACGTTGTTCAGCCACTGGTCGTCGAGGATCGGAGCATTCCGATCAGGCGCATCGAAACCGGTGATTCTCGTCCCATAGCCTTCGCCGAAGACGGGTTTCTGACTAGCCTCGCTCAACATCGGTTTGATCAGCCGAATGCGTCCTCCGGCAAGCAGCGGGTTGTAGTCGGCTTCGAACTTCGACTGCTGCGCAATGAGCCCACCCTTCGGGAAGAACGCGTCCTTCAGGCTGCCGATCGTTCCCGGCAACGCAACGTGAACAAGGGCGAAAGCCGGGATGAGAGCGGGCCAGAGCCTCACCACCTCGGCCGGCTTGAGACAAAGGAAGACAATTCCCTCGACTGCGAGCATGACCACTGCCGTGCGAGACCCGCTTGCGAATGCGCCTAGAAGAATCAGCACGGCCGCGAGCCACCATCGACGGCCGGAGACTCTCGCGAAATAGACGGCTAGCGGGAGAAGGACGATGAGCGCTGCGCCGAGCGCAATAGGCTGCTGCGCCGGGCCATAGACCCGAAGATTCGCCCCGAGCTTGAGATACGTGACGGGTCCTTCGAACGTCAGGAACGGGAGAATGGTGTGCAGATGGTCGAAAACGTTGTAATGGGCCCGCTGTTCGACGATCGCGAAAACACCGATCACTGCTCCCGACACCGTCAGAAGCTTGAGCAGAAAATCAGCGTCACGACGCTTGCGAATCACCGTGGCCGTCAGGTAGTAGACGAGAATGAAGCTCAGAAGGAACGTCAGTGATTTCACGACGTGGGATCCCCACGTCCCAACCCGGCTTGGGTTGGTGACCTCGGAGCCGAGCACACAGGCGATGATGAGCAGCAGCGGCGGGTCGAAGGGCGTGGTTGCGAGCTTGACCCGAGAGTCGACGAGCAGCGATCCGATCCAGACCAGCAAGCAGAGCGCGACGACCACCCGATAGAGCTCGAGGTCGAACGGCAGGCTTCCGGGAAGCTTGTATCGGCCGATCGGCACGAACATCACGACCAGCAGGATCAACGCGATCAAACGGTGCCAGCCGATGACGGCGCGCCGACTCAGCGCGGCGAGTCCGACGATCGCCATGAGCGGCGCCAAGATCTTCACCCCGTGACCGCTCACCACCCCCACCGTGAGCAGCGCGAGCGCGCCCGTAACGAAAATCAGCGCGGAATCGTGTCGCGATGCGCCGACAAGCGCGCGCATGACCTAGGCCGTGTGCTTCGTGCTAGCCCGGAAAGCTGGTGCTGCCGGGGCAACGGCGCGTACGCGCGGCCTGAGGTTTTCGAGAATGAACGCGAGACCGATCGTTGCCACCAGGACGGCGGCAAACACGACCACTGCGAGCGTCTTCTTGCGGGGTAGGACGACGACCGGCGCGGTAGCACGCTGCATGCTCTGCAGGTTGATGCGTTCATTCGTCGGAATCTTCCCCAGTTGCTCTTGATGTTGCACGTATTCGACGAGAGCACGCCTGCCATACTCAACCGCCGACACGGCCCCGTCGGCCGAGTTGGCGCGGCCCGCCAGTGAGATGACCGGCAGGGTCGCGCCCTGGATTGTCGGCACGACCGGAGCCGCGCTGATGCTCCAGGTTTTCGGCGCCCCGTCGCTACGCATGATCCGCTTGACGTCGTCGCTATTGGCGAACTGCGAGTACAGGTCGGTGAGGGCGGAGAGATTCACATATTGCGGTGGCACAGAGCTTTTCGTGCCGGCAACAGAGATCACCGTGCGACCCCACGGGAATCCGGGAGCGTTCAGCAACAGCAGGCCCTGGCTCTGCCACACCAGGGGCTTGCGGTAGGTGACACCGTGAGGCGTAACCTTCACGAGCGAGAGGAAGGCGAGACCGGTTGCCAAGATCACGCCGGTGACGACCAACGGCCAGAAGCGCCGCAAGACTCTTCCGTATAGCGCGAGATCCATGAGCTCTAGTGAGGCGTCTTCAGCCCATCGTTCGCCGCGAGAAAGGCGACGACGGCCTCGGTCCGGTTATGGACTTCCAGCTTCCGGTAGATCGAGGCGAGGTGGAACTTCACGGCGTGGACGGTGACGCTCAAGCGCCCGGCGATCTGGCGGTTCGTCATACCTTCAGTCATCAGCTCCATGACTTGTGCCTCACGCGGGGACAGCGGACTCGATGGACGGCGCCGGTCATACACACACCCGACCGTAGAACGCCGACGCCGGAGCATCTACGGGCCGAATGAACAGAAGCCTTCGCGGGTGGCCCTAGCCAGCTGGCTAGGCGGGTAATTTCGCGCGGGGCGCTCCGCTCGGCCCGGCGTCCGCCGCTGGCGCGGGCGCCGTTTCAGCGGGCTAGCCAATCGATCAGGCGCCCTCGTATCGATCCGGTCGAGTGGGTGTCGCCGTGACTCGGTGCGGCGGTTACGGTGGGCTCCGTGTGCGGGATTTGTGGAGTCGTGCAGGTCCGCGGTGAAACGCGCGCCGCTGTCGATCTTGCAACGCTGCGCTCGATGACCTCGACGATGCGGCATCGAGGTCCTGACGACGCCGGCTATCACGTCGGCGATCGAGTGGCCATTGGCGTCCGGAGGCTGAGCATCATCGACGTCGTCGACGGTCACCAGCCGTTCACCAACGAACGCGGCAACGTCGTCGCCGCGCAGAACGGCGAGCTCTACAACCACGAAGCGATTCGACGCCGGCTCGAGCGGGACGGTCACATCTTCACGTCCCGTTGCGACACCGAGATTCTCCCCCACCTCTACGAGGCCGAGGGCGATGACATGCCGCAAACGCTGCTCGGGATGTTCGCGTTTGCCCTCTGGGACGCGGAACGTCAACGGGCGCTGATCGTTCGCGACCGCCTGGGAAAGAAGCCGCTCTACTACGCGGAGGTCGGCGACGTCCTCGTCTTCGGCTCGGAGCTCAAAGCCGTCCTCGCGAGCGGCCTCGTCCCCAGCGACCTCGATCTCGAGGCGCTCGATCTGCTGCTGGCCCTCGGATTCGTCCCTGGCCCTAGGACGCTCCTCCGCCACGTGAGAAAGCTCCTCCCGGGCCATCGCCTGGTCGTCGAGCACGATCGCGTGAGGGTCGAGCAGTACTGGCAGTACCCGCGCGCCGACGCCGAGCTGAGCAGGTCGGAGTCGGAATGGTCGGAGGAGCTCGTCGATTTGCTGCGCGACGCCGTTCGGATCCGCCTGATGAGCGACGTTCCTCTCGGTGCGATGCTGAGCGGAGGGCTCGATTCGAGCCTCATCGTCGCGCTGATGGCTGCGGAGAGCACTCGGCCAGTGCAGACCTTCTCGGTCGGCTTCTCGGGCATACCCGACAACGAGCTGCCGGTGGCGCGGGAGACGGCGCGAGCACTTGGGGCGGACCACCACGAGCTCGAGCTCTCGCTCGACGATCCCGTGGACATCGAGGGACTGGTCTGGTCGCTGGACGAGCCGATCGCCGACCTCTCCGCGATCGGTTTCGCGGCGCTCTCGCAGCTCACCGCGCGTCACGTGACCGTAGCGCTCTCAGGTCAGGGGGCAGACGAGCTGCTGGCCGGATACGACCGGTACCGACAGGTTGCGGCAATCGAGCGCTGGAGCCGGGCGCCGGCATCGGTGCGACGAGCTGTGGCCGCGGCGGCAGCCGTAGGACCGGCTCGCATTCGTCGCGGAACGGCCGCCGCTGCAGCCGACGACCACGTCGTCGCAGGGACGATCGCGAGATCGGAGTGGCTGGAGACGGTCCGTTCCCGGTCGGCGCGGGGTGGCCTCGGAGATGTGCGACCTGATCTGCTCGAGCTGACGCTGGCCGAGCGGCTCGAAGGCGCGCCGGGCGATGGCCTGGCCCGGACTCTGATCCTCGATGCGCAGCTGAGCCTGGTCGACGACATGCTCCACTACTTCGACCGGACGTCGATGGCCAGCTCGCTCGAGGTGCGCGTCCCGTTTCTCGACCACCGCCTCGTCGAGCTGTGTGCGCGAATGCCCGTCTCGCTCAAGCTGTCCCACGGCACGACCAAGGCGATTCTGCGCTCGGCCGCTCGCGGGCTCGTTCCGGAGGCGGTGCTTGACCGGCCGAAGGTCGGCTTTTTCAGCACCGCCGTCGGCCACTGGTTCGACCGGCAGGTGGGCGGTGAAATCGTCGACCGCCTCCTCGATCCGGGGGCACGCTTCGCCGCCTACGTGGATCAAAGGGAGGTCGAGCAGCTGCTCCGGCGCAGGGAGAGCTATCGGAGCTCCAAGCTGCTCCTCACATTGCTGATGCTCGAGGTCTGGCTGGCCAGCTACCTCCCGCGGTCCGGCGTCATTCAGCCGACCGCGGAGTGCGCGGCCTGACGATGGCCACCGAGCTCAGCTATGCCCTCGTCACGCCGATTCGGGACGAGGCAGAGAACCTCGAGCGGCTGTCGGCGGCGATCGACCGGCAGACGCAATTGCCGATTACCTGGGTCATCGTCGACAACGGCTCCACGGATGCGACGGTCGAGGTCGCAACCGGACTCGCTCTCACGCGGCCCTGGATCCGCTTGATCTCGGTTCCTGCTGAGCAGGGGCGTCCGAAACCCGGCGCGCCGATCGTGCGCGCCTTCCACGCCGGCCTGCGAGAACTCGACCCGTTCCCGTCGGTCATCGTCAAGCTCGATGCGGACACGTCGATGGATCCGGATCATTTCGAGCGTCTCCTCGCCGCGTTCGCCGCAGACCCTCGACTCGGAATCGCGAGCGGCACCTGTCTCGAGGAGCAAGACGGGAAGTGGGAGCCAGTCGCCGTCGCCCCTGGACATGTACGGGGGGCGGCGCGGGCCTATCGGCGCGAATGCCTGGAAGAGGTTCTACCCCTCGAAGAGCGGGTCGGCTGGGATGGCATCGACGGATTCAAGGCCACCGTCCGCGGGTGGACGACCCGCATGCTCCCAGAGCTCAGCTTCTACCACCATCGGCCGGTCGGAATCCGTGACGGCGCTCCAGCGGCGCGGTGGCAGGCACAGGGCGAGGCCGCGTACTACATGGGCTACCGCTTCCCCTACATGCTTCTACGCTCGCTCTACCGAGCGCGGCGGCAGCCGTGGGCGCTGACGATGAGCACGAGTTATCTCGCCGCTGCGATCCGCCGCGAGCCGCGGTGCCGCGACGCGGACGTCCTTGAGTACGTGCGAAGCAAGCAGCGGCTTTGGACAGTCGCGCTCGAGCGAGCCGGACTCAGGCACGGGAGCATTTGAGCGGGCTTGAACCACGCGCGGCAAAGACACACTCGGGCCAGGTCACGCAGTCGATCGGCCGTTACGAGATACTCACGTTCGCGATACAGCCTCAGATCGAGGCGCGCTCCAGCGGCGCGAACGCCTCGACGCGACCGCTCAGAGCACGACGATAGGCGGCGAGGAGAGCGGCCTCCGAATGACGCCATGCAAGCGGCCCCTCAACGCGAGCGCGGCCGATTTCGCCGAGGCGCGTTCGTAGCTCGGGGTGATCGAGCAGCTCCTCGATCCGGTCGGCGAACGCGTTTTCGTCGTTTCCCGGCGCGTACAGAGCGGCGTCGCCGGCCGTGACACGGGACTCGGCTAGATCGAACGAGACGATCGCGCGGCCCATCGCCATGTACTCGATGACCTTGATCATCGTCGAGCGATCGTTCAACGGGCTCTTCGGATCGGGTGCCAGACACACGTCGGCAGTCGAGAGAACGCTGAGGATACGGCCGTCATCGGCCCAGCCGCTGAACTCGACGTTTTCGTCGAGCCCGAGCTGTGTGGCGAACTCCTTCATGCGTTCCAATGCGTCGCCCGCGCCGAGGAAGATCGCGCGCCAGTCGCGGCGACGGTCGTGCAGCGAAGCGAGCGCCCGGAGCGCGTAGTCGACACCGTCCTGGGGTGCGATCACGCCGACGTACGCGAGTAGATGCTCGCGTCCACGCTTCAGAGTCTCGTCGTGCGCCACGGGCCGAAAGCGGCTCGGATCGGGTGCGTTCCGCACGATGAAGACGTCGTCCTCGGCTACGCCGCCCCGTTCGACCGCGACTTGCTTGTACGCGCCGTTCGTGGACAGAACGACGTCTGCGAGCCGAAACGTCTGTCGTTCGAGCGCACAGAGAACGCGGTAGAGCAAATCTCGACCGCGACCGAAGCGCGACAGGTACAGCTCGGGGACTAGGTCGTGATGATCGAAGATGAAGCGGGCGCCGCGACGTTTCAGCGGTCGGGCGGCCATGAGCAACAGGTCGGGCGGGTTGCAGGCCTGGACGATGTCGAAGCCGCGACGACCGGCGAGTCGTCGTGCGAGACGTCGTATGCGCCAGAACGCCTGACCGTATTCGCGTAGATAGCCGATCGGTCCACCACTCGCAGCGCGCAGTGGAAAGCGATGGATCTCAACGCCGTTCAGTTGTTCATAGGCCTCGTGATCCCGCTTCTCCCCCTTAGGGCAGATCACCTGGACAGCGTATCCGGCCTGCTGTAGCGCCAACGATTCCTGCCAGACACGCCGGTCGGAAGGCACGGAGAGGTTCTCGACGAGGATCAGGACCCGCGGCCGGCCGGGCTGCGCGGTCGATGGTTGCTCGGTCATACTCCCTCGTCACTGCCCGTGCGGCGACCGCGTGGCCGATGAGCGCGCCCTCGCCGATCGACGAGCACCTCATCCCCTTGCCCGCCGGACGGGGCCATTAGCGCGTCGTAGACGGCGAGGAGCTTCGGCTCCTGGACAGCCCACCCGTGCTGTTCGTGAGCCAAGCGTCCTCCTCGGGCGAGCTGCTCCCGACGCTCGGTGTCATCGTGTAGCCGACGGATCGCACGCGCGAGGTCGTCCTCGTTCCCTGCCTCGAAGTACTCGATGACGTCGTCCCCGTAGACGCGCGACACGGCGCGCAGCCGGCTCGCGATTACGGGGAGCCCGAACATCCAGAAATCCATCATCTTGTTGGTGTGCACCAGATGCGAATAGGCCGACGCTTTCTGCGCCACGATTCCGACGTCCGCCGTGTGCAGGAGAGTGTTTAGGCGCCTATCGCTGACCCAGCCCTCGAAGCAGATGACGTCCTCCAGGGCGGCAGCTCGAGTGAGCTCGACGAGACGGTCAGCTTCCGAGCCGTAGCCGGTGAATACGACCCGGAGATCAGGCAACTCGGACTGGAGAAGCTTTGTGGCGCCAATGATCGTGTCGTACCCGTACCTGTCTTCGATCGCGCCGTGCGTGATGACAACAAACTCATCTTTCTCTCGCGCGCGCGGCGGAGTCCAGTCGGCGAGCCGGTTTCGAGGATCAGCGGCGTTGAAGACCACCGCGATCTTGTCCTCTACCGCACCCCGCTCGACGAACCGCTCTCTCAGTTCCTCCGTCACCGTCACTGCGCGGTCGGCGAAACGGAGCACGCGCTGCTCGATCCTCTTCAGTAAACGCTCGAGTCGAGCGCCACCGTACAAAGTCGCGAACAACTCGGGCATCGGTTCGTTCATGTAGGCCACGACCCGAGCCCCGAGGAGCTTGGGAATCGCCGCGGCAAAGACGAGGACGTCCGGCAGCGTGTACACCTGAACGACGGCATATGGGCGTCCCACATGTCGCAACGTGAGCGTCGTTGCCGCAAGAACGAAGAACCAGGCGTAGTCCACCACGTGTCTGAGCTTGCTGGATCGGCGGCGTGATGCCCGTAGGCCGGTGACGCGCACGCCGTTGACGACTCTCGTCCGAGCCCTCCCCTTTTCCCGCATGCAGAGAACTTCGACCTCGAAACCTCTCCGGACGAGAGCCTCGGCCACGCGCCGCACCTGGGGTTCATACCGGCTCGTCTGGCGCACGATGGCCACACGCCGGCGAGCGCCCCGCCAGATCCGCAGACCACCCATGGCACGTATTCTCATCAATTGGCAGCGACTGGCAAGCCGTCATTGTGCTAGTCGCCACGCCGTTCTGTCCGAACCCAGCTATCGGGGCGGAACCCACGCAGACGATGCATTTTCGCGACCTTGCTGAGTACCAGCCGAGGTGCGCCGAGCAATGCGCGGTAGGAAGATGCAGGCGCCTCGGCGGCGCGTAACCCGATCACCACGTAGAGCGCGAGCGCCACGCTGCCTACGGTGGCTGGAACAACCGCCCAAGCCTCGGTCAGGCCGATGACCACCAGCACTGCGCCCGCTGCTACGAGGCCTGCCGAGGCAGCGGCGAGATAGCCGATCGGTGGGACCGCAAGCTCAAGCGCGATATCGAGGTACCGGGCTCGGCGCTCGCGCACGGCGCGGAAGATCAGCGAGGGAACGTACGTGCGCGCCAGATGGAGCTGCCCCCCTTCCCATCGACGCTGCTGCTCGTCGGCTGCGGGGGCAGTCGGCGCTACGGGCGACAACACGATCGCCCGGCGGGCGAACACCGGATCGATCCCGTCCAAACGCAGCTTCACCGCGTACTCGACATCCTCGGTGCTGGTGAAGGCATCCCAAGGATGATCCTCGAGGACCCGCCGGCCAAAGAGCATTCCGTTCCCCGACAGGCGCGCCGGGAGCCCCAGGGCTGCCCGGCCGAGCGGCCGCGTTCGGTTGACAAGCAAGAAAGCGGCCGCGCGCAGCGCACCGCTCGCCGAGCGGTCCGGGGCGAGGAGCGACTCTCCCTGAACGGCCTCTGCTCCCGCTTGAAAGCGGTTCTCGAGGATCGCGAGAAACGTTGGATCGGCAACTGAGTCGGCGTCCACGACGACGAGCGCGTCCGGCGGGTCATCGCCGCCGAGAATGTGGTCGAACGCCCACCTCAGCGCGTGGCCTTTTCCGCGGGTACGGGGATCGTCACGAACGAGGACGATCGCTCCGGCTCGCGCCGCGATCTTCGCCGTGTCGTCCGTGCAATTGTCTGCCACGACGAAGATCTCGTAGAGGCCGCGGGGGTACGTCTGATTACGAAGAGACGCCACGGCTCGCGCAATAAGTTGCTCTTCGTCGTGCGCCGGAACCACCACCGCGAGCGCACTTTGCGCTTGTGCGCTCGGCGCGCTACTGACGCGCCTTGTGCCGAGGAGCGCTGCAACCGCGACGAGGAGGAGGTAGAGCGCGAGCAGCGCGGCCACCCCTCCGGCGATCGCGAAGACGACGCCGACCGCGATCGCCGGCCACGAGAAAGACACACTTGTCATTTCCCAGGATCTTCACCTATTGAGCGGTCGCAGACGATGCGGCTCTTGCGTGTCGCGACGACTCTTCTGCCTCGCCGAGTCAGCACGAGCTCTGGCTACTCGCAGATCTGTGCGATTCGCTCCGAGATTGCGTTCAGCGGTGGGCGCGGATGCCTAGGTCGCCTCCGTCGGAGGCCGCGCCCTTACCCCGTGACCTACGCGCGAGGCGATAACCCTGGTAGCTCTGAGGCTTCTTGCCCCCGACGAAGACGGGCGTGCCTTTCAAGTTGGCACGGCCGGCCATGCCAGCATTGAGATTGTGGTCGTTCGTGCCCCACGCGCTGCCGGACGCGGAGATTCCACCGCCGCTCGTGAAGACGTTGTTGCGGACGATGTTCCCCGAGGCGGTGTCGCCATCGTTCGCGTTCGCGAACGACACGTGACCGCCGCCAGCGAACGTGTTGTGCTCGATAAGCCAGTTATCGCCGCCCATGGCCGCGACCGAATAGGGATAGTCGCAGGTGCAAACGAAGACGTTGTTCGTGACTGTGCCGTAATCGTCCCCATCAAAAGACTCGAGGCCACCCGACCCATCGCCGTTGTCGTGGAAGTAGTTACCCCTGACGACCACATGAGGACCGCCGTACAGCTGGATCGGATCCACGTGCGGGGTACAGCCGCGCTGCCGAAGACCTACGAACGTATTGCCCGGTCCGATTCGAACACCGTAAGCCCCGCCGGTCACCTGGACGCCGTCCGAGCAACCGCCGCCAAAGTGGTTATTGCTGATCGTGACGCCCACCGGCTGGTTGTTCTCGTAGCCACGGACGGTGATCCGGCCCTCGTAATCGTTGGGGCCTGCATTAATGCCGTCCAGGCGGTTGGAGTCGAACATGATGTTGGCGTGTGGAAGCTGCGTCTGAATCACCGACATCCCGGTCAAGGTGTTGTGCGAGAGGGTGATGTTGGCGGAGTTGGCCACGAGCGCGCCGCTGATGGTCAGACCGACGAAGCGGAGGCCGCTCGATCCGACGATTTCGAGATCCACGGATGCGGACGATCCTTTCACCGGCCGGACGACGACCGGCTTCGTCTTATGGATGTTCCGAATCGCGACGTGGCCGTAGTCGCCTCCCGTCAAGCAGACAACCGATCCTCGCGCTGCTGAGGCGACCGCGGACGCGAGGCCGGTACGGACACCGGCCGTCTTGGTGCAATGTTGCGGCGCTTTCCGAGCGCCACTCGCCTGGCTCGGACTGGCGACCCCGCCTATCGCCGCCGAAGCGGGCATCGCGCAAAGGAATGCCGCTGCGGTCGCCGCGGCGAGCGCGCACATGAGCAGGCGACGGCGGGTGGGGCCTCGAACGTCGGACAAGTGACTTGGGGCGAGGGGGGAACGCCTCGTCACGGCACGCGGCAGTGTAGACGCCGCCCACGACTTCTGGGTAGGTGGCAGCGTTCGGGTCGACTTTTGCACGCCTCCCGCCCTGTTAGCCTCCTCGGGATGCACGTCCTGGTCACAGGGGGCGCCGGCTTCATCGGCTCGCACTTCATCGACCGCCTCCTTGCGGCCGGGCACGACGTGCGGGTGCTCGACTCGCTCGATCCGCAGGTTCACACCGGCTGGCCCGACTATCTCGCTGCCGATGTCGAACGGATCGAGGGCGACGTCCGCGACAGCGACGCCGTGAAGAGGGCGCTGGAGGGCGTGGATCGACTGGTGCATCTCGCCGCAGCCGTGGGTGTGGGCCAGTCGATGTACGAGATCGAGCGCTATACCTCGGTGAACGCAATGGGCGCCGCCGTCGTCCTCGAGGCGGCGATGGACGTGCGTGCCCAGCTCGCGAAGGTGGTCGTCGCGTCCTCGATGTCCATTTACGGCGAAGGGCTCTACCGCTGTCCGGCGGAAGACGACCTGCACACGCCCGAGCCTCGTTCGGACGAGCAGCTTGCCCGCAGGGAGTGGGAGCTCGTCTGTCCCTCCTGCGGAGCGGCGCTGGAGGCGGTTGGGACGCCGGAGTCGAAGCCGCTCCAGCCGCTCTCGATCTACGCGGTCGGCAAGCGCGACCACGAGGAGATGTTCCTGGCCTGGGGCCGCGCCTACAAGGTGCCGGCGACGGCGCTCCGCTTCTTCAACGTCTACGGCCCGCGCCAGGCCCTCTCCAACCCTTACACCGGCGTGGCCGCGATCTTCGCCTCGCGGCTCCTGAACAGTCGGCCGCCGGTCGTGTTCGAGGACGGCCACCAGAGCCGTGACTTCGTGCACGTAACCGACATTGCGGCCGGCATAGAGGCTGCGCTCGACCCCGCGAAAGGGAACTACCGCGCGATCAATCTCGGGACCGGTGTCTCGACGTCGGTGCTGCGCGTCGCCGAGGTGCTCGCGCGCGAGCTCGGCGTGGAGGTCGAGCCCGATCTGCGGCAGGACTATCGCGCCGGTGACATCCGGCACTGCTTCAGCGACATTTCACTCGCACGGCAGGAGCTCGGGTACGACCCGCGCGTGACATTCGACAGCGGAATGTCGGAGCTGGCGGAGTGGCTCGCCGGCCAAGAGGCCGACGATCGCGTGGAGGAGGCAACCGCAGCGCTCGTCGAACGAGGTCTCGCCGGCTAACGCTGTTTCGCTGACCGACGTGGAGACGCGCGGTCCGCGCGTTCAGACTCCCAGCCAGCGCCGTATTACTTCGCCGCGGTTCTCACGCCTTACCTGACCATGCTCGCCTGCTCGCGAGTGCGGCCTCGCCGAGGGTGTACGTGGCACGCCGCAGCGCTCTTCCACCGAATTGCGCCGTGAGAAATCGCCATGCCATCGGGTACATCAGGATCCGAGGGTAGAGACGCACGATCTGAGCGAAGGCGGACCACGTCTCAAGCCGCGGGGCGCCGAGTCCGGCCCGATCGCTCAAGTAACGCAGCGTCGCAAGTGACCGGTACCTCTTCGTGTCGCCGCTCGGCAAGCCGGCTTCGTCGAGAAAGCCGATTCGCCGATCGAACATGATCTGTCCGTAGGTGAGCAGACGGGCCGTCGCATCAGCTTCGTCCTGTCCCTGCGAAGCACGCGCCGTTTCGCTCTGATCGTGCACGCGGAAGGCGACGAGTGGCTGATCGAGATAGGCGATGTCCCAGCTCTTGGCGATGCGCATGAAGACCGGAAGGTCTGCAAAAGCTTCTTCGTCGATCGTTATGCCCCCCGCTTCGCGGATCGCTTGCGTTCGATAGGTCGTGCTCGACCAGCAGACGACGATCGACGTCATGCTTCGTTCGAGGAATGCGCGGCCGGGCTCCACCGTCCATGCACGCTTCGATTCGACGCGTGCTGCGGACCTCTGCACGCGCGAGTCGATGTCGATTTCGTCGACGGCAGTGTGTAGAAGCCCCACTCGAGGATTCCGTTGAAGTACGTCGACGACTGAGGTCAGGTAGTCCGGATAGAGCAGATCGTCATCGGGGAGAAGCATCAGCAGCTCGGTCTCCGTAAGGTCGATGAGCCGATTGAAGTTTGCGATCATCCCGATGTTGTCGTCTGCTCGAACGTACTGGAGTCGGGCGTCGGAGAACGATGAAACGACATCGGGCGTCTCGTCGGTCGACGCGTTGTCGCTGACGATCAATCGAAAGTCGTGAAACGTCTGCGCGAGCACGCTCTCGATTGCCTCGCGGAGCAGACCCGCCCGGTTGAAGGTGGGTATGCCGACCGTGACGATCGGAGGTCGCCTCACCTCGGGTCGACTTCCATCGGCGTGCCGGTCAGGTGGTAGTCGGCGCGTCATGCACCTGCTCCAAGGCGTCGAGGTACGATGGAATAAGCAGGCGGGGAACGAGCTCCTGGGATGCTCGTCCCATCCTCTGAAGCCGTGAGTCGGGCATCGTCTTCTTGTTGAGCACCTGCGCGAGGACTCCGGCGAACTGCCTGAGATCCGTGCGGTCGATCCGGAACCCGTTGACGCCGTCGTCGAGTTGCTCCGTCATCCCGCCGGCATCGCTCCTCAAGACGATGTGTCCGCAACACATGCCCTCGATCACATATAGCGGCCCCGTTTCTCTGAACGAAGAGCAAATGACTGCGTTGCAGTCTCGCGTGATTTCAAGCGCTTCATCGTGAGAAACGCTCGAGACGGCCTTGAATCGTTCTCCCAATACCGTCGAACCGATCAACCGAATCTGTTCGGAGATGTAGTCATCCGTCATGCCGACAAGCGTCAATGTGAACGGCCGAAACGTATCCGGATCGGGTTCATAGTGGCCTTTCATGAATTCGTGAAAGGCAGCCAACGCCACGATATGTCCCTTGTTCCCATCTGTCGGCTTGCCGGACATGAGGAACCTGACCGACGAATAGTGCTCGGCGGAGAGCGGAGCCATGCGTTGCGTACCGGCATCGATCTTGAACGGCAGGATCCTCGTCTCGGCGTTTCCGAACAGCGCGTCGTACTTGGCTTTCACGTGCTCGGATGGCACCAAGATCGTCAATCGGCCTTGCGACATCAGTCGTCCCACCGTAGATCGGGCGTCCGGCTGGAGCAAGAACGGCGCCTGAACGGGCAGGTGATCGACGTCCTCATGGATGTACCAGTAGGCATGAGCGAGACGTCCCCTTTGCACCAGATCGAGCACGACCTCGAGGTAGTTCCTCGAAACCGCGACCGTGTTCATGAGGACGAAGTCGTCCTTTCGGAGTGCCAGTTGGAGGCGAACGAGACTCGGGACCAGCACGTCTGCGGCTCGTTCGACTTTGACCCCACACACTCTGAAGCGTTCAGGTGGCGCGCCAGCGACGGGTGAGGCCAAGAGGCGCACCGACGCGGGCCCGTATCGGCTTACAAACTCCCGGACGACGTTCGTCAGGACGACCGGCGCTCCGCTGTCGGTCAAAGGCGGCGAGATGAAGACGAAGACCCGCCGTCGATGGTGCGAGAACCGCGCGACTCGTGCCCGGGCGATCTCGCCGGTGAGTTCCAAAGACTCCCGCAAGCCCTTCTCTCGAGCCTTCCGAAACGCCTCGCGCAGCGCGGGCCGTGGAGGAGTCAGTTGCTTCATCGTATTTGAGGCGGATCGAAGGACAGAGCCTCGGCGTCGCTCAAGAGGCCTTTCGCAGATCGATCCACGACGGCCGAATCACGCGCGGCGCTCGCGAGCACACAGACCGAGATCCGCGGCTCCGCGCTACGTCGCCTGCATGCGCGCGCGTCGTTCCACTCGAAACACGGACGCGTACCGCGTCTGCCAATCCTTCCTCTCTCGATCGAAGGGCTCCAAGCCCCACCAGTGGAATGGCCAATCGGCGCGCACCAAGGGGTCGCCGTCGTGGATCTCGGCCATCAGCTCCGGCACCGGCTCCCAGCCGAGGTCGATGGCGACGTTCGTGCGGACGTCGAGATCGACGCCAGACACGAAGAGATATCCGTCGGGGCTCGTGAGTTCCGAGAAGTTTCGGAGGCAACGTTCGGCAAGAGGCGCATCCATGTGGCAGAGGAAGTTGTTCGCTACTACCAGGTCCTTCAACCCGAGCTCTTCGAGGAGTCGCGCGTCGGTCGCGTCGCCGAGTCGCCACGTGATGCCTTCCTTCAGCCACGCCTTGATTCGCCCCTGATCACCGTTCCAGTCGAACATCTCGTAGAGCTCGGCCTCGCTCATCTGCTCGAAGATCGATGCATGCACCGCCTCTGAGGTTTGCGGGCCGTAGACGCCCTCCTCTGCGATCGCCAGGACCTCCGGAGAGATGTCGAGAGCGTCGACGAGAACCGTGAGGTCGGGGCGAGCCCGACGCAGCGTCCACACGATCGAGTACACCTCGACCCCGACGCTGCACCCGAGCACGGCGATGCGCACCGTCGACCCCTGCGGCCGCCCGGCAAACAGTCGGCGTATCAGCTCGAGCGCTGGACGGTTTCGGAGAAACAGCGTCCCGACGAACATCTCGCGGTCGGCGTTGCGGGATGTGAGGACGTGCAGCCAGCGCCCGTACCCCTGGACCGCGTGCAATTCGCGCACGTGAGCTGGAAGACGCCGCCAGAGGGGCCTGTTCACCCTGAGGAGTGCCTTCTCGTAGCAGCGTCGGAGCATGGCCACCCGGCGCGAACCTCCTCCGACCGCGCGGCGACTCGGTTGCGAGGCGATGCTGGTCATGTCGTAGCCGCCGCTACGTCGACCGCTCGCGGCTGGCCGTCGACGTCGAAGAGGAGTTCGTACTGTTCGTCCAGGGCGCGTCTCGCTGTCTCGACTCGATGCGAGATCGCCTGCCTAACGTCGTCGGCGTTCTGAACCAGTGCCTGGAACTGCTCGATGAGCGCGTTCGCGTCGATTCGATTGATGTCATGGCAATACTCGGACAATCCCATCTCGCTCATCAACGACGAGCATTTGTTGTGAAACGAGATCGCGATGGCCGGCTTGTCGAGCAGCAGGCTCATGACCATGTTGTGGAATCGCGTTGCGACGACGAAGTCGGTCTCGCTGATTTGTGAGAGCAACTCCTCGACCGAGTCGATCGGGCGATCGGTGACGCGCCCAGTGGTGCGAGACGCGAGGCGCTCCTGCAGAACCCTCCTGAAGTCGTCGACGACGAAGGTGTCTGCATCGCCTAGCAGGAGCTTGACGTCGTATTCGTGATCGAGCAACCAGCCCACGAACACGGCGAGCGACTCCAAGTACCGCTCGTACGTGCCAGCTTGCGGGTTGGCGACGCTGTACTTCCCGGCGTACTCCATCAGGCCGAGACCGACCACGGGTCGTCCCGCTCGAGTCGGGGCCGTCGATTGCAGACTAGGAGACAAGCCGAAGACGAGATCCGGGTAGATTCGATCGTCTCTCGTCCGGAGGCCGACGCCCTCCACAACCTCTTTGCTCTGCGGATCGCGGTACGACCTGTAGCTCGCCAGTGAAAGCGCCGCCCTTACGAGGAATCGTCCTGGCGCACTGCGGACCGGGCCTACTCCGACGCTGACGAACATCACCTGGCATCCGCGCAGCCTCGCGACGAGCGACCACTTGAACACGCCGTACGGACCCCAGCCCGCGAGGCGATAGGCGTCCGTGATCAAGCCCGTCCCCGGGACGATGAACATGTCCGTGCCGTTGAGCGTCCTCCAGGCCCGGACGTACTCACGAGGCTCCTCGCTTAGCCCGCGTACGGCCATCCGAAGGCGCCTCCCCAAGGGAACCTGCCGGTCCCAGATCCGTACTGATCTAACGGTGTGCGGAACCGCGTCGATCCCGAGCGTCGCGACCACGTTGTCCGGGTAGCTGCAGACGCAGCAGAACTCGCAATTCGGGAACAGGAGACGAAGACGTGAGACGATCGCGAGGAGTGTGCCCTCGTTCCCAGGGTTGCCGGTCCCGAAGTGACCGAAGAAGCTGATTTTCGCGGGCTGCTGCTTCGTCATACTTGTGCAGGACTCAGCGGGAGCCCTCTCGTTTGGAGACTAGCGCCCCTCGCCCGGCGGTCAATCGCCGTCGGATCAGGCATCCCTGGACGGCTAGCTAGGGTTTGGTCGGCCCACCAGGCGAGCACGTCGAGCCTGCGCTCTCATGCTCACTGGGGCGGTCTACGGCGCAGGATGCTGTAACGAACCCAGGGCCAATAGTCTCTTACCAGCGCGAGTGTGAGCTCACGGCGAGTCAGAAAGAGCAGCCCGAAATAGACTCCCAAAGCCACGCCGGCACTCAGCGCGGCACGCACCACGAGCGGACCGGGACCCTGGGCGCACGCCCACGCCGTCGCCGCGGCGACGATCCACGCGAGCACCGGGGCCCGGATGTGGCGGACAACGTGCACGTGGGTCTGTCGGTCGACGGCGCGCACGATGATCGCGGTGTGAACGACCGCACAGGTGACGCCGCCGATGGCAAGGCCGAGGACGCCGAGGATCGGCACGAGCGGCAGTCCAATGGCAAGCACGACGACCGCATCGGCAATCGAGGCGCGGAGTGGCGACTTCGCATCGCCGGACGTCCAGAGGTAGCTGTGGGCGGCGATCACCACCGGCGTGTGGATGACGACCGCGAGGGCTGCCAGCGACAGGGCATCGGCGGCAGGCGACCACTTTTCTCCGAACAGGAGCGGCACGAGCGCAGGGGCGGCACCCGCGAGCGGTGCGAGCAGCGTTCCGGTGAGGATCACCGCGGCGGCCAGGAGCCGTGGCAGCATGCTGGCTGGATCCCCGCCGGCGGCCTTGGTTCGAGACATCGCGGGAAACGACACGCGCAGGAGCGTCATCAGGAGCGTCTGAGGCGCCTGGAGCGCTCGCAGGACGAGACTCCAGTAGGCGACGACTGAGACGCTTCCGATAGCCACGGTGCCCAGAACCAGGATCTGGTCGCGGAGAGCCACGACGAAGTCGACCGCCTGTACCCGGAGTCCGATCCCGAGGATCGAACGAATCCGCATCCGATCCCAGCGTGGCCAGACGACTCCCGTCGGCGCGAGTGCAAGGGTGAAGCCGGTTCCGACGATGGCGCGGGCGACTGTTGCGGTGGCAAGTCCCCAGAGGCCCCAGCCGATGGCCACGGTCGCGATGGTCCAGGCGTAGTAGGCGACCGTCTCGGCGGTCTCCGCGGTCGCGATCCGCTTGTACAGGAGCTGGCGCTCGAGGACGATGAGTCCGCCGCCTCGCACTGCAGTGATAGGAGCGCTCAGAATCATCACAGCGGTGAGATCACCCACGGTTCCGAAGGGCCTCGTTGCCAGGATGACGACCGCGGACAGAACACAGCTGGCAGCGAGCTGAAAGGCGACGTACGCCCGCAGGTCTGCGTGCTCGGGCGCAACAGGGCGTCGTATTAGCGCGCTCGCCGTTCCGAGCCCACTCCCGAGTAGCAGCATGAACGCCGAGATCGTCGCCGCGATCGCGTACAGACCGAGTTGGCTGGGGAGGAGCACGCGAGCGACGACGATGGTCGACGCCAGACCCAGAACCTGCGCGAAGATTCCCTTTGCCGTTAGCAGGGCGGCCCCGGATGCGGCGCGCTGGCGGATGTCACCCGCGCTCAGCGCGGGTTCCGCATGTGTGGCCTCAGCCTTGACGCGACGAGTCCTAACTGAAGCCACGGTCTCTGACGGTAATCACTCGGCTTCGCCCAGCCCATGCCTGAACGGCTGGTTTTGCGCCCCTAGCCACCTGGGCAGGTCGGGCCGTCGTCAGGCCGCTAGCCGAGATCGGTGTCGAGGAGCCCAACCTCCTCGTGGCGCTTGGGCTAGACCGGGCTTTCCCTCACGACGCAAGGACCGCCTTTCGCGCCGTGAAAGCCTCTGCATAGCGGTCTTCCGCGACCGCTTCCATCCCGCGCAGACGCATTAGGCCCAGGAAGGTTTCTCGGTCGAACCAGTGCTTGCCGGTCTGGCTCGGGAACTGCCGTTCGAGCAGCTCGAGCTTCCGCTCGACGACGGCCGCGCTGAGCGGGAAGAAGACGTTCGGCCGGCCGAGGTCGCCGTCCACCTTCGGGATTTCGTACTCGAGGATCATGTGGCGCCGGAACGTGTTCCACGTCAGCTCGCACGCGAGGCGATGATCCTGGTGGTAGTCGTATCCAGCGTGCGTCAACACGATTTGCGGGTCGACGCGGCGCTTGACCTCCTCGAAGACGTCCTTCACCTCTCCGCCGACGTACGGTAGGAACCCGTCTCTGAACTCGTGCACCTCAACGCGCACGTTTGCGG
>Ga0070711_100000379_pt1 | contig 22906 bp, 17 predicted proteins | sample LARL53metaG_FD_65452 | JGI IMG/M metagenome (GOLD analysis project Ga0070711, IMG submission 65452) | Corn, switchgrass and miscanthus rhizosphere microbial communities from Kellogg Biological Station, Michigan, USA - LAR L5-3 metaG | ecosystem: Host-associated > Plants > Roots > Rhizosphere ... | reverse complement strand
GCCTTCTCCGTTACCGATGATCAAGGAAAAGAAGAGATCATCACCGGCGAGGTGCCCTATAGCTATGACCTTTTTCATCTCTTTCAGGAAAACGGTTGGCTGAACATCCGCCGGGGTGTTGCCTCGATCCGCGAGAGTCGCGCGCAGCGTCGAGCAATGTCAGCTTAGTCACCTCCGTACCTAAACATGCTGGAGCCTTCAGAAATAGGGGGTTCCAGCCTCCCTCTTGAGTGGTCGTCGGTCGTGAAATTTGGAGGTCATCAATGATGTATGTTCATCTCGCCATAGGTGATATCTGCGAAGACCCTACGGGCTTGCTGGTCAGAGTGCAAGACATTGACATCTACGATTACGTCCACTTCTCGGTCATTGAGAGTAGCACACGGGGATTCGATGAGACGGAATCAGGAGAGATGTCCCATGTAGCCTTCTCTTATCGCTTTACTAAGCTTGGCAATATGTTGCTCAAACAGGACAGACGCTTACGTAACGATGGGCCTGCCCACTCATTCGATGGGCCGGATTACCGTTTGACAAATCAATAGCGCGCCCCAAACTTTAAGCTGGCAGCGGTTAATTAGTCCGCCGCACAGCAGCCGTCCATTCGGTCATGAGCCTAGTGGACGTGATCCACGAATACCGGAGTCGGTAAGAGATGGCATTACAATTGACTCTGCCTGTTTTGGCCTGTAGCACAAACAGCACGGAAAACCATGACCGCCCGGTTCTATGCAATTTTTCCCAGTATTTATGCTGGTTTTACAAAGATAAAAATGGCGGAAGCGAGTGGGAGTCGAACCCACCGGCGACAGGAAAACCTGCCGCCCGCCGGTTTTGAAGATCACCAGGAGTGTTCTGATTGGTTATGAAAATTCTTTACTTTACCTGACATTCTGATGCGTTCTGATCGAATTGGAGCCATTTTGAACATGGAACTATCACGTTTTTGTCACAGCAAAACTTGAATCTTTCTCACTCGCCCAGATTTTCAGCCACATCATCCCTTAGTCAAAAGGCGGTCCTCGAAAGATCCCAAAAACAATCAGATCTTCTGTGGAGGGCACAACCTGGCCAAGAGGGACCGAATCGAGTAGCAACGAAGAGCGCGCATTTGCACAGTGGATTTTGAGCTCACAGGCGGGTTCTGAACCGTTTGGAAAATTTTTTACACTACTCATCTTTTCCACGCGCTACAAGTCGGCCCATTTGATCCATTCTGCCTGGAAATGATCCGTTTTGAACGTGCAACTACCACAGTTTTACTACAGTTGGCCACCGTGAATCGTGCCCGTCTGATCCGCGCTCATCGGTGGTCACGCCGATCATTTGACGAATTCGCCTTGCCCTCCACCGGCCCACGGATCATAAGTCAAGCTGAACCGAACTCTGTCGGAAATGGAGGGATGATCGTAGAACAAGAAAACGTTCATGCGGTTCGGATCGGGATCCGACAGATCCACTTGGCCCAATATCTGGAAAGCTTGCGCCGCTATCTGGCTGGAATCCGGCGTCAGTTCATGCGTGACTTCCAGCCCGTACTGGTCCGCTTGATGCTCCAAATACCGACTGAAAGCTGAACCGACCGGATTAATTGCAAAGGAAAAGACTGATAGAAGCAACAATACTGCCGGCAACGATGCGTAATCCTCGAGGGCACGAATCTGCCAGTTCGCGCCCCAGCGCGCCAGCAACCAACCGATACAGCGATGGCCGGTGTAAAAGGCCAGGAGCAAAAGCATCGCGAAGAAGGCCAGCCCCTTCGGAATATGCTGCAGAACATAATGTCCCATCTCATGACCAGCAACAAACACGATCTGCGGAGTGTTCATCTTCGCGATGGTTGTATCCCACACCACAATGCGCTTCGAGGCTCCGATGCCCGTCACATACGCGTTGAGCCCCGTGGTCTTTTCACCTGCCCCCATCCAAAACATCCGCTCCGGAGGAATGTCTTGACCTGCCCGTTTCACCAGCCCTTCGAGACTGGCTGTAAGTACGGGGTCTTTTTGCTGCAGGGGCTCAAACTTATGAAACATCGGATCGATCACCAGCGGTTGTAGAAAGAACAAAAACACACCGAGCGGCAATGTGATCAGCCAAAAATAAAACCACCATCGACGAGCACTCTTGCGAATGACGAGATAAAGAAGCCAAATAAAGACAATCCCAATTACCAGCGAGATTAGTTCTGCCTTGACCCAATCCCAACCCCATGAACCCCATCCTTGCACTGAGATTCCATACTGCATTTCGATCCATTCGCTGTAAATGTCCAAGGGCGAGGTCAAAATCGCGATCGTTAACAATAGCAACGGAGAAAACACCAGACTCTGAACAAAGCTCTTCGACGAGATACGCTCACTCCAGTCCCGATATTTCGGTGCCAGTCTCCAGCGCAGCACAAGCCACAAGACTACGATTCCATAAACAAAAGCGATTAGAGCTTGTCGGAAACGAATGCGGTTCAGGTCGTGTGCCTTCTTGTGGAGATCAGGGGGAAGCGAGTACGCCGTGATGATTCGGCTCGTGCCGGAGTGCACCGCCTCGCCCGGCGCGGTTGTTGTAGTCGCGCTCGAAGACAGCGATTGCTTTTGCCCACTCGAGGCAGTAGATCGTGATTGATTCTGGGCAGCAACTAAAGGAACTGTGAAGAACGCGAATACTGCAACGGCGAAAGTAACTCTAGATGTCCTCATATTTAGTTTCGTGCAAGGAAATTCTTCGGCTAAACAATAGGCACCTACCCCGGCTCGCCGTGTCGAGACACCTTTCCAAGAGGGGCAGTTACAGAGTCCAATAATTCGCACTCCAGATTTCTCGAATGCGGGCAAATCGCAGCAAAATGCTGACAAACCCTAAATCCCAGTTTCAGGTGCCCAGTCGAGATATTCTATAAAATAATAACTATAATGTATTCAGTCAGTTACAATCGGATTGCCGTTTTGCCACCCATCCTCCCGTACTTACCTTCGTTGCAAACCAGGGAAATCGCCAGAAAAACGGAAGCACGCCCTATCGCGCAGGTCACGCTACCCATGTATTTTGATAGACATGCCCACTACTTCCAATTTCATCGACTTGGTTCGGGTGTACATCCTCAACCGAGAATTGCGAGGTAGGGGAGCCGCATGTTTCGGTGGGTAATTGGTGAGCAACTTGCCCCCGGACCAAGACCGAGGATGAAGAAAAAACCAGCGAGCCAGGTGTCGCAACACACCGTCGATGTTTGGCTTAACAAGGCCAGGGAAAGCTTCGGTATTCGATCCGTCATTTGTTTACTGGACCAGCGACAGCTGCGGCTCTACACCCAAGTTCACATAGATTTGGTCTCCTAACTATCGGGCGAGCGGATTCCAGGCTGCGCATCTTCCAGTTCGCAACTACAAGCATCCTGCGCTCTCTGAACGCGAACTTGAGAAGGGGTGGAAAGCTTACAAGAAGCTCGAAAAGCCTGTGTTGATCCATTGCAGCGCCGGGTTAGGCCGCACGGGTAAAGCTGTTTCATATGTCAAGCAAAAGCTGACAGCGGAACTCAAAACGGTTCCGCCTCCATGCAAGCAATGAGAAGCCTTTCGCATTCTTGTGTTCGGACGGAACCTCTGATATGGATTACGCAGTTCAAAAATGGTTGAGCAAAGGAGATCAATGCAGATTCCGAAATTGATAGGGCCCCTACCGCCGTTTTTCCTCTCAACCACCTTGGGTCTAATAGTTGCCGTAAGTCTCGCTACCGCGCAGAACCCCAGCCAGCCTTGGATGAACTCCCAACTCTCTCCTGAGAACCGGGCCGAACTGGTTCTAAAGCAGATGACTTTGGGCGAGAAGATTGCGCTTCTGCATGGAAATGGTATGGCACACGCCTCCCAATGGCAGATGCCCCTGACCTTTATCTCGAATGGCGGCGCAGGCTACGTCGAAGGTGTACAGCGGTTGGGCATTCCGCCAATATTCATTTCTGACGCCGCGTACGGCGTTCGCGACAGCGGGGCCAATGGCCGATACTCGACGGCGCTTCCATCCACTCTGGCGGCCGCATCGAGCTGGGACACGCGTGGCGCCTGCGAGTACGGCGCGCTTATCGGTCGAGAGTTGCGAGCACAGGGCTTTAATATGTCGCTGGGTGGGGGCATAAATATTACGCGCGAACCGAGGAATGGCCGAACCTTCGAGTACGCCGGAGAAGATCCGCTGCTAGCTGGGACTATGGTTGGCAATCTCATGAAGTGCGAACAGGCGCAACATGTCATTGGCGACATAAAGCATTTCGCGATAAACGATCAGGAGACCGGCCGAAACATCGTGAACGCGATCATCTCCAAACGTGCCATGCAAGAGAGCGATCTTCTCGCCTTTCATATAGGCATTAAGATTGCGAACCCAGGCGCGGTGATGTGTTCCTATAACCGCATCAATGGCGACTACGCATGTGAGAACACCTACACCCTGCACGACGTTCTTAAGAAGGATTGGGGATATCAGGGTTTCGTCATCTCCGATTGGGGGGGTACGCACAGCACCGAGAAGGCTTCCGCAGCGGGGATGGACCAGGAACAACCTATGGCAGATTACTTTGGGCCGGCGCTCGCTCAGGCAGTAAAGGACAGCAAGGTTCCGATGGCGGATATAGATGATCATGCGCGCCGTGTCCTTTACGCAGAATTCCTTTCCGGCATCGTTGACAATCCCATTGAGAAAGGCGTCGTCGATGTGGAAGGCGGGCTGGACATCGCACGGCAGCTGGAAGAAGAGAGCATCGTGCTTCTCAGGAACGAGGAATCGATCCTCCCCCTGGACGGGGATAAGATTCGTAGCGTCGCCGTAATTGGCGGGCACGCTGATGTGGGCATGATTTCTGGAGGCGGCTCAGCCCAGGTGGATCCGCCCGGAGGCAACGCGATTGCACAGCAAGGGAAGGGCGCTACTCACTGGCAGGATCACGTTTGGTTCCCCACGTCGCCGCTCAGAGCCCTGCAGGCGAAGCTCCCGAACGTCAAGGTAGAGTACAACTCCGGGGAGGATCTGGCTGCTGCCGTGACTTTGGCCAAAAGAGCCGATGTCGCAATCGTCTTTGCTTACCAATGGGAGTCAGAAGGCGTTGATCTGGCAACCCTCTCACTTCCCGACAACCAGGACGCGCTGATCGAGCAGGTAGCCGCAGCGAATCCACGCACGATTGTTATTCTTGAGACGGGCACGGCGGTAACAATGCCCTGGATCGGAAAAGTTAGCGGCGTGTTGGAGACATGGTTCGCGGGTAGCAGCGGCCATAAAGCTCTCGCCAACGTGCTGGTCGGAGAAGTGAACCCCAGCGGCAAACTAGCAATGACTTTCCCCAGGAGCGATTCTGATCTGCCGCATCCAGTGATCCCGGCACTTTCTCCTGAAGACGAAGGCGCAGGAAACGGCGCGGTAAATGATCGTGCGCGTAGCGAATCCAAGTATACGGTCCACTACGACGAAGGCCTGAAGGTGGGCTACAAATGGTACGAGGCCGAACACAAGGAGCCCTTGTTCCCGTTCGGGTTCGGGCTCTCCTACACGACCTACGCCTATTCCAAGCTGAAGACCGACAATGCACATCGGACCGTAAGCTTTGATGTGAAGAACATTGGCAAGCGTGCGGGCACTGAAGTAGCACAGGTGTATGCGACACTCCCGGAGGTTGCCGGCGAACCATTCAAGCGGCTGGTGGGTTGGCAGCGAATCGAACTTGCCCCTGGCGAATCCAAGACCGTGACAGTTGAAGTCGATCCTTGGGTGATGTCCATCTTCGACGAGAACATCAACGCTTGGAGGTTGTTGCCAGGCGTCTACAAGATCTTTGTCGGCCCGTGTTCAAGCGAGACTCCTCTGAGTGCGGCGCTCCAGATCCAATAGTTGTCTCTGTTCCATTCTGCGCAAGGTCGAAAAGGCGAACCTGGCCTACAAGTTCGAGACTGGCTTACAGAATGTGAGGCACTTTACCGACTAAAGCCTTTCCCTGGTTCACTCAACAGCGACGGGGCTTCGACTAGACATCCAGCGGAACATATCAGCGCGGATCCCGAATCGTCAAGTCGCTGATGGTCGCCCTGTTTAGCTTCTGCCCACGGGCTGTAATCGGCAAGCCGTTATCTGCAGTAATTTTGGGCCGATGTTGCGTCGCAATTAGTTTCGTGACTCTCGATTCGTCAGCAGTCTAGAACAAAACCAACCCTAACCCTCACTGCACCATTCGGAATGCAAGCACGCTCCTCGGAGGGGCCTTGGCGCCTTATCGAGCAGGTCCTTACAACATTCCAGAATCCTCTTTGAACCTTCCAAGTTGACGTTTCCGTTCTATGCAGCCATTCCTTCGCAGATTGACGTATTCCAAACAAGCCTTTTCAATAGCACGGTAGGAGAAAGGTGGCGTTGGATGAAGAAAAACGTGCTGCACTGTACGTCCGTGTTAGCAGTGGCGAGCAACGCGTGATTAGGTGGAACGTCGAGCACAGGGATTGCACAAGATCTACCGCGACAAGTGCACCGGGGCAACCACTAGCCGACCTGGGCTCGATGAACTAATAAAAGATTGCCGACACCGTTCAATTGATGTGGTCGTTGTCTGGAAGTTCGACCGTTTTGCTCGGTCTCTAAAACATCTCATTGCCGGCCTCGAACTTGCAGAGCACTCGGTATCGACTTTGTATCGGTTACCGAAGCAGTAGACACGTCTCTTCCAGCAGGAGAAATGTTTATTCCAGATGATTGGAGCCTCAGGGTTCGCAGTGCACAGTTGGCATTACCAGCCGATCCTGGAAACTTCAATCTTTCAGCGTTGTGCATGGGCGGTGACGCACAGCACAGAAATCAGGAGCACACCAACCGCGTTCTGAAGTCTTCTGTCCGAGCCCATCCGTCAATCCTCCAGCCCAACCCGCCTCAGCAGTACCTGGAATCGTGGCTCGCCGCGCAGTGTGTCGTAGCCGGGGTTCACTTTCAGGCTGACCATTTCGTCGGAGTGTTTTGCGTAAGCTTTCTCAAGCCACTCGAGAGCTTTATCTTTTTCACCAAGTCCCAGGTACGCCCAGGCCAAAAGCCTGGGATCAAGTGTTTCGCGCCGGCCCACTCGAAGCAGTTCCTGAAGTGCATGGTGGGCGTCCGCCGGGCGGTTGGCCCTGCCGTATGCATACGCGATATTCGACCAGTACCAGCGCTCGGGAATAAACGCCCGGGTTCGCTCCACATCAGCAATGGCTTCGTCAAACCTTCCCTTCTCAATGTAAGCATGCTCGATGAGGTGAGCGCGCACAAATTGCGGATCGATCTGAAGCACGGGGTGCCACTTCTCAATTGCCCGGTCATACTGTCTTGAATAGTAGAAAATTGCGCCATTATCCGCAGCGATGATCAGCGACAATGGATCGAGTTGCCGTGCCCGCTCACTCTCGCGCAACGCCTCATCAAACCGGCCTCTCCACATCAGGTGCTCCGCGTACCACTGGTGCCCAGTAGCGTAGTTGGGGTTCAATTCAATGGCCCGTCGAAATTCCCTCTCCGCCACCTGCCAGCTCCAGTCATAGTTTTGGGCTATCAACGCCAGCGCTGCATGAGCTTCCGCAAGAGTCCCGTCAATCTCCAGGGCTTTCAATGCGGCAGCCCGGGCCCTTGCCATATCCTCCCGCTGGGGTCTGCCGCTGTAGCCCCCAAGCAGGGCGTATGCATGCGCAATTCCGGCGAACGCACGGGCCTGACGTTGATCTTTGACTGTGGCCTGCTGATAATAGGCAATCGCCTCTTCCATGGCCGGAACGTTCCGCTGGTTCAGAAAGTATTGGCCCCTTAAATACAAGTCATAAGCTTCCAGTTCCTGTGTGGAAAGCGGTGCGCGGCCCGGCTGCACAGACTTGCCATTTCCGAGCGTGATCTGGACTTCCTGCGCGATCTCCTGCGCAATCTCCCGTTGCACCGCCAAGAGTTCTATCAGTTCGCGATCATATTCCCGCGCCCATAAATGGGTCTGATCCTGGCTCTGAATCAGCTGAGCCGTAATGCGCACCTTTCCGCCATCGCGTCGCACACTGCCTTCCAGGACATAACGCACGCCCAGCTCGCGGCTAATCTGATCCAAAGGGGTTCTTGTCCCTTTGTAGTGCATCACGGACGTTCGCCCAATCACTCCCAGGCGATCCGGATCAAGCCCGCCCAGCTGCGTAATCATTTCCTCCGTCAGGCCATCGTTGAAATACTCCTGGCTGGCGTCACCCGTCAGGTTCTCGAAGGGGAGCACCGCCAGCATGAACTTTCCCGGAGGAGAGCTCGTTTTCTGTGATTTCGACCATGCCAGCCATCCCGCCGCAAGCAGCAGGAGCACGAAAGCCAGGGTTGTCGCGACCAGGACCCGAGGCTGTATCCAGCGCTGCGGTGAGCTATCAGCTGCAGTATCAGAACTAGCTTGGGGCAGCGCAGTGCTGCTGACCATTGGCGCGAACCCGTTGCCGCTTGAGGGTGTAATGGAAGCCGATACGCTCCCTGCGATGTCGCCTACGAAGCGATAGCCCCGGCCGGTGATGGTCTGGATAAAGCGGGGCTGTTCCGCATCGTCTCTCAGAGCCTGCCGGATCTTTCGAACTGCCCCGTTGATGCTGTTGTCCGTGTCAACAAAAACGTCCTTTCCCCATATCTTTTCCGCGATCTGCTCACGACTGACTAGCTCGCCCTTGTGCTCGATGAGGAAGATCAGAATCTCGGTTGGAATGCGCTCTAGCCTGAGCGTATGACCCGCCCGGCTCAGCCGATAGGTCTGGGGGTTCAGTTCGTAGTCTGCGAACCGAATGGTCTCGTTGATGTTGACCGATGCCATAACCGCGACGCGGACTTGGCGGGTGCAGTGCCTCCGGTGTAACCGCGGACACCAGGAACAATGTCTGGCTTAAGAGGGGGGAGATCGTCCGCCAAAAGAGGCTCTGGGGGCGCGCCAGAGTCGCCCGCCATTCTACATCGGTTTCGTGTGTTTGGCGATGTCCCATGCCGTGAATAGCTTGGGGCGACATAAAAATTAATACACCAACAGACCATAGCTATTGAATCGTGAAGCCATGTCAGGCAGCATGCGCGAGTTTTTTTAGACTTTGGTAGCACCTGAAGTGAACAACCGAAACCACGAGGATGTGCGCCATGCTGATCTCGCTGCTTTGTCCTTGCTATATCGCGACCGAGCTGAAAACGCAGATACGCCTTTGGACGCGATGCGCACTGATAGTTCTCGCCATATTCGCCCTTAGCGCTAGGAGTAGCGCGGCAACTACCATCTACGTAACTACGCCGTTTGAAGGCGTGTCGAGTGGGGGATGCTCACTGCAGGAGGCTATTTATTCAGCCGAATTCGGCGCAAATATCGCCCTCAGTCAGACAGATCCGGACACCACCTACACCACTGGCTGCGAGCCTGGCACTGGCGACGGCGATACGATCGTCCTGAAGAACGGCGAAGTCTATACCTTCGACAAGTCTTGGGATGCGGACGCGCACAACTACATGGGGCCCACGGCGACCCCTATCATCTTCAAGAACATCACAATAGAAGGCAATGGAGCCATGTTAGAGCGAACTAACAACGGAAATACAGAAAACTTCCGTCTGTTTGCGGTGGGTACGGTACCCAGTAGCGGACCATTGGCAATCAGTGTGAACGGGAACACCTACTCAGGAACAGGTAGCCTCACATTAGATAATCTCTACGTTAAGAACTTCCATGTGCAGGGCGGGAATGGCGGAGCAACCAATGGAGGTGGAGGTCTGGGAGCCGGTGGTGCAATTTATGCAGATGAAGGCAGTCTCACGGTTGATAACAGCACCTTTGAGAATAATGGGGCCAACGGTGGGAATGGGGATCCGTGTGCCGGCTGCTTCCCCAACACGGCCGGCAACGAGCTCTTAGGCGGTGGTGGTGGAGGCCTCTCTGGAAACGGCGGAGCGTGGAATGATGCAGGAGGTGGCGGCGGGGGGGCGCGTGGCGATGGTGGTCAGGGCTGCGGAATTGACTGCCAGACAAGCAGCGGAGGAGGTGGTGGTGGAGGCACCGTTTTTTCAGGCGCTAACGGCACTACGACCGGCACCACCGGAAGCGGCGGGGCGAGTAATGGCGTAGGCGGCCCGGGGGGATATCTGTGTGGCGGTAACGGCGGAGACGCGGGCAACGATGGGCACTCGGGAGAGTGCAAAGGTGGAGGTGGCGGTGGCGGCGGTGCGGTTGTTGCTCCTGACGCTTCCTGCTTTGGAGCATGTGTGGGCAATGGTGGTGGCGGCAATTATGGTGGCGGCGGTGGTGGCGGTGCAGCGGATGGCGGGAGTGGAGGTTTCGGGGGCGGAGGAGGAGGCGCAGGCGTAGGCTTTTTTGAGTTGTCCGGGGGCAAGGGCGGCTTCGGAGGAGGAGGCGGCGGCGTGCAGGCCGTTGGGCAAGGAAGCGGTGGTCCCGGGAACGGAGGTCCGTTTGGCGGACATGGCGGTTTTTTTGGCGGTGGTGGCGGCGGTGCCCTCGGCGGCGCCATTTTCAGTAGCTTCGGTTCGGTAACCGTGCGAAACAGCACTTTCTATAACAACTACGTCGCGCGAGGGGTCGCAGGCGGCGGGGATGCCGCCAATGGGGGCGATTCCGGGGGGGCCATCTTTGCAGTGAACGGCTCCTTAATCGTGCAGAATGACACGATAATCGGTAACCAAAGCACGGGGTCCGGCGGCGGGGTTACATTTCTCACGTATGACTTCTGCAACAGCGGAGCATGCCTGGGATCACACAACTCCTTTGCTTTGCAAAACACAATCATTGCCAATAACGGAGCCAAAGAATGCAGTGTTCTTGGCCAAGGTGATGATCTCGTCGGCGTTACTGTCTCCGGCGTCGGGAATCTGATCACGCAAAACGATTCTGGTGCACCTTGCCCCGGCGTAGTGAGTACGAGCGACCCTCAATTGCAGACCTTGGGGCTGAACAGCCCCGGCAATACTCCTACCATGGCGATTCTCACAACCAGTCCTGCGGCAAATGCGGCCGATTCGGGAACCTCTCTATCGACCGATCAACGCGGCGTCACGCGCCCACAGAATGGAGGCTACGACATTGGCGCGTACGAAGCGCGTAAGCCGGAGTTCTTCTTCTCGCCCATAAATGACATCGCGGCAGATGTTGGCGGATCCGGCTCGACAACTGTTACCGTCAACTCGTTCGAATACTTTAACTCGGCGGTTGCGTTGACGGTTCTCGACCAGCCACCCGGTGTGACGATTTCCTTGAGCGCTAGTTCGGTTACTCCACCGTTTAATGGCTCCGCTTCCTCTACATTGAGCGTCAAACTTCCAGCCACTGTTACCGCCGGTTCCTACGGGCTGCTGATCACTGGTACTTCCTCATCTCCATCACTCACGCATTCAACCGGGACCATGATCGTGGTCACGCCCACAACGGGCGGAATCAAGAATGTGATTAGCAGTTTCCTGACAACGGGAGCTATAGACAAATCGGGAATCGCCACTTCGCTCGCCAGCAAGCTCACGACGGCTCAAACATACATCAGTGCGGGCGATAGCCAGACGGCAGTGAATGTTCTCGGCGCATTGCTCAACGAAGTCAACGCGCAGAGCGGCAAACACATTAGCGCATCGGCTGCGGCAGCTCTGGTCACTGACACGCAAGCGCTGGAAACCAGCCTGGGCACAAACCTCAGGCCCGATCCAGTGCTGGGCTGCGTTGTAGGTAACTCCAGCAATGGGGCGATTGCGGGAGTTACGGTAAGCGTAGTCAATTCCGCGAACGCAGTAGTGGCTACGACCACTACCGACAGCACTGGCCTGTACTTTTTCCCGCTCACCAGAAATTGGACTTTGGGAGCGGGCTACACAGTGAAGGTCGCGCTGCCGAAAGGTTACAAATCATCCACGCCGGCATCGCAGGCATTCACCTGGCAGGCAAACGAAGCAACGCTGAGGAATTTCGTTCTGAATTAAGGTAGGAACATGAAGCCAAACACGACCTTGCCCACAAACTTACCAAAGACACTGCTGGTAGTAGCTGCTGTATTGCTTGCCGCCAGCGCCTACGCCGCACCGCCCACGCCGGTCTCTTCCTGCGGAACCATTATCTTCGCCGCGGGAAACTATTTTCTGGCGCACAATTTGACCTGCCCCGGCGCAAGCGGGGTGATCATTGCCGCCAGCAAAGTTGACCTCGACCTGAAGGGTTTCGCCATAGACGGCGGAGGCGGATCCGGGTATGGCATTTCCACTTCGAGCAGCCAGATGTCATCAACGGCTGATCTATCTCTCTGTCTCGCAGTTACCAACATTCACATCCACGGCGGCACGATAAAGGGTTACGGCCGGACGGACGGCACGGCGGAGGGGGCGGGCATTATCTTATGTTCCCCAAATCCGCCGCCCGGCCCCGCCGTTCCGATGTCTGTGCAGGTAGATCACACGGTGCTGAATTCCAATGAAATCGGGGTGGCATTGATTTCCACGGCCAAGAATAAGATTGCAAACAACTACATATCGAATAACCGGGTGGGAATAGATCTTGCGAATGGGTGCGCGACCAATGCGTTGGTGGGAAATCTGCTGGATGGAAACGAAACCGGACTCGCTGTGGGCGGTCCGAACAACACCGCCGACGGAAACGTAGCGATTAATAGCACACTCCGAGGAATCTTAGTAAGCCAAGTCGCTGTGAATACCCAGACGACTGATAACTACACCTCGCATAATTTAGTTGGAATTGAAGCCCAGGAATTTGCTGCCGGAAACGCATTCAACGGCAACACGTCTTTCGCCAATACAAGTTTCGATCTGGAAGATGACAATGGGAACTGCACCAGTAATACATGGAGAGGCAACTTTTTTGGCACGAGCTCTCCAGGGTGCATTCAGTAGCGTTCCGCGAGGCCATTTCGCAAGGTTCGGGAGACCCATATCACGGTTCCTAGGAGGTCAATATGGAGCGCAAATCGAATCTGGCTGGTTTGGCCGTTGTCGCATTCCTATCGTTCGCCATCCCAGCCGCAGCGCAGAATTTCTACCAAATCACTAATCTCGGTGTACTCCCAGGAGGTAACTGTTCCCTACCTCGCGCGATCAATAACAGTGGTGTCGTTGTCGGCGATTCAGGCACGTGCGATGCTAGTGGTTTCTTCATTACTACACACGCGTTCATGTACCAAAATTGCCGCATGTCCGATCTCGGAACGCTTGGCGGGAGCCAATCTTCTGCGCAGGCCATCAGCCGGCAGGGCACTATCGTGGGTTTCTCCTCACGAGCCGATGGAACGCAACGCGCGTTTTCATATTTCCAGGGGGTAATGTCTGATCTGGGAGGCGACCCGAGCCTTCTGGAATCTGCCTTTGCCATCAGTGGTTGGCAACTTCCGGTTGGAATAGAGAGTGCGACCGGGGGACTCGGTGCGCAAGGCGTTTGGTACTTCAACGGAAGGACGTTCAAGCTTCCTTCCTATCTTCTCAATCCGCCCTCTGGAACAGCGAACGTGCAACACGTGACCGGGGTCAACGACCTACTTCAAGTGACCGCTGCCCTTTCCAGTGGTCAAGGTGAGTTCGGTGGTTTCATTGGATTAGTCGGCGCACCAGGTTTCGGCCAGTGGACACCGATTCAGGGCATTTCAGGTCACACTCAATCAATGCCGGGTGCTGACGTAATTCCACGTGCCATCAACATTAACGGACACACCGCGGGCGAACACGATATTCCCAACCCTCGCGCCATCTTGTCCACCAATCCGAATTCATCCGCCATAGATCTCGGGACGATTGGCAACCAGCGCACCATTAGCGCGGCTAACGCCATTAACAAGAATGACTCGGTCGTGGGCTATTCAGAATACCAAGCTGACCCTGGATTACACGCATTTCTTTACAACGGCAGTACGATGATCGACCTCAACAACCGTTTGATCAATGGAACGGGATGGAATCTCGTGGAAGGCACGGGCATTAATGACAACGGGCAAATTGTCGGATGGGGTTCCTACAACGGGCAAACGAAAATTGCATTTCTGCTGACTCGTACACGTTCCCCGGCTGCCATAGTGTTGCCCTGCCAATCACGCATAGCGCTGCCCTGACCAAGCCCCCAGCATATTTTTTGGGCAATGGGCGGCCTTTCTCAAGCCCTTCCGTTGTCAATCCCGGAGGATCTATGTTTTGCAACTCTTGTGGTCGTCAGAATGAAGACAATACACAATTCTGCCAGGGCTGCGGTAGGCAGATCGGCGCGACATTGTACTCAAGTCCGAAAGGGGCAGTGTCGCCGCCCGTGAAACGAATGGGCTGGTTGAAGATGATCGCGTTTATATTCCTGGCGCTTTTTGTTCTTGGCACTGTTGTGAGCAAGATCTCCGATTCGGGCACCGGCACTTCAAACAGCCAAACGAGTCCTCTGGACCGAGTACCACTTCGACGTCTAAACACGTTGAGAACATGATGAAGGGCAAGCCTTAAGCCGCGATTAATTCTTCGGAAATTTCGGGTCGTTCTTGATTTCTCGAATCTGCTGGATGTGACGCTCGGCGTGAGTGGAGATTTCGAGCATCCACTGCCAGCAATCGATCACGTTTCCATAGTCACCAAAGCTGTGGGCACGCATGTCGTCTGTGGTGGTTCTGATGTATTCGATCATGGTGGCGCGCAGCGCCTGAAACTTCCCGAGAGCCTCGTCCAGGTCCTTGTAGGTGTCGACTTTTTCGTGCCCACCGCCGGTCTTGGTATGTACCACGCGATCGATGCCATACCACATAATGTCGGCATCAGTAGACGTCGATTTCTTGTCTTTCATATCCGGGGCCACCTTCAGGGCTTTCTGGATCTCGCGCCAATAGTCAGGTTCGGCCACCGCCAGATGGGAAACGACTTGCCGGATGGTCCACCGGTCCGGCGAAGCTTTGTACTCCAGTTGGGCCGGGGACAACCCACGCACCTGCTCGGCCATCATTTGCGTGGTCATCTCGAAGTGCACAAGCAGGTGTTCGCGGTCCGTATCGGTCATGGGAGCGGCGAACAGGGGTGCAGCCAACAGACACGCTGTCAGTGTCAGAGCCGCCAGCGGCAAGCCTCGGGGCGTATTTCTTCGGGACGTGTTCAAAGCGATGGACATGTCGCAACCACCCTTTCCAGGACTCTATTCCTTGGACGGTGAGAGGAGAGTTCGGTCATCACGCAGAGTGTCGGGCAGGCCACACCAATTAATTCATCGAGTTCGAGAATCGTTAATCGAGAATCTGAAGCATGGCGCCGAATAATGATTTTGGGCGGTTCACTCAATAGGGACGGGATTTCGACAAGACGTCCAGTGGAACAAATCAGTCGCCGATTCCGAAGCAAATGCGGTCAGCACTGGAGAGTTGAGGTACTGCATCGACTGTGGCAAGCCCACTGGCGAAACGCGCAAAATACTGTCCGGAGTGTGGTAAGCCTCAATAGCCGGGCCGGGACTCGCAATAAAGCTTCATTCCGGAAGCATTTGCCCGATTGGGTCACCCCTCCTGCAGCAGGACGGGTATCAGATTTGCATCGCCAACCGCCTGCCGCAGCGGTGATCTACACACGGATGCATCGACACGCAAGTCGTCGCTCCATTCACGTTAGTTTCACCCTTGTGCCTTCCCGATCTCAGATTGCGACATCACTCAAGTTCGTCTATCTCACTGGAAAACTTGGCGGAAGCGAGTGGGAGTCGAACCCACCGGCGACAGGAAAACTGCCGCCCGCCGGTTTTGAAGACCGGGAAGACCACCGGGCCCCATGCGCTTCCGCGTTCTCGTTCCATCCATACTACGCTGTGAGTCTTTGCCACCGTCTGCAGGCATCGCCGCAGAACGCAAGCTCCGCAACCGCAGGTTGCTAGAGAGCATGGGACTAAATAATTACTGGTTCCGGAATGGCCCGCATCGAAAGGGGAGAAAAGGATTCATTTCGAGAGGTAGAGCAAAGGGAACCACGGATTTGGCGGATATCACAGTCCTTGTTTTGATGCGAATAGGCACCATTTGTCGAGCTGTGAAACCCGCGCGAATCCGTAGCACAGTTTTCTATTACTTGGGTTGAGGAACAATCCGGATGTAGGGCTTCGGCGATTTCCAGCCGCCCGGATATTGCTTCTGAGCTTCTTCATTGGACACGTTGCCACTAATGATGACGTCGTCTCCGGGCTTCCAGTTCGCCGGAGTGGAAACCTTGTGTTTGGCAGTCAATTGGATGGAATCGAGGACGCGCAGAATTTCGTCAAAATTGCGGCCGGTGCTCATCGGGTAGCTGAGCTGCAATTTGATTTTCTTGTCCGGCCCAACCACGAAAACTGTGCGCACCGTGGCGTTGTCCGCGGCGGTGCGGCCTTCGGAGGTTGTGCCGCTTTCAGCCGGCAACATACCGTACAATTTCGCGACCTTGAGCTGCGGATCGCCGATCATGGGGTAGGTCACTTTGTGACCCTGGGTCTCCTCGATATCGACCGCCCACTTTCCATGGCTGCTCACCGGATCGACGCTCAAACCGATGATCTTTGTGTTGCGTTTGGCGAATTCGGGCTGAAGTCCGGCCATCGTGCCCAGCTCGGTGGTGCATACCGGAGTAAAGTCCTTCGGATGTGAAAACAATACCGCCCAACCGTCGCCGATCCACTGATGGAAGTCAATGGTACCTTGGGTAGTTTCGGCGGTAAAATTGGGCGCAGTGTCGTTTATACGAGGAACGGACGGTGTCGCAGTTGCTGTGTCAGTGCTCATGTAATTCGTCTCCTCAGTCGATTTGGTTGGTCCCGTGGCGGCGCTGCACAATGCTTTTCAGCCCCGCTTCAGACGGGTAAGAATTACCAAAAAAAGAAACCCACCCGATTTTATCCGGGTGGGTGTCAGAAACCTTACTGCGCTACCCAGAGCCCGGCATCCGTATACAACAACTCAAGATGTCCAGCGTAGAGCGCAGAGTCATAGCCTCAACAATACGCGGCCCCTGAAATTGAGTCAAACAATGGACTAATTGTCCGGGTCGGTGATTCTCTGATGTGGCCCATTGCGGGCGCACGGTCATTTTTGTCGTTCCAAACCGTAAGAGTGTTGCGTTAAGCCCGTGTTTTCGCGTAGAAGACATTCAAGTATTCTATTGTCCTCGAAAACGTTGTCGATTGTTTGGAGGTCATCGAACAGGGCAAATGCCTAACCTTCGCCACTTTCCGTTCACACAGCTCGACGTTTTTTCCTCCGTGCCGTTCGAGGGCAATTCCCTGGCTGTTTTTTCTGATGGGCGCGGGCTCAGCGACCAGCAGATGCAAGCGATAGCACGGGAGATGAACCTGTCTGAAACCACATTCGTTCTGCCGCGTGATCCCGCGGTCGAACGCGAACGCGGAGTCCGTGTGCGAATCTTCACCGTCCAGGAAGAGCTGCCCTTTGCCGGTCACCCGACGCTGGGTACTGCCTTTTTTCTACGCGGCTCAACCGGCAACAATGAAGTCACACTCGACCTCAACGTTGGCAGGGTTCCGGTACGCTTTGAGGAAATTTCGGGACAGCCGGTGTTCGGGGAAATGACGCAGGTGGAACCGAAGTTCGGTCTAACCCACGATCGCGAAACGGTGGTACGCGCTACTAGTTTACGCGATGGCGATATTGATCCTTCCTTACCGATCCAGACAGTCTCGACCGGAGTCGCATTCACGATAGTTCCGCTTCGTGGATTGGAGGCGATACGACGATTGCAGGTGGATCTCAGGGGTGCCGCTGAATATTTAGAACGTTCCGCTGGAGGGAAGTTTTTTTACTTTGTGACGAGAGAAACCGTCGATGTTGCGGCCCGGCTGCATTCCCGAATGCTGTTTTACAATGGGGAAGACCCAGCCACAGGTTCCGCCGCGGGCTGCACCGCTGCCTGGATGGTAGCGAATCATGTCGCCAAGCCGGACGAACGCGCGCTCATCGAGCAAGGCATCGAAATGTTACGCCCAAGCCGCATTTTTGTACGCGCCTCGCGCGTGGATAACAGAGTGGTTAACGTTCGCGTCGGAGGAAATGTTGTGGAAGTTTTGCGAGGAGAGGTTTTCTTCTAGGAAACAATCAGCGATTGTCGCGAAAAAATGTAGGCATGCATAAGCTCGATTTTTTTTCAATGGGGCAAATTTACCATTAGCATCGGCGACACTTTACAGCCGGTATCGCTGCCGTTAGGATTTTGTCTCGCTCTGAGTTTGCCGCAACAGTGATCGAAACGTTTTTGGATTCTTGGCGCGGCTTGTTGACAGCCACTTCGGAAGCAGGAATGAAGCCCAAACGAACAATTCTTTGTGTTGACGATAACGAACAATCTCTGTCCATCCGAAAGGTCATGCTCGAAACCCGAGGCTACCGGGTGGTCACTTGCACCAGCGGACAAGAAGCTCTGGAACAATTCAAACGAGGTGGTGTCGATCTGGTGCTGACCGATCTGATCATGCCCGGCCTTGACGGCGGCAAGCTCATTGATGCGGTCAAGACCATATCGCCCGAAACGCCAGCCATCCTGCTCTCCGGCAAAGTGCGGATTTTCGATCGTGACACCCGGGCGGACGTCTTTCTTCCCAAGGGCATGTATGCTCCGGCGGAACTGCTTGAGCGTATTCGCCTTCTGCTGGTGCGCAAGCGTGGACCCAAGCGGGCACATTCAAATAGCCAGGCCGCAGGTCGGTCCGGCGCAGCTTAGGCGTGATCGAAGTTGATAAGACTCAAACTCCACTAAACCGCCGTTAGCGAATTTTATTCCGCAGCCGTTCGCATCGTACGAGACATCCGTTGTCGCTGGCTAACGCCGGAGAATTTCAGAGTCGCAACCCTAAACACCCAACGCGCTCCGATCTGCCTGCCCAAGCTTCGTGTAATATTCAGGTAGTTGGATGCCTGCCTTCATCGAAGCCGTTGAGCTGCGCAAGACCTACCGAGTGGGCAAAATCGATGTTCCGGCCCTCCGCGGAATTTCCTTTAGCGTACAAAAAGGCGAGTTTGTAAGCGTAGTTGGGCCCTCGGGCAGCGGTAAGTCCACACTTTTTTATCTGCTAGGCGGATTGACGCGCGCCGATGGGGGCCGCGTAATCATCGATGGCGCCGATTTTACCCAACTCTCCGACGCCGAACGGACGCATCTTCGAAAACGCAAAATTGGATTTGTGTTCCAGAAATTCAATTTATTGCCCACCCTGGATGCGCGTTCAAATATCGATATCGCTTTGGACATTGCCGGCACAACCGAGGCCCGTGACGAAGTTTACTTCAAGAGGATCATCGGCCTCCTGGGACTGGACAAACGTCTTAGCCACCGTCCTTCGGAACTTTCCGGGGGTGAGCAGCAGCGGGTCGCGCTGGCGCGAGCGCTCATTAATAAGCCGGCCATCGTTCTGGCAGACGAACCGACAGGCAATCTGGATTCCAAGAACTCGGAGATCGTGCTTGCGATGCTGCGGCATTCCAACCAGGAACTTGGCCAGACGGTGCTGATGATCACGCACAATCCTGAGGCTGCGAGCTACGGTGATCGCATTATTCACATGCGCGACGGCGAAATCGTCGCTCCGGAAAAAGATCCACAATGGACCGGCCAGCCAGCTTGAACAGAAGAAAGGTGGGGTCCTTCTACCACCTGCCCGCGAGATAAATCGCATGGACGACCTGAAAAAACCGATTCTGCCTGGTCGAGGCGCATCGGATTACGAGCGCTACCTCCGCACCGACGAATTGCTGTCGCTGCAAAAGAGCGCCGAAGAGTTGCTCCATGCGGATGAGATGACTTTCCAGGTCATTCACCAGGCATCGGAATTGCTGCTCAAAGGCATTGCCTGGGACCTTGATCGAGCTCGCGCCCTGATCGCTGAAGGCGACCTGCTAAATTCGGCTCAAATCTTGCGCCGTGGCAATCACATGCTGGAATATCCCATCTCCATGCTGCACGAACTGGAGACGATCACGCCTTACGACTACCACCTCATTCGCGCCGGGCTGGGACATGGCAGCGGATTGGACTCTCCCGGATTCCTCGGTCTTCTACATATCGGACCGAGGCTCGGCGACGCGTTTCAGTCGGAATTGAGTAAGGCGGGGATTACCGTGGACGACTTGTATCGCCGTCATCAGGAATTTTTTGGTCTACACGATGTGGCCGAGCGTTTGCTGGATTTCGATGAACGCGTCCATCTTTTCCGCTTTCATCACCTTAAGCTCGCTCAGCGGATCATCGGGGGCGGAGTGGTTGGCACGATGGGAACTCCGGTAGAAGTGTTGCACCAGCGTATGGAACACCTTTTCTACAAAGAGCTTTGGGACGTTCGAAATCGAATCACTGCAGCGTCGATGAAGGTTTAGGTGTGGGCGCGGGCGTCGCGCCTGCGCAGGATTGATCAAAGAGCAAATATGAGCAGCTCAGGTCCGCCTCGTGCGGCTTTTGTCGGAGCAGCTCATATGCCAGGCGCACCGCGGGAACCGCTGGTCCCAAAAAGAGCACATTACGTTGTACTCATGACGAATGGGCGGCTGGCGCCCACAATTTAAGCGTCATTGCTGCAATGTTGTCTCGTTGTTTATAATCAGATTCGCCAAGCGGGAGTAGCTCAGTGGTAGAGCGCGACCTTGCCAAGGTCGATGTCGCGGGTTCGACCCCCGTCTCCCGCTCCAAATTTTCAGAGGAGGAGCCCCGCGACCGCGAGGCTTTTTCCATCCGGCAATAAGGCGCGGTACCCAAGTGGTAAGGGAGAGGTCTGCAAAACCTTTATACGTGAGTTCGATTCTCACCCGCGCCTCCAATCTAAAAGGCCCCGGACAATCGCAAAAACACCGTTCAGGAACCGGATTTTTACAAAATCGCTGAGAAATCGTTAACCGGGATATGCGACTGCATTGTTGTCGCCATTCTTTTGACGCGACGGTTTTGGAACCTTTGAGTGTGGAAATGTCCTAGTCAGCCCTACGATCCGGCTTCGGGATGTTTCAAACTGGAGTCATGCCATCCCTCCAGATGATTTTCCGCCTCCTTATCGCTATGTCCGCATTCCCACTTTTTTTTGTCTTAACCGCAAGAGCTGAACCGCCTTATCGAGAAAACTACTTCAACCAGCGAATTCTTACGGCAGCGTCTACTCGCCTCGGCTACGGGAAAATTCAATTGGGCAACAGTCAAACCCAGTTTGAAACGCTGACGAACTCCGGATATTCAACGGTGACTATTTCGCAAGCCAATGTCACCGGCCCGGGTTTCGGGGTGAGGGGGTTGACCCTCCCCCTGAAGTTGCAGCAGGGCCAAAGCGTCACGTTCAATGTTTTGTGCACTCCCTTGGGACTGGGAAGCATGACTGGGACCGTCGAGGTTGTCTCAGATGCCTCAAATTCGAAACTGGATATCGCTTTGTCAGGCAAAGGTGTTTCTACCGCACGATTGACCTCCAGTTTGAGCGCGCTCAACTTTGGGAACGTCGCGGTGGGCACCAGCAAGACTGTCAACACGACTCTGACGGCACTAGGATCGAGTTTAACAATCTCTTCCGCCACATCGACCAGTCCGGAGTTTCGTCTGAGCGGGCTATCGCTGCCGAAAACGATCGCGGCCGGTGAAACCGTCTCTGTTTCTCTCACCTTCACGCCGCAGAGCAGCGGGACCGCATCCGGCAACATTACCCTGAGCGATAGCGCGACCAATACCCTGTTGATTGAATCTTTGGCGGGCTCAGGTTCGGCAGGCTCGCAGCACGCTGTCAATCTTCAATGGAGCCCGATTCCGTCCGGAGTAGCGGGATACAACATATATCGCAGTTCCACGCCGGGCGGTCCCTATATCAAGATTAATGCGGCGCCGGAGACCGGTTCTAACTATCTCGACAATTCTGTTCAAGGTGGAGTTACGTATTACTACGTCAGTACAGCCATTGGAGCCAATGGTTTGGAGAGCAAATATTCAAGCCAGTTGCAGGTGGTCGTTCCCAACCCCTGAAGAATTTCTGGTTGCATCACTGCTATCAGAGCGAAGAAATTGGGGCTGATTTGAAGTCAGCCCCATGAGCTTTACATCAGTTAAGGCTCTAATCGTGAACGTCTGACAGGGGCATATTCACCAGATGCTCGCTGAGAAACCAGACTTGTAGTTCGTTGGTTCGTAGCGCGTCGCTGACGGCCAGGTCATTGGTGCCGTCGTCGCCTAGTTTATCGGCTCGCTCAGCAAGCTCGCGGCACTCGGCGATAATGATTTTATGCGCGTCCAGCAACCGCGAGAGTTGAACCGGGACTTCCTCTCGCCCACGGGGTGGACGCTCGATGCGAGTGATCTCCGCGACATCGGGAGCCATGGCAAGACTCACTCCTCCGAGCAATTGAATCCGTTCAGCGATGGTATCCACGAGTTCCAACTGTTCGGTGTAGTGCTTATCGAATAGCAAATGAAGCTGGTAGAAGGTTGGGCCAGCGACCTGCCAGTGCGATTTCTTGTAGAGATCGCGTAGGGTCATAGTGTCGGCCAAAAGCTGGTTGAGTTGTTCAGTCATTTCCAGACGCACTGGCTCTTCAAGCTCCAGCGGAAGCGCGTGGCTTACGGTGCCATATTTCTGGATTTCCGGACCTCGCTGGTGAAAATGGGGTTGAGCGGTTATTCCTCCATTGTTCCCTGACATTGATTTCTTGGGCATCGAAACTCTCCTCTTCAGATTTCCTGGCAAAGACTTTTTCGCTGTTGGTTAACGTGTGATGGATGTTGGGTCAGATAGGTTGCCGATACGAACTACGTTTAAAACGAACTATCATTATAAGCCCGTTTCGGATTGGATATTAAGGGCACGCCGCCGTGGGTAGTGCGCTGAATTTGCCGCACTAAGTGGCCCACGTCCTTGGTGGTTGATATCTCTTACTTTATTTTGAGCAGAGGAAAAGTTCCGCGAAGTCCGCAA
>Ga0070711_100000372_pt1 | contig 23211 bp, 28 predicted proteins | sample LARL53metaG_FD_65452 | JGI IMG/M metagenome (GOLD analysis project Ga0070711, IMG submission 65452) | Corn, switchgrass and miscanthus rhizosphere microbial communities from Kellogg Biological Station, Michigan, USA - LAR L5-3 metaG | ecosystem: Host-associated > Plants > Roots > Rhizosphere ... | reverse complement strand
CGAAAACTGCTAAGCAGGCACAACGTGGAATGGGGCGAGCGCTATGTGTGGGACTGAGACGCAACCGTATTGGGTTGCCGCGCCATCGCCGTCGAGATCCCAAGGTAGTCGAGCACGCCAACCCTGAAAGGGTTGCATCCTTCAGCCCAAGGTTGCTGTACTCAGCTACCTTGGGAAACGCGAGTGAGAGTCGTTCCAACCCTGAAAGGGTTGTGGCACGCCGGGTTCCCCGCTGTGTTTTGCATTTACTAATGACAGCCACAACCCCTTCGGGGTTGTGCTCTCTGTCGCGCGAGGTCCCAAGGTAGCTGAGTACAGCAACCTTGGGCTGTAAGATACAATCCCTTTGGGATTGCGGCTAGACTTACGACTCGATAAAACGCCGCGCGTATTGCTGCAGAATGGCGACGAACTTATTAGCTCTTACATAACCGGCATACTCGGATCTTTCGGCTTCGGTAAGTTGGCCCTCAGCAGACCGCTCAGCCAGTTCGTCGATTCGCTTCTGAAGCTGGGGATCAGTGCGAAAATAGATCACTGCTTCAGCTTTTTCGGGAAGCACAATTTGCATCAGCGGGCGCACTCCGCGATCAAACGCAGCTATTTCGGAGGGCGTATCCATAGCCAAACACTACCGCTCTTGATGAATCAGAACAAGCATTCGCTAACGAGGGAATTGTAGTAGCGCCGCTTGGCCGGCTGGTACTAGCTCTCACGATCGCGATCGAGGGCGAGAAGATGCCGGGTACGAACTGATCGCAGACCCCAACCGGATTCAGCAGCTCGATCTAACCGTCTTTGACGAGTGACAGCTCATTTCCGAATCAAGACAGGCGCGTTGCTTGATTAGGTGTACTTAACGGCGGTACTATCGACACCGTTGTCATACGGCTATTTCAATATCGGGCAGCCGCTGAAACGTGATCAAACACATCATTTCAATTCTAACTCTGCTGGTCGTTTCGAGCATCGCGATATTATCGCTGCTGTTCGACACTCGGTTAACGGGTAGATTGACCACATTCGGTTACGTCGTTGCTATTCTGACCGGGGTATCGTTGATTCTAGGGATGGCCGCAAAGATACACGAAATCAGAGAGGAAAAGCGCAAGCAAGCTGCGGAGCGCGCCCAACAGGTAGAACAAACGCAGCATCTGGGTAGAATTGAATCGGAAGTAAAAGCTAGCACCAGGCCGCTGCTACCAATAGCTATCTTCCATACAATTCGCCACACCGCTAATGCGAAGGCCGTTGATCGGACCTTTTCTGGGGTAAGTGGGTTTAGAACTTTGAATTCCAACAAGATGCTTAAGCTCGTTGGGAGCGGTCGCCTTGGCGCACCTCTTGGATACAATGCAATCGAGGCTACTGCTTTAGAGTCACACTGTGTCTTAGAGGGCGACGACCTTGTAGCTCAAATCAAGGCCGGGGGTTCTGCCATCCGTGAGCCAGTTAGTACGATTTTAGAGTTCTTTCTTCCCGTCGAAGGCAGGGTTCCAAGCGAACCCAATCTCATTCTTGAAAAGACATCCACCGGACATCCAGATGAAGTCCAACGACTTGAGCTTTTCGACAATGTCATATTTCAAGATTCATTTGTCAGAAACTGGACGGTGCGTACCGGCGCCGGGCAAACCTGGAGCATCGAGAGTATCCATGGTGCGCGAGTTCGCTTCATACTGAAATTCGTGGGAGAGTTGGGGCCAGTTGCTTTGCATGACCTCCAACTATTCTTTGGACCCAGGTCTTCGATGCATGGAATACATTTTCCCGAAAAACCTCTCGCTGACGCCGCATTCAAGGACGATCCGGACCCCGTCCTCCATTGCGCCAACGACTTGGCAAAACGATTCTTTGCGCCTTTTATGTTGGAATATGAATGCATCCTTTCAGACACAGTATTGTCGGAGCACCTTGTCAAGGTAGTGTGAAAACGGCTACCCAAGAATCGCGTGCACCCGAGCGCGGCAAGCGAGTTTCGTCAAGTAATACCTTATGCCGCGCCCTGTGACGCGGGATGTTAGCTGCCTAGTATCGAGATATCGGATGGAAGCGAAGATGAGTAATAATCAAGAAAATAGAAAGTTAAAAGCGTTTGTCCTAATGCCTTTTGCTACAGAATTCTCTGCCATCTATGAACAGCTTATTAAACCATCTCTTGAAGAGGTTGGATACGAGGTAGCACGGGCCGATAGCTTCTTGCAGCAGCAGAATATCCTACGTGACATTGTAAGAGGCATAGCGACAGCCGATTTGATCATTGCTGAAGTAACTACTCCCAACCCAAACGTGTTCTACGAATTGGGCATCTGTCATGGACTGCGTAAACCTACCGTTCTCCTAACGCAGTCAATTGATGAGGTTCCATTTGACCTTCGAGGATACAGAGTTCAAGTGTACTCCACTCAATTTCACGAAATAGACATATTGAAAGATGCTTTGCGGAAGATTGGCGAAAGCCATAGACGAAAGGAAATCGAGTTTGGTAGCCCAATAGTTGATTTCCTTTCTGCGGAGGATATGCCTGGCCGGAAAGAACCGATTACGGAGGCCGAAGATACTAAGCCAGCGGAGAAGGAACAGGGTAGAAGAGGCTTAGTCGAGGCGGCTCAAGCCATGAAAGATCTGTTGGCAATCATTTCCAAGCTCGTTCCAGAGGTTAATAAATCAAGCAGCCGAGTAAATGACCATGTAGAACGTTTCGGCCAAGCCTCTAACGCAGCACAACAGCGAAAAAGCGCGCTGTTGATAGCATCAGGGCTCAATAACGGGGCAAAATACGTTGAAGAAACTCTTCCCAATCTGGATCGGACAATAGATGTTTCAACAGAGTTCATAACTGGATATGTTCTTCGTCGGAATCGACAGGATCGAGAGGAATTGATTCAGTTTCGGGAGCAGATAAATACAATATTAGACAGTGCTGCAGCGGCGGTTCAGATAATGCGCACTCGTGCTGACAACGTCCTAAAGCTCGGCGATGTTAGTGCTGAGGTTGATGCTGGGAGCAAGCGAATGTCCAAGGCGCTACGTGGAATCGTGTCATCGTTTGAGAAGTTGGAAGGCGTGTGTAGACGAACCATTCAGATAATTGATGACAAGCTAAGTGAAAGCAACGGCACCTAACTGCGGCGCGCAATATTCGAAAAACACATAAATAGAGATCAAGAAAGGCGCCAAAAACTATGAAGCAATCCTTACCAATCAACTCTGGCCAGGTACTCAACCGGCAAGAGTTTGTGTTCTCAACTTCAGACAAGAGGCAATTCAATGCATTCAACTTTGCATTCGGCTTCGCGGCGACATTACATATCCCTACTCTTGCTCATCCTGACGGCTTGCTCGACTGGGTTCGCGGCGGGGCAACAGAATCCCATCGCCGGGCATTGGGAGGGGGCGATCAAGTTGCCCTCCGGCGACTTGAAGATCAGCGTTGATTTCACAAACACCGCCGGCAAGCTCTCGGCCACGATCACTATTCCTCAGCAGGGTGCTAAAGATTTGCCGCTTGCAGATGTGGCGTTCATCAACGGGCCCGACAATGCTCCCAACAAAGGTGAAGTATCTTTTGCTTTGCCTGGAGTTCCGGGTGATCCCAAGTTCAAGGGCAAGCTCTCGGCGGACGGACAGAAGATCGAAGGCACGTTTACTCAAGGCGGCGCTAACCTGCCCTGCAACCTTGAACGCGCTGATCCCGCGGCTCGAGCGAAAGAAGCGCTCGCGGGGTTTGACGACGTCGCCACCGATGCGATGAAGAAGTTTGACGTGCCCGGCATGGCCATGGCTATCGTCAAAGGCAAAGAGATCGTCTACGCCAAAGGCTTTGGCTTCCGCGATGTCGAAAAGCAGTTGCCGGTGACCGCCGATACTCTGTTTGCGATTGGGTCTTCAAGCAAAGCGTTCACGACTTTCGTGCTCGGCACGTTGGTTGACGAAGGCAAGATCGAATGGGAGAAGCCGGTCCGCACTTACATTCCGTGGTTCAAACTCTACGACCCGGCAATGACTGAACACCTGAGCGTACGCGACCTGGTCACGCATCGATCGGGGCTGCCGAGGCATGACCTGGTTTGGTATAACAACTTCGAATCAAGTCGCGAACAATTCGTCCGTAAGCTCGCTTACCTCGAGCCGAGCGCCGACCTTCGCGAGAAGTTTCAATACAACAACCTGATGTTTCTGACCGCCGGTTACCTGACCGAAGTCATCACCGGCAAGACCTGGGAAGACGCGGTGCGCGCGCGCATCTTCGATCCGCTGGGGATGAAGCGCTCCAACTTCTCGGTGGTGGATATGCAAAAGGACAGCGACTTCGCTCAGCCTTACTCGAAGAAGGATGGCAAAGTCGAAAAGATTCCGTTTCGTCCGATCACTAATCTCGCGCCCGCCGGTTCGATCAACTCGAGCGTCAACGAGATGGCGCGGTGGGTCACGGTTCATCTGAACGGAGGGAAATATGTCGACAAGAAACTGGCGGAAGCGCCTACGGTTGCCGATATGCACTTGGCGCACATGGTAACGGGCACGGCCTCACCCGTGCCGGAGGTGACGGGCGGCGAATACGGAATGGGTTGGTTCGGTGATAACTATCGAGGCCATCGCCGCGTCGAGCACGGCGGGAACATCGACGGCTTTTCGGCTAACGTGGTGCTGTTTCCGAAAGATGATTTTGGAGTAGTTGTGCTGACTAACTTGAATGGGACGCCGCTTCGAGATCTGATTGCGCAAGTCATAGCCGATCGAATGCTCGGACTGAAGCCGATGGATTGGATCAACCTTGGCGCAGCCCAGCGCGCGCTTGCTGAAAAGGAAGGCAAGGAAGGCGCTAAGAAGAAGACAGTAACGCGGGTAGCCGGGACGGTACCCTCTCATAAGCTGGACGATTATATTGGAGATTACGAACATCCCGGCTACGGTGTTTTGAAAGTGTCGTTGACTGGCGATCACCTGGAAACCACTTTCAACAAGATCGTGACGCCGCTGGAACATTGGCACTACGACACGTTCAGCGGAGGTAAGGTTGCGGACAGCACTTTTGAAAATATGAAGTTCACATTCCAAACGGATGTGAATGGATTTGTATCGAGCGTCTCGGCTCCCTTCGAGCCTGCGGTCAAAGCGATTGTCTTTGTGAAGAAGCCAGACGCTCGGCTGTTTGATCCGGCATTCCTGGCGCGCTTCACCGGCGACTACAGCTTTCAAGGCCAGACGATCAGCGTCGCCATCAAAGGCAATGCGCTGGTTGCGAATCTTCCGGGGCAGCCACAGATCGACCTGATACCGTCATTGAGTGGAGACTTCATATTCAAACAAGTGCAGGTCGTCAGCATTCACTTTGTGAGTGATGAACAGGGCAAAGTGAGTGCATTTGAACTCCGGCAGCCGGGCACGGTGCTTACTGCCAAACGAAAGTAGTAGTGCACTGATGGGGGTTAGTGTGCACCACACAAGAAATGTTGAGCAGCTAATTTCCTAGCTGAGATTTGTGTAAATTATCCGCCACTAAGAACACGATACCAATTGCTAACCAGAAAACAGCCTTCAGCCAGTTGGCTGTTTGATATGCCTCCAATGTGGCAACGCCAAAGAAAAGCACGAACACGGTAAAGTTGGTACCGAAGCTTATCCTTCTCATGGCCACCTCCATGATGCTTTGTTCAATTCAAGCGCTACTATAAGTCTTAATTGACTCAACCGATGTGACCGCCGTCACAACCTGATGTGAGATCTGGGCTTAAACCGACCGGTCCCCGGAGTTGACGGTACTGCTTTTCAGTCCGGCGCGTTCTGATTTTGGTTAGACACTCAAAATACTTCTTTGCGATTCAAATTGGAGAGCGTACCAAACTTAGTCTGGCAGCCTCAGTTGGTGCATCGCTCACCGCATTGGAAGCTTGTTGCGGCTCTGCTATCGGGAGGCGTGTAGATGACATTGCCGGGAAGCGCGTTGCAGAACTGCCCTTTCACAATCATCGTTGAATAACGATTCGTCTGTGAATCAAAGCCTTTGAGTTTAAGCTTTCTGAACGAAACCCCTGCGATACTCACTGCGCCGCCATCTTGAAACCGCCCCGAAAGTGTCAACGTGAATGCACCTGTCGGAGTGCGATCAAGACGACATGAGGAAACGTCCGGTAGCGGAGGCGGCGCGTCCGCGGGACCCGGGCTGGTGAATTTGCACTTGAACGTAACCATGAAGCCCTGCTCATTACCCAGCGGACAACCGGCAGGCGCACCCGTCGGAAGCGCAATCAAGTTGCGGCTTGTGCCGTTCGGTCCTCTCGCAAAAATCAAAAACGTCTTGCCACCATCTGCCGCTCCGATTTGGAAGAACGCATCGATCAGATTCGAAGTTAGGATGTGAACCGATGCAGCTTGAACGACGTTGGCAGGATTGCCGATCTCAACCGCAAAGACGGAAGTAACGTTAGGCGAGCCATCGGCCAGCAGAAAACACGATCCCGGTATCAAGAGATTCTGTCCCAGAGCGCAGTCGCCTTCAGAAGGCGTTGCCGATATAACCACCGGCGCTCTGATTCCAAGATCGATCGGACAGGTGAGCGTGCGTTTCGGTGAACGGTCCAAAGACATTGTCGTCGCTCGCGCCAACCGTTCTGCTCATCGTAATGCTAGTCACTCCTCCACAGCAGGCGAGAGGAAAGCCGGTTCCCGGAGACGAAGCAAGCGCCGGAATCGTCGCCTGAAAGAACAACCGATTGATGACGGTGATGTTCTTCAGCGGGATTGTCAGGTCCGAGACGCCGTCGCCGTTTGTGTCACAGCCAAGCGTCACCGAAGTAGGCGGGAACTCACAGCCGATGAAATCCAAAGTAACATCGCACAACGCGTTGATGATTCCGACCGTCGATCGATCCGCAACAGCCGGTTGATTTGGAGCTACAACCACCGGACGGTCGGGAAAAATCAAAGGGCAACCGCTCTGAGAAGTTCTTCCAGTTGATTTGGCCACAAATGCGCTCGAGGTGGAAGCGGCCGTTGTCACCGCACTGATGCGAGCTTGCGCAACGCCGGCAACCGCAATCAAACCAACGCAGATTATTACAAAGCGCGATCGTGTCATTAGAGTTCCACTTCGATCGAAAGCCACCATCTCCGCAAGCGAAGAGATTATATCCGAACGTTTGTTGTGCGCCAGACTCATCCGGAATGCCTGCGCTTTCGCCGCTTGTTCCCGCCGTAATGGTTGCTATAAGCTCTGACTTGCACGCCATGACTTTAAGACGAGATTGCTTCCCGGCCCCAATTAAACCGCTCAACTTTTAATGCTGCGTCTCGCAATATTCAAATCCTTCACCAAGCCGGCGGCAGCCGTATTCGCCCTGATCGAAGGGGCGTCAGCTGCGTGGTGGACTTTTCCATCGGTGCTCGGCTCGTCGATGCTGATCGCTTGGGCCGCCGAAGCTGCGCAGTTTCTGATATCTCAAGGATTGGCGCTGGCAATGCTGGCGTGGCTTCAGACGCTGCCGGAGTTCGCTGTCGAAGCAGTGATCGCGTGGCAAGCCGGTCATACCGCTAGCGATCCCACAGTTCTTCCGGGAGTGAGGCTACACGCGACCGCGCTGATGACTGCGAACCTTACCGGTAGCTTGCGATTGCTCGTCGGTCTCGGCTGGCCAATGATCTACGTAACCGCCGCGATGTTTCATCGCAAATCAAGTAAGCAACGGTTGAATGAAATCGTCCTCGAAGACGAGCACGCGGTCGAAATAATTTTTTTGCTTGTGGCGATCGCGTACTTTGCCGTGATCTGGTTCAAGGGCACGCTCAACTGGGTAGACGCTGTGGTGCTCTCGATCATCTACTTCGTTTATCTGTATTTCCTCAAGAAGATTCCGCCGCAGGAAGACGAGAAGATCGAAGACATGGATCGCGTCCCGCGATTCATACTGCGCCAGCGCCGTCCTTTGCGGAACGCGCTGATCGGCGGGATGTTCGCGGCAGGCGGACTGATTCTCTATTTCGCCGCGCATCCGTTTCTCGAGAGCCTCAAGGCGCTGGCCACCGGCCTCGGCATATCGACATTTGTTTTCGTTCAATGGGTCGCGCCGTTTCTTTCGGAGTTCCCCGAAAAGGTTTCAGCGTTCAATTGGGCGCGCAGGGTTACAAGCGCTCCAATGGCATTGATGAACATGGTCAGCTCGAACATCAATCAATGGACGATGCTCGCGGCGATGTTGCCCATCGCTTATGCGATTGCGCTCGGGCATTTGGGCACGATTGATTTCGATCAGCATCAACGGCTCGAGATACTGATGACCATCGGTCAATCGCTGCTCGGCGCTTTGTTTCTTGCGAACATGAGATTCCGATGGTGGGAAGCCGCGCTGCTTTTCCTTTTGTGGGCGGTTCAGTTCGTCTTGTCAGGCTTCGAGAAACCAGTCGATCCGGCGATGCCGCACAATAATTTTGCGATACACGTTGCCGCGTGGCTGTCGATCAGCTCAGATCAGGTTGAGACGCTGGCACATCGCGGCAAGGAAGTCATAACCGGCTTATACTTCGGCTGGGTGGTGTTAATCGTAGCAACCGCAATAAAGCGCCGCCGCATCTTCGAAGCGTTTTCTATCTTTCCAAAGTTGATGCGAGAGCATTGGTAGAAAGAGGTGAAGCCGTGATCATCAAAAGCATTCTAGTGCCGACCGACTTCAGCGAGCACGCTCAGCGAGCGTTCGAGCGAGCTTGTGATTTGGCTCGTCAGCTTGAGGCGAAGATTCATTTGCTGCACATCGCCAGTGAGAACGCTCTGAGGATTGCGATAAAAGAAGGCTTGATCGCGAATTGTTCCACCGATGAAGAAGTTCACAGCGCAGTTGAGCAATTGATCGGGGAGCGCTTTGCAAAGACGCTCGCCGGCGTTAACGCTTCAGATCTGAGGATCGAACACAGTTGGCGACGAGGCGATCCGATCGCTGCGATTCCGGCTTACGCGGCGGAGATTGGCGTCGACCTGGTTGTCGTCGGGAGACGAGGCTCGGGTTTGATTGAAGGCATGAGGGCCGCAGTCATCGGATCGGTGACCGAGAGCTTGATCAGAAAGTCTCCCTGCCCGGTGATGATCGTTCGCCGCGAGCACTAGTAGTTAGTAACGCTGATTTTGATGAACTCCTGTATGGGCGTCCCTCCGTGGGCGCCCCTCTCTGGCAATGACAATTAGGCCTACAACGAGGGGCGCCCACGGAAGGACGCCCATACAAGGTTCGTCACCTTGAGCACGACTGAATACTAGTTCGAAGGTCCGCGATTCGATTAGTGTTCGGTCGTATCAAAAATTTCGCTGATATCACGAAAGCTCACCGTCTCATCGCCAAACGTGAACGTCCCGTGATCTCGCATCTCTCGCGCTGCTCGAAGAAAGGCACCAAGAGCGACTCGCGAGAGCACGCTTCCAAGGCTGATTCGCCTCACGCCTATCTCCGAAAGATCGTCAACGGTCAGCGTCACACCTGCGAGTCCCATCAAGACGTTCACCGGCCGATCTACTGAGCTCACAAGCGCGGCGATGTCCTCTTTCTTCACCAGACCCGGCGCGTATAAAACGTCGGCGCCAGCCTCCTGATAAGCCTGGAGCCGCTTGATCGTGTCGTTGAGATCGCGGCGGCCGAAGAGATAATTCTCCGCGCGCGCCGTGAGCGTGAATTGATACGGAAGCGCGTGAGCCACTTCTGCTGCGGCACGAACTCGCTCGACTGCGCGCTCGAGTTCATAGATCGGATCGTCTCGCCTCTCTGTTGAATCCTCGATCGAACCGCCGACGAGTCCTGCCGCTGCTCCAAGCTTGATGGTTTCGGCTACCGTTTCGGGATCATCTCCGAAACCGTTCTCGAGGTCCGCGCTCACGGGGAGGTCGGTCGCTGCAACAATCTCGCGAACGTGAGCAATCATCTTGTCGCGACCAACTGTGTTGTCTCGCCGCCCGAGCGAGAATGCATAACCTGCGCTTGTAGTGGCCAACGCTTCGAAGCCGAGGTGTGCAAGGAGCTTCGCAGTGCCGATGTCCCACGGATTCGGAATGATGAACGCGCGGTCACGTTCGTGCAGCGCTCGGAAGATCGTTCCCTTTTCAGACTGTGTTCGCATGACAGTTCTATCGATCACGAAAGCGAAGTGAGATGCTCGATCCAATCAGTCAGTCGACAGTATCATTTAGGCGAGACGACGATAGAGTTCAGCATTCTTCTTGAAAACATAGCTGGTCGCGGCCAGAAAATCCTGGTCGAATCGTGCGAGCATCTCCTCGACACCGATCTGCGCAACGGACTCCGGCGTTACCCCCAGTTTTTCTGCGGCCTCTTGAACCTTAGTTGCAGTCTGATCCGGCAACTCGACTTCCAGCGTTTGCATGTTGGTTACTCTATCGCACGCGGGTGACACGATCAATACCCTTCTCAATACAGAATGGTTCGAAATCCTTCGCGACACCTCCATCCTAGGCGTCCTTGGTGAGCGTGACCTCAGACGCGCCGTCCAACTTGTCCCTAAAGACGATAGCGAGTACTACGTTTATCGAATGCTGTCGTGGTACATTACTCTTTCGAAAGAAGTGAAGGGGGCGCGCAAATGTCAACCATCGCCACATCACCGATAGAGATTCGTGAGAATGGAGTTGCGTGGATAATCGGCACGAACATCAAAGCAATCGAAGTGGCGCTGGATCATCTCTCGCATGGTTGGAGTCCCGAGGAGATTTTCTTTCAGCACTACGGACAACTATCCCTAGCACAGATCCACGCGGCGCTCGCTTACTACTATGAGCATCAGCCCGAATTCGATGCGGAAATCAAAGCTCAGTTGGATGAGGTCGAAGAGCTTAGGAAGCTTACCGGCGAATCACCCGGCCGAAAGCGGCTTCGCGCACTTGGGCTCTTGTCTTGAGTATCACGCTCTACATGGACGTCCACGTTCCTTACGCGATCAGTCTCGGTCTGCGTTTGCGTGGCGTGGATGTGCTCACAGCCCAAGAAGACTCAACAACCGAACTGAGTGATGCGGATCTCTTGACCAGGGCGGCGTCGCTCGAGCGAGTGCTGTTCACTCAGGACGGTGATTTCCGTCGTCTCGCAAGTGAACTTCGGAAGAAGGGGCAGCCTTTTGCTGGCGTTGTTTACGCACATCAGGCCGATGTGACTATCGGCCAGTGTGTGAACAATCTGGAGTTGATAGCGAAAGCTTACGAACCTGAAGACATTGCTAACCGAGTAGAATACTTGCCTCTCTGACAACGCACCATCTGAACTCGCTTGGGCTCTTTACTCGTCGAATCTCGCGCGAGAGCCTGCTACAACCTTCAGTGCGAAGACCAACTACGAAAATCCTTTGCCTATCACCGGACTCTTGAGGAGTCCAGTGCTTGTTGCGCGATGGACCTAACTATCTCAATACTCGCCTCACTCAGCTAAAGGAACGGGGAAGGCATTTCGACCTTGTGACCATGGTCTGCTGAATTGAATGCTGCTGCCGATCGGGGAAAGTCGCGTATCTATCACGATAAGATTGCGCTGCATCCACCGCGTCTACACGAAAAGAACCCTGTGTTCTCCAATGACGCACGATGTCCTTCGCCACTGGCGCCGTTCGATCCAATGATGCGGTGACCAACAGCTACCGACGCATAACTACCTTACATATTGTTACTTGATGAGTTTTACCAAGCTAACAAACACGAAATCCTGCGACAACTCGATAATCGACGACGCAAGGACGCATTCCCAACAAAGAGGAAGCCACAGAGTTCGGTAACCCTCACAATTCGACAGGAGCGGCACGTGGGAAACGCCCGATTCATCACTGTAAACGACATAGCATCCTTTGCTAACGTTAAGGAGATCGATGCTGTGACTAAGTCTACAAGTATTTCCGAAGCGCAGTTCAAGAACGGATTGCAACGAATTCTTGGCGAGCAAGGTACCTTCAAGGATTGGGGTGGTGAGCAAAATGATCTCTTTACGACTTGGGTTAAGCTTTCTGGAAAGCGCCGTAGGGCGGCATTCGCGCTAAAGGGCCCGGGAGTAAAGGGTAAGATGACCCTGAGACATTTCGGCAAGCAGGCCGACCAGATTCAACGGCTTTTCAAAAGTCCCGCGGATGTGTTTTTTGTGCAATATCACGGCGAGATTGATCAGATGGTTATCGCCGAGATGGAAACCCATGCACGCGACCTCGCATATAAGACAGAGCGCCCAATATGGTTCGCAGCGATTAATGGTCAGGACTCTCGTAGATTGATCGCCGCCTATCCGTGGGCGTTTCGATAGAACAACACTCGCTTCTCCCGTTTTACTGGGGCTCTCATCCTCGCTTGAGAGGCTCTCGCAGCGGGCGCGAATCGAACTTCCTGTACGCTAGTACTCTTCGATGCGGATCGGTTTCCCTATCACTCCGATGGAACCGAAATGATTCAACGCGCAATTGGCCGAGCCCGCGGTTGAGTTTGACGCGACACTTCGACAAGACTATTTTCATCATATGTCATCAACAGCGGACAAACTCGAGCAGGAGATCAAGTCACTGGCCGACGTCGATAAACTCCGAATCGTAGAGGCGATTCTCACCGATCTAGACAGACCCGATCCGGAGATTGATCGCATCTGGGCTGAAGAAGCCCGAAAGCGCTGGGATGCTTACAAGGCGGGGCGGCTGAAGACTGTTTCCTATGAAGAGGTCATGTCCAAATACCGAAACCAATGAAATCCGATTCCTGGAGGCCAGCGCAGGAAGGAGTTGATCCCTACACACCTGGTAGCCCGGCGTTCTGAGGACTGTACGTCGCATCTTCCTTGCGTCTCTTCGACACAGATTCATCAGCGATCTCATTGCCGAACTGAGTCGTGCCGAAAGTCCGGTAATGTCTTGGATTCAGTTTCGCATAAACGCCGTTGATGAAATTGATATAGGAGTCTGTAAGGCGGCCCATGTAGTTGTTCGCTGCCGGTTCTATTTTGGTTACTGCCAGCCCAAGCGCGCTCGCCTTGTCTTGCATCCATCTCAAGGTCATGTCGGACAATTCCCGTTCGGGATATCCGCCTCCGACATTACAGTGAGCTCCGACGAACCACCGCTGCTCAAGCGCTTGCTCGAACTTCTCTTTCGGGTCCCACAAACATATGTCGTAGTCTTTTCGATTCTCGTCAATCGCTATCGCCTGATATGCGTTCTCCACGATCCGACTCAATTGAGTATCGTGAAACTCATAGAACTCCATGTTGAATTGCCTAACTGCATCCAGGGGTATGCCGAGCGCGCCAACCGTGTCCCAAACTCCAACGAACTTGATTCCGATTTCCCTCGAGAACATGGAGCGAAATCGGGTGGCCGTGAACGAATCAACTGAATCACCTCTTGTTCGATAAATTCCGTACGCCATTCCGACAGCGAGATCAAGCCGGTCACTCTTAACCAATCCGCAGTTGCGAATCATTCCGACGAGACTTCTCGCGGTATATGCCCCGCGGCTGAAACCCAGGACGTAAACTTCATCGCCATCATCGTAGCGCTCGGCGAGTGCCTTGTATCCCTCGATGATCTTCAGGTCAAGTCCCGCGCCGAACGCGCCGCCTATGGCGTGGTCATACCAATGAGTGCCAACGCCGTCGTCGTACCACTTGAGTTGCTGGGTTCCGTCATTATCAGCGTCGAGCACGGATTCATAGAATCTTCGCACGTTGGTTTCGACCTGCTGGTCCTCGGGCAGGCCCTCGTCAGCAGGTCTGTTCCAGGTTCCGTCCAGGCAAATAACTATTCGTTTCATATTCTCTCCATGAAAGTCTCTGGGGCCGCGATGATATGTAAGTACTGCTCCTAAGTCAATGGGCGCCGGCGCAGTGTCCTCGACATCGCGCTCTGGTGCATTGCTCAAAGGATCGGTATTCTCATTTGACTGCAGATCTTTTTTCGCGCATCAACGCGCATCAAGAAGAAAGGAATTCAAATGAGCGATAAACACCAGGACGTCGCATTGATATTGAAGCTTTATGAGTTGCGTCGAGAAGAAGGGCTTCGCCGGGCGCGCAAATGGTACTTCACCGAGTTCAATCCGCAAAGCGCCGAAGATGTGGCGAAGGTCTTCGGCAGCGGGCACGATTTGAGCGCCCACTACCGGATGATTACTTCGTACTGGGAGATGGCCGCTTCATTCGTCAACAACGGCGGCATCGACGAGAAGATGTTCCTCGATGCGAATGGCGAACACGTAGGCGTGTTCTGTAAGGTCGGGCCCTACATCGAAGAAATTCGCAAGCTTGTAGGCCTTCCCGATTATCTTCGACAGCTCGAGACGTTGGTGATGAAGACCCCTAATGCGACAGCACGGCTCGAGCGCCTGCGAGAAGTGTTCTCGCGGTGGTCGAAAATTGCACAAGAGGCAAAGGCAGCCAGCTAACACACACGGTGTGAATCCGCGCCGGGTTCCTCGACCGCCGTCTTCATCGAACTAGCGCGGCTTTGAAGCATCCGGCAGCGAGTAGGAAACCTTGCCGGCTTCGTCGAGGAACTCAAGACGCGCAGCGCCGGCGGCGTCTACGCTCATTCTGATTCGAGGCTTGCCCTTCGCATCGAAGAGCATCACTGACGCATTCTTGTCCGAGTCTTTCCCGACGAAGACTCTCTGCGCGCCGAACTCGCCGCTTTCGCGAGCCTTCTTCATCGCCTCTGTCTTTTCCGGACCGTCCTTCATCGCTCTGATCGTGTCGAGCTTTTCAATTAACTTAGTTATGTGAGTATCTGATCTATCCCAGACATGCAGTCCGGCGTTACGCTTGCCCGCCGACTCGCCGTACATGATTCCGACTGTTTGATCGTTGTTGAGCTGGTCGAACAGGAGCACCGAGCCTGCTCGACTGCTACCGCTTCGATCGTCTCCGCTGAAAGTAAGCCCGCCGCATTCATCGCCCTTGTCGTTGAAGAAGATGATTCCCGGAGAATTGCCGCCTTGTCGCGGATAAGCTCTGCCGCCGATGATCGCGTCGGGCGCGCGATCCTTGTTGGAGATGATCATCTTCACTGTTCCATCTTTTTCCACGATGTTGATCCGGCCAACGTCGATCTCGTCGAACTTCATTTTTTCATTCGCCCAGGTGAAGCCGCAGATCACCCCAGCAATGCACATCGCCGTCAACGCGGCGGCGTAAATTTTCAGAAAGTGAATCTCTTTTCGTAGTTTGTCTTCCATTGCTATGACCCTTTCTTTGGCGGGCGTACCCCGATTTCAAAATGGTCGCTGAGCTTATCACGCTGCCTGAAATTCAAGAAGCGGCTCGAAACTGTCAACGCGTAGATGAATTGAAATTATTGACTGCGTCGGCACGGGCATTGCGGAATCATAAGCCGACTAAAAAGAAGAAGGTTTTCACAGAATTAGTTGCAATAGCGGAAGAATAAATCGCAGCGATTCTGTGATCGAGAGCAGTCCATCGGTGTCCGCAACGAGTACACCGACTTCTCCCGGCGGCTGCTAACAAAAAGGAGATTGCAATGATAGAACGATCGATGACTTTGCCCGAAATAGGCTTGATCGCCGGCACCCGTGGATTGCTTGGCATCGGCATCGGACTATTGTTGTCCGGCAAGCTTAATCACGATCAACGGCGAGCCGCCGGATGGGCGCTCGTAGCGGTCGGCGCTTTGACCACGATCCCGCTGGCGATGAAGGTTCTTGGGCAAAACGAAAAACCACGAACGTCTTTAAAAGCGGCGTGATCTTTTTCTTCGGCCGGCAAAGAAAATGAAGATGAAGCTCTGGTCACAAAACAGTGGAGACGCCGGTGCGATAAGCGTCTCGGGTCGAGCGACCGGTTGGCAAAAACCGGCTGCAACCGAACGCAAGCGCGAGGGCAATACGGCGCTGCTGATTGGCGTTATGCAATGGTTCGGGGAGCTAGCCGAGTTTTGTGGCCGCGTCGTCAAAGCGTCTGTGACTCGCCCTTTCGAATTCAAAGAGCTGGTGCGCCAGATGGATGAGATCGGAGCGAAGTCGCTCCCACTGGTTGCGTTGGCTGGTGCTGCGATCGGAGTAGTCTTGTCCCTTCACACTCGCGACAGCCTTATTCGATTCGGAGCGCGATCGATGTTGCCCGCCTTGATCGTTCTTTCGATCGTCAAAGAGAGCGGTCCGATTATCACGGCGCTTGTCGTCAGCGGCCGGGTTGGAGCTGGAATTGGAGCGGAACTCGGCTCGATGAAAGTCACCGAGCAGATCGATGCCATCGAAGCATCGGCTGTCAATCCATACAAGTTCCTCGCGGCGACTCGCGTTGCAGCCTGCATGTTCATGCTCCCGCTTTTAACGATAGTAGCCGACTTCTGTGGGATCGTCGCCGGCTGGCTTACGAACGCGATGGCCGAGTCAATGCCGTTCAAACTCTTTCTCAACTACGGACTCGCCCAGGCGGACTTCGCCGATCTGTTGCCCGCGACTTTCAAGACGGTTGTTTTTGGTTTCATCATCGGAGTGATCGGATGTTTCCAGGGAATGCGGGCGACCGGCGGAACCGAAGGCGTCGGACGCGCCTCGAAGAGCGCCGTCATGCTCGCCTCTCTCTTCGTGATACTGGCCGACGTGGTGCTCGTGCGACTGATTATCACTTTCTTTCCGAGTTAACGATGAAGCACAACGATAACAATTCAGCGATTCGACTTCGCAGGGTGAGTAAGTCATTCGGCGAGCAGGTTGTGCTGAATGGTGTTGACCTCGAAGTGGCTCGCGGCGAGACCGTCACTGTGCTCGGTCGAAGCGGCACAGGAAAGAGCGTGATGCTGAAACTGATTATCGGCCTGAAGCGGGCCGACGTCGGACACATCGAGCTGAACGGAGAAGAAGTCACTTCAATGCCGCTCGACGAATTGAATCGAGTGCGAAAGACGGTTGGCTTCTTGTTTCAGGGGGCAGCGCTCTATGACTCGTTGAATATTGAGGAGAACGTCGCGTTTCCTTTGCGGCGTCACACCACGCTCAACGATCGCGAGCGCCGCGAACGTGTGCGTGAGCTTCTCGCTCGAGTAGGCATGGAGCGCGAAGGCGCAAAGAAGCCCGCGGAGCTTTCAGGTGGAATGAAAAAAAGAGTTGGGCTCGCACGCGCTCTTGCACTCGATCCGGAAATAATGCTGCTGGACGAGCCTACCGCCGGACTCGACCCAATCACCGCGAGCGAAATCAACGAGCTCATTCGCGAGATGCAGCTGGAAAGAAAAATCTCTTCGATTGTCGTCACCCACGATATGCGCAGCGTCAAGAGCGTCGCCGATCGCGTAGCGATGCTCAACGACGGCAATATTGTCATCGAAGGTTCGATTGATGATTTGAAAAAAAGTAATGATGAATTTGTCGCGAGGTTTATCGAGGAGTCCGGGGAGGTGCAGTGATGTCAACTAAAATACGTCTCGGCGCATTCGTTTTCGTGGCGCTCGTCTTTTTCGCGTTGATGGTTTTCTGGATAGGAGACCGGCAGTCAATTTTCAGCCGGACCTACCGAATTAGCGCGCCGTTCGACAATGTAGCCGGGCTCGAGGAGGGCGCTCCGGTGCGAGCCGGCGGCGTTCGGATCGGAACCGTGGAACGAATTCGTTTGCCCGCTCGGCCTGACGACAAGATCGCGGTCGTCATGCAATTGCAAAACTCGACGCGAGAAGTAATCAAGAAAGACTCGGTTGCTTCGATAGAAACTGAGGGTTTGCTCGGCAGCAAATACGTTTCGGTCTCATTCGGCTCCGTTGAAGCTGAGCAGGTTCGCGACGGCGATACGATCGATAGTCATCCGCCGCTTGACTACACCGACGTGGCGAAAAAGGCCGGCGACATGATGGACTCGGCGAAGGAGGCACTGGATTCGTCAAAGGTGACGATCGCCAATTTGAACGATGCGACCGGAGACTTGCGATCCATTACCGGAAAAATCAATAACGGTCGAGGGACTCTCGGGGCGCTGATAAACGATCGATCGATTTTTCAAAGCCTCAACTCAACTCTTTTCGAGGCGAAGACCGGAGCCACTTCGTTTCAGGAAAACATGGAAGCGCTCAAGCATAATTTTCTGCTGAGGGGCTTCTTCAACAAGCGCGGTTACTTCGATTCTTCGGAATTGACTACACACGCAATCGCGAAGCTGCCGGGCCGCGCTCCGGCTAAGCAGTTCTCGTTTGACGGCAAAGACATTTTCTCCAAACCCGATAGCGCCAAGCTGAAGAACCAGAAGGCATTGAATCAAGTCGGCGCATTCCTGGAAAGCAATCCTTCCGGCCTGGTAGTTGTTGAAGCAAATACCAGCGCGAAAGGCGCAAAGGAAGACAATCTAAAAGTTTCAGAAGCTCGAGCGATGGTGGTGCGTCAATACCTGGTCAAGAACTTCAAGGTGGACGATTCGCGAATCAGAACTATGGGCACGGGCGAGAGTCCGGCGGCAAGCGATGGTCGTGTTATGATTGTCGTCTATCCCGGATCTGGAGAGAACCGCACGGTGGCCGCAAAGAATCTGGTTTCAAAAAAATAAGCGGAGGAAGCGAATGATCAATACATTCTCGACGAAACGAAAAGTAGCGGCGTTGGTTGTTCTTACTTTTGCTATGGCGGGCCTGCTTGCATGCTCAAGCGGCGGAATCAACGGCAAATGGGTCGCTGAAATGCCAGCGCGAGAAGGCCAAACACGCGAAGCCACTTTCAACTTCAAAGCCGATGGAAACAAATTGACCGGAACGGTGTCGGGCAGGCAGGGTGAGACTCCGATCTCCGACGGCGAAATAAACGGCGACGACATTACATTCACCGTGACCGGGAATTTCCGCGGCGATGAAGTGAAGATGCTCTACAAGGGCAAGATGTCGGGTAAAGAAATCAAGTTCACTCGCTCGAGAGAAGGAGGAGATCAGCCTCCGCAAGAGTTCGTAGCAAAGAAATCGTAGCGATGCGCGGCTCAGAGAAGTTTCCGCGCATGCTACAATCAGATAGCTGTGTCCGAGCCTCTCGAACATCTCGAAGAGCTTGCAATCTTCCCTCTTGCAACCGTTTTGTTTCCGGGAGCGATCCTGCCTCTTCACATTTTCGAAGATCGCTACAAAGAGATGATGAAGTATGCGATTGAGAACGGCGGTGTGTTTGGTCTCTCATATCGCAACGACGCGGCAATCGCTCGCGAGACGCCTCCCGACATCGGCAGCATAGGCTGCATCGCAAAGATCCAGGCGGTAATGCCTCTTGAAAGCGGCCGGATGAACGTGATTTCGACCGGTCTTCTCAGATATCGTGTGGTTGGCTTACCGCAGCTAACGCCTTTTGTGGTGGCCAGAATCGAACTGGTGAGCGACGACCTCGAGCCCGGCGAGGATCTGAACCGGATATTTGATGAGATGGCGGAGCTGGGCAGGAAATTCATCGAAGCTTCTCAGGCGCTGGGCGAGCCAAACGCACCGATCAGTTCCGAACTGCCTGACGAGCCGGAAGCATTTTCATTGCTGGTCAGCTCGGCGCTGCCTGTAGATAACGAAACGAAGCAGACTTTGCTCGAGATCACTTCGACTCGCGTTCGACTTGCCCGATTGCGACAATTCGTTAACGCGGCGCTGACCGACTATGTCGATCGAATAGAAATTCAAAAAAGAGCAAAAGGAAACGGACACGGGAAAGAAAGAAGGCAGTAGCTATCAGGAGTCAGGAGTCAGGAGTCAGAAGTCTTCGTTGGCTTCTGAACCTGACTGACTATCCTAGTCGCTGCCTGATTGCTTCTCCGGCCTCGTGTGTTGAAAGACTGCCGCCGATATCTACCGTGGTCGCTTTATCTCGTACGGTTTCTTCGACTGCACGCTCAATTTTATTCGAGGCTTCGACGAATCCCAGATACTCGAGCATCATCGCCGCAGTGAGAATCGCTGCGATTGGGTTTGAAACGTTCTTGCCCGCAAGCTGAGGAGCACTTCCGTGCACCGGCTCAAAAAGCGAGACTCGTCCGGGATGAATGTTCCCCGAAGCAGACATTCCGAGCCCGCCCTGCAGGGCCGCGCCAAGATCGGTAATGATGTCCCCGAACAGATTATTCGTCACGATGACGTCGAACCTTCCCGGATCGAGCGCCATCCACATCGTCAGAACGTCGATGTAAAGATGGTTCGTTTCGATCTCAGGATATTGCGCAGCCACTTGCTTGAACGTTCGTTGCCACAAATCGTGACCATAGGTCAGCACGTTGGATTTGTCGCTCATCGTCACGCGCTTTCGACCGTGCTCCTGTGCGTACGTGAAAGCTGCGGTGATGATTCGCTCGACCCCTTTTCGAGTGTTGATCTCTTCCTGAACTGCGATCTCGTCGGCGCTTCCCTTTTTGAAGTTCCCTCCCATGAAAACGTAAATGCCTTCGGTGTTCTCGCGAAAGACAACGAAGTTCACGTCGGCCGGGCCCCGTCCTTTCAACGGGCAAAGCCGCTCGTCGATCAGCTTGATCGGTCTCAAATTGATATATAGATCGAGGCCGGATCGCATGCCGAGCAGAATATCTTTGGCGTGTCGGTTATCGGGCACGCGAGGATCGCCGAATGCGCCTGCAAGAATCGCATCGTAGTCGGAGGCCAGCATCTCGAGCGCGCCTTCCGGTAATGTGATCCCGGTTGCAACATATTTTTCCGCACCCCAGTCGAAGAACTCGAGCGAAACGTCGAAGCTGAAGATTTCTGCTGCCGCTTTGATCACGCTCACGGCTTCGGCTATAACTTCCGGCCCGATGCCGTCGCCGGGAATGACCGCGATCCGCTTCAACGATAATCTCCTTATTGCGGGACTGATTTTGCAGGCGGGGAAGGATTGTCCAAGTGCTTGAAGATTTCCGGCAACGAGTTAATCACGACATCGCCGACGATTTTTATGCTCTCGCCGCTGATGTGATCAAGCGTGTCCAGATTTGTGTGCCAGTACGAATGTCCGGGCCCATAGTTGAAGTCGATGAGGTCGACTACCGGAACGCCGGCATCTCTGAAGGGCAGATGATCGTCTGAAATGTAGGTTTCACTGTCGAGGAAATATTTCTGGTAAGAAAGCGCGCGAGCCGTTTTCCAAACTGCGTCAATCATCCACGGAGTCGATTCACCTTCGCGTTTGATGTCGAGGTCCTTATCGCCAATCATGTCGTACAGCACCAGGGCCTTGACCCGACTCAACGTGCCGTCCGCTTTCAATTTCGATGCAAGATGACGGCTGCCGTATGTGTTGTCCATTCCGTTCATCGCGCTCCAATCGACAACCGCTTCCTCTCCGTCGAACAGAACGAACCACAAAGTATATTCCGGCTTTGTCTTCGACAAAACGCGAGCCGTTTCAAGAACGGCCGCGGCGCTCGAGCCTCCATCGTTTGCGCCGACGAAACCCGCCTGAAGCTTGGTGTCGTAGTGACCGGTGATCATAACGATGTCGGGTTTTTCGCCGGGCAGCTCGGCCATGATGTTCTTCATCGGAATGGAGCCGCGAGGCGTTTCGCCGTTGAAGACGTCTTCGCTCACTTTGAGTCCGTAGCCACGCAATTGAATCTCGAGATAGTCTTGCGCCTTCTTTATAGCTTCGGAGCCTGAAGGATGCGGACCAAAGTCGACAAGCTTCTTTACGTGATCGTAAGCTCGACCGGCATCGACTTGTCCGGCAGTGTCTTTGGTGGAGGCCGATGCCGTGTTGCGATTACCAGCGGTGCTGCTCGACTGCGCGCTACAACCGACAGGCGCGATCAACGCCAGCAGCGTGAATGAGACGATGGCGAGTTTTGTGATCGTGCTTGATGTGTGCTGCATCCTGAGTTCAGGGCCTCAAACGAGGAAGCTGATTTAGATGAACTTGATCTGCGCAAGATTCTTTGGGAGTCTGTCATCCGCTCCCGCCATGGCGGCCGAGCGAATTCCGATCCTGTGCTCCGAAGCAAGCTGCTCCATAGTCACCCGCTCGGTCTTGATGTAGCTTACGTCTCTTAGATTCACCAAAGTAACGTCGGTACAAACGCTTGGGTTCTGGCACGAGTAAGAGCTAACCATCGCGTACCTGGTTTCGGGAGCGATGGCTCGCGTATCGATCGGATCGGTCAGAATATGCTGAACGGTTTCTCCGTTCCCGAATCGGATAGTAAGTTTAAAAAGCGGGTCACGCAGTTCTATGCTTTCACTCATTGCGATTTCCCCCGTTCACATCAGAGTCAGCTTGTCGGAGTTGAATCGGCGGCGTCAGGTTTCGCCGAAGCCGGGCGCTCGGTGAATGCATCAGCCACTTCGTCCACAATCTTTGACACGGATGAAGCTACTATTTCGACCCCGTCTTTCAACAAGTCGAATTCAATCTGCATCAAGGTCGAAAGCTTTCGATCAAGAGGCAAATCAGAGAACGCGCGTCTCACATCGTTTGCAGCCTTGCAAGCGTCACCCGATTCTCGATCGTTAGTATTTGTCGCCACGTTAATTGCTCTCCGACGATCCACTCGTTGTAGCGGTCACAACGAAAATAATTTTCACGTTAAGCGATGAATTCAGGCTACCCCAAAGAACCAAAACGGGTCAAGCATTGGGTGGTGGGGTCATGGCGTGTTGCTGCATCTGGCGAGATCTCGTGCTTGGCTGCCGCGAATCAAAGTCAGTTAAATTGGAAAGGACTCGTAGCCCCGTTAGGGGCGACATATCTAATAGCCCAGGGCGTGAGCCCTGGGTACAACGGCGGCACAGCCTCTTAGCCCCGGAGGGGCGGCAGAAAGGCGATTGAAAATGCGAATGTGCACACAGCGAATCTCGGTCGCCCCTACGGGGCTCGGTTGTTCGTTCTGCTCCGAACCCAGGGCTAACGCCCTGGGCTATAAATATGTCGCCCCTACGGGGCTGCCCAAGACAGAAGCACGCCAGCAACACATGTTAGTTCAGTAACGGGTCAAGCTTTGGGTAGTGCCTTGAACCTGTGTTGCTCAGTCAACGGCTCTTGAAAGCTTGCTCTGGTATTCGGATGGCGTGGTGTGAAAGTGCCGTCTGAAGAAACGTAAGAAGTTGTTTCTACTCTTATAACCGACCGCCCCCACAACTTCCTTGATGCTCAGGAAGGTAGTTGCCAGAAGCTGACCAGCTTTTTCCATTCTCAAGTTGGTCAGATACTGGCCCGGTGCAATTCCAGTTTCAGTTTTGAAAAGTCGAGCGAAATGCGAGGGCGAAACGTGCACAGAGTTGGCAAGCTCATTAACGCTAATGCTCCGGTGAAGATTGGCG
>Ga0070711_100000371_pt1 | contig 23212 bp, 21 predicted proteins | sample LARL53metaG_FD_65452 | JGI IMG/M metagenome (GOLD analysis project Ga0070711, IMG submission 65452) | Corn, switchgrass and miscanthus rhizosphere microbial communities from Kellogg Biological Station, Michigan, USA - LAR L5-3 metaG | ecosystem: Host-associated > Plants > Roots > Rhizosphere ... | reverse complement strand
GCCAACACCGCGTGCAGGATCGCCCGCGAGGTGCTTGATCCGGACTCGTGAAAGCGTGAGATCTCACTACAGCACCATCGTGTTCGCGCGTGTCGTCATTTGTTGACGCTCCCGGAAGACGGAACGGCCCAACACGGGCCCCTCGACTGGTCGCAGTGGAGCCACCTGGGGGAATCGAACCCCCGACCTATTCATTACGAGTGAATCGCTCTACCGACTGAGCTAAGGTGGCGTTGCCCGCGACGAGCGCTCGCGCGAAGAACCGAGCACTCTGCGGGCGGCACGAGTCTACGGCAGGCCCGACCGGCAACCCAAGTCAGTCACGCAGCGCGCGCCCTACGGTGGCGACCATCGCGTCGACCGCGAACTTCGGCTTTACGTTCACCGCCAGCGCTTCGCGGCACTCCAGCACGGCCTCGATGCATCGCAGCAGCTTCTCCGGCGACGCGTGTGCGGCCATCGCGGCGACCCGGTCCGTCATGTCCGGATGGTTGGCCTGGATCTCGCCCGCCTGCGATGCCACAAGCAGCGCGTCGCGGAAGTATGTCGCCAGATCGATCAGCGCGCGGTCCAGCGCGTCACGCGACGCCCGCGTGTGACGTGACTTCTGCCGTCGCTCAAGGTCTTTGATCGCACCCGTCGCCCCGCGCAATGCTCCCGCGGTGCCCTTGCCGGTGCCGCCCGCGCCGAGCGCCGTGCGCAACTCTTCCGTCTCGGCCTCGTTGCGGTCTTCGGTCAATGCACGCGCTTCGGCCTCAGCCGTCGACACCAACTCCTCGGCCGCGGCGTAGGCCCGCGACGGCGTCGCCGCGTCGCGGGCCAGCCCGAGGGCGCGCAGCCGTCGCTCCCGTGCCTGCTCGTCGGTCGCCAGCCGTCGCGCCCGCCCGACATGGCCGCCGCTGACCGACGCCGCCCACTGCGCCTCCTCCTCCGACAACGCGTCGGTCTCGATCAGCACCCGCGCAATCGCTTCGACGGGTGGCGTCACCAGCGCGACATGCCGGCACCGCGAGCGCAGCGTGATCGCGATGTCCTCGGGATCGACCGACGGCGCGCATAGCAGGAACACCGTCGACGGCGGCGGTTCCTCCACCACCTTGAGCAGCGCATTCGCCGCCCCCTCGGTCAGCCGGTCGGCGTCCTCGATCAGCACGATCTGCCACCGCCCGGTCCCCGGCCGCCGCGATGCGATCTGCACGATGTTGCGCATTTCGTCCACACCGATCGAGAGCCCCTCTGGGATGATCCGCCGCACATCGGCGTGGGTGCCGGCCATCGTCGTCGTGCAGGCCCGGCATTCTCCGCAGCCGGGGACGCCGTCGGAGGTGCACTGCAGCGCCGCAGCGAAGCACAGCGCCGCGATCGAGCGGCCCGATCCCGGCGGCCCCGTGATCAGCCACGCATGTGTCATGGTCCCGATCGAAGCGCCGCTGTGAGCCAAATCACCGCGCGCGGCCTGCGCCGCGGCAACCAATTCCGCTTCCACGGCGTCTTGACCCACTAGACGCGAGAAAACACCGGCCATCAGAGATAACAGTAATGCTGCGAACCGACACGTCCGTCCCACAGCGCCCTTTTCGGTCAGCCCGGCCCGATACGGTTGGCCTGTGACCACCACCGAGGCCATTCCGATCGGGCGAATCAGCGCATTCGTCCGCTGGGTGGCGCGCACGCCATGGCCGGTGTTCACGCTGGGCATGCTGCAGGCCGACATCATCGGCGCGCTGTTGGTGCTGGGCTTCCTCCGGTTCGGGCTTCCACCCGAGGACCGCATCCAGCTGCAGGACCTGCCAGCCTTCAACCTGGCGATCTTCCTGGGCTATTTGTTCCTGTCGTTCACCGTCGGCTCGTACCTGACCCTGCGGATGCTGATCCCGGTGATGCGTTGGCAGCGCCGCGACACGCTGCTGGGCCAGATTGACCCGGCCGCCACCGAGATGGCCCGCACCCGCGCGCTGAAAATGCCGTTTTACCGCTCGGTGATTAACGTGACGAACTGGCTGCTGGGCTCCGTCGTGTTCATCGTCGCGAGCTGGCCGGTCGCCAGCAAATCCGCGCCGGTCGTCGCGGTCGCCACCGGGCTAGGAGCCACCGCGACAGCGATCATCGGCTATCTGCAGTCCGAACGGGTGCTCCGGCCCGTAGCCGTGGCCGCGCTGCGCGGCGGCGTGCCGGAGAACTTTCGCGCGCCGGGGGTGATTCAGCGCCAGGTGCTGACCTGGGTTTTGTCGACCGCCGTGCCGATCCTGGCAATCGTGCTGGCGGTGGTGGCCAGCAAGGTCGAGATCCTCACCGCGCCCGCCGACCGCCTCACCACGCCGATCCTGCTGCTGGCCATCGTCGCGCTGGTGATCGGCCTGTTTGGCACCGTCCTGGTCGCGATGTCGATCGCCGACCCCCTGCGCCAATTGCGTTGGGCGCTTGGCGAAGTGCAGCGAGGTAACTACAACGCGCACATGCAAATCTACGACGCCAGCGAGTTGGGTTTGCTGCAGGCCGGATTCAACGACATGGTGCGCGATCTAGCGGAGCGGCAACGGCTGCGTGACCTGTTCGGCCGCTATGTGGGAGAGGACGTGGCCCGGCGTGCCCTCGAGCGCGGCACCGAGCTCGGCGGGCAGGAGCGCGACGTCGCAGTGCTTTTCGTCGATCTGGTGGGATCGACGCAACTTGCGGCGACCATTCCCGCCGCCGACGTCGTCAGCCTGCTCAACGAATTCTTCCGCGTTGTCGTAGACACCGTCAACCGCCACGGCGGCTTCGTCAACAAGTTCCAGGGCGACGCGGCGCTGGTCATCTTCGGTGCGCCGATCGAACACCCCGACGCCTCCGGTGCCGCGCTGGCCGCGTCTCGTGAGCTGCACGACGAGCTCATCAGGGTCTTGGGTGAAACCGACTTCGGCATCGGGGTGTCGGCCGGTCGAGCCATCGCCGGTCATATCGGCGCTCAGGCCCGCTTCGAATACACCGTGATCGGCGATCCGGTGAACGAGGCGGCCCGCCTCACGGAGCTCGCCAAGCTGGAGCGGGGCCACGTGCTGGCATCGGCGATCGCGGTCAGCGGCGCACTCGACGCCGAGGCGCTGTGTTGGGACGTCGGCGAGATGGTGGAGTTGCGCGGTCGCACGGCGCCCACCCAGCTGGCCCGGCCGCTGAACCTGGTATTGCCCGGCGAGGTCGACGCCGAACGTGAAGTTGTTGTCGAAGAATCGCGGGGATCTCGCGCATAAGCTCGCGCTGGGCGCTAGCTCTTTTTCGCCCGGCTTGATGTCGCCGACTTCGCGGCTCCAGTCTTCTTCGCGCTGGTCTTTTTGGCTGCCTTCTTCGTCCGCTTGACCGGGCCGCGCGCGCGGCGGTCGGCCAGCAGTTCCGCGGCGCGCTCGTCGGTGATCGACAGCACGTCGTCGCCCTTGCGCAGGCTGGCGTTGGTCTCGCCGTCGGTGACGTACGGCCCGAACCGCCCATCCTTGATCACCATCGGCTTGCCGGTCGCGGGGTCGCTGCCCAGCTCACGAAGGGGCGGCACCGACGCGCGCTGTCCGGCGCGACGTTTCGGCTCCGAGTAGATCTTCAGCGCCTCGTCGAGCGTGATGTCGAACATGTGCTCCTCGGTCGCCAACGATCGAGAGTCGGTGCCGCGCTTGAGGTATGGGCCGTAGCGGCCATTCTGAGCGGTGATCTCCTCGTCGGTATTGGGATCGACGCCAACGAGCCGCGGCAGCGACAGCAGCCGCAGCGCGTCCTCCAGTGTCACGGTGTCCAGGCTCATCGACCGCAGCAGGGAGCCGGTGCGCGGCTTGGGGCCCGTCGGCTTCTTGCTCTTCTTGGCGCCGCTGCCCGCGCCGTCGTCGTCATCAGACTCCGGTTCGGCCAGCACCTCGGTGACGTACGGACCGTAGCGGCCGTCCTTGGCCACGATCTCGTGGCCGGACGCCGGGTCGACACCCAGCGAGCGCCCCTCTTGCGGTGTGGAGAACAGCTTTTCGGCCAGCTCCAGCGTCAGCTCATCAGGAGTGAGCGAGTCGTTGAGGTTGGCTCGCTGCGGCTTTAACTCTCCTGCCTCGCCGTCCGCATCAGCCACCATGCGCTCCAGGTACGGTCCGTTCTTGCCGACCCGCACGTAGATAGGTCGCCCCTCTTCATCGTCAAACAGCTTAATTGAGTTGACTTCTCGAGCGTCGATGCCCTCGAGGTTGACGCCGACAAGCTTCTTGAGCCCGCCCGATCGCGCGACGGAGTCCGGCACCCCGTGCTCGCCGCCGAAGTAGAAGTTGTTGAGCCAGTTGGTGCGTCGCTCATTGCCCGCGGCGATCTCGTCGAGCTCGTCTTCCATTGCCGCAGTGAAGCCGTAGTCGACCAGCCGGCCGAAGTGCTGCTCCAGCAAGCCCGTCACCGCGAACGCCACCCACGACGGCACCAGCGCGCTGCCCTTCTTGTGGACGTAACCGCGGTCCTGAATCGTCTTGATGATCGACGAGTACGTCGACGGCCTGCCGATGCCGAGATCTTCCAGCGCTTTGATCAGCGACGCCTCGGTGTAGCGGGCCGGTGGCGAGGTGGTATGCCCGTCGGCGGTCAGCTCCTTTGCGTCGACGCGCTGGCCGCGCTCGAGGTTCGGTAGCCGGCTCTCGGCGTCATCGGCCTCACCGCCGGCCAGGTCGTCGATGCTCTCGACGTAGGCCTTCAAGAAGCCCGGGAACGTGATGGTGCGCCCGCTCGCGCTGAACATCACCTGCTGCCCGTCGATGGACTGCCCGGCGTCTAATGTCGCCGGCCGAGCGACTCCGGAGATGCGCAGCGACAGCGTCGTGCCCCGCGCGTCGGCCATCTGCGAGGCCACCGTGCGCTGCCAGATCAGCTCGTAGAGCCGGAATTCGTCGGTGTCCAGCTGACTGTGCAGCTGCCCCGGCGTCTGGAACACGTCTCCGGCGGGCCGGATGGCTTCGTGTGCCTCTTGGGCGTTCTTGACCTTGCGGGTGTATTGCCGTGGCGTCGGATGCACGTACTCCTCGCCGTAAAGCTGGCGGGCCTGGTTGCGTGCGGCGTTGACCGCCGACTGCGACAGCGTCGTCGAGTCGGTACGCATATAAGTGATGTAGCCGTTCTCGTAGAGCCGCTGCGCGATGCTCATCGTGCGCTCGGAGGAGAACCTCAGCTTGCGCCCGGCCTCCTGCTGCAGGGTCGAGGTCATGAACGGTGCGTACGGCCGGCGCGTGTACGGCTTCTGCTCGACCGACGACACCGTTAGCTGCGCGCCGCGCAGACCGGTCGCCAGCGCCCCCGCGCCGGCCTCGTCGAGCACGAGCACCTCGTCGGGCTTGCGGAGCACGCCCAGCGAGTCGAAATCACGCCCGGTGGCCACCCGCCGCCCGTCAACCGAGTTCAGCTTGGCCGTGAACGTCGGCGGCTGCGCCTGCGCGTCGGAGACGCTGGCGTCGAGCTCGGCGGTGACGTCCCAGTAGCCGGCGCTGCGGAACGCCATCCGCTCGCGCTCGCGCGAGACGATGATGCGGGTCGCGACCGACTGCACGCGTCCGGCGGATAGCTTCGGCGCGACCTTCTTCCACAGCACGGGGCTGACCTCGTAGCCGTAGAGCCGGTCCAGGATGCGCCGGGTCTCCTGCGCGTCGACCAGATCGTTGTCCAGGTCGCGCGGATCCTCAGCGGCGGCCCGGATGGCAGGCTCGGTGATCTCGTGGAACACCATCCGCTTGACCGGGACGCGCGGCTTGAGGGTCTCCAGCAGGTGCCAGGCGATGGCCTCGCCCTCGCGGTCGCCGTCTGTCGCCAGATACAGCTCGTCGACGTCCTTGAGCAGGTCCTTCAGCTCAGCGACGGTGCTCTTCTTGTCGGGGCTGATGATGTAGAGCGGTTCGAAGTCGGCATCGACATTGACGCCGAGGCGCGCCCACGGCTCGGCCTTGTACTTGGCGGGCACGTCCGCGGCGGCCCGGGGCAGGTCGCGGATGTGTCCCCGGGAGGACTCGACGATGTAGTTGGAGCCCAGGTAGCTAGCTATTTTGCGTGCCTTCGTGGGCGACTCGACAATGACGAGCCGCCGCACGCTTCCGTTGCGGCCGCTGCCGCGGTCCCCGTCAGCCACCTCTGCCTACGCTCCACTTCTCCTGTTGCCACCGAACGCCGTATCTACGCCTCGGCGCTTGATCCGGACCCCCTGGCAACTGACAATTTCGCACCCCGAGCCCACCGACGCAAACTAACCCCCCCGTCGCAGCCCATCAGATGCGGGGCCATTGCTCAAACGCTTCGACGTTGCCTGGGGGTTCCCCCACGTTCTCTACCAGGCGCGATAGCCGTCGTCGCCCGCTGATCCGGAGCGCCGGGTGCGTGCCTCTGGTGCCGATCAACGTCGGGGCTATCCCCACCCGCATCATCGCCGACGCCAGCGCCGCATGCGTGTCCGGGGCGTGGGGGTCCAGGCCGAGCAAGTACCGGTCGGCCTCGGGGGTGCCCGCCGCCAGCGTCCAGGCCCGCAACTCGCGGGGCCCGGGCAGCCACAGCGGCGGCACGGTCTTGACGGCCCCACGGGTCCAGTCGCGCGCGATGGCCAACAGCCGCGGGTCAGCCGTGGTACGCACCAGCGGAGTGTTCTCGTCGGTGCGGGCGATCTCTGGCTGCAGTCCGGCCTCGTCGATCATCTCCGCGAGGGCCTCGGCGCGCCACAGCCGATCGACGACGACAGATAGTCGCGCGGCTTGGTCGTTCCCCAACCCAACCATCACCACCTGGCCGGGTGCGGCGAGGATCCCGGTCAGGTCGGCGACCGCGGGCGGCACGGACTCTGCCGAGAAGAACGACAGCTGGCTCACGTAATCGACAGTAGGCCAGCGGTGCCGGACAAATGTGTCGCCGGGCCGCAGGGGGCCCCGAAACGAAAACACCCCGCGCCGTCCGATGAGGGATGACGCGGGGGGTAATTCAGGTTCGCTTGCTCAGACGGCGCGAACGCCCGTGGCTTGGGGGCCCTTGGGGCTCTGTCCGACCTCGAACTCGACCTTCTGGTTCTCCTCAAGGGTGCGGAAGCCGCTCCCCTGAATTTCCGTGTAGTGGACAAACACATCGGCGGAGCCGTCCTCGGGAGCGATAAAGCCGAAGCCCTTCTCCGCGTTGAACCACTTCACAGTTCCCTGTGGCATCTCTCGTACTTTCCTTCTCTTCTTACCGGGAGCGGTCCACCGACTTCCGGTGTACCGGGCCCGTTCCGACCGCCATACCTTCGTGGAGTCGTCGGAACTTGACCCGACCTACAACCCTCGCAGGAACCGCGATCGCAACGTCGATCCTGCGGGTGCAATTACACGTACACAGAAGCTGCGACCGCGCTAAGTCAATCATGTTCGGGGCTGACGCGACAGTGTCGAAACGATCAAGTGGGGAACAATTCATTTACGTCGGGGTTTCAGGAGGCTGGCAGTGTCAAATCCGGGGTCGGATTTCGGCCGCGCGCTGCTCGCTTGCGCAATCGACGGCACGGATCCAGACGAGCAGCCGTTGCGGCACGTAGCAGACCTGCCGCCACGTCAGGGCCGGTCCCAGGCGTGGCCACAGTGGGCTGACCCAGATGTGGTGCGAGCGTTCATTGATCGCGGTATCGAGTCGCTGTGGTCGCATCAACTCGCGGCCGCCAATCTTGCGCGCGAAGGCCGGCACGTCGTGCTCAGCACCGGAACCGCGTCGGGTAAGTCGTTGGCCTACCAGTTGCCGATATTGACGGCCCTGAAAGAGAACCCGCGGGCGCGGGCCCTGTACCTGTCTCCGACCAAGGCGCTCGGCCACGACCAACTGCGGTCTGCGGTGGCGCTTACCGAAGCCGTACCGGGGTTGGCCAATGCCGCACCGAGTTCCTATGATGGCGACAGTCCCGGCGAGGTGCGGCGTTTCGCGCGCGAGCGATCGCGATGGATTTTCTCCAATCCTGACATGATCCACCTCTCGCTGCTCCGCAACCACGCCCGCTGGGCGGTGTTCCTGCGCAATCTGCAATTCATCGTGGTCGACGAATGTCATTACTACCGCGGTATTTTCGGCTCGAACGTGGCGATGGTGCTGCGTCGCCTGCTGCGGTTGTGCATCCGTTACTCTTCGGCCCCGACGGTGATCTTCGCCAGCGCCACCACCGCGCAGCCGGCGGCAACCGCATCGGAACTCATCGGCCAAACCGTCGCGGAAGTCACCGACGACGGCTCCCCGCACGGCGCACGGACCATCGCGCTGTGGGAACCGGCACTGCGTGAGGACATCGTCGGCGAAAACGGCGCTCCGGTACGGCGTTCGGCCGGTGCCGAGGCCGCACGTGTGATGGCCGACCTCATCGCCGAGGGCGCGCGAACGCTGACGTTCGTGCGGTCGCGCCGCGGCGCGGAGCTGACCGCGCTGGGTGCGCGGACGCGACTCGAAGACATCGCTCCGGACCTCGCCGAGCGGGTGGCGTCCTATCGTGCGGGGTATTTGGCCGAGGACCGCCGTGCACTAGAACGCGCCTTGGCTGAAGGCGAACTGCGCGGCATGGCCACCACCAACGCGCTCGAGCTGGGTGTGGACATCGCGGGCCTTGACGCGGTGGTTCTGGCAGGCTTTCCCGGAACAGTCACGTCGTTCTGGCAGCAGGCGGGCCGCTCGGGCCGTCGCGGGCAGAGCGCGCTGATCGTGCTCATCGCCCGTGACGACCCACTGGACACCTACCTCGTGCATCACCCTGCTGCGCTGCTGGACAGGCCGATCGAGCGCGTGGTGATCGATCCCGGCAACCCGTATGTCCTTGCCCCGCAGCTGCTTTGCGCTGCGACCGAGCTTCCACTGACCGACGCGGAGGTGCGGATGTGGAATGCCGAGGCGGTGGCGGAGGCGCTTGTCGACGACGGGCTGCTGCGCCGACGGTCCAGCGGCTACTTCCCCACCCCCGGTGTCGATCCGCATCCGGCGGTGGACATCCGCGGCTCGTCAGGCGGCCAGATCGCAATCCTGGAGGTCGACACCGGCCGGCTGCTCGGCAGCGCGGGTGTGGGCCAGGCGCCGGCGTCGGTTCACCCCGGCGCGGTGTATTTGCATCAGGGTGAGAGTTATGTCGTCGACTCGCTGGATTTCGAGGATGGCGTCGCTTTCGTGCACGCGGACGATCCGGGTTACACGACCTTCGCTCGCGAGCTCACCGACATCGTGGTCACGGGCCAGGGGGAGCGAAAAACCTACGGACCGGTGACGGTTGGCCTGGTACCCGTGTCGGTAACCAATACAGTGATCGGCTATCTGCGGCGCCGGCTGGACGGCGAGGTGATCGACTTCGTTGAACTCGACATGCCGACCCGCACTCTGGACACCACTGCGGTGATGTGCACGATCACGCCGGAGACATTGCAGCACAACGGAGTCGAATTGCTGCGCGTACCGGGTGCCTTACATGCGGCAGAACATGCGGCGATCGGCCTGCTGCCGTTGGTCGCCAGCTGCGATCGCGGCGACATCGGCGGCGTTTCGACAGCGGTCGGTCCCGTACAGGGTTTGCCGACGATCTTCGTCTATGACGGCTATCCCGGCGGGGCCGGCTTCGCCGACCGCGGCTTCCGGAAGATCGATACATGGTGGGCAGCGACGGCTGCGGCGATCGAGGCCTGCGAATGCCCGCTTGGCTGCCCGTCGTGCGTGCAGTCGCCGAAGTGTGGCAGCGGCAATGATCCGCTCGACAAGGAGGGTGCGGTCCGGGTGCTGCGCCTAGTTCTCAGCGCGCTCGCGAGCCACGGGTAGCGATCCGCCCAAGGGGGCGACCGACCCCTCGACGGTCGCCCCCATGGATCCGCGGCCAGCGGTGCTGAAATCCGGCACCCTAAGCGCACAGAAAGGTGCGGCGAACGGTCGGACAACGCGATCCGTTCTCAATCTCGGAAGTCGGGCGCAGACGGAAACTACCTTTTCGGAGGGGTCGCCGCAACTTAGGAATGCATTACCGAACCCGCTCAGAGGCCGACTAGCACCGCAAACTAACGGATTTCGTAGACGACTTCGATTTACAGGCGGTTATCAGCTCGACGGTAAGATGCCGCCCATGACCCACGACTGGCTGCTCGTGGAAACATTGGGCAGCGAGCCCGCCGTGGTCGCACAAGGTGGTCGAACCAAGAACCTCGTTCCAATCAGCGCATTCTTGAGGCGAAACCCCAACCTGATGGCGATCCAGACGGCCATCGGCGAAACCGTGCGAGCCGGAGTCGGCCTGAGCAGCATCACACCGAAGAATGACCGCGTAATTCGTACTGAAGTCGTTCAGATGTCCGATGGGCGCATTCATGGTGTGCATGTATGGGTCGGGCCGCCGAACCTCGAGCCACCCGAACGGCCGATACCCGGACCGTTGAAATGGGACCTCTCCCGCGGCGTCGCGACTGACACGCCGGAGTCGCTGTTAAACAGTGGGCAGGACCCGGTGACGGAGGCCACCCAGGGGCGGGCGTTCGCCGAAGACCTGCCGATGCGAGACCTCAACCCCAGCGAGGCCCGGGTGCTCTCCATGCTGATGAGCCCCGAACCCGGCATGACGTTCTGCACCACTTGGGACGTCACCGACTACAACGGTCAGCCGATAACTGTGGGGTGGGCCGCCCGTGCGCAGATGGAGACTGAGGAAGACGGGATCGAACGGCTGATCTGTCGCGCGATGAACTGGCGTAGTGAGCATGACGCGTCGACCGACCCGAGCGACAATCTCGCGGTGCGAATCCTCAATGGGTTGGCGCAATCCGGTGTGCACAGGGTGCTGGTTGATCTGCACCACTGGAAGCTGTTGAAATGGCTCGACGAACCCGCCCCGTTCTTCGACTGGCGAGCCCGTGAGACCGGCACCCCGGCCGTCCACCCTGACGACGCTCCTCATATGGCAAGAATGACAGTCGAATTCGGTTCAGGAGCTACCTCAGGCGTCTTGCGGTTGCCCGCCAACGGCGGCGGATGGGTACCGGTGCACATGAGCATCAACCGTGTCGAGCTGGACAAGGACACCTACGCGGGGCTGGTCGCCTTGCGCCTACCCACCCCCGAGGAGACCGCTGCCGCGGGCATCGAAGAGCCGGGCGCAGTAAGCATTCCAAAGAAGCGAAAAGGCAAGCCGCGCAAGACGAAATCCAGCAAGCCCTAACCGCCGGTGTCAGCCGGGCCTGCCCTCGCAGTGGCACGCGCCCGGCCGACCCCCATACGTCCGAGTGACACCGGGGTATCGACGGTGACGATCACATCGAGATCCTCGACCACACACCCGGTGACGGCAGTGCGCATGGCTCGCGCCAACGCGGATGCCCTCGTACAGGCGGCGCCGGCGCCGTCGGCGAGGTGAACCGCGGCGGCCAGCGCGGCAAGGTCGGCGGCGGCCTGCGCCCGGTGGCGGGTGACCACGGCGGACCCGACGTACACACCGCCGGTCGCGATCGCCATCAACAACGCCATCATCGCGACGGCCACCAGGCTGGCCGAGCCACGCTCAGCGCTGACCGGGTTCGGCCGCGGCGACCGCCTCCGCCGCGATGGTGATGCCCGGCAACAACGGGGATCTCGCGGTGACACTGACGACGACGAAGTCCCCCTCACGTCGCAGCTGCACGACGGCCCCGTCGGGCGCAGTGCGCTGCGCTGCGCTGGATGCCGAACCACCGTCACCACGCGCCGCGAGGCGGGCCGCCTCACGCGCGGCATCGATGCAACGGACCTGCATCGACACCGCCGTGAGCCCCGACACGCAAAGGATGAGCACGACGACCAGGGCAGCCATCGCGAACGCCGCCTCGACGGTGACACCGCCGGCTGAGCCGGCAATCCAACTCCCGCCGGCTGAGCCGGCAATCCAACCACCGCCGGCCTCATCGCCTAGACGTTTGTGTTCAACGCCCGGTTGATGATGTTGGTCAGCGCGCTGACGATGGAGTCGCCGGTGATCACCGTGTACAGGATGGCCCCGAACGCCGCAGCGGCGATGGTGCCAATCGCATACTCGACCGTTGACATGCCGTCGTCGGCGACGACGAACAACATCAGCCGCGCCCTTAACGCTCGAATCTTGTTCCCTACCATCATGGTTCCCCCTCATTTGTTGTCGGCTGTCACAGAATTCCCGACCCCAGCACATCGCCGGCCAAGCCCGCGACGACGGGGACGATGCCCAAACACACGAACGCCGGCAGATAGCAGAGGCCTAGTGGCCCAGCGATCAACACCGAGGCCCGCTCGGCGGCTGCGCTCGCAGCATCGGCCGCTTCGTGGCGAGAGTGATCGGCCAGTTCGGCAACTCCTTGCGCCAGGGCCGCTCCCGACGACGCAGATCGCCGGGCGAGCCGCAACAGTGCGTCGGCATGGTTGTCCGCTGGGCCCGCGCGCAAGCCGGGTGGGCCCACCCGTGTACTGGGGAGATTCGTCCACGCCGTCGCCGGCTCGGCACCCAACGCCAACAAGTCGGCGGCCCGGTTGAGCATCCGGGCCAGCGGGGCCGGCGCGGAGGGCGCGGTCGCCGACGCGGCCGTCGACACCGCCATCCCGCAACGCAGGCACGCTGCAAGCACGTCGAAGCTGGACGCCGCGGCCAACGGATCACTCGCACCGGACGCCGTCGACCGACGCCGCGGCTCCGCAGCCGTCAGCCCGGCCCTGACCCGTGGCCGGGAGTCCCCGCCGATCAGCAGCGCCGATGCCAAAAGCAAGGCGGCCCAGCTCATGTCAGCGCCTGCGCGGTGATGCGATCCGACCACAGCAGGCCAGCACAGGCCAGCATGACGCCGATAACCAGCAACCAGCCGCCGAATCCACCCGACAGCAGGAAGCTCACCGGCTCTGCGCCGACCAGCTCGCCGAGACCAACACCGAGCAGCGGCAACCCGGCCAGCACCGCGGCAGTGGTTCGTGCGCCGGTCATCCCAACGTCGACCTTGGCCGAGAAACGCTCGCGCTCAACGATGTCACGCTGCGCGGTCTGCATCAGCGCCGCGATCGCCAGGCCGTGATCCTGGGCAAGTTGCCAGCACACTGCTAGCCGTCCCCAATGCGCGGGCATCAACGATCTGCGGGCCACACTGTGCAACCCCGCGGCCACATCGGCGCCCAGCCGCGCACGCGCCGCCACCGCGCGCAATGACTCCGCCACCCCGCCGTCGACCTCCGCGGCGGCCGTATCGAATGCCACAACCGGGTGAACCCCCACACGCAGTTCGCCGACGAGGACTTCCAAGGCGCCTTGCAGGGCGGCAGATTCGGCGGCGCGGCGTCTTACCCGGATATGTCGGCTCCTGCGCGTCCACAGCGTGACACCGACAGTCGCGCACGCCGCGGCGACACTGACCGGCAGCACGACCGCCATCGCAATGAAGACGACGCCCGCGCAGGGCAACACGGGCAACCGGCGTCGGGCCTGGGTGAGAAAGCCGAGTGCTTCGACCCGCGAGCGTGACCCTGCCGGGGACATCACAAGCGCCACCGCCAGGACAAGCGCCGCGGCACTCACCGCTGGCCCCGGTTGCGTAGCAATGTTGTCAAATCGTCTCTGCCACAGCCGAATCCTGTGTCGACGTGCCATGCAGTCGTCACCCGAACGCGGCCGTCATCGCCGCGTCGAAGCACTCCGATCTCGCTGAGTCGGCGCGCGCCGTTCCGGTGACGGCCCACGTGCAACACCACCTGCAAGGCCGCGGCCAGTTGGCTGTGCAACGCGACGCGGTCGAGCCCGCCGAGAGCGGCAAGAGCCTCGAGGCGAGCCGGCACCTCGGCGGGATTGTTGGCATGCACCGTGCCGGCGCCTCCGTCGTGGCCGGTGTTGAGAGCGGCAAGCAGATCCACGACCTCAGCGCCACGTACCTCGCCGACCACGATTCGGTCCGGCCGCATCCGCAGCGCCTGCCTGACGAGATCGCGAATGGTCACGTCGCCGACGCCTTCGACATTGGCGCAGCGCGCGACGAGCTTGACCAGATGCGGATGCGCGGGCGCGAGTTCGGCCGCGTCCTCCACGCAGACGATGCGTTCATCAGCCGCAACGGCGCCCAAGACCGCGGACAACAGCGTTGTCTTACCTGCGCCAGTTCCTCCGGAAATGAGGAAGGCCAGTCGCGCGTCGATGATCTTCTCGAGCAGCGCGGCCGCATCAGGCGCTATGGTGCCCGAGCTCGTCAGCGCCGCCAGGTCCTGGGTGGCCGGCCGCAGCACGCGCAGCGACAGGCAGGTGCCGCCCGCGGCAATCGGCGGCAGCACCGCGTGCAATCGGACGCTGAACTGCCCCGTGCCGAGACCCGTCAGCTGACCGTCGACCCAAGGCTGTGCCTCGTCAAGGCGCCGTCCGGCCGACAATGCGAGCCGCTGCGCCAGCCGTCGCACCGCAGATTCGTCGGCGAATCGAATCGAGCTGCGGCGCAAACCGTTTCCATCGTCGAGCCACACCGCGTCAGGCGCGGTGACGAGCACATCGGTGGTGCCGTCAGCACACAACAGCGGCTCCAGAATGCCGGCTCCGGTCAGTTCGGTCTGCAGCACCCGCAAACTGCTCAGCACCTCGCGGTCGCCGAGTACGCCACCGGATTCCGCGCGGATCGCGGCGGCCACCACGTTGGGCCGCAGCGGCCCCGACTCGGCGGCCAGCCGTTCCCGCACCCGGTCGATCAGCGAGGCGCTCACGCGGCGGCTGCCTGATGCCGGTGCAGCACCGCGAGCACGCGTCGCGCGGCGGCAGCCAGTGGTGATCGCCGCCGCAGTCGCAGGCCGCCGCGTTCGAGGTCATCGGCCACACCCGGCTGTGACCGCATTCTGGCCAGCAGCGGCAGTCCGACGATCTCAGCGACATCGACTGATCGCAATCCGCCCGGCGACGGACCCCGTACGACCACGCCGGCGTTGGGATTGGCCGCCGACACCCACGGCGCGATCGCCGCGGCGGCAGCGCACGACCGCACATCGGCAGGAGCGACCACAACGACGAGGTCGGCCGCGTCGAGCACCGTCTCCACCGCATCTGTCGATCGACGGGGCAGATCGCAGATCACTGTCGTGCCACCGCGGCTGCCGGCGTCGATCACCGCGCCAAGCGGCACGGCATCGATATCACTGCCGGTGCGACCGCCCGACAAAACGCTGACCCCATGTCGTTGCGGCAATGCGTCCCGCAACGCTGTGTAGCTGAGCCGACCGCCTTGCAACGTGAGATCCGGCCAGCGCAGGCCGGTCTCGCGCTCGCAACCCAGGACCAGGTCGATGCCCCCACCCCACGGGTCGGCGTCGACGAGCAGCGCATCGGCCGCCGTCTGCGCCAACGCCGTCGCGAAGACCGAGGCACCGGCTCCGCCACGGCCTGCGATCACGCCGACAATCGCGCCGCGCCGATCCTCGTCGCGGGACGCATCGGCGGCGTCGGAGAGCTCGGCCATCAACTCGCCGTCTTGATTGGGCAGCACGATGACCTTCTGCGCACCCACCGCGATGGCGGCCTGGAAGTCGGTGGCCGTGGGTTCGGAACGAACGACCAGAACGACCCGTCCGCGCTGCGGCAGCACGCGGCGCGCGCAGCGTCGGGCGCCGGCCACATCGAGCAACACCGCCACGGCGCCGGTCCACACGTTGCGGGCGGACGGATCGGACGCGTGCACAACGGCCAGGCCGACGGCCGCCGCGACGCGGTCGACATCGTCGCGGAGTGCGGGGTCGCCGACCAGGGCCAAGATCCCGTTGCCTGCCGTCATGACCTCAGCCTGCGGCCGGAGTACGACACGTTGCCACGGTCGCGGTGGCATCTGTGGATGAATGCGAATCTGGGGACAAAGCAGACAAACCGCGCAGTATGTTCGCATTGAAAATCGCATTCCGCAACGTACGAAAACGAACTACATATCCGGAATGCGAATGCACGCCCCAAAAAGGGACGACCCCCGCCAGGGGGGGAGGAGGCGGAGGTCGTCGTGTATCAGCCCCGGGGGGTCGGACTGATGCACACCCGGCATAAGCCGAGTAATGCTCACTATACACACGCCACTGCGGATAGGCGCAAGTGCTGCTTGCCAGAGAAAGCACTTGATAGCAGGAAAGATTGCAGTCAATGGCACCTGTCGTGAACTGCCAATTTGTACACTCTGTCGGCTCTTGTCACGCACTCGCCCTTATGCTGGGCGCTGTGACCGCATCCGAGCCGACGGCCGGCTGGTCGATCGCGCGGCAAACATCGACGCCGCCCGGCGAACCCGTTCGGACCGCCGCCTTCTTCGATCTTGATAAGACGGTCATCGCCAAATCGAGCACATTGGCTTTCAGCAAACCTTTCTTCGATCAAGGGCTAATCAATCGGCGCGCTGTTCTCAAGTCGACCTATGCGCAGTTCCTGTTCCTGATGTCGGGCGCGGATCACGACCAAATGGACCGAATGCGGTCGTATATCACGAACATGTGCACCGGGTGGGATGTCGAGCAGGTGAAGTCGATCGTCGGCGAGACGCTGCACGACATCGTCGACCCGTTGGTCTTCGCGGAAGCCGCCGACTTGATCGCCGATCACAAGCTCTGCGGGCGCGACGTCGTCGTGGTTTCGGCGTCTGGTGAGGAGATCGTCGCGCCCATCGCCCGTGCACTGGGTGCCACCCATGCGATGGCCACCAGGATGGTCGTGGAGGACGGTCGCTACACCGGCGAGATCGCCTTTTACTGCTACGGCGAGGGCAAGGTCGAGGCGATCCGTCAGCTCGCTGCCCGCGAGGGCTACGCCCTCGAACATTGCTACGCCTACTCCGACTCGATCACCGATCTGCCGATGCTCGAGGCCGTCGGCCATCCCACCGTGGTGAACCCGGATCGCGCACTGCGCAAGGAAGCCGCGGCGCGGGGCTGGCCGGTGCTCACCTTCTCCAGACCCGTGTCGCTGCGCGACCGAATTCCCGCCCCGTCGGGCGCGGCGGTCGCGACCACCGCGGCGGTCGGGGTGAGCGCTCTTGCCGCGGGTGCGCTCACGTACTCGCTGCTGCGCCGTTTCGCTTTCTGAACGCTACCTCGTGTAGTAGCTAGCACCTCCGTGTAACGATCGCGAGTCGCTCGCAATTGGGCCTTGATGTGACCGGAGTCACGGAGTACAAAGGAAGCACGGAAGCCTGGCTAGGCCAAGACCGAGCCGGAAGAGAAGGCTCGATCTCCCGAACCCGGGCTACCCAGCACGGATCCCGGCACCCACGCGGAGCACATACCGCGGAATAGGTAAAAGTGTTGCGGGTCTGCGTAATTGCGAAGAGCGGACGGCTACGACGATCCCTTGGGTGGGGTTGCAGTCGAAGCGCATCGCAGGGACGCCGAGGCCACCCACGCAACCCACACAGCACGCATGGTAACCGGAGTCCGTGCTAGCGGGCGGCGAGCCGAATCAGTTCGGAGCGTCGCCCGCTTCGCGTTGCTGGGGATAGTTACGACGACACTGCCTGCGCGATGGCTAGCGCCTCTCGCGCGCCGGCGTGTAAGGCCCGGGCGCACAACACAAGCCACGCCGCAAGGCCGTCCGGTGTGCCCGACGAAAACCCGCGCGCCGCGGCCCGGTAGTCGCCCGAGTGCCGCATCCAATACACCTCCGGCACGCCGAGGCCATGCGGGTCCAGACCGGTGGCGATGGTCACCAGCCGCGAGACCGCCCGGGCCACCACACCGTCGGCGGTGCCGAACGGCGCCAGCGTCAGCAGCTCGCCGTGGACCACCGCGGCGAGCACCGGCGCGGGCACCTGTGTCCCGCCGGTGACGATGTCGGCCAGCAGCGCCATCCGACGGCCGACATCGGCGTCGCCGCGTGGACGGCCCAGCCGGTCGTCGTCAGCCAGGTCGGCCGCGGCCAATGCGTGCAATCGGGCGATGGCCTGAAGCGGGGCCCGCTGCCACACGCCGACCAACGACGTCGCGCCGCCTTCCAAGGCCTCCGATACCCGCAGCGCGCCCGCCAGAACGGGGTCTGGGCCCCCGCGCAAGGGCCCCCGCGCATGGGCCCCCGCGCAAGCTGGGGACTGGGGACCGGGGAGATCGCCGCCGCCGACCGAGCCGGCGATCGCGCGACCGCCGGACAGCTGCAATGAACCGCCGTCGAGCACCGAGGATGCCCGCGCCGCCCGCAGCGACGCCTCGGCCGCCGTCGTCGGCCATCCGCGCAGATTCGTGCGATGGCGATGCGCCCGGCCCAGGGCCTCACGGGCTTCCTCGCCCGCCGCGGCTACGCCCGGCAACTCGGCCAGCGGGGCCAACGGATCGGCTGAGGCGGTCACGGCAGCACAGGCTACTGCGTGCTCTCGTAGAACACGACGAGCCGGTCGATCCGCCAGAGTTGAGCCAGCACGATCAAGCTGGCACCGAAGACCGTCGGCCAGACCTCGAGCGTCACCACGCCAAAGGTCAGGAGTACGAAGCCGGCGGCGCCGATCGGGACGAGCATGCGCAGCACCCGCAGTTGGTCGGGTGGCACCCGATCACGCTCCTTCAGCCACAGCTTCTCGCCGTAAATGCCTTTCGCCGCCCAGCTTGTCGGGTTTTCCACCGGTGCGAAGACGCGGGGGTTCAGCCAGAGCCAGACGATCACCGCCGCGACCGGCACCAGACACCACCAGCCCAGCCACACCCGGCTCCAGATCGCCAGGATCATCAGCGGGATCGCCGCGAACCGCGTCCACACGCTCCACGGGTTGGCATGGCGCTTCCACGCATCGTCGGTCATCCGGAATGCGCCCGCGATCTTCGACGTGACGCCCATGCGGCCATTGTCCGTTGTGACATGCCAACGTCGATGCAACGTTCGGTGACTACGCTCACAGATATGTCTGATGCGCATACCGAGGTTCAGTCCGCCTATCCGCCATCGGCCGAGTTCGCCGCGCAGGCCAACGCCACCGAGGAGCTGTACCGCGAGGCGGAAGATGATCGGCTGGCGTTCTGGGCGAAACAGGCCAACCGGTTGTCCTGGGACACACCGTTCGACGAGGTGCTGGACTGGTCGGACGCTCCGTTCGCCAAGTGGTTTGTCGGCGGCAAGCTCAACGTCGCCTACAACTGCGTGGACCGGCACGTCGAGGCGGGTAACGGCGATCGGGTGGCGATCCGCTGGGAGGGCGAGCCCGGCGACAGCCGCGAGTTGACGTATGCGGATCTGCTGGCCGAGGTGAGCAAGGCCGCCAACGCGCTGACCGGTCTTGGACTGGAGGCGGGCGATCGGGTGGCGATCTACATGCCGATGGTGCCCGAGGCGATCGTGGCGATGCTGGCGTGCGCGCGCCTGGGTGTGCTGCATTCCGTGGTGTTCGCCGGCTTCTCGTCAACGGCGCTGGCGGCTCGCATCGAGGATGCCGAGGCCAAGCTGGTCATCACCACCGACGGGCAGTACCGGCGCGGGCAGGCGGTGTCGTTGAAGGAGGCGGTCGACGAGGCGGTGGCGGCGGTCGGGCCCGCCGAAAAAAACCCGGTCGAGCACGTTCTTGTGGTGCGGCGCACCGGAATTGACACGCCGTGGACCGACGGGCGCGACCTGTGGTGGCACGATACCGTCGAGGCGGCATCGGCCTCACACACGCCGGAGGCGTTTGACTCCGAGCATCCGCTGTTTCTGCTGTACACGTCGGGTACCACCGGTAAGCCGAAGGGCATCGTGCACACGTCCGGCGGATACCTGACGCAGGCGTCGTATACGCACTACAACGTGTTCGACATCAAGCCCGAGACCGATGTGTATTGGTGCACAGCCGATATCGGCTGGGTCACTGGCCACACCTACATCGTGTACGGGCCCCTGTCGAACGGCGCCACTCAGGTCGTGTACGAGGGCACGCCGAATTCGCCGAATGAGCATCGACATTTCGAGGTCATCGAAAAGTACGGTGTCACCGTCTATTACACCGCGCCGACGTTGATCCGGATGTTCATGAAGTGGGGCCGCGAGATCCCCGACTCCCATGATCTGTCCAGCTTGCGGCTGCTGGGCAGCGTGGGCGAGCCGATCAACCCGGAAGCCTGGCGTTGGTATCGGGATACGTTCGGCGGCAACCGAACTCCGGTCGTCGACACATGGTGGCAGACCGAAACCGGCGCGATCATGATATCGCCGCTGCCCGGTGTCACTGAGGCCAAGCCCGGGTCGGCGATGCAGCCGCTGCCGGGCATCTCGGCGACGATCGTCGACGAAGAGGGCAACGAACTGGTGCCGGGCGCCGACGAGGCCGAGCACGTGACCGGCTATCTGGTGCTGGATCAGCCGTGGCCGTCGATGCTGCGCGGCATCTGGGGCGACCCGGAACGGTACAAGGAGACGTACTGGTCGCGCTACGCCGACAAGGGCTGGTATTTCGCCGGCGACGGGGCACGCGTCGACTCCGACGGATCGGTCTGGCTGCTGGGCCGCATCGACGACGTGATGAACGTATCGGGCCACCGGATCTCCACGACGGAAGTCGAATCGGCGTTGGTCGGACACTCCGGCGTCGCGGAGGCCGCAGTCGTTGGCGCAAGTGACGAGACCACCGGTCAGGGCATCTGCGCGTTCGTCATTCTCGAGTCGCACGCCAAGGACAACGACAGCATGGTCGACGAGCTACGCGAGCAGGTCGCCAAGGAGATCGGAAAGATCGCCCGGCCCCGCGAGATTCACGTCGTGCCGGAGCTGCCGAAGACGCGCAGCGGCAAGATCATGCGCCGCCTGCTCCGTGATGTCGCCGAGGGCCGTGAACTCGGCGACACGTCAACGTTGGTGGACCCCAGCGTGTTTGAGGCGATCAGGGCCAGTAAATAGTTACGCGGCCTGTGAGCCGACCGGGACGAAGCCCGAGCCCGGTCGGTTCTTGGCGGTGATGTCGGCCAACTGCGTGTTGAACGACATTGTCACCGCCGGAGTGTGCAGCGGGATGTACTTGACCACGCACGTCGGCAGTTCCTCGGAGAAGGCACCGTGAATCATGCCGACCAGCCGGTTGTTGACGGTGACGGGTGCGCCGGAGTCGCCCGGCTGCCCACACACCTGGTTGACGATCGTGCCAGGCTGCTCGCCCGGCCCCCACGTCACGCCGCACGAATAGCCCGTCGTCCGGCCCAGCTTGCAGGCGATGTCGCCGAACACCGGATCGGGGCCGAGGCCGACGATCTGGAATCCCTTGACGTTGTTGACAGGCTGCACCTTCTGCGGGTCGAATTGGATCACCGCGTAGTCGAGGGAGTCATTGCCTGCAACCATCGTGCCGAGCACCCCGGCGGCCTCGGCACCTTCGGCGGCAACCCGTTCGCCCGGCCCACCGCAATGCGCCGACGTGAAGCCGATGAGATTGCCGCGGTTGTCATTGCCGATCGCGGTGAGCGTGCAAAAGGTGTCGCCCTCGACCACGATGCCCGAGCCTCCGCCCAGTGGGACCAGCCCATCGGCGTGTGCGGAAGGCAGCAACAGCGCGCAGAGCGCCACCATCATCGCGGAAATCGTCAGGCAGCGGACGCTGGTCCTCAAGAATCCAACCCCCATCGACGTGCCGCCCGACCATCCAATCGGCACAGTCTATCGTCGGGCCGGATCGTTTCCGTGGACGCCACGTGGCAACATGAACGCGACTGACACCGGATGCGGGGAGGAAGTGTTCCGTGAGTGATCGCAGGGATGGCGTACCGACGACCGTGACCTCGATACCGCTGGTCGACCCGCATGCCCCCAAGGACGATCCGTCCATCGGTGACCTCGTCAAGGATGCGACGACCCAGGTGTCGACGCTGGTGCGGGCCGAGGTCGAGCTGGCCAAGGCCGAGATCACCCGCGACGTCAAGAAGGGCCTCACCGGCAGCGTGTTCTTCATTCTGGCGCTGGTGGTGCTGTTCTACTCCACGTTCTTTTTCTTCTTCTTCCTCGCCGAACTGCTCGACACCTGGCTGTGGCGGTGGGTGGCCTTCCTGATCGTGTTCGGGATCATGGTGCTCACCACCGCGGTGCTGGCGCTGTTCGGCTATCTCAAGGTGCGTCGCATCCGCGGGCCCCAGAAGACCATCGAGTCGGTGAAGGAAACTCGCGAGGCGCTCACGCCAGGGCACGACAAGGACAAGGCGCTCACGTCGTCGCCGAACGGCGAAGGGCCAGGCGCACAAACCGACCCGTCGGGCTGGTAATGGCCCCTCCCGACCCGTCGGTGGTGCGCATCGACGGTCCATGGCGTCATCTCGAGGTGCACGCCAACGGGATTCGCTTCCACGTCGTGGAGGCGGATTGGAAGGACGACGGCGCTTGGCCCAATGTCGCCGCCAAGGCGCCTCCAGTCACCGATCGCCCGCTGGTGATCCTGCTGCACGGCTTCGGATCGTTCTGGTGGTCCTGGCGCCACCAGTTGCGCGGCTTGACCGGAGCCAGGGTGGTCGCCGTCGACCTGCGTGGCTACGGGGGCAGCGACAAACCGCCTCGCGGCTATGACGGCTGGACGCTCGCCGGCGACACCGCGGGGCTGGTGCGCGCGCTCGGCCACAAGGCTGCGACGCTGGTGGGACACGCCGACGGTGGTCTGGTGTGTTGGGCGACCTCTGTGCTGCACCCGCGGATGGTGCGGGCGATCGCCGTCGTCAGCTCGCCGCATCCGGTGGCACTGCGAGCCTCTGCGGTGACTCGACGCGACCAGGGCCTGGCGTTGCTGCCGTGGATGCTGCGCTATCAGGTGCCGATGTGGCCTGAGCGGTCGCTGACCCGCAACGACGCCGACGAGCTGGAACGGCTGGTACGAAGCCGCGCCAGTGGTAAATGGCTTGCCTCAGAAGACTTTTCCGAGACGATTGGGCACATGCGACGAGCCATCCAGATTCCGTCGGCCGCGCATTCCGCACTGGAGTATCAGCGCTGGGCGGTGCGCAGCCAGCTGCGCGGCGAGGGCAGGCGGTTCATGCGCTCGATGAAGCGGCCGCTGGCGGTGCCGGTGCTGCACCTACGCGGCGACGCCGACCCGTACGTGCTGGCCGATCCGGTGTACCGCACACAGCACTACGCCCCGCACGGCCGCTACGTATCCATCGCCGGTGCAGGACATTTCGGCCACGAGGAGGCCCCTGAGGTGGTCAACGAGCACCTCTCGCGGTTCCTGACGCAGGTGTACGGCTAGTCGGACGACGATCAAGCGGCGAGGTAAGAGCCGCGTTGAGGAGTCCGACCATACGGCTAGTCGGACGACGATCAAGCGGCGAGGTAAGAGCCGCGTTGAGGAGTCCGACCATACGGCTAGTCGGACGACGA
>Ga0070711_100000370_pt1 | contig 23238 bp, 27 predicted proteins | sample LARL53metaG_FD_65452 | JGI IMG/M metagenome (GOLD analysis project Ga0070711, IMG submission 65452) | Corn, switchgrass and miscanthus rhizosphere microbial communities from Kellogg Biological Station, Michigan, USA - LAR L5-3 metaG | ecosystem: Host-associated > Plants > Roots > Rhizosphere ... | reverse complement strand
CGCGTTGGCGCCCCCCCCCCTCCCACCCCGCGACGGTTCGATCCTCCGTGTGGCTCAGTCTGATCGGCACACGGTTGCCGGTTCTCCTCCTTGGTGCCCTCGCCGTGACCTTGATCGGGACGGTGCCCGCCCCGACCGCCGAGGCGCTCTGGCGCGTGTCGCCGAACGAGCTCGCGAATCTCCAGGCGCGCTGGGACACGGACTTCTACCACCAGATCGCCACCACCGGCTATCAGTGGGACCGCTCGGTGTTTCTGCACCAGAATGTGGTCTTCTTCCCCCTCTATCCGCTGTTGATGCGGTGGGGCGGGGCATTGCTCGGCGGCCATCCGCTGCTCGCCGGCACCATCGTCTCGTTAGCGGCATTCGCCGGCGCGATCGTCTTGCTGTACCGCCTGGCCGCGCTCGAGCTGGGCGAAGACAAAGCGTGGCCGGTGATCCTACTCGTGTCCACGTACCCCTTCGCCCTGTTTTACTCGGTGGTCTATACCGAGTCCCTGTTCCTGTTGCTCACGGTCGGCGCCTTCTACGCGATGCGACGGCGACACCTGCTCCTCGCCGCGCTGTGCGGCGTCGCGGCCGGGCTCGCCCGTCCGAACGGCTTCTGGCTGGCGCTCCCGTTGCTGTGGCTCGCGGCGAGCGCTCCGTCGAGTGCTCCGGAGGACGCGACGAGTCCAGGTCCGTGGTGGAGAGACCGACGGCGGGTCGCGGCCATCCTGGCCGCCCTGGCGCCGCTCGCGGGCACCGCGATCTTCTCGGCGTATCTCTACGGGCGATTCGGTGACGCCCTGGCATGGATGCACGGGCAAGCCGCGTGGGGCATGCCGCTGCTGGGGCGCGGTCCCGCGCCCGATCCCGTGCGCACCGCCGAGGACCTGCGCGTGAAGGTGAGTGAAGTGCTCGTCTATGTCGGCGACATCGCGGCCTTTTTCTGGGCGGCCACGTCGATCCTCCCCGTCACACGACGCCTCGGGATCGCGTACGGGCTGTGGATCGCGATCAACATCTTTCCACCCGTGGCGGCCCACCTCTTCATCTCGCTCGGCAGGTTTACGGCCGTGTTGTTCCCACTGTTCTTCTGGCTGGCGTTGGTCGTGCCCCGCCAGCGTTTGACTCGCGTGGCCGTCGCGTTCGCGGTGTGCCAGGCGATTCTGGCGGTCGGTTTCTTCCTGTGGCGACCCGTGGTCTGACGAGGACCCGCGGCACCCGTCTTTACCGGACGCCGAACACCAGAATCCGGCTGCGCTCCGCCCCGCCCGGCCACACCGGCGACTTCATCCCCGCCGCGACGCCGAGCAGCTGGTGCCCGCCCGCGACGTAGGTGACGACGCCACCCCCGGTGGACTGGCCGGTATCGGTCTTCCACAGCACGCGACCGTCCGCCGCGTCGAACCCGTACAGCTCGCCGCCCAAGTCCGCGGCGAACACGACGCCGCCGGCGGTCGGCGTGACGCCGGCGAGGATCGGATGCGCGGCGGCGTACTTCCAGCGGACCTGGCCGCTCTCGGCATCGAACGCCGTGACCCAGCCCTTGGCCTGATCCGGCGGATCGAACATGTGCGGCAGGTCGTTCGCGGCGGCGAACCAAGTCGCCCCGGGAGCGGGGACCGACGCCGTGTCCGGCAGGAGCTGCACGTGCGCGCACCAGTCGACCGCACCCACGTACAGCGCGTTGGTCCGCGGGCTGTACGCGGCGCCGTTCCACTCGACACCGCCCAGAAACCCTGGGCAGAAGCGAACGGTGCTGTCGCGCGACAGTGGCACATCGACGTTGGCGCGGGTGGTGGTCGGCATCTGCCAGACGAGGGGCAGCGCGCCGGGTGCGCCGCTCGGACGCTTGACGCGTGAGCGATCGAGCACGGACAGCTGCCCGTCCTTGTTGGCCGACGCGACGATGGGGCGTCCCGAGGGCGTGACCACGAGCGTCGGTGGACTGTCTACATCCCAGTCGTGCGCGTCGCGCGTGACGATCTGGTTGTAGGCGAGCATCCGTCCGGTCGCGACATCGAGGGCGATCACCGAGTTGCTGTAGAGATCGTCCCCCGTGCGGCGCGCGATGTCGAAGTCGGGCGCGGGATTGCCCGCCGGCACGTAGAGCACGCCGCTCGCCGTGTCCAACGTGAACGACGTCCAGAAGCCACCGCCGGTGACGGGGAACGCCGGGTTGGTCCACGTCGCACGGGCCGGGCCGCTATCCGGAACGACGCTGAATTTCCAGACGACGTGCCCGTCCCCGGTGTCGAGGGCGTACACGTGACCCGTGACGCCCGCCTGATCGCCCCCCGCGTTGCCCACATACACCACGCCCTTGCCGGTAACCGGGGCCATCGGGAGCGAGACGCCCGGGCCCTTCGCGTCGAGCACCTGATCCCAGATGAGGTGGCCGTCCGTAGTATCGAGCGCGATCACGTGGACGTCGGACGTGCCGCGAAAGAGCCGTCCGTTCGCGTAGGCAAACCCACGATGCACCGCGAGAGCACTCGGCGTGTCGCTGTGCCGGACCTGCTTCCATTTCTCGGCGCAGGTGCTCGCGTCGATCGCGTAGGAGATCGTGTCCGTCGTGAAGTACATCGTCCCGTTCACCACGATCGGGCCGGTCTGGAGCGACGTCACCTCGGGCAGCGTGTACGTGCAGACCTCGTACATCCGGGCGACGTTCGCGCGGTTGATCTCCGCGAGCGGCGAGAATCGCTCGCCCGTAAGCGTGCGATTGTACGAGGGCCAGTCGCCGAGCGCGGTTTGGGCAGGGGCGATGGCGGGAAGCATGAGCAGAACGGCCAGAGCGTACCGAGACATGGCAGGTTCTCCTGTCAATCAACCCGGGGAACGGTGAGGCACGAGTCGTACGGGCCTCCCGCGAAGTCTAGTCCCCCCTCTCCCGAAGGGAGAGGGGGACAGGGGGTGAGGACCCGAAAGGAGAGGGGGACAGGGGGTGAGGACCCGACCGAGTGACCGGTGTCACGGACCGCACGCCGTCTCGCGCGCGAAGGTTCCTACGGGATAGCGAGTTAGTAGTGTGGGGACCCCTGGAGGAGACCATGCCCGACGTGTCGCCCTGGGCCCGCGTAGCAGGTGACGTGAATGTGGGCGTACGCCGTGGCGCCTGGTATGAGGTCATCCGGCTGACGCCGGAAGCCGCCTGGCTCGACCTGACCCACCGCACGGTTAGCGTGCCGCGCGAGTGCCTCGAGATCGTGACGGTGCGGCCGGATGCCTGGTCTGTCGTGCCGCGTCCCTACGACGCGGTTGATCTGCCTGTCAAATGGGGTTCCGGCTACGCCGTGTGTCCCCGTTGCAGTCGGCGGGAGGCGCTTCCCGAGCGCGCGCTCGAGATGGTGTGCCCGGGATGTCGCAGGGTGTTTCGCATTCGTCCGCCGCAGAACCTGGCGGATGCAGGGCTGGACGAGTCACTCCGCTGAGGGGATGCGCCGCTCGATATACCGCCGCTCGGCATCGCTGCGCGCGAGTCGGAGCGCCCGCCCAAAATAGGTCCGGGCCTCGCCCACGTTGCCGCGCCGCCGCTCCAGCTCGCCCAGGGCCGCTGGAAAGAAGGGGTAGGCTCCGAGCCGCTCCCGATCCGCAATGCGCTCGATCGCCTCGATCCCCTGGTCGGGGCCGTCCCGCTGCGCGATCGCGATGGCGCGGTTGAGCGCGACGACGGCCGACGGGGCGATCTCCATCAACCGATCGTACAGCTGGACGATGGCATTCCAGTCGGTCGCCTCCAGGGTCGGCGCCGTGGCGTGTATCGCGGCGATCGCCGCTTCGACGTGGTAGGGCGTCAGCTCGTCCCCCGCCGCGGACCGATCGAGCAGCTCCTGGCCCTCGGTGATCAGCGCGTGATTCCACGCCGAGCGGTCCTGCTCCCAGAGCGACTGCAGCTCGCCCGCGGCGTCGATGCGCGCCGGCAGGCGCGCCGCGTGCAGCGCCATCAGGGCCGATAGCGCGAACGTCGAGGGTGTCCGGGTGACCGGATGCTCCCGCAGCAGGGCGGTGAGGCGCATCGCTTCCTCGCACAGCTCGGCACGGACCGCGCCCTGCGTCGAGGCACCGTGATAGCCTTCGTTGAAGAGGAGGTAGAGGGCCCGGTGCACCGCGGACAGGCGCGCGGCAAAGTCGGCATTCGAGAGATCGAACAGGGTGGAAGACCCCGCCAGCACTCTCTTGCCGCGCGTGATCCGCTTCTCGATCGCGGCGCGGCCGGTCAGGAACGCCGCGGCGATTTCCGGTGCGCCGAACCCGCAGAGGATGTTCAGGATCAAGGCGATCTGGGCCGGCTCGGCGAGATCGGGATGGCAGCACGAAAACATCACGCGCAGCTGCTCCGCGAGCACGACGTCGCCGGAGAACGCCTCGGCGACCACACCGGCGGCGGTCCATTCGGTCTCGAGCAGTCGGGTGACTTCGGGAGCGAAGGTCCGCGCCGTCCGCTCGCGGCGGATCACGTCGAGCGCGCGGTTGCGCGCGGTCGTCATCAACCATGCGGACGGGTTGGGCGGCACACCGCGCAGCTTCCAGATCTCGAGGGCGCGGCAGAAGGCGTCCTGCACCACGTCTTCTACCAGCGCGAGATTTTGCACCCCGAACAGGCGCGTGAGGGAGGCGGTCATGCGGCCCGCCTCATGCCGGAAGAGGTGCTCGTGCAGGTCCACCGGCTGGTGTGGCATTACATCTCGAGCGCCAGAACCGGCCGGACTTCGACCGAGCCCTCCGCGCCGTCGAGTGCCGGGCAGCCCTTGGCGAGCTCGGCGGCCTGGGCGAGATCCCGGGCCTCGATGATCGAGTAGCCGCCGATCACGTCCTTCGCCTCGACGAAGGGGCCGTCGGTGACGGCCTTGGAGCCGCCGCGTACGAGCTTTCCGGAGCGGTCGAGCGGTTGGCCGGCGCTCTTCAGGTGCCCCTTGCCTTCGAGGTCGCGCATCCACGCCATCCAGCGCTGCATGTTCTTCTGGCGCTGCTCGGGTGTGCCCATTGCCGCCTCGCGCGCGGCGGGGGAGTTGCGGTAGAGAAAGATGAAGTCGCTCATCGGTGCCTCGGTGTGAAGGTATGGCGTGCGGCGCGGTGCCGCAGCCGGGTGGTTCGATATGACAACGTTCGAGGAGGGCGGTTCCGGACTAGAGGATCAATCTCACGCCCGGCCCAAGACCGCTGCAAGGCCCATGCGAAGGGGAGTCGCCCCCTTGATCACGAGCCACAGCATGATGGCCAGCTCTCCGAACAGGGCAGGCTGGGAGAACATGAACACCTTGTCCTGGTAGTCTGGGAAGAAGAGCCCCGTGAGGCTCAGGACTACGTAGGCGAAACCGTTGATGAACAGCCACACGCCGATGAACCGCGGCATGAATCCCGACTTGTACGTCAGGGCCCCCATGGGGAAGAGCCAGAGCCCCTACAGGACCTCGGCGGCGACAATCTGGTGGTGATGCAACTGGACGAACACCATGACCAGGGCGTCCCGCTGCGGCTTGTCGAAGACCGACAGGAAGCCTGGGCCCTGCGCGACCATGAGGGCGCCGGCGTCGTTCACCACGTTGACGAAGTTGATGAGCGCCGGCATCACGCCGCCCGTGATCACGAGCAGCACCGCGAGCTGCTGGTCCACCCCTTTGAACAACCGGTAGAATGCGAGCACGAGGAAGATCAGCACCACGGCGCCGAACAGGTCGCTCGCCATGCCGAATCGGAAGAGCAGCGGGTGCGCGGCGATGTTCGCGGCGGTCGCGGCGGCGTCGCCGTGCACGAACAGCTTGTTGGGGATATAGATGAGGCGCAGCGGGCCACCCAGAACGAGGAGCAGGTACCACAGTCCAGCCACTCTCCCGGGATTGCGGACCGAGCTCATGTGCCCTCCGGTCGTGGAACGGGCGGTGTGTAGAGGTCACCGGGAGATACGGGGAAGGCAGAGGGGAAAGTTTCGGAATGAAAGTCGCCACCTGGAATGTCAACGGCATCCGGGCGCGTGCGTCCGAGGTGCGGGAGTGGCTCGAGCGCGAGCGACCGGACGTGGTATGTCTGCAGGAACTGAAGGCCGAAGCGGCGCAGATCCCGGAGGTGTGCAACCTCGCCGAGTATCACGCGTACTGGCACGGCCGCAAGGGCTATTCGGGCGTGTCGCTGCTGATTCGGCGCGACCTGGCCGCCGCGGATCCGGTATTCGGTCATCCGCCGTTCGACGTCGAATCGCGCATCGTGAAGGCCGAGATCGACGACTTGGTGATCGCGTCCGTCTACGTTCCGAACGGCGGGAAGGACTATGCCGCGAAGTTGCAGTTCCTGACTCGGCTCACCGACTGGGTACGGGAACTGCGTGCGGCGGGGCGCGAGCTGCTCGTGTGCGGCGACATCAATGTCGCGCGGACCGACCTCGATGTGCATCCCAAGGAGCGCAAGCTCAACGCGATCGGCCAACGACCCGACGAGCGGGCCCTGCTCGAGACGCTGCTCGACAGCGGTCTCACCGACCTGGGGCGGGCGTTCGATCCCGACAATCCGAGTCTCTTCACCTGGTGGGCGCCGTGGCGCAACCTGCGCGCCCGCAACATCGGCTGGCGGATCGATTACGTGCTGGCGTCACCGACCGTGGCGGCCCGCGCCACCGGCTGTGTCGTCGAGGCAAACGTCGGCACGAGCGACCACGCGCCGGTGCTCCTGACCTCTCCCTGACCATCGGGATTTCGCGGCGCGCGTAACTTGTACGACCATGGACGGCTCACGCGCTGACATCCGATTCGGTATCCTCCCTCTGATCGCGCGCCTCTTGCTCATCGCGGAGTTTCTGATCGCACTGAATGGCAAGATCACCGGTTGGTCCGGCCAGGCCCAGTACATGGCGACGCACGGGATGCATTTCATCCCGCTGCTCTTGGGGATGGCTCTGGTCATCGAGGCGGCAGGTTCGGCGTGCCTCGCGCTCGGCTTGTGGTCGCGGACCACCGCGGCCGTGCTGTTCGTCTACCTGGGCATGGTGACCGTTCGGCTCCACGATTTTTGGCGACTCGACGGGATGGCGGCCGCGGCGAATATGACCGAGTTCTTCAAGAATCTCGGCATGATGGGTGGGCTGCTGATGATCGCCGTGTATGGCACCGGGGCGTGGTCGCTCGATCGGGTGTTGCTCGAGAGGCGCGCCCGGCCTACGAGCCCCATCCCCGGTCGAGGTCATCCGGACGGCTAGATCTTCAAGGTCAGCGCGGGCAGCGACAGCACGGCGTCCACGGCGAACACGTCGACCGAGGTTTCGAACAGACTGCGCAGCGCGGCCTGGTCCGCGGCGGTGAGGGTGACGCCCGGCGCCCCGACATATCCCAACCCGGTGTTTTGCACCGTGATCGTCGCGAACGCCCGTCCGTCGACGGTGACCGAGTCGCTGCCGCTGAGGGCGGCGGTCGCCGTGTCGATCGTGACCGAGCCGTTTGCCCGCACAGTCTGGCCGCCGCTCGTCACACTCAGATCGGTAGCTATCACGACCGACGCCGTTCCTGACACGGATGCGGTCTCGGTGATGTGGACGGCCAGCGCCGCGACGTCCACCGTGGTCTGTGTCGTTAACGAGTTGGCGCCGGCGTTCAGCGTGGCGGTCAGGTCGAGGCGGGTCGTACCATCACTCAGGAACCCGGCGAGGGACATGGTGGTGGTCGAGCCCGACGGGACACTGATCGTGTAGGCGGCGTACGTCACGGGAGCGGGGCCCGGAGGCCCCAGCACGGTTACGCCGAGCACGCTGGCGCTCGTGGTGCTTTGATCGGTGAAATCCACCTCCCCGTCCACCGTCAGCGGGACCGCCGGCATGAAGGACAATGGGTCGAGGACGTACAGCACGAAGCGGACACCGTTGGCGGGCGCTCCCGTTTCGCTCGACGCAGCGTATCGGTGTGCCGCCGTGTCCCATACGAACGTCTTGCCCAATACCGAATCGGGAAAAATCGCAGCGCCACTCGGGCGCCCGACCATGGGCCGCGGGAGCGTAAGCATCGCGAGCCCCCCGAGCCCCCCGAGCCCCCCGGGCCTCCCGCGGCCTCCCGGGAACGGCAGCGCGGCGCGGAGCGGTGAGATTCCGACGGGTCCCGTGGCCCCTGTTATGAAGCTCAGGGACGCGAACTCCATGCTCAGGAGTGCGCTTGTGTTGGTCGGGGCGGCGATCGCGTCGAGTTGAGAAGCCGTCGTGGCGGCGTCGGTGAGTCGAGGTGGCGCGGGCGCCGTTGCATCCTTCCCGCAGCCCGCGAACGCTAGGGTGAGGCAGACCACGCCCCACGGTGAGAGATTCCTGGGGTTTCCGCGCATGGCCACCTCCCGGGGGCGGTCGTGTGGTGCTGATGCGGCAAGAGGGAGACCAGCACGTTACACGCTGCACTCGCGGCCCAGATCCCCCGGCCCGGACGCGAATACTGCGCAGGATGAACACTCATCTGTTCACGGCGGCTCGGGATGCGCGAATCGGGAGCTGTGCCCCGGTGACGCCTGGACGTCTCCGATTGTTACGTGGGGATTCTCGTCGTCTGTCGCGGTGGCGCAACCCCGGCCCCGCACGTGTCGCAGCGATGCGACATGCGCGGTCCGTGTTAGTGAGCTTTGGCAGAACTGTTGAGGGCTACCGCCTGGCGAACCAGCGCCTTGAAGGCGGACGCGTCCACTTTTTCTCCTTCGGGGATATCGATCGCACGGCGTACGGCTCCGTCGAGACTCGAGTTGAAGAGACGCGCCGGATCGTTCAGCAGCGCGCCCTTGGCGAAGGTCAGCTTCACGGCTCACTTGTACGTTTCCCCAGTGCAGATGATCCCGTCGTGCGACCACACCGGATTCATCCACTTCCACTCCTCGACGACGTCCGGGTCTGCTTCCCTGATGAGCTTGCGCATTCTGCTGAGGGTCTCTGCGCGCCAGTCCCCGAGCTCGGCGATTCTTTTCGAGATGAGCTCCGATGCCGCCTGGCCTTGGCTCGCGCCCGACTTTTTCATGGTTTCATCTCCCTGAACTGCTTCGCGTACTCAGCGTTGAGCCGCCGCCAGCCGCCGAACTTCATAGCGTCGGGACCGACGATGCGGCCTATCGGAGCTCCGCTCAGCAGGTGATCGAGTACATCGAGACAGATGTGCCACCCGGCAGCACCCATCGAGATGAAGCGGCCATCGATGTTGGTCCACAGCGTCAGGCGCGTGCCGCCACCAACGGCTTCGAGTTGCCACCGCATGTCGAAGCCACCCCAGTTGTACTCGAGCACCGTGGGAGCGTCGGCTCGGGTCACCGTGGTTTCGGTCACGTGCAGCGCGGGCGCTCCCACCGTAGTGAGCTTCACCGTGGCTCCAACCGCACCCAGGCTGCCATTGGCGTCGAAGGGAGCCCACTCGCGCAGCTGCGCAGGGTCGGTGAGCGCCTGCCAGACTTTTTCCGGCGCGTGACGCAGCTCGCGGACCAGCACGAGCGTCCACTTGTCGCCGTCCTTCTCGACCCGAGCCCCGGCGGCCGGACCCGGCGTGTAGCGCTCGTGATTGGTCATTCCCTTCCCCCGAGGCTAGGCCCACCGCCCGAACGCGACAACAGCCGCGAACAGTCCCATGGGGGCGCACCACACGAGCGGATTGGCCGCGACCAGCTTGACCGATTTCCGCGCGTACGCCGCGGCGAGGGCCAGGCTCTCGACCGCAAGCACCGCCGCGGCGAACGCGGTCAGCATCGGCACGCCGCTCACCCTGGCCGGCACGACCAGCAGGACGCCGCCCACGATCTCGATCACGCCGAGCGCGCGCCAGACGTTGGGCGGCAGCCCGCGGAAGTGACCGGCGAGGTTTTCGACCTTGAAGACCTTGTACGCCCCGCCCGACAGAAAGAAGAAGGCGAGCACAATCTGCAGGATCCACAAGAGGATGTTCACCGTTTGCTCCTTACTGTACGGTCGAGGTGGCGTTCGAGCGCATCGATATGCTCGGACCAGAAGCGACGGAATTGAGCCAGCCAGTCGTCCACTTCGTGCAGCGGTTCCGGCTTCAAGCGATAGAGGCGGCGCTGGGCGTCCACCGTGGATTCGACGAAACCGGCGTCGCGCAGCACCCGCAGGTGCTTGGACACGGTGGGCTGCGGCATCCGCAGTCGGCGCTCGATCTCTCCCACGGACTGTTGGGACCGGACCAGGAGGCTCAGGATCGCGCGGCGGTTCGGCTCGGCGATGATGGCGAACGCGGATTCCATGGTCTTAGTATACGTCACAGAGCATATGCGTGTCAAGGCATATACTAGCTGGACCGCAACAGGGTGGAGGCTTCATCTTTACTCAGTCGGGCGAGGATTTGACTGACGGGGAGTGAGCCCCAGCACTCGCGAGTGCATCTCGATGAGGAGGTCATTGGCCGCGACCTCGTCCGGTCGCCGCGGCAGGGGTGACCGAGCGCGCGCCTCTTCAATACGCCCGAAGAGAGTCTCCGCCTGGGCTTTGACCTGATCGAGGGTCCACCCACCCCGCTTGATGCGCTTCAACTCGTCCGCATCGGAAGTCCGGAAGACTTGTAGCTGCCCGGTCTCGAGAAACTCGATGCCCATCCGGAGGAGCCGGATGAGATGCGCGGCGTTCTTCACATCGTATTGGTACTTCCGCACCATCGCTTTGCGCTTCTCTCCCATGTAGCCGCTGAAGTGTTCGTGGTGGAGCTTGCGAAAGCGGTTCAGCCTTTTGAGCGGCAGGCTCCAGTGACGGCCGATGTGCTCGAGCTTCGCTCGGTCGGCCTCGAGCACCTCCGTGAGGGGCCCGCGCGCGCGAATCTCTTTGGTGAGCGCCTCATACTCGGCCATCCGCTCCAGGTCGAACGCCTCCATGCGCTTGAGCTGATCGTACGCGTAGCCCGCGAACGAATCCGCGGCCGCTTGTGAGGAGAACACCGCCCGCTGCGCTTTCAGGAGGTCGAACGTCTCGTGCCGGTGCACGTACTCGTTGTCCCGGAGCCAAAGGAGACCCACGATGTTCGGGTTGCTTTTGAGCAGCAACCGCACGGCCTTGTCGAGGCTGTAGACGACGACGTCGAGCTCGTCCGCCTGGTATCGCCAGTGCTCCCAGCGAGGCAGGCCGATGTGGAAGGGCAGGGGAGGCACGACGAACCCCATGAGATCCACGTCGTCCACCGCCTCCGGCTCTTCGGGCGGCAGGTAGGTGCCATGGCTGTGCGACCCCATGAGGGCGAGCACAATGAGGTGCGGCTCGAGCGGGAAGCCGTTGTTCGCTTCGAAGGCTCGTGCGATGCGCGGATCAATGCTCATCGGCTCTACAGCCTCGGGTCCACGGGCTCGCTCTCCAGCGCCAACACCCCGAACACACACTCTTGCACTCGACGGAGCGGCTCCTTGCGGACGAACCGCTCCAATCCTTCGATCCCGAGGGCGAATTCCCGCAAGGCGAGCGAGCGCTTGACCGAAAGCCCCCGCCTCCGCAGCCGGTCCAGGTTCTCCGGCTGCGTGTACTCCGGCCCGTAGATGATGCGCAGATACTCGCGTCCGCGGACCTTGACCGCCGGTTGAACGAGGCCGCGGCGCCCCTTCGCAATGAACGACAGCGGCTTGACGACCATCCCTTCCCCGCCTCGCCCGGTGAGCTCCTCCCACCAACTCGTCGCCTCCGCTTCGCTCGCAGGGTCAGTCAAGTCCACGACCCGGTTCGGCGTGGCGATGAGGACTTCACCGTCGGCGGTTGCCAGGTCGGCCAACGTCTGCATGTGCCACAGGTGGTCCTTGTCGACGTGGACTGTCCCCTCCGTCGCCAGAACGTGAAACGGAGCGAGCTTCAAATCCTTCACCGACTCCACCGGCCAGCAATAGTGCCGATACGACTCGACGAAGCGCGTGACGAGATCTCGGCGCTCCTGATACCGCTCGAGGAGCGTGGTCACGTCGATATCCCTGCGGGCCGCCGACTGAAGTGCGTCCACAACCTGAGGCAAGGCGCCCCCCGCGGCCGCCCCCACCGCCGCGTACTGCTGCCGAATGAGCTCCTGTGCCTTCGCGGACCACGGCATCAGCTCACAGTCGAGGCACACCCAGTCGGTCCTGTGCTTTTCCCAGAACCCCGTCCGCCCCAGAACCCCGCGCACCACGCCGACCAACTCCCGCTCGACCGCGGGGTCGTCGAAGAAACGGCGGCCAGTCCGCGTGTAGCAAATGCCGGCCCCTTCGCCGATCACGCCGAACCGTTGACGGGCGACGTCCTCATCGCGACACGCGATCACCACGGCCCGTGATCCCATGTGCTTCTCTTCGCACACGACCTTGGGCACCCCAGCGTGCCGAAAGTACGCGAACGCCTCAGCGGGATGCTCGAGTAAGCCCGGTTGCTTCGTGGTCTCCGACGGCGACATCGTGGGCGGCAGATAGACGAGCCACTTCGGGTTCGCCGCGAACCGGCTCAACACCTCGAGGGCCGCGATCCCGTGCTCTTCGCGGATCGTGACCGTGTGATGCAGCCGCGTCGTGATCAGCCGCTTGCCCGTAACGTCGGCGATGTCCAACAGGTCGTCGTGCACCTGTTGGGCCGACAGTCCCTGCTCCGTTGCCTGGGCGCTCGCGAGGGGACGAGCGGGCACGGCGTACACGCGACGCGCCGGCACCGAGACGAGCTCTCGCTCGGGGTAGCGGAGCGCGGTGAGCTTCCCGCCGAACACGCACCCCGTATCGATGTTGATGGTCCGATTCAGCCACTCGGGGTCGGGCACCGGCGTGTGTCCGTAGACCACGACCGCCTTGCCACGGTACTCGGCCGCCCAGTTGTACCGGACGGGGAGTCCAAACTCGTCGGACTCGCCTGTGGTCTCGCCATACTGGGCGAACGCCCGGACCTTGCCGGAACCCCGCCCCTGCATCTCCTCCTTCATGCCGGCATGCGCGACGACCAGCTTGCCGTCGTCGAAGACGTAGTGACTCACGAGGTCGTCGAGAAAGTCGCCGACGCGTTTCCGGAATTCGGGTGACTCCGCCTCGAGCTGAGCCACCGACTCGGCGAGGCCGTGCGTGAGCTGCACGTCCCGGCCCCGGAGCTGGCGCACCAGCTTCACGTCGTGATTGCCCGGAACACAGTACGCCGTTTCGGCCTCCACCATGGCCATCACGATTCTCAACACCTCGGGGATCCGCGGGCCGCGGTCCACCAGGTCGCCGAGGAAGACGACCTTCCGCCCGGCCGGATGCCGCCACGCACCGCCGTCATGGGCAGCGTACCCCAGCTGTCCCAGCAGCTCCTCCAGCTCATCGCCACAGCCGTGCACGTCGCCGACGATGTCGAACGGCCCGTGGTCAGCCTTCCGATTGTTCCACAGGGGCTGCCGCTCGATCTCGACCGATTCGACCTCCTCGGGCGACGTGAGGATGAAGACGTGCCGGAACCCTTCCTTCTGAAGATTCCGGAGTGAGTGCTTCAGCTGGCTCGTCTGCTGACGGATCACGTGCGGGCCGAAGTCGCGCTCGGGCCTCTCGCGATTGCGCTGCGCGCACAGCCGCTCGGGTAGGTCGAAGACGATCGCGACCGGGAGGACATGGTATTCCCGGGCGAGCGCCACGAGCGGCTTGCGAGCCTCGGCCTGCACGTTCGTCGCGTCCACGACCGTGAGCTTCGCGCGCGCGAGCCGCCGGCCGGCGATGAAATGCAAAGCTGCAAATGCATCGGTGGTCGCTGATTGGTCGTTCTCGTCGTCCGAGACCAGTCCCCGACAGTAGTCCGACGACAGCACTTCGGTGGACTTGAAGTGCTTGCGGGCGAAAGTGGACTTCCCGCACCCGGACGCCCCGACGAGGACGACGAGCGACAGCTCGGGCATGACGAGCTTCACCGCGTAAACACTCCCATCTGCGTGGGCGCGCCGACGGTCGGATCCCCCTCACCCACCGGAAGAAATCGAACTGCATAGCCGAACCGCTCGGCGATTCCGTTTGCCCACGTCTGAAACTGCTCGCGCGTCCACTCGAACCGGTGATCGCGGTGGCGGAACCGGCCGGCCGGGAGGCTTTCCCACTTCACGTTGTACTCGGCGTTCGGCGTCGTAATGACCACCGTTCGCGGCCGCGCAAACTCGAATACGACGCGCTCGAAGGCCGTGAGGCGAGGCGGATCGAGATGCTCGATGACCTCGACCACGGCGGCCGCGTCGTATCCCGCGAGCCTGGCATCCCGATACATCAGGGAGCCCTGCGTGAGTCGGACGCGCTCGCGCTGCGCGGGAGCAAGGCGATCGAGCTTGAGTCGCTCGGTCGCGATCTCCAGGGCGCGCCACGAAACGTCCATCCCCACGATCTCCTCGAACTGCTTGTCGGCGAGCAGGAGTCGGACCAGCTTCCCCTCGCCGCAGCCAAGATCGAGCACGCGCTTCGCGTCGCTGCCCTTGAGCACGCCGAGCACCGCGCCGTGGCGCTGCTCGTTGAGGCTGAGATTGCGCTCGAGGGCCGCCTCCTCCGCGTGGCGCGCCTCGTCGGCCTCCTCGGGGTCCGGCTCCTCTTCGACGACCAGTCGAGCGAGCGCTTCGCGCACGAGGCCCCGCTGGTGCTTCAGGTATCGGGCGGCGATCAGCTCGCGCTCGGGGTGAGCGGAAAGCCAGCCCTCCCCGTAGCGGAGCAGCTTCTGCACCTCGTCCTGCGTGACCCAATAGTGCTTTTCGTCGTCCAGCACGGGCACCAGGACGTACAGGTGACCGAGCAGCTCGCTCAGCCGCTTGGTCGCGCTCAACGTCACCCGGAAGTAGCGGCTCTGGCCCCATTCCGGGAACTTGGGGTCGAGCGGCTCCGCCTCGGCCACTACCTGGTAGCCGAGGGGCTCGAAGAGCCGGCGCAGGAATCCCTCACCGCCGCGGCAGGGCAGCACGGCGATGCGGGCCTCGACCGGAATGGGCGTCGCCGCGAGGGCGGGGCGCTCCTTGCTCTCGCCTTTGAGCGCACTGCCGAACGCCCGAGCGATCGCGACGCTCAGGAACGACGAAGCGACGTAGGGCCGGTCGTTGACGTATTGCTGCAACAACCCGCCCGCACCTTCGGGGCCGCCTTTGCCGCGGACCAGCCCGACCGAATCGACGTCGAGCAGCAGGGCAGCGGTGCAGCGATCCGCCGTCGCTTCGGGATAGAAGATGTGCACGCGACCGAAACCCAGGTCGAGCGACTGCGCCCGGGCCGGATTCTTGTGCAACAGGAACCCAAGGTCCGTCGCCGGGCGCTGCGTCGTGGTCAGCTCCAGGAGCATGTCACTCGCCCTCGTCCCAGTCGGTCTCTGCCTGATGCTCCGCTTTGCGTGCCCGGTGGAAGGCACGCGCCAGCGCCCGCTGCTCCGCGGTGCACTGATAGATGTACTCGATCAACCGCGTGCGCACGCGCACCCGCGCGCCGGTCAGGTCCACGAACGTGACCCACTGAGGCGCCGGCGTCTGGTTGAGCGAAGCCTCTAGGGCCTGCACCATCTCGCGGCTGATGTACCACTCCTCGAAGCGCGCCACGACGAGGAAGTAGTCAACCGGCGGCTTCGGCTGGCCCGGTCTCTCGAACCGCTGCTCGGTGTTCTCCATGGTCCGCTGGCCGCCGTTCGGGCGGCCCCTCAAAAGCAATCGCCCCGTCCGGCAACTGGCGCGGACGGGGCGACCGAGCAGCGGACTTAGTTCCGCTCAGGTCAATCCCGTTCGCGCCGAGTCCTTGGGCGAAAAAGTGTGTGGCAGTGCCACGCGCGATCGCCTGAAAGCGGATCGCGCGGTGCCTATGGTCAATCGTCGATCGTTCACCAGGGCACGCATATCGGCTACCTCAAACCACGAACCATGGAAGCTCGGCATTCAGAGAGTCGCGGAAGAAGGTAACAGGGTCGGAGGGTTGGGATCAACGCCGCAAGGACTTCGTGTCGATTTCGGGATGGTACATTCGACGCATAGGTGAGACCAACCACCAGGACCTTATGGCCATGCGCAAGCTCAAGCTGCAGGTGCAGATGACGGTCGACGGGTTCGTCGCCGGCCCGGAAGGCCAGCTCGACTGGATGACGCGCAACCTGGACGAGGGGGTGATTGGGCGCATCGTCCAGATCACCGACTCGAGCGATACCATCCTGCTCGGCAGAGGGATGACCGACGGGTTCATCAAGTACTGGGAGGCGGTGCAACCGGACAGCCCCGAATACATCTTCGCGCGCAAGATGGTAGACACGCCGAAAGTCGTGTTCAGCAAGACGCTAACGCGCGTCGAGGGTAAGAATGTGCGGGTGGAGACGGGCGATCTGGTGCAGGCGGTGAACCACCTGAAGGCTCAGCGCGGCAAGGACATCGTCGTGTACGGTGGCGCGACGTTCGTGAGCGCCTTGATCGAGCACGACCTGATCGACGAGCTCAACATCTTCGTGAACCCGGTCGCGATCGGGCGCGGGATGCGGATCTTCAGCGACCGAAAGCCACTCCGCGTCGTCAGTTCGACGGCGTATTCGAGCGGGGTGATCGTCAATACCTATCAGCCGGTGAGCTAGAGATGTCCAAACTGCGGGTTCACAATTTTGCGATCTCACTCGACGGGTACGGCGCTGGTCCGCGCCAGGACCGGGAGAACGGGCTCGGGGTCGGAGGCGAGGCGCTCCACGACTGGTTTGTGGTCACGCGCACGTTTCGCGAGATGCAGGGAAAAACGGACGGGACTACAGGTCCCGACAATGATTTTGCGAAACGCGGCAGGGAAGGGATCGGGGCGTACATCATGGGCCGCAACATGTTCGGCCCCGTGCGCGGGCCTTGGCGCGACGACACGTGGCGCGGCTGGTGGGGGAAGAATCCGCCCTATCATGCGCCGGTGTTCGTGCTGACTCGCCACGCGCGTGAGTCGATCACCATGGAAGGCGGGACGGTCTTTCATTTCGTCACCGGTGGGATTCAGGATGCGCTCGAGCGCGCCCGAAAGGCCGCGGGCGACCTCGACATCCAGCTCGGCGGTGGCGTTGCCACGGTGCGCCAGTATCTCGAGGCGCGGCTCATCGACGAGATGCACGTCGCGATTGCGCCGATCCTGCTCGGCGGTGGTGAGCATCTCTTTGCGGGGATCGATCTGCCGGCGTTGGGTTATGCGTGCACCGAGCATGTGGCGACGCCGGCGGCGACGCACGTCGTGCTCACGAGAAAAGCCTAGCGGCAAAGAGGGAATGGGGCTCAACGTTCGACGAAGGCCTTCAAGCGGGCGGCCGCCGCATCCCACTGCGCGGCGATTTGATCGAGATAGACTCTCGCCTTTTCCAGGCGCCTGCGCTCCAGCTCCCAGACCCGCTCCCGCCCACGCCGCGCATGACGCACCAAGCCCACGTTGCCGAGCGTGTTCAGGTGCTTGGTAATCGCCTGGCGCGTCACCCCGGTGCCCTCGCTGAGCCGCGTAATCGAGAGCGGTCCGTCGACAGCCAGGCGCCTGAGCAGGCCGAGTCGTGTCGCGTCTGCAAGCGCCGTGAAGACCGGTACCACGTCGCTCGCCTGCCGCACCGCGCCGCGGCTACGAGACATACCGCTCCAGGTTCTTGATCTGTCCGCCCCACCCCTCGGTGTTCATGCGGAACGCTTCAGCCCGGCGCGCGAGCGGGATCCGATCGAACCCGGACTCGACGATCGTGAGAAGAGTCCCACCGCCCTCAGCCTCCTCGAGCGTGAACTCGACCAGCGTCATCGGCTCTTCCGAATAATCCGTCGCAGGGTCCTTCGGATACGGGTGCCAGCGGTACGAGAAATACCGTTCGGGCTCGATCTGCTCGACCCGGAACTCGACCTTAAAGCTTCCGTGGCTGCCCCGCACCGTCTTGCCAGTGGCGAACGCACCGTCGAGCGTGATGCGGAACCAGGTGCCGAACTCTTTGGCATCGGAGATCGCGCGCCACACGCGCGAGCGTGGCGCGCGGAGCACCACGCGCTTCTCGATCCGGTCAGTACTCATCGTGGTACTTGAGCCAGTGCATGATGCCGTCCTCTTCCTGTCGGCCGAGCGGCGTGAGATCGAGCAGGTTGTAGGTATTGAGGAGCGGATCGAGACCGCGCTGGTAGGTCGAGTAGCTGTGGAACACGCGGTCCCCGTCGCGGAAGAACACGCTCAAACCTTCCCGCTCGCCTTCATGCGGCCGGCCCTCGGGCTGCTCGGAAACGGGCGCATAGTTGTAAGTCGTGTGCTTGGCGTCGAGCGTCACACCGAAATCGTCGTTGAAGTCGGTCCCGTACGACGACACCCATGGGAACGTCCAGCCCATGCGCTTCTTGAACGGCGCGATCTTGGTGAACGGCGCGCGCGAGATCACCGCGAACGCGGTGTCACGCGTGGTGAGGTGCACGAGACTGCCCGCGAAGTTGTCGGCCACATACGAGCAGGCCGGGCACCCCTCGTCTTCCCAATCGGGCGGGAGGCCGAACATGAAGTGATAGATCATGAGCTGGCGCTGTTTTCCGAACAGATCACGCAGCGTGCGGCGTGCCCCCGGTTCCGGCCCCTCGAACACGTACTCTTTCTCGAGCGCGACCATCGGCAGCGAGCGCCGTTCGGCGCTCAGCGCGTCCCGTTGACGGGTCAGCTCCTTCTCCTTCGCAAGCAGGCGCTTGCGGGCGGTGGTCCATTCGTCCCGTGATACGATCTTTGGTTTCGGCATGGCGTGTCTTTCGGTTGCCTGGAGGTTTGGGTTAGAGGGGCGCAGCATGCTGCGCCCCTACGTTTGTTACATCGGTGGCATGAGGCCCGGGACGGACCCGGGCGCGGCGATGATCACGATTCCGAACGCCACGATCGCGAGGGCGAGCGGCACATCGACGGCGGGTTTGGCGGGCAGCAGCTTCTGCGCGAACACGAGGGCGGCGATCACGAGCATCCAGGTGACGCTCATGACGCCGAGCGCCACCAACATCACCATCAGTCCGATGCTGGAGCCGACGCAGTAGAGCCCGAATTCAAGTCCCCCTCCTGAGCGGGTGCGCGCGCGGCAGCAGCGCCGGCAGTGCTGTTTGAGCCGGGTGAGCTCGTACAGACCGGCCGCGATCACGACGAGACCAGCAGTGCTCGTGCCGTGCGGGCGATACAGCGCGTACAGCAGGGCGCCGACGAGCGTCCAGACGACGAGGTAGGACGCGACGAAGGGCACAACGGCGCGGACGGGACCGGTGCTGCGACCGCGTCTCAAGACGGCCGGGACCAGGCCCGGCAGCATCATCGCCGCCATCATCGCCGCCCACAGGGCCACGAAGAACGCGAACGAGCCGAGCTGGGTCGCGACGCCCATGTCCATGCCGTGCATCTGGCGGAGGGTGACGACCCACGCCAGGGCGGCGAGGCCGAGGGTCGCCGCGAGCGGCGCCGCCGTACGATATGCAACTCTCATGTTGCGTATCATATCCGGGACCGGCGATATGCGCAACCCCCTAGTTGCATGTTGTCCTCACCAAGCTCTCCCCGGTTAGAGTCATGAGCGGGCGTACGCGAAGCCGCGCTCGTGCGCCTTGGTCATGGCGATGAACGCGGCGGGCACGATGACCACGCCCGGTAACGCGTGCGCCGTCAGATCCGCGTGAATGTCGGCCGCCGTGCCCATCCCCTGTTTCTCGAGCCGCCCCGACCACCGCTGCAGCGCGTTGTTGCAGAGGACGAAGAGCACACCGCGACGTTGCAGCGACTCGATGGAGCTCTCCGGTGTGCCATCCGCGACGGGGTCGCCCGGCTGCGGGTGGGCGAAGTAGTTGCGGACGAGCGGCGCGCTGGTCGTTGAGTCGGTGAGACTCAGCGCCGCGCCGAGTTTGTACTTTGCCCACATGGCGTCCTGAACACCGAGCGGAGTGGTGCGCGCGTACAACACCACAATCACGCTGACGTCTCGCTCTCGGACTCGGTACGTGTCGCGCCAGACATCGAGATAGTTCCGTACGTGGCGCAGGACGGTGCCGCCATCCGGATCGGGCGCATCGAACAGCTGCCGATGCTTGCCCTTGAGTCGATCGAGCCAAGCGTCCGAAGGTGACACGTCCGCGACGCTCTCGTTCCCGAGAGCTCCTCCCGCGCTCAGCGCGGCGACTGCGCTGACGAATCCACGACGATCGAGCATATACCCTCCCGTGGTTGACCGACAATTTGCGCCAAGTAGAGCCTTCTCGCCTGCGGGGCTGAATTAGTCCACCGAGCCCGTGAACGAAGGCCCTTTCTGCCTCTCCACCGTCTTGCGCCGGCGGCTCCTTCGCCCGCAGCTTTGGGCGATGATTGCACGGCTCGTCTGCCTAACATGCGCTTGAAGCTGGCGGGCCTGTCGTTCTGATGTCTCCCGACCGATTTGATTCGCCCGAGGACGCTGCACGGTACGGATTTCCCGCCGAGTGCCGGATCGTCGCGACGCGCATGCGGGGAGAAGCAGCATACGTTCTCCTCGACACCGGGTCGGCAGGGCAGCCTTACCTCTACGGCGTTAACTGTGAGCGACGTGAGGGGCGATGGTCGCCGGGGAGTTCGGGGAACGGGCCCGGCTGGTCGCAGGTTGGCGCCGATAAGGAGCTGGGCACCATGACGATGTGGGGTGAGGCGCCGGTCGGCGCCGACAGGATTCGCGTCGAATTCGAGGGCGACGTGCACGAGGAGACGGTAAGCGGGGGTGTGTATCTGGCGGCGTGGTGGAACGTTCCTTCCCGGAAGGAATCGTCGGCGCGTGTGTCGGCCTTTCGCATCGACGGCAAGTGGATTCCCGAGATGCTGCCTGAGGCGCGGTACGAGTGACGCGATTACTCTTCGCCACGTTGCTGATAAATGTGGCTTGCGGGCGACGCGGCAATCTTCCAGCCCGACGCCTCGGGGTCCTCGCTCCATCCGTTGATTCGGTGCTCATAACTCACACCAATGCTGTGTGCTATCACTTGCCACTGCGGCTGCAGAATGGCGATCTCGAGTGGGGAATGAGCGGTTGTCATCTTTACGTCGGAGATACGCTTTTCTATTTCTATGTCGGGGACAATCGGCAGGTCCTTGCGTGGGGCCGCGCCTGGCACGTACCTGATTCCACTCGTACAACGTCACTCGACGCTTTCGAACGGCACTACACTCAGAGTCTCGGGCCAAGCGAGGCATGTCCACGTCTTGAGCGCATGGAAGGCTTCAGCGTGTGGCGGGCGGCCGGCTATTTCATCTACGCAAGTGCAGATTCGGAGGCAACAAAGCTAGGGGGTCCGGAGAACGTCTGGGCCGGCGCTCGCGTTGGCTCACCGACTTGCACCTTTCGGGATCACGTGTCTCCGCCTTTTCTACGATGAGCGCGATTCTCTTTCTTGGGGCATTCGGCACGGCCTTGGGGTTTCTCGTGTGGCGCCTCAGCACGATGAAGACCGACCCGGAAGGCTACGTCCGCCTCACGACGGTATCTGGCTCAGTTGAGGCTTGGCAAGCCCGCCGGGCGCTCGAACGCGCACACATTCCCGTGATCGTGGACTCCCACATCGGAATGATGCGTGGCGGGTACGGCGGCGTTGCTCACGTATTGGTACCGGTCGGTCAAGCCGAAGAGGCAATGAAGGTCTTGAAGGAAAGCCACCCGAGTACCGAGTACCCGCCCGTATAGTCGGATTAGCACTCATGGAGCCTCGGATGCACGCACCCTTGAAGGTTTTCCCCTGGTGTCTCGTGTTGCTCACCGCGAGTAGCAGCGAAGGTCGAAGGCCGCGCTCCGAGACCATCCCCATTTCGACGACGGGTTGGCAATCGACCGACACTTGCCCTTCGGACATTGAGGCTCGCCTCTCTGCTCCGCCCACAGATGTTGTCCGTATCGGGGAGGATGGCCGTTTCCCAGGTGCTCCCTACGTCAGCATACTGGTCGATGGCCAGCGGGTCGCGTGGTACGCGCCCGAGTCTACGCCGTTGCCACCGTCAGAAGTAGACATCGATACGAACGACATTGAGAGCGTCGAGGTGGTGAAGCCCGATTCAGCGCGCCGTGCCTACGGCACTTGTCCCGGTGTGGGCTTGATCCTGATTACGACGAAGAGCAAGACCTGGCGACCCAACCAGCACCACGAGCCAAGGTCCTCAGCATCAGACAAGGGAAAGGCCATTGTGCCTCCAACGGATGATTCTCTCATGGCGATTCTCGACGCATACTGGGAGAAGCGCGTCACCGCGGCAGCAGCCGCGAAGGTGATCGCGGACTATTTGTTAGGGACAGGGAAGCCCCTGAACATCCAGATGGACGCGGAGCTTCGAGACGCAGTTACACGCGAGATGAAAGCCCGCCAGAAGTAGCGAGTTCCGTCAAGGACACGCGTCGATGCCAAAGTACCCGATGACCGAAGTCATTGCCCGGCGTGAGTTCGATTACTCAGACCAAGCCGGTCCCGCCAAGGTAGTGGCCCTCCTCGGGAAGCCAGCGATAATGCCCGATGCCCCGAACGGAGATTGGTATTGCCCCTACGTGGTAGAATGGCCGAAAGAACGACACGAGTTCTACGCGGGCGGCATCATACGAGTTGCAGGCGCTGCTGATGGGAATCTCCGGACTCCGTTCGTATCTCGAATATGTGGTAGGTCGAGCTGGCAAGCTCACGTGGCTAGAAGATGAGGATCTGGGCATCGATCTAGTGAAGGGCCGCTCCGAGTGAACGGACCCGTTCGCACGGCACCCTAACGCGCATCGGACCCCTCGCTGACCTGGACGCGCGGGGACCCGCGTACCTTCAACCCCAACTCTCGAACGAGGCGGGCCATGCCCGGGTCCTTTCGCGCCTGGATTGACGAGTCGAAGCGCTCTGTCGCCCCGCTGTGGGCGGTGACGCTCCTTCGGGTCTATCTCGGGGTCGCGTTCCTGAGCGCGGCATCGAACAAGATCTTCAGCTGGTGGGCATCGTGGCCGCAGAGCATGTCGCACTTTCTGACGTCCAAGTTGAATGACACCTACGCGTTCTACCGACCTATGCTCACCGGCCTGGTCCTGCCACACATCGGATTCTTCGCTCCCACCATTGCCCTGAGCGAAGTGGCCGTGGGCCTGTCGCTGCTGCTCGGCGCGGGCACGCGATTCGGCGCGGCTCTCGGACTGGTCTTGATTGCCAATTACATGCTGGCGTTCGGGGAAATTCCGTGGCAGCCGGGTGAGGACCAAGCCTTCCTTATCGGTCTCGTCCTCGTGCTCATCACAAACCCGGGCAGGGCCTTCGGGGTCGATGCCTGGCTCGCTCGCGCCCGGGCGTGAAGTGATTCGTTTGGTCACCTAACCCAGGGGACACCAGTCTGGCGGCGTGAGTCCTCACCCCCTGTCCCCCTCTCCCTTCGGGAGAGGGG
>Ga0070711_100000367_pt1 | contig 23337 bp, 23 predicted proteins | sample LARL53metaG_FD_65452 | JGI IMG/M metagenome (GOLD analysis project Ga0070711, IMG submission 65452) | Corn, switchgrass and miscanthus rhizosphere microbial communities from Kellogg Biological Station, Michigan, USA - LAR L5-3 metaG | ecosystem: Host-associated > Plants > Roots > Rhizosphere ... | reverse complement strand
CTGGGAACGTGAAGAAGAGGCCAGGGCGCATCAACGCCGCCTAGCAGCAATCGAGACCGCCCGGCTCAACGGCATCAAAGAGCTGCAGCGTATCGCCGCTGAAGCGCGCGGCGAGGTAGTTGATGGAACCTGCCGCGAGATCACTACTGCCTCTAGTGAAAGAATCAGTAATGCAAGGTCCAGCATACACTCCACGTGAAGCCGTCGAGATTCTGCGTCGCGTAGTTCAGCGGCTAGAAATCACAGGTCTCGGAAGGCCGGAAGCGATTGCAGCAGCGGCTGCACGGTATGGGCTTGTGCCTGAGCGAGTCAACGCTGTACTGGATGATTCAGCAACACGCCTGGTAAGAACATGAGCCGTCTTGATCGAGTTATCGGTTTGCTGGTCGCCGCCACGGTCTTCCTTGTCGTAGCGGCGAACATCCTGCCCCACATCATCCTGCCTGCCGCCCTGATCTTTGGGATGGGCGTGATCGGGAGACTGATCTGGCTTCATACCCAGCGATGGTGAAAAAAAGTCTTGACCGTTCAGCGTACTGAACACATACTTGAATATATAAGTGTTCAGTGTACTAAACAGTGAGAGATGATGGCCAAGCGTATCTACATCAAGGGGGTTAGAAAGACGATCGACAGTGACCGCTTGGCTTTGGCCTATCTGATGCTCGCCCGCGTACTCGTCGAGCAAGAAGAACAGGAGAATCAAGAGCAGGCCGACAAGCCGGAGGCCGCCGAGTGAACCGGGCTGAGCTATCGTGGTTTCGGCTGACCTTTCCCCGCGAGGGTGTTACCAGTGAAGCCGTTATAAGCGTGCTATCGACGCTATCCGGTGCGGACTGGCGAACGCGCCTTATTCTCCGCCTCTCCGCAACATCGGCAGGTATTGAACATCAAATAGGTATTAGTCACGGAGCCGTTGACACACTCACCGGCGAGCTGCGCGCCGCTATTTCCAGCCTACGTCTTGACCAGATCGAGACGCCAGAGACAACCGCCACGCGGCGGCTCCTGTGGCAGCTCGTACCACGCGCTGCCGCTTTGCGGGTTGACCGCCTCGACGCTATCGCGTCAAGTCTGCTTTCGAGTTTTTATCCGCTAACCGATAGTGAAAATATCCGTCTCTCCTGGCATCTGTGCCCGGCGGTACGCCCCCAGCTTGAAACAGGAAAGAGTCAGAACCAAGGCAGGACCAAAGCCCTGCGTGACAAGCTGGCCTTTCCCGGTTGGCAGGGGTACGGGGAGCTGGGCGTTACCGCTGCTGATGCCCAAAGAGTGAACCACCTGCTTAGTCGTACAGGCTCCGTCTTGCGTAGCCTGTCTTCACCTTTTGGACGTCTCGTGGGCGAGCCGTGGCGGTGGGGGCAGTTGATGCGGCTGCTCGGTCAGCGCGGCCGGTACTACTCCGTCAAGGAGCTGGCCGCCGTTATTGGCTGGCCGGTAGATGCCCCCGATATTCCAGGACTTACCCTTTCCGCCTCCAAGCGGTTGCTCCCCAGTGCCGACCTACCGCGTAAAGGACGGATACTAGGTGTGACGAACTTTCCTGGTATCCAGCGGCCAGTGGCTATAACCCTAACCGCCTCCACCCGTGGCACCTACATTCTCGGTCCCACCGGCACCGGCAAGACCAGCCTTATCAAGAACGTGGTTGGGGATGACATGAACCAAAACTGGGGCGTCTGCGTTATCGACACCAATGGCGATCTCATCGGTGAGCTATGCGATTTGGTACCGGAGCGTCGCATAGACGATGTGGTCTATATTGACGTAACCGACGCTGATTTTGCGGTTGGCTTCAATCCTTTTTCTGGTTCACCTGATGCGTCACTCGTAGCCGACCAGATTGGTGAGCTGTTCGAGCGATTGTGGAAGTCGTCTTGGGGACCACGTACCGCCCAGCTCACCCATATGGCGCTGCTGGCACTAGCACGCCGCCGTGGCTCCACCTTGCTTGACCTCTCCCGTATCTATCGTGACGCTAGATTTCGCGCCGAGGTCGTTGGCCACCTGAATGACCCCCTCGGTCTTGAGCCGGATTGGAACTGGTTTTCCGGTCTGCCTGAGCGCGAACAGGCCACCATCATCGCGCCCTTGATGAACAAGCTGCGCCAGTTCACCGCTCGCCCCGCAATTCGGAGCATCGTCGGACAGGCACAGCCCACAATATCCATGCGGCAGATCATAGAACAGCAGAAGATTCTTTTGGTGAATCTCCCCAAGGGTCTGCTAGGAGCCGAAACCGTCAAGTTGCTCGGTTGTTTGGTCCTTACCTCTCTGTGGCAGGCCGCTACCGAGCGCGCCCGCTTGCCACTTTCTCAGCGTCACCCTTTTGGCTTGGTGGTTGACGAGGTACAGGATTTTGCCAGCGCTCCGATTCCGTGGGGTGAGATGTTCTCCCAAGGTCGTAAGTACGGACTTGCCGTCAGCGTGGCGCATCAGAATCTCGACCAGATACCCCGCGAGCTACGCGAAGTCATCATGGCGAACGCCCGCTCAAAGGCCGTCTTTACCCTAAGCCCTACTGACGCAAAGATCATGGAGCGGGTGTTTGCTCCATTCCTGTCGGCTGCCGATCTTCAAGCGCTTGACGCCCATACCATCGCCGCTCTAATAGCCCTTGATGATGGCTCCACCGCCCAGCCGGTCACGTTGACCACCCCACCCCCGCCGCCAGGCTCCGGTGTGGCTGAGCGGGTACGGCAGGCATCCCGCCATAACTACGCCCGGCCGCGGGCTGAGGTCGAGGCCGAGCTACGTCGCCAGGTCGAAGACGGTCCCCCTGCCGGACCAGTGGGCAGTAAGCGGAGGGACAGGTAATGGCCTGTCCGCTCGCCTGTCCGTTCGCGCGGTTGACAACCTGTCAATTCCGCCCTATCCATCCGTCCTCCATGCCGGTTTTGCCAACGACTGACTCCCCTCAACGAGGGTCGTCATGAGCGCCCGGCCTGTTACCGGCTTCCCGCTTGACGAGCGGCTATCTCAGCGTGACCTGGCCGTCGTCGTGGCGGTGGCTGAGCTGCGCTACCTGACCACCCGCCAGCTTGAACGCTGGCACTACCCCGGCGCAACCCCGCTGGCTCGCGCCCGTGCCGCCCGCCGCAGCCTTGAGCGGCTGACGCGCTTGGGCGTGCTTGCCCGCCTGGAGCGACGCATCGGCGGCGTGCGGGCGGGGTCGGCTGGCTACGTCTACACACTCGACCTGGCCGGGCAGCGGTTGGCCGCCGCTCACGGCTGGCTTCCCTCTGGCCGCGCCCGGCGGGTACGGGAGCCCGGCCACGCCTTCACCCGGCACACCCTGGCCGTCGCCGAGGTACATATTCGACTCATCGAGGCGGAGCGCTCAGGCACCTTGGAGCTGATCGAGCGTGAAAGCGAGCCGCGATGCTGGCGTCCCTACGTCGGGGCGGGTGGCGCGTGGCTGACGCTCAAGCCGGATGCTTACGCCGTGGTCGGCGTCGGTGAGGATGAGCTGTCGTGGTTCCTGGAGATAGATAGAGGCACGGAGAGCACCGCCACCATCGAGCGCAAGCTGGCCGCCTACGTTGCCTACTGGCGCAGTGGGCGGGAGGTCGCCGCCCGTGGGGTGCATCCACGGACGTTGTGGCTGGCTCCTGATGCGCGGCGGGTCGGCCAGCTTGTGAGTGCCGTCGGACGCCTTCCGGCTGAAGCCTGGGAGCTGTTCCAAGTGGTGCCCTTCGATGACCTGATTACCGCCCTGGTACAGGGAAAATAAGTGTTGCATACGCTGAACAGCCATGAGACAATAACTGTGTAATGAGGACGGGACATGACGGCTCAACAAGGCCAAAACCTGGCGGTAATGGTGCGCCGATATCGCAAGAAACGCGGGCTCGGCGTACGCGAGACGGCACGCGCCCTGGACGTCGTCCCTAGCTGGATAGTCCAGATCGAGAATGGCAGCGTCAAACAGCCGACCTTCGAGCGTTTGCAGGCGCTGGCCGAAGTGCTCGGCGCTCCCGCCGACAAACTATTTGTGGCAGCCGGTTACGAACCCTCAGCGCTACCGGAGCTTGGCGCGTACTTCCGCGCCAAATACGGGCTTGGTAATGAAGCCGTGGATGACATCGAGCGTTACGTTCGCCGAATCAAGAAGCGCTATGGGGGCGGCCATGACTAGCCGCCTGATGGAGCCGCGCACCCATGTACTGCGCGAGTTGCGGGCTATGCGTCCGCCTCGCCGGTTGAGCCGTTACGAAGCCCGGCGGGTGGCCGAGAACCAGGCCGCCAAGCTGCTGCGGCTGCGCGGTGTCGCTGATGGTCCGGTGCCGGAGGAAGCTATCTCACACCTGGGGCACATCGAGGTCGCCCGCCTGGATGGAATGCGCGCGTCAGGGTTCACCAAATGGTATGGTGGGCGCTGGCATATCGTAGTCAACGCCGACCATGCAGGTGTGAGGCAGAGGTTTACTATTGCCCACGAGCTTTGGCATATTTTGGAACATCCATTTGCCGCCTACGCACCGGACCAAGACACCGCTGAGCAGTTGGCCGACTGTTTTGCGGCCTGTACCTTGATGCCTAAAGCCTGGGTCAAACGGCTGTGGGGTGAGGGTATCCACGACACAGCGACACTGGCACGGCAGTTCTACGTCTCGCGTTCGGCAATGCGCTGGCGAATTGACGAGTTGAAACTTGACCGGATTGATGACACGCAAAAACTAACGACAACAAGAAGGGGTGACTATGAGCGCTCGGCGGTCAAAACGCACGTCTAAGCCAGTGAGAACCAAGAAAGCGTTTGCGTTTCTGCGCGTCTCCACCACTAAGCAGATTCGGGGCGATTCCCCCGAGGGTCTATCTCTCCCCGTGCAGCGGGCTCTCTGCCAACGCAAGGCCGATGAACTCGATGCTGAGATTGTCGGGTGGTACACCGAGCGAGCGTCGGCTAAGTCAGGGGCGACCAACCTCAAGAAGCAACAGCGCATGATGACTGATCTCAGACGGCGCGGTGATATTGACTACGTGATTATTCCCAAGGTCGAGCGCTTTTCCCGTAAGCGCTTTCATGAGGCCATCATCGGTCAAGAACTCGACGACCTGGGCGTTGAACTTGCCTCGGCTACAGAGTCCATCGACAACACGCCGAGCGGCCGGTTTCAGCGTGGCATCTTGGTGACGGCAGCCGAGTACGACAACGACATGCGCGCCGAACGCACGAAACTATCACTCATCCGCAAGGCAGAACTCGGTGGTACGCCATACCGGACATTGCCTGGCTACCGCAATATTCAGCGCACCATCGCGGGACGACGGTTCTCAACGGTCAAGGTTGACAAGCATAACGGTCCGCTGATGACCACTGCTTTTCGCCGTTACGCCTTGGGAGATATTAGCCTCGTGACATTGGCCGACGAGATGGCCGTGCTGGGGCTACGTAATCAGGACGGCAAGACAATCACAGGCGAGCGCCTACATAAACTGATGCAGAACCCGTATTACTTGGGCAAGGTGCCATTCAACGGGGTGATCTACGACGGCAAGCACCCGGCTCTGATCGACCGCGCCACGTTCGACACTGTGCAGGAGATCATGCGTGCTCATTGCACTGCTGGTGAAAAGCGTCGCACCCATGACCACTATCTTAAGGGCACAGTCTGGTGCGGTCGCTGCGGCAAGCGCTTGATCTACAATCTCGCCGTCAACAGTCAAGGTGAGCAGTACCCGTACTTCTTCTGCATAGGCCGTCGTGAGGGCTGTCCACAGCGGTACGTGTCGGTTGATGCCGTCGAGCGGGCAGTTGAGGACTACTACGCCACCTTTGAGCGTGCTCCCCAGGAGATCGCCGAACGACAGGCCGCCATCCGTAGCTACTACGAGGCCGAGCGTGCTACTCATGCCAGCAGCGTTGAGTCTCAGCGCCAGCGTCTCACGGCGATTGAATACCGGCGAGACAAGCTATTTGAGGCGTACGCCGATGACGCCATCCCGCTTGCTCAGCTCAAGCGGAAGCAGAAGGAGCTAGACGCCGAGGCCGCCGGAGCCGAAGCGGCACTGGACATCGCTACGACCAACTGGGCTAAGGTCGAAGTGTTGGCAATCCGCGCGGCGTCCTTGGCCAAGGACGCCCAGGCCGCATACAGAGCTGCTACGCCGATGCTGCGGCGAACGATGAACCAGGTCTACTTCAAGAAGCTGTTCGTAACCGACGACTCCATCACGGCAGCCACCCTAACCGACGCCTATGCGGAACTGCTGGCGGACGGCTTGGTCGATGAGATCGAGCAGGAGCTGGCCGCTAAGGAGGGCGTAACAAAGAACGCCAGCCCGCTTTCGCGTGACCGGCGTTCGAATGAGACAAGTATGGCGCGCCCGGCACGATTCGAACGTGCGACCTCTCGCTCCGGAGGCGAGCGCTCTATCCACTGAGCTACGGGCGCAGGCGGTGTCGCTACCGTAGCGAACCATGGATATGTCCCTGTTCTTCGCCGGAACCGGCGGCTCGGTGCCCAGCGCGCGGCGTGGGCTGCCCGCGGTGCTGGTGCGCCGCGGCGGCGAGCACATCCTATTCGACTGCGGCGAGGGAACGCAGCGGCAGCTGATCAAGTCGGTCGGGCTGGCGGACATCGACAGCGTGTTCGTCACGCACTTCCATGCCGATCACTGGCTGGGGCTGCCGGGGATGCTGAAGTCGTTCGCGCTGCGCGAGCGCGAGCAGCCGCTGAGCGTGTATGGACCGCTGGGATTGAGCGAGCTGATGGAGCAGACGCGCTTCGTATACGGGCGCCTGCCGTACGAGCTGAGCGTGACAGAGCTCGCGCCCACCGAGACGGTCGCCCGCGACGGGTATCTCGTCGGCGCGATCCCCGTCCGTCATCGGGGCGACTCGTGCTACGGGTATGCGCTCGTGGAGGATGCGCGGCCCGGACATCTCGACCCGGAGCTCGCCGAGCGGCTCGGGGTCAAGCCCGGCCCGGACTTCGGCCGGTTGCAGCGGGGCGAGGCCGTCTCGGGAGTCACGCCTGAGCAGGTGCTCGGGCCGGTGCGTCCTGGGCGCAAGATCGTCATCTCGGGCGACACCGCTCCGTGTGAGGCACTCGTCGTCGCGGCGCACGAGTCAGACGTGCTCGTACACGAGGCGACGTTCGCCGAGGATGAGACCGAGCGCGCGCGCCAGACCGCTCACAGCACGGCTCGGCAGGCGGCCGAGGTCGCGCGCGACGCGCAGGTGCGGATGCTTGCGCTGACGCACATCTCCAGTCGCTATCCCGGCGGTGAGCTGCGCGAACAGGCGCGCGCGGTGTTCGCCCACACCGAGGCGCCGCGCGACTTCGACACGATCGAGGTCCCGTTCCCCGAGCGTGACGCGCCCCGGCTGGTGCGCTGGTCCGAGCGCCGCGCCCGCGAGGCCGCGCCTGCGGAGCCCGTCGCGGCGCGCTGATACAGTCTGGCGCGATCCTTTAACCCGGTCCTGAGAGGCCAGGAAGGAAGTCTGAGTTGGACAGCGGTGGCGAGAAGACCGTCCTGCGCGAGGACGAACTGCGGCGAGCGCTCACGCGCATCGCTCACGAGATCGTCGAGCGTAACCCCGGCACCCATGACGCGCCGGCCCCGGCGCTGGTGGGGATTCACCGGCGCGGAGCGTTCCTGGCGCGACGGCTGCGCGACCTGCTGGAGGATCTGCTCGACGCGGAGGTGCCGCTCGGCGACCTCGACATCGGCTTCTACCGCGATGACGTCTCGCGCCGCTCCGAGGCGATGCCCGTGGTGCACGCCTCGCACATCGACTTCGACGTGGACGGGCGCACGGTGGTGATCGTCGACGACGTCCTCTACACCGGCCGCACCGTGCGCGCCGCGATCGAGGCCCTGTTCGCCTACGGCCGCCCCGCGCGCGTGCAGCTGGCGGTGCTCGCCGACCGCGGCCACCGCGAGCTGCCGATCAGGCCTGACTATGTCGGCAAGAACCTGCCAACCTCACACGCGGAGCACGTGCATGTGCGCGTCTCAGAGCTCGATGGAATCGACGAGGTCACGATCGCATCCGCCCCGATGGAGATCCCCGCGGCATGAGCGGAGAGGAGGCTCTATGAACCACCTCCTCTCGATCGAGGATCTCGACCGGCAGGCGATCGAGCGGATCGTCACGCAGGCGGCGCGCTTCGCCGAGGTGTCCGACCGCGAGATCAAGAAGGTGCCCGCGCTGCGCGGCAGGATGGTGCTGAACCTGTTCTACGAGGCCTCGACGCGCACGCGCAGCTCGTTCGAGCTGGCCGCCAAGCGGCTGTCGGCGGACGTCGTCAACTTCGCGGTCAGCGGCTCTAGCGTCGAGAAGGGCGAGTCGCTGAAGGACACTGTCCTCACCCTCAGCGCGCACAAGCCCGACGCGATCGTCCTGCGCACGCCCTGGGCGGGGGCCGCCGAGCTCGTCTCGCGGTGGTGCGCCGCGGCGATCGTCAACGCCGGCGACGGCAAGCACGAGCACCCGACCCAGGCGCTGCTCGACGTATACACCCTGCGTGAGCGCCTCGGGAGGATCGACGGCGCGTCGATCTGGATCGTCGGCGACGTCGCCCATTCGCGCGTGGCGCGCTCGAACATCATCGCGTTCCAGCGCATGGGCGCTCGCGTCACGGTCGTCGGGCCGCCGACGCTGATCCCACGCGGGATCGAGTCGCTCGGCTGCGAGGTGCGCTACACCCTGGACGAGCTGGGCTCGGCCGACGTCGTATACGCGCTGCGTATGCAGCGCGAGCGTATGAGCGAGACGTCATGGGTGCCCTCGCTGCGCGAGTACGCGTCGTGGTATCAGATCAACGGACGCCGTCTCTCCCCACGCCAAGTGTTGATGCACCCCGGCCCGGTCAACCGCGGCATCGAGCTCTCCGGCGAGGTGGTCGACTCGCCGCAGGCGCTCATCACCGCGCAGGTCGAGGCCGGCGTCGTCGTGCGCATGGCCGTGCTGTACGAGCTGCTCGCGGGGGCGCACGTCCCGCGGCCCGTCCCCGAGCCCCAGCTCGCCTGATGGCCGCGAGCTCGCTCATCCATGGGCCGCACGCCCCGGCCGAGCTGCTGCTGCGAGACGTGCACGCGCTGGATCCGCGCGCGGGCATCGACGCGCGCCATGACGTGCTCGTGCGCGAGGGACACATTGCCGCGCTCGGGGAGCCCGGCGCGCTCGCGGAGCCAGAGGGGATTGAGATCGTCGAGGGCAACGGCAGGCATCTGCTGCCCGCGTTCGTCGACCCGCACGTGCACCTGCGCACTCCCGGGCAGGAGCACAAGGAGGATCTGGAGACGGGCACCCGGGCGGCCGCGGCCGGCGGGTTCGGCGCGGTGATCGCCATGCCGAACACCGACCCCGTCGTCGACTCGGCGCCATTGCTGGGATCGCTGCGCGACGCCGCGGCCCGCGAGGCGCGGGTGCCGGTGGGATTTCTCGCGGCGATCACGCGCGGGCTGGGCGGCGAGGAGCTGACCGAGATGGCGGAGCTGCGCGAGCACGGCGCGCTCGGCTTCACCGACGACGGCCGGCCGGTGCAGAGCGCCGGAATGCTGCGTAAGGCGTTGCAGTATCAGCGGTTGTGCGGCGGTGTCATCAGCCTGCACGAGGAGGATCCGACGCTGTCACACGGCGGCTCGATGCGCGAGGGCGCCGTCAGCGCGGCGCTCGGCATCGCCGGGGTGCCCGCCGTCAGCGAGTCCACAATGGTCGCGCGCGACGCCGAGCTGGCGATGTACGAGGGCGCACGCGTGCATTTTCAGCACCTCAGCTGTGCGGCCTCGGTTGGAGCCGTCGCGCGTGCCAAGGTGGCCGGCGGCAAGGTCAGCGCGGAGGTCACCCCTCACCATCTGCTGCTCACCGACGAGTCCGTCCGCGGCCTTGACACGCGCATGAAGATGAACCCGCCGCTCGCGGGCGCAGACGACCGCCAGGCGCTGATCGCCGGGTTGCGCGAGGGCACGATCGACTGCGTCGCCACCGACCACGCCCCGCACGCGCGCGAGGAGAAGGAAGTCCCGTTCGAGCAGGCTCCCATGGGCACGACGGGCCTCGAGACAGCGTTCGCCGCGCTCTACACCGGCCTGGTCCTGACCGGCGAGCTGGAGCTGGGGCTGCTCGTCGAGCGGATGACCGCGGGCGCGGCCCTGTTCGAGCTGCCAACCCCCACGATCGCCGCGGGCGAGCCGGCGAGCCTGACGCTCATCGACCTCGACGCGGAGTATCTGGCGGGGGAGCGCGGCTGGGAGAGCCGCTCGGAGAACTGCTGCTTCGCCGGGCAGCGCCTGCACGGACGCGTCCTGCTCACGCTCGCCGCCGGCGCGGTCGTATACAGAGAGCGCGTGTTCTCAGTGGTGGCCGCATGAACAGCACCAGCGCGAAGATGCGGGGCGGGATGCCCCGCGCCCACGGCCGATCTGTCTCGCTCACCTGCGCGGATGCGACCCAAATGAAAGGCCGCCGATGAGCCTGCTCGACCGGAACAGAGCCGCGCTCGTCGTCGTGGATATACAGGAGGGGTTTCGTCCCTACGCGTCGTTCGCCGGCGTCGCCGACGGTGCTCGCAAGCTGGTGCAGGCCGCGCGCATCCTGGATGTGCCGCGCGTCGTCAGCGAGCAGTACCCGCGAGGACTGGGCCACACCGCGCCCGAGGTCGAGCTCGAGGATGAGCGGCCGATCGAGAAGACCGTGTTCTCCGCGGTACGGGCAGACGGGTTCGAGCTTGCGGGCCGCGATCAGGCGATCGTGTGCGGCATCGAGACGCACGTATGCGTGAGTCAAACCGTCCACGACCTGCTGGAGCGGGGCGTAGAGGTGCACGTGCCCGCGGATGCCGTCGGCTCGCGCCATGAGATCGACTACGAGCGCGCCCTGGAGCGCATGGAGCGCGCGGGGGCGGTCGTCAGCACGGTCGAGGCCACCCTGTTCGAGCTGCTCGAGCGGGCGGGCACACCCGAGTTCAAGGCCGTGCAGGCACTAGTCCTGTGATGGCACAGGCGAGCGGATACGTGCTGCTGGAGGACGGCACGCGCTTCGATGGGACCGCTTGCGGCGCGGACGGTCACGCGGTCGGCGAGGTCGTGTTCACGACTGGCATGTCCGGCTATCAGGAATCGATGACCGACCCGTCGTTCATGGGCCAGCTGATCACGTTCACCTACCCCCACATCGGCAACTACGGGGTGAGCGCGACCGCCATGGAGTCCGAGCGGATCTGGGCGCGCAGCGCAATCATGCGCGAGGCGTGCAACCGCGAGGACGCTCCCGGGGCAGAGGGCGGCTGGCTCCAGTGGCTCGCCGACTGCGGCATCCCCGCGATCAGCGGTGTGGACACACGCGCGCTGGTCAAGCACATCCGCGAGCGGGGGGCGATGCGCGGGGGCGTGTTCGGGGCGGCGATGTCCGAGGACGACGCGCGTGCCCTGATCGAGTCCGAGCCGCCGATGGCCGGCCAAGACCTCGCGGCGCAGGTGACGCCGGCGGACATCAGCCGGCATGGGGAGACGAACACCGGACCGCACATCGCCGTGCTCGACACCGGCATCAAGGGCTCGATGGTGCGTGAGCTGGTGGCCCGCGGCGCGCGCGTGACGCTGCATCCGTGCACCACCTCGGCCACCGACTTGCTCGCAGACGATCCCGACGCGGTGTTCCTCGCCAACGGCCCCGGCGACCCCGCGGCGCTCGACTACATCGTGGACACCGTCCGCCAACTGGTGGGCCGCCGCCCGGTATGGGGGATCTGCCTCGGCCACCAGCTGCTCTGCCGGGCCCTGGGCCTGCAGACGTTCAAGCTGCCCTTCGGCCACCGCGGCGCGAACCACCCGGTCAAGGACCTGCAGACAGGCCGCGTCGAGATCACCTCCCAGAACCACGGCTTCGCGGTGCTCGGGCCCAGCGGGTCACGCACCATCGAGGGCTCGCGGCCAGTGCGCTGGCACACCGACTTCGGCGCGGCGCAGCTGTCGCACGTGAACCTGTACGACCGCACCGTCGAGGGCTTCGAGCTGCTCGACGCTCCGGGCGGAGCAGTGCAGTATCACCCCGAGGCGGGCCCAGGGCCGCACGACAGCCTGTATCTGTTCGACCGATTCCTGGAGCGCATTGCCCAGGCGTGAGGACATCAAGAAGATCCTGATCCTGGGCTCGGGCCCGATCGTGATCGGGCAGGCCGCCGAGTTCGACTACTCCGGGGTGCAGGCATGCAAGGTGCTGCGCGAGGAGGGGTATGAGATTGTGCTCGTCAACTCCAACCCGGCGACGATCATGACCGACCCGGAGTTGACGGACGCGACGTACATCGAGCCGCTGCTGCCCGGCCCGGTTGCCCAGGTCATCGCCCGTGAGCGACCGGATGCGCTGCTGCCAACGCTCGGGGGTCAGACCGCGCTGAACCTTGCCAAGGCGCTGCATGACGACGGCACCCTGACCAAACATGACGTCGAGCTGATCGGCGCGAGCTACGACGCGATCGCGTGCGCGGAGAACCGCGAGCTGTTCGGCGCGACGATGGCGAGCTCCGGTCTGAAGATGCCGTCCAGCGCGATCGTCACCACGGTCGAGCAGGCGCTGGACGCGTTGCCGCGGCTGGGGCTGCCGTGCATCGTCAGGCCGGCCTACACGCTCGGTGGGCGCGGCGGCGGGATCGCGCGCAGCGAGGAGGAGCTGCGCACGTTCGTCGCGCGCGGGCTGGAGGCCTCGCCGATCGGACAGGTGTTGCTGGACCAGTCGGTGCTCGGCTGGGGCGAGTTCGAGCTGGAGGTGATGCGCGACCGCGCGGACAACGTCGTGATCGTGTGCTCGATCGAGAACGTCGACCCGATGGGCGTGCACACGGGCGACTCGGTCACGGTTGCGCCCCAGCAGACGCTCACCGACCGTCTGTACCAGCGGCTGCGCGACCAGGCGATCACGGTGATCCGGGCGGTGGGCGTGGAGACCGGCGGCTCGAACGTGCAGTTCGCCGTCAACCCGCAGACCGAGGAGATCCTCGTGATCGAGATGAACCCACGCGTATCGCGCAGCTCGGCGCTGGCGTCCAAGGCGACAGGGTTCCCGATCGCCAAGATCGCCACGCGCCTGGCGGTCGGATATCGGCTGGAGGAGATCGACAACGACATCACCGGCGTGACCCCCGCGTGCTTTGAGCCGACGATCGACTACGTGGTCGTGAAGTGGCCGCGGTTCGCGTTTGAGAAGTTCCCCGGCACCAGCGCGACGCTGTCGACGCACATGAAGTCCGTCGGGGAGGCGATGGCGATCGGGCGCACGTTCGGGCAGGCGTTCGCCAAGGCGCTGCGCTCGCGCGAGCTGGACAAGCCGCCGTGGCTGGATGGCGTCGGCGAGCAGGAGCTGCTGGACGGGCTGGAGATTCCAAGCCCAGACCGGTTCGAGGCGATCCTCGAGCTGCTGCGCCGCGGGACGAGCGTCGAGATGATCCACGAGCGAACCTCGATCGACCCGTGGTTCCTGCGCGAGCTGCTGGCGCTGGCCGAGGAGCCGCAAGGCCCGTTCGCGGGCGAGCGGGTATTCCGCTCGGTCGACACCTGCGCCGCGGAGTTCCCGGCGCGCACGCCCTACTACTACTCGGGCTGGGAGCGTCCCCCGGCGGACGGGCGCGCGGCGCACGAGGTCACGCGCGGCGAGCGCCCGTCGGTCGTGATCCTCGGCTCCGGGCCGAACCGGATCGGGCAGGGAATCGAGTTCGACTACTGCTGCGTGCACGCGGCGATGACCGTGCGCGAGTCCGGCCGCGACGCGGTGATGATCAACTGCAACCCCGAGACGGTGTCGACCGACTACGACACATCCGACCGGCTGTACTTCGAGCCGTTGACGCTCGAGGACGTGCTCGCCGTCGTCGCGGTCGAGCGCCCGGAGGGGGTCGTCGTGCAGTTCGGCGGACAGACCCCGCTGAAGCTCGCCGCGGGCCTTGCCGCCGCGGGCGTGCCCCTGCTGGGCACGAGCGTGGATGCGATCGACCTAGCGGAGGATCGCGGGCGATTCGGCGCGCTGCTCGAGAAGCTCGGCTACTCCGCGCCGCCGTACGCGACCGCGCGCTCGGTGGACGAGGCGCTGGCGCAGGCCGACGCGGTCGGCTATCCGCTGCTCGTGCGCCCCTCTTACGTGCTGGGGGGGCGGGCGATGGAGATCGTCTACTCGCGCGACGGGCTCGCCGACTATCTGAGCCGCGAGCCGCCCCCGAGCGACGGCGGCGAGATCTTCCTCGACCGCTTCCTGGAGAACGCCACCGAGGTCGACGTTGACGCGCTATGCGACGGCACGGAGGTGTGGATCGGCGGGATCATGCAGCACGTCGAGGAGGCTGGGGTGCACTCCGGCGACAGCGCATGCGTGCTGCCGCCGCACTCGCTCGGGGAAGAGATGCTCGAGCAGATCCGCGCGGCCACGCGCGAGCTCGCGCTCGAGATCGGCGCCGTCGGGTTGTTGAACGTGCAGTACGCGGTACACGCCGGCGAGCTGTACGTGATCGAGGCGAACCCGCGGGCGTCGCGCACGGTGCCGTTCGTGTCCAAGGCGGTGGGCGTGCCGCTGGCGAAGCTCGCGTGTCGGATCATGCTGGGGGAGCGGATCGCGGACCTCAGCCTGCCGCAGGGCAGGCAGGGGTTGGGGTACGGCGACCACGTATCGGTGAAGGAGGCGGTGCTGCCGTTCGATCGGTTCGAGGGCTCCGATGCGGTGTTGGGGCCGGAGATGCGCTCCACGGGTGAGGTGATGGGCATCGCGCGCGACTTCCCCACCGCGTTCGCCAAGGCGCAGGCGGCGGCGGGAGTGCCGCTGCCAAGCGAGGGCACGGCGTTCATCACGGTCACCGACTCGGACAAGTCGGCCGCGTTCGCGGTTGCGCAGACGCTGCACGACAACGGCTTTCAGATCGTCGCCACGCGGGGCACCGCGGAGGCGATCGCGCGCATGGGCGTGCCGGTGCAGGGCCTGAACAAGATCGGGGAAGGCTCCCCGCACGTGCTCGACTGGATCGAGCGGGGAGACGTGCACCTGGTCGTGAACACGCCCACCGGCTCGGGCGCGCGCACGGATGGCTGGGAGATCAGGCGCGCCGCCGTCAGGCATGGGATCCCATGCCTGACGACGCTGGCCGCGGGAGCGTCGGCCGCACGCGCGATCGCGCGTGCGCGAGCCGGGGGCGAGCCCGAGGTGCTGTGCCTGCAAGAGCTCCACGGCGAAGCCCGTCCGCACGCCAGCGGCCCGGATGGGTCCAACCGACCTGACGGAGCGGGCAGGCCGGACGGGGCCGGGGTCGCGTAGGTGGGCGCCGGCACCGAGCGCACCCTCGCGTCGCCGCATCGCAGGTTGCTGACGGTCGTCGCCAACGAGCGACTGGGCGCATATCGCGTGTTGAAGGTCGCAGACCCCGACGGGCCGGTCCCCGATCCGGGGCAGTTCGCGATGCTGGCCGCGGCGGAGCGCTGGGGTGGCGGCGAGGACGAGCGTCCATATCTGGCGCGCGCGTTCTCGGTCGCGCGTGTACGGGACGGCGAGGCGCACTACCTGTTGGAGGACATCGGGCCGGGCACGAGGCGGTTGTGCGCGCTCGAGGCGGGGGAGGGACTGTGGGCGCTGGGGCCGCTCGGCCGGGGCTTTGCGATGCCCTCGGAGGGTCGCCGCGCGTTGCTCGTCGGCGGCGGCGTGGGGATCGCTCCGCTGGCGATCTTGCAGGATGCGCTTGCATCGGCAGGCGGCGGCGATGCCAATGCCAACTTGACAGAGTCCCCCCCGCCAAAGACAGGGGCGCGCGAGCAGCCCATGCCGGTGACGGTGTTGCTCGGCTTTCGTGACGGCGCCCACGCCGCGGGTGCGAGGCTGTTGGGCCAGGCGAGGATCGCAACCGACGATGGCTCGGCCGGCCACGCCGGTCTCGTCACGGACCTGCTGGTGGCGGAGCTCGAGCGGGACGGGCACGCGGTCGTGTACGCGTGCGGGCCCGCGCCGATGCTCGAGGCCGTCCGCGCGCTGTGCGCAGCGCGCGACGTGCCCGCACAGCTGGCGCTGGAGGCGGGCATGGCGTGCGGGTTCGGCGGGTGCCACGGCTGTGTCGTGCCCACTCGCGGGGGCGGATATCTGCGCATATGCGTGGACGGTCCCGTGATCGACGCAGCCGAGCTGGACAGAGTGGATGAGCATGCCGGAGCCCCAGCATGAGCCCGGTCCAGTTCTGCGGGCTGAAGCTCGGGCACCCGATCATCAACGGCTCGGGCACGTTCGACGCAATCGCCGCCAGGCGTGCGTTCGGGGATGCGCTTGACCGGGAGTTCCCGTTTGCGGCGTTCGTGTCGAAGACGATCACGCTGCGCCCGCGCGCGGGCAATCCGCCGCCGCGATTGTGGGAGGCATCCGCGGGCCTGCTCAACTCGATCGGGCTGCCCAACAGGGGTCTCGATGGATATCTGGCTGAGGATCTGCCCGAGCTGGCCCGCTGGCTGCCGGTGCCACTCGTCACGAACGTGATGGGCTCCACCGCGGCGGAGATCGCACAGCTAGTGCAGGCGTGCGACGCGCGCGAGGAGATCGCGGCGGTCGAGCTGAACGTGTCGTGCCCGAACGTGCAGACAGGCTTGGACATCGGCGCCGATCCGGATCAGCTGGAAGCGGTCGTGCGCGCTGTGCGGCCGAGCACGAGCAAGCCGCTGATCGTCAAGCTGACCCCGAACACCGCCGACGTGTCGGCGTGTGCGCGGGCGGCGCAGGAGGGCGGCGCCGACGCGGTGTCGCTGATCAACACCCTGCGGGCGATGGCCCTCGCGCCAGGTCCTGTCAACCCATCGAGACGGTGGCTGGGCGGCGGCACGGGCGGCCTGTCCGGCCCCGCGATTCGGGGCGTCGCGCTGGCGCAGGTCGCCGCGGCGGCGGAGCGCGTAGAGATCCCCGTGATCGGCATGGGCGGCGTGCAAAGCGCGGCGCACGCGCAGGATCTGCTCGACGTGGGGGCGACGCTCGTGGCGGTGGGAACGGAGAGCTTTCGGGACCCCATGGCGGGGGCGCGGATAGCTCGCGAGCTGGCCTTTCGGGCAGCCTGAGACTCTCTTGAGAACTGGCTGTGTGGCCAATCGAGCGCTAGATAAAAACCCCTGCAAACGCGCCATGCCACCGTCCAGGAGCCTCGATATGACTAAACCTCAAGTTGAGGTATAGCTAAATTCGACTGGTTTCCCTTGATCGTCGCTCGCCGGTGTGTAGACTCGCCGCCCATGGCGACGGCGACCGAACCGACGGGCCAAAAGCATGTGATGGCCCCCGAGCGGTCGCTGAACCAGCGCATGGACGCGCTCGCGCGCGCCAACCGCATCCGCACCAAGCGTGCACAGCTAAAGCGCGACCTGAAGGCCGGCCGACTCTCGATCCACGGGTTGCTGCTGAACCCGCCCGAGTACCTGGAGACCGCGAAGGTGTTCGACATGCTGCTGGCGGTCCCCAAGTATGGGCGCGTGAAGGTCAACAAGATCCTCGCCCACTGCCGCATCTCGCCGAGCAAGACGATCGGCGGCCTCTCCGAGCGCCAGCGCAGCGAGCTCGTCTCGCTCCTGCGCCGCTGAACCACAGCTCGGCCTTGGGGGCGTGCCTCTGCATCGCTCCCGCCGCTCCCGACATTAGGGTCCAGAGCGTGGCGTCGCACGTGTTCGTCATCACGGGACCGTCGGGGGTCGGCAAGGGAACGCTCATCAGGGGGCTGATGGAGCGGCTGCCGCAACTGAGGCTGTCAGTGTCAGCTACGACTCGTCAGCCGCGGCCCGGGGAGAGGCACGGGGTGGATTACTACTTCCTTACGCCCGAGGAGTTTGAGCGCCATGTGAGCAAAGGTGATTTCGTCGAGCATGCCCAATATGCCGGTCGTAACTACGGAACGCTGCACAATGAGCTGGAGGCCTCGCAGGGTCAGCACGGAACGCCACGCCGCGAGCCAGCGGGACAGATGTTGCATGGTCCCGTGGTCTTGGAGATCGAGGTCCAGGGCGCCAGGCAGGTGCGGGAGTCCGTGCCCAATGCGGTCCAGGTCTTCATCGCGCCTCCGTCGTTGGATGCGTTGCGCACACGCCTGATCGGACGGGGAACCGATGATCCCGAGGAGGTGGAGCGCCGTCTGCGGGTCGCCGAGGAGGAGCTCGCCGCCCAGCCCGAGTTCGGCCACGTGGTCGTCAACGATCGCCTCGAGGATGCGCTGGCCCAGCTGACGGAGATCGTGCGCGAGGCCTTGAATTGAGGGGGGGAGATCGGGAGGGGGTTTTGGCCCCTCCCGCTACCACTGCGCCTCGATGACGCGCTGGAGCAGCTGACCGCGATCGTCGCCGCGGAGCTTGAGTAGGGCGAGCGACTACACTGCGAAGTCAACCAGGAAAGGCCAGACCTAGTGATCTCTCCCCGCATAGACAGACTGCTGGAGAACGTAGACTCCAACTACGCCAGTGTCCTCGTGGCCGCCAAGAGAGCGCGCCAGATCAACAGCTACTACCACAACCTCGGCGAGGGCACGTTCGACGAGTTTCCACCCCCAATGGTGGACACCGCGTCAAAGAACTACCTCACGATCGCCCTCGAGGAGGTAGCAGCCGGCAAGTTGAAGTACCACTACCGCTAGCCAGACATGGCCAGGATCCTGCTCGGCGTGAGCGGTGGCATCGCCGCGTACAAGGCGCTCGAGCTCGTGCGCCTGGCGACTGGGTCCGGGCACGCGGTCAGGGTCGTGCAGACCCCGGCGAGCAGACGCTTCGTCGGGCAGGCGTCGTTCGAAGCGCTGACAGGCGCGCCCGCGCTCGTCAGCGAGTTCGAGCGCGATCCCGCCCGCGGGGTCTTCCCCGGGCAGCCGCTCCCCGAGCACGAGCCGCTGAGCCATCTGCAGCTCGTGGCGGGCGCGGACGTCTACGCGATCGCGCCCGCCTCGGCGAACACGCTCGCCAAGCTCGCCACCGGCCTCGCGGACAACCTGCTGAGCAGCTGTGCGCTCGCCGCCGACTGCCCGCTCGTGCTCGCCCCGGCGATGAACAACCGCATGTACGAGCACCCCGCGACCCAGGCGAACCTGAGGTTGTTGCGCGAGCGCGGCGCACAGATCGTCGAGCCTGACAGCGGACGGCTGGCCTCCAAGGGCGAGTGGGGAGTCGGCCGTCTCGCCGAGCCCGCGCGGATCCTGGCGGCCTGCGAGGCGGCGCTCGCGGACGTCCGTGGAGGCAGCGGCGTCCCGGCGGACGAGGGCGCCTGGAGCGGCCTGAAGGTGCTCGTCACGGCCGGGGGAACGCGCGAGCCGATCGACAGCGTGAGGTTCGTCGGCAACAGCTCCTCAGGGCGCATGGGCCTGGCGCTCGCCCAGGCCGCCCGCTCGCGCGGAGCCGAGGTGACGGTGATCGCCGCCAACGTCGCGCTGGCCGCGCCGCGGGAGGTGGCCTGGCGTGAGGTGGTCACCGCCGCCGAGCTGAGAGACGCCTGCGAGGAGGAGTTCCCGGCCTGCGATGTCCTGCTGATGGCGGCGGCGGTCGCGGACTTCCGCCCCGTGAGCCCGGCCGTGGGCAAGATCAAGAAGACGGGCCGTGAGCGTCTGGAGCTGGAGCTCGAGGCGACCGCGGATGTGATCGCGGGCCTGGCCGAGCGTCGCCGCTCCGATCAGACGCTGGTCGGATTCGCCGCCGAGCACGGCGAGCGCGCGATCGAGTGCGGACGGCGCAAGCTCACCGGCAAGGGCCTCGATGCGGTCGTCGTCAACGACATCTCACGCGCGGACATTGGCTTCGAGGCCGACTGCAACGAGGTCACGATCCTCACCCTCGGCGGGGGCCGATCAGAGATCGCCCAGCACGTGCCGCGAGCGAGCAAGACGGAGGTCGCCGGGACGATCCTCGACACCGTCGAACGTCTGCGAGGGAGCCGTTAAGCTGGGCCGATGGAGAGCGTCTACGACCTCTATCAGCGCGGGTGCGAGCTGCTGGAGCACGGCGATCACCAGGCGGCGATCGTGCCGCTGAGCAAAGCGCGCAACCTGGAGCCCGACAAGGCGTCGATCCGCGAGGCGCTGGGGCGGGCGCTGTTCCACGCGCGCCGCTACGAGAGCGCGGCGGCGGAGTTCGAGGCGATCGCGTCGAGCGCGCCCACGAACGACTACGCGCTGTTCTGCCTGGGTCGCTCGATGCAATTGCTCGGCCGCCACCGCGAGGCCTGCCAGCCACTGGCGCTGGCGTGCTCGCTGCGACCCGAGCGCGAGGACTACCGGCGCTATCGCGACCGCGCGCGGCGTGCCGCCGCCGGCGATTGAGGGGCAGCGGGGCGAGAAGCAGACGATGCTGCCAGGCCGCTGCCCCGATGCTATCCTCGACCGACAGCTTTCGTGCCGGCATGCAGATGCCGGTTGTAGTGCCGAGAGTGGGCGCCCGCCCGCTTTTTTTACGTCAAGAGCCGGCCGCACGGCTGGGCCAAGGCCCGTCAAGCATGACCCACCACACATGGCCGCACACACCCGGACAGAGATAGATGGAAGATAGCTAGTGAGCAACGACAGATGACAGCGCTACAGGCGGATATCGAAGGAAGGCTCGCCGCGAGCGAGCCGGAGGTCGAGGTGCTGCTCGCCGAGGTGGTGGGCGGTCGCCGGCTGCGCGTGTTCATCGACCATCCGCAGGGCGTCACGCTCGAGCTGTGCGAGCGCGTGAGCGCCGCTCTGAGCGAGCTGCGCGAGCGCTACTCGCTGGAGGTGTCCTCACCCGGGTCAGAACGCCCGCTGACCAAGCCGGCGCACTTCCGCCGCTTCGTCGGGCGTCGCGCCAGGGTGCGCACGCGCCATCCACGTCCGGCGGCCCGCTCCGCGCCCGCAGCCGGCGCTCGCCGGTCCGCCGATCGGGGATCGGCGAGTCGCCGATCGACCAGCAGCTTCACCGGCGAGCTGGTGGGGGCCTCCGACAGCGAGGTCATGCTCGCGGCCGAGGAGGGGATCGTGGCGATCCCCTATGCCGAGATCCGTCGTTCGAACCTCGTCGAGGAGTAGATATGTCACGCGAAATCCTTGAGGCGATGCACGCGCTGGCGCGCGAGAAGAGCATCGAGCCCGAGAAGCTGATGGTCGCGCTCGAGGACGCGCTGCTGTCCGCCTACAAGAAGCAGCCCGGCTCGGCCAAGTACGCGCGCGTGGAGATGGACCGCGAGACCGCCGACTTCCGCGTGATCGAACTGATCATCCCCGAACGCCTGGAGGCGCACCTGATCGTCGAGACGATCGACGAGGAAACGACGATCGACCCCGAGACGGGCGAGATGCGCGAACCCGAGGAACCGGAAATCGACCCGGCGAAGTTCGCCGAATACCGCGACCAGATCGACGAGCGCGACGTCACCCCCGACGACTTCGGCCGGATCGCCGCGCAGACCGCCAAGCAGGTGATCCTGCAGCGCATCCGCGAGGCCGAGCGGGACATGATGTACGAGGAGTACCGCGACCGCGTGGGCGAGCTGATCACGGGCATCGTGCAGCAGTCGGACTCGCGCTACACGCTCGTGCAGCTGCGCGAACGCGTCGAGGCGCTGCTGCCCAAGTCCGAGCAGGTCGAAGGCGAGCGCTACGACCACTCCCAGCGGATCAAGGCGGTCATCAAGGAGGTCTCGCCCTCCACCAAGGGACCGTCGATCATCGTCTCCCGGCGCGACCCGGAGCTGATCAAGAAGCTGTTCGAGCTGGAGGTTCCCGAGATCGCCGATGGCCTGGTGGAAATCGCCAACGTCGCGCGCGAGCCCGGCTACCGCTCGAAGATCGCGGTCGTCTCGAACACCGACGGCGTCGATCCGGTCGGCGCGTGCGTGGGGCCGCGCGGGTCGCGCGTGCGCATGGTCGTGTCCGAGCTGCGCGGCGAGAAGATCGACATCATCCCCCACAACGACGAGCCGGCTCGGTTCGTCGCCAAGGCGCTGTCGCCCGCGCGCGTGCGCGAGGTGCTCGTCGACGACGAGGCCAAGCAGGCGACCGTGATCGTGCCCGACGATCAGCTCTCATTGGCGATCGGCCGTGAGGGTCAGAACGCGCGCCTGGCGGCGCGGCTGACCGGCTGGCGCGTGGACATCCGCTCGGAGACCGAGTTCGCCGCCGAGGAGGCCGAGCACGGCTACGAGGAGGAGGAGGTCTCCGGACGTTGCGCGGCGATCCTCTCCAACGGGCGCCGCTGCCCGAACGCGTCGCTGCCCGGCTCGCGCTACTGCGGACTGGAGACCCACCAGGCGCTTGCGAGCATCGCCACCGACAATGTCGCCGACCTGAACACCGGTGGCGCCGAGGCGGCGAGCGGGGTCGCGGATGCCGGCGAGGACGTAGCCGAGCTGGCCCACGATGGCGAGACGGATGCCGCCCCGGAGCCCCAGGATGCCGTCGAGCAGGGTGCGGATGAGCCCGCCGAGAACGCGCCTGCCGCCGAGGATGCGCCTGCCGCCGAGGGGCAGATCTCATAGGGGCGCACGTCCCCCGGCGCAGATGCGTCGGTTGCGGGCGCAGCGCGCCGAAGCCAGAGCTGATCAGGATCGTTGCGCTTGGGCGCGCCGGTGGTGGTCGGGCACGGCGCCCAGCGGTGCTCGACCGCGACGGCACGATGGCCGGTCGCGGGGCCTATGTGTGTCGCGGCGCCGGTAGCGAGCCGGCCGCGGACTGCCTGGCGCTCGCCATCCAGCGTGGTGGAATCGCGCGCGCGTTGCGCTGTGCGGTGACCGTTCCCGCCGAGCTCGTAGAATCGGTGAGCCCATGAGCAAGAAGCGCGTGCACGAAATCGCCAAGGAGCAGGGTCTCTCGAGCAAAGAGCTGCTGGAGAAGCTGCACGCAGCCGGCGTGGAGGTGAAGACCGCTTCGTCCTCCGTCGAGGAGGCCGCGGTGCTCAAAGCGCTGAGCAACGATGGCGCGACCGCGGCTGAAGCGACCGCTCCCACCGCGACTCCCACCGCGACTGCGCCCACCGCCACCGTGACTGCATCTCCGACCGCGCCTGCGTCTCCCCCCAGGCCCGCGGCCGCGCCCAACGGCGCTACCGCGCCGGAGCCAGCACAGGGGAGTCCAGCGACGACGGCGGCTCCCCCCACGCCTGGCTCCGCATCACATGGTCCCGCGGGCGAGCGGGTGCGCCCGACGCGCGACTCGCGCACGGGCGAGCGAGCGCCGGTGAGCGGCACGCCGGGAGGGCGCCGGCGCGTGGTGATCGACTCGCAGGCTTCGCGCCGCCAGCAGGGCGGGCCGGCCAACCAGCCGCAGCGCCGTCCGCGCCGGGGCAGGCGCCGGCGCGGGACCTACGATGAGACGATCGCGCCGATCGACACGGCCGCGATGGAGGCGACCGACCTTGTGCGCGTCAACTCCGGCTCGACGGTCAAGGACGTCGCCGAGTACCTGG
>Ga0070711_100000366_pt1 | contig 23375 bp, 17 predicted proteins | sample LARL53metaG_FD_65452 | JGI IMG/M metagenome (GOLD analysis project Ga0070711, IMG submission 65452) | Corn, switchgrass and miscanthus rhizosphere microbial communities from Kellogg Biological Station, Michigan, USA - LAR L5-3 metaG | ecosystem: Host-associated > Plants > Roots > Rhizosphere ... | reverse complement strand
GACGTGGTGTCCATTCATTTGCCAGGCTGAACGCGCTTCAGGCGGAGCGCCGACCAGTCCGCGTCGATGGCGATCTGGCTGACCGTATCGAGACCGTGCCCGGGCGCAAGCGCATGGATGATATCGCGGCTGAGATCCACGGCAAGACGGGACGACAGTTTGGGATAGGCGACCCAGAGGATCGCGGTCTGCGCCATCTTCTCGAGCAAACCCGGCAACGCAGCGTCGAGACGCGCACGATCGGGTGCGAACAGCAGCACGACATCGGCGTTCGAGACATCGGCGCGGGCCTTGCCGGCGCGGACCGTTTTCTCCAATGTCGCGGACGCCCCGATCACCGCCAGCCGGCGGTTGCCCTTGACCTGCAGACGTTCCGCAACCGGCTTGTCGGACATCCCTGCCCTGCTCCCACGCGATTTTCAGCGGGGATCGTACCGCATGGGATTATCAGCGCAATTCTTTCCGCCGCATGGACCGCAAGGTACGCCTTTGGCTAGACGTTGTGGCACGCAATCATTCGGTCGTATTGCTCGACTGCCCGGAGTTGCGGAGCTTCCCTGGAGCACCGGTCGCTGGCCAGCGGGCAGCGCGGCGCATACACGCAACCTGCCGGCCGCTCGAACTGGCTCGGCGGCTCGCCCAGTTCGATCGCGCCGGTGATGCGCCGCGACGGGTCGGGTGTTGGGATCGCATTCATCAACGCCCTTGTATAGGGATGGACCGGATTATCCAGAAGCGCCCGCGTCGCCGCCAGCTCCATGATCCGCCCCATATACATGACCGCGACACGGCCGCTGATTTGGCCGATGACGCCGATGTCGTGCGAGATGAACAGCATCGACAGCTTCAGCTGCTCCTGCAGATCCATCATCAGGTTCAGGACCTGCGCCTGCACCGAAACGTCGAGTGCGGAGACCGGTTCGTCCGCAATGATCACTTCCGGCGCGGGAAGGATGGCGCGCGCAATTCCGATCCTTTGGCGCTGCCCGCCGCTGAGTTCGTGCGGGTAGCGACCGGCAAATGTCGGATCGAGCCCCACCGCGGAAAGAGTTTCCGCTATCCGCTTCGCGCGATCGGCGCGGTTTACAAAGGCACCATTGATGTCACCGGCCTCCGCAACGGAATCGCCGATCGAGCGGCGCGGATTGAGCGACGCGTAGGGATCCTGAAAAACCATTCGGATCCTCAAGCGCAGTTCGCGCAGCCGCGAGCCGTGCGCCGCAAGCACGTCGGTCCCCTTGAACACGATCGAGCCGCTTTGAATTGGCGAGAGGCGAATGATGGAGCGGCCGACCGTGGTCTTGCCGCATCCGGATTCACCGACGATGCCGAGTACCTCGCCCTCGCCGAGGGACAATGACACGCCGTCGACGGCCTGCAGTCGCAATTTGCGTCCAAGTCGCCTGACGTCAAAAGCCGCCCTCAGATCGCGAACTTCGAGAATTGCCTCGCGCGTCAAAGCGACCTCCCAAAACCAAGAGGGAATGCGCAAAGCGTCTCATGGCGGTCCGCAACGCGAAGCCGCGGCGGCGAGGCCTCGCGGCAGACATCGCGCGCTGCGACGCAACGCGGCGCGAAAACACATCCCGCAGCAATCGTCCCTGGCCTTGGCGCCTGTCCGGGGATCGGTCGCAAACGGCGCTCGCTGGTTCGCCCCGGCATACAGTCCATCAACGCACGGGTATAATGATGCCCGGGTGCGCCAAACAACGCGGCGACGTCGGCCGTTTCGACGATGCGACCGCCATACATGACGGCAACGCGGTCGACCAGCTGAGCGACCACGCCCAGATCGTGGGTGATGAAGAGCATGGCCATGTCGAGGCGGTCGCAAAGCTCGCGCAGCAGCCCAAGGATCTGGATCTGGATCGTGACATCGAGCGCCGTGGTCGGCTCGTCGGCGATCAGGACCTGCGGCCGGCAGGCGAGTGCAATCGCAATCATGACTCGCTGGCGCATGCCGCCCGACAGCTGATGCGGATAGGCCGCGAGTTGCATGGCGGCATCGGGGATCCTGACCATTTCGAGCAACTCGCGCACCCGCTCCAGCGCGGCGCGTCCCGTGGTTCCGTCATGAACGCGAACGGCCTCCGCGATCTGGTCGCCAATGCGCAGAACCGGATTGAGCGACGTCATCGGCTCCTGAAAGATCATCGCGATCCGGCCGGCGTCGGCTTCGATGCGCTGCCAGGGCTGAAGTTGGGTGATATCGCTGCCGTCGAGTTCGATAAGCCCGGCGCGGACCCACGGCCCTGGTGTCGGCAGCAATCCCATGATGGCGAGCGAGGTGATGCTCTTGCCGCTGCCGGATTCGCCGACCAGGCCCAGAACCTCCCCCCGGTCGATCGAGAACGTCACGTCAGATATAATGTCGACAGGCGTGGCTGCCTTGCCAACGGAAACGGTGAGATCACGAACCGCGAGCATGTCACCCTTCCCCGCTGAACATATCGCGGAATCGCGGGTCGAGACGATCGCGCAGCGCGTCGCCAACGAGGTTCAGCGAGAACGCCGTCAGCACGATCATCATACCCGGAAAAAACAGCAGCCATGGCGCGCGGGTGATGAACGTCCGCGACTCGGCCAGCATGTTGCCCCAGCTCGGTATGTCCGGAGGCGCGCCAAGCCCGAGAAAATCCAGCGACGCCGCGCCGAGCTGAGCAAAGGCGAAGACGAAGCTCGCCTGGACCAGCAGCGGCGAGACGAGGTTCGGCAGAACATGCCTGGCAATCAGCCACCCCGTGGTGGCCCCCATGCTGCGCGCCGCCTCCACATAGGTCTCTGCACGCAGTCGCAGTGTGAGGCCATAGATGATGCGTGTGGTGGTCGTCAGATAGGCCGCCCCGATCGCGATGATCGAATTTGCGACGCTTGGCCCGAGGATCACGATGAGGCCGAGCGCAAGAAGCAGCGACGGAAACGCCATCAACACGTCCACGGCCCGCATCAGCACATGGCCAAGGCGCGGGAACAACGCCGAAAGCACGCCAATCGGCACGCCCGTGGCCATCGCGAACGAGACAACCCCGGCGCCGATCAACAGCGCCATTCGCGCCGAATAGATCGAGCGCGACAGCGTATCGCGGCCATATTGATCGGTACCGAACCAATGCACAGCGTCGGGCGGCATGAGGCGGATCACTGGATCAAGCGCGTAGGGATCGTAAGGTGCGAGGAATGGAGCAAAGATGGCTGCGAGGACCATGGCAAGAAGCACGCCCAGACCGACCATGGCGATCGGCCGGGCCATGAAAGGCGCGAACAGCAACATCGTGCGGCTCATTGCAGCTCCACCCGCGGGTCAAGCAGACGATACGAGAGATCGACGATCAGATTGATCGCGAGGTAGAGCACCACGATGACCAGGATGACGCCTTGAATCACGGGATAATCTCTGCGCAGAATCGACTGGACGACGAGACGCCCGATGCCGGGCAACGCAAACACGGTTTCGGTCACCACCGCTTCCGACAGCAGTGCCGCAAAGGTGAAGCCGAAGGCGGAAACGATCGTCAGCAGCGCATTGCGCAGGATGTGCCTGCGCACGACCTGCCACGGACGGATGCCCTTTGCCCGCGCCGTGCGCACATAGTCCTCGCGAGACACATCGAGCATGCTGGCGCGCGTCAGCCGCAAGATGAGCGCTGCATTCGGGGCGGCAAGCGTCAGGCTGGGGAGAATGAGGTAGCGCAAATTGGCGATCCCGCCTTCGAAGATCGACGGATAGCCCGAGCTCGGCAGCCAGCCGAGCCGAGCGGCAAAGATCAGGATCAGGTAAAGCCCGACCCAGAAGGTCGGCACCGAGGCCATCAGCATGGCCGCGCCGGACAGCCCTTGATCGAGCCAGCTCCCGTGCCGCACTGCGGCGATCGTGCCGATCGGAACGCCGATCAGGACGACCCATATCATCGTGATGCTGGCAAGCAGGACGCTGGTCTCGGCGCCGTCGGCAATCACCGAAAGAACCGGCGCCTGAAAGAAGATCGAGCGTCCGAGATCGCCGCTCAGCGCCTGGCCGGCCCAATGCAGATACTGGATGATGATCGGCTGATCGAGCCCGAGCTGGCGACGCAGCGCATCGATCTGATCCGGCGTCGCCGTGTCACCGAGCAGGACATAGATCGGATCTCCGGGAATGAGATGAATGAATGCGAAGATCACGACCGATGCTGCAACCAGCGTCGCCGCGGTCGCGCCGCCGCGCTTCAGGGCATAAGACCACATCTGCAGCCTGTCTGTTGCCGGTTAGCAGTGGATAAGCACGTGCGGTCCAGGCATCTCGGACGCATTCGAACCGCACATCATGTGGCCTGCTCCACTATCACTTCGCCGACACGTTCCAGAATGCGGGACCGTTCGGATTGAGTCCCCGTAGTTTCGGTGATGCGATGTCATAGGTGTAGGCATCACCGACCTTCATCGCCGGAACCTGCTCGTAAAACAGAGCCTGGATCTTGTCCCATGCGGCTTTGCGCGCGGCCTGATCCGATGTATTGGTCAGTTCGGTCCGCAGCGCGCTGATCTCCGGACTGTCCCACCAGCCGGGATAGGTTGGATTGAGGAATGTCAGGAGGATCGGATCCGGCTGAAAGCCGTGATGGGTCACATAGATGTCCCACTGCTCGGACTGACCGCGCGTCTTGAGCAGCGTCGCCCAGTCGACGACCATCATCTGGACATTGATGCCGGCCTCCGCGAGTTGCCGCGTGAACACGGTCGCCTCGTCGAAGTGCGCCTGGTAGTTGGTCGAAACCAGCAGGCGGATCGGCGTCCCGGTATATCCGGCTTCCTTCGCAAGCTCTTTCGCCTTCTTCGCGTCGTGCTGGCTGTAAGCATCGGTGCCCGCCGTCGAATACCAGAAGCTGCCCTTCGGAAAGATCGAGCCCTGTGCGTCCCAAAGCCCTTGGGGGCCGAACGCGACGCGTTGCGCCTGCGACTTGTCCAGGGCCATCTGGATCGCCCGCCGCAGCTTGTAATTGTCCTTGAGAATGCCCTCCTTCGAGTTCATGAAGAAGAGACCGAAGATCGGCGCGTTGCTGCGCACGACGTGGACGGATTTGTCGGCGCTCAGCTGCTCGAAGAGATCGCCCGAAATCATCTCGGCGTAGTCGTAGTCGCCGGCCTGCACGCCGCTCACGCGCGTGCCGACATCGGGGACCGGAACGAAGCGGATGGTGTCGAAGTTGGCGACTCGCGCGCCGGCGAAACCGTCCCCCTCTTCCTTGCGCGGGACGTAGCGATCGAACTTCTCGACTTCGACATAGCGGTTCGGACGCCATTCCTTGAACTTGTAGGGCCCGGTTCCGATGTAGTCCTTCTGCTCGATCGGCTGAGCGCCGGCCTTGCTGACGATCTCTTCGGGATAGATGGCAAGGCCACCGTTGACGTCGGCGATCAGGCTTTTCCATGCGCCGTTGGGCGCCGCGAGTTTTAGCGTGACCTCGTATTTGCCGCTCGCCTCGACGGACACGGCGTTGCCCATCAGCAGCTTGCCGCGGGCGCCGAACTGGCCCCAGCGCTTCATCGAAGCCACCACGTCGGCGGCCGTCATTTCCTTGCCGTTGTGAAATAGCACCCCTTCGCGCAGCTTGATGACGATGGTCTTGCCGCCGTCATCGACGCGGTCGCTGTCGGCCAGGAACGGGCGCGGGCTATAGGTCGAATCCAGAGCATACAGCGTTTCGAAGACGTGACGGCCGATCACGGCAGCGACATCGGCGGTGGTCAACATGACGTCGAGCGGGGGCGGTTCGCCGATCGTCGCTTCGCGTAGCACGCCGGCTGCATTCGCTTGCGCAGTGAGGAACAATGCCAGCCCCATCGCTGCGGCGCTGCGCATCAAAGCCCCCATCCGGGATTGCATCCTTACTCCTCCCATTTTCATGGTTCGCCCCATTCGGTCCGTTCAGGCAGGCCGGGCTCAAACTGCGCCGGCGCGACACGTGTTTGAAAGTTACAAACAAATCTGACGTCATTTCAAGAGGGCAATCTTGTGGAAAGCGAAAAAGACCCCTAAATTCCGTCCCCGGCGCGCTGCGACGCGAAAGTTTCTTACGAAGTGTCTTGCCCGGTTGACTTGAAGAGCCGCAAGCGAGCACGGGGGTTACGACCGGTGGCACGACCAGCGAAACCAATTGACCGGGCTGCGCGTGGCGGGACGTCCGATCCTGACACCGCTGCGGGCGGACGCGGTGTCGCTCCTTCCGACATCATTTCCGTGGTCAGGCAGATCAGCCCGACGCTTAGCCCCTCCGAACAGCGCGTCGCGGCAACCGTGCTCGCGGACGTCGATTTCGCCGTTCACGCCAGCAATGGCGACCTCGCGCGTCGAGCGGGAGTCAGCGAGCCGACGGTCACCCGCTTCAGCCGTTCGGTGGGCTGCCGCGGCGTGCGTGAATTGAAAGTCAGGCTTGCCCAGGCGATGGCGGTCGGCCGCATCTATCTCGAGCTGCCGCCGCATGTCGGTACCGATCTTGCGCGTCCGGCGCTATGGCAATCGGTATTCCGGGAAATTCGCCGGGCCATCGGCGCGGTCGAACAGCAGCTTCGCAAGGAGGATGTCGAGAAGGCTGCCGAAGCGATTGCCAATTGTTCCAGGCTCGCAGCCTTTGGCGTCGGCGGCGGCTCGACGATCGCGGCCACGGAGATCGAGCATCGTTTCTTCCGCCTCGGGATCGCCGTTTCACATTCCTCGGACCCGAAATTGATGCGGATGATTGCGGCCACGCTCGGCCGCAATGACGTGGTGATCGCCATATCGACGAGCGGGAATGCGGCGGAGGTCATCGAAGCAGCCATGGTCGCCAGGCAATATGGCGCGCTGGTCATCGCGGTCACCAGGCCGGGCAGCCGCCTCGCCGCGATTGCCGACATTGCGCTCGGCATGCACGTTGCAGAGGCGCCCGACGCGCTCAAGCCGACCGCATCACGCTATGCGCTACTCGCCGTGATCGACCTGCTCGCCGCCTCGACGGCGTATTGCAAGCCGCGCGAAGCGCAAACACGCATGCGACGCATCAAATACGAGCTGATGAAAGCCAATGGCAGCGCCGACGACCCGCTCGGCGATTGAGCCGTTGCCGCCTTTGTGCCAGCGTGCGGCGCTACCTTAAGGGGAGAGCGACGAATGGGCCCGATGCGGAACGACATCAGCACACTCAAGATCATCATCGCCTTTCTTCTCGGCTGCGCAGCCGTCCCGGCGGTCCCGGCAACCGGCGGTGCGGCCGACGGGCAGCCTGCGATCCATTGCGAGGGGCTGGCCGGCGTCGGTTTTCCAGGTTCAACACTCGTGATCGAAAAGGCCGAGGCGGTGCCGGACGCGCCGGCAGGGACCGTGCAGGTGCGGCCGGGCGATCCCCAGACCGTGGGCGTTGCAATCTCGTCCTATTGCCGGGCCGAGGGGGTCATCGACCGCCGCAGCGGAGCTGACGGCAAAAGCTACGCGATCGGGTTCGCGATCGCTCTTCCCGATCGTTGGAATGGGCGGTTTCTGTTCCAGGGCGGCGGCGGCTTGAATGGATCGATCCGGCCGCCACTCGGTGCTCAGGCCACGGGCGATGTTCCGGCTCTCGCGCGCGGCTTTGCGGTGGTGTCGACGGACAGCGGCCATCAGGGCGCCGTGTTCGACGGATCGTTCATGGCGGACCAGGAAGCGGCGATCAATTTTGCCCAGGCCTCCGTGGCCAAGGTCACCGCGGCCGCGAAGGCGATCATCGGGCGCTATTATGGTCGGCCGCCGGAGCGGTCCTATTTCGTCGGTTGCTCGACCGGCGGCCGCGAGGGCATGGTGGCCTCGCAGCGTTATCCCGATGACTTCGACGGCATCGTCGCCGGCGCTCCGGCCATGCGCACGGGCCATTCCAATCTCGGCCTGGCCTGGGCCAATTATCAGTTCACGCAGATCGCTCCCAAGGATGAAAGCGGCAAGCCGGAGCCGCCCCGGGCCTTCTCCCCGGCCGACCGCAAGCTCGTCACGGACGCCATTGTCGCGGCTTGCGATGCCGGCGATGGCCTGAAGGACGGCATGATCTTCAATATCCGCGAGTGCCGCTTCGACCCGGCGGTGCTCGCCTGCAGCGGCGCGAAAACGGATGCCTGTCTCGCCCCGGCCCAGGTGAACGCGTTGACGAAGGCCTTCGCCGGCCCAAAAAACTCGCGCGGCGCGCCGGCCTATTCAGCATTCCCGTGGGACAGCGGGATTGCCGCCGAAAATGTGTCGATCCCCGGCATCCTCACGACGGGGGCGCGCAGCCCGGTTGGTCCCGCGGTCTTCGAGACGATCAATGTCGACGAGATCGAGGACCGGGTGGACGGGGATGGAATGCAGCGGCTGCAGAGCACGGCGAACTGGACCAACCTCAACAGCTTCTTCGGACATGGCGGCAAGATCCTCTTCTACCACGGGGTCAGCGATCCCTGGTTCTCTGCGCTCGACACCATCGACTATTACGAGCGCATGGCCGCAAGCTCCGGAGGCCTCGAGAAGGTGCGCGCAAACTCCAGCCGGGCCTATCTCGTGCCCGGGATGGGGCACTGCTCGAGCGGGGCTGCAACCCTTGACGGCTTCGATCTGTTGCAAGCCGTCATTGACTGGGTCGAGCAAGGCAAGGCGCCGGAGGCGGTGACCGCCACCGGTCCGGCTTTCCCCGGCCGCAGCCGGCCGATCTGCGCCTACCCGCAACATGCAACCTACAAAGGTCAAGGCAATCCGGAGGATGCCGCAAGTTTTGAATGCCGTGATTGAGCAGCCGCCGTCCCGCCGCGGCCGAACGAGGCGCTTTGTCGAGCACGCGCCTTCAGCCCTGCCGGAATGAATAAGCCTTTATTCCGTTGATCGTGCTGTCCGAGAGAAGGTCGGCAGGCCTTCGGTGCGGTCCTCGAGCGCCTCGGGGCCCTCGGTCGGCAGCACCTTCGCCCAGTTCAACGCGCCATTGATGTCGTCCTTCCAGATCTCCTCGGGCAGGTCGTAGAGGAACTCGACGCCGTAGCCGTTGGGATCGTGGATGTAGAGGCTGTGGGTCATGCCGTGGTCGATGCGGCGGTCGAACTTGATTCCCTTGTTCTGCAGGTAGGCGAGATGGGCAAGCCACGCTTCGCGGCTCGGCAGGGTGATGGCGACGTGATTCACGGCAGAGGGCATGCCGAACATCGCCCAGTCCTTGGGGGGCGGCGGCAGGTCGCGATTCTCGACCAAGGCGAGATCGTGGTGATGGGTCTCGCCAGCCTTGTCGCCTGCGTAGAAGCGCATGGGTGGATTGGGCCGGTCCGGCCGAGGCGTGAGCCGGCCGACCTGGCGGAAGCCGACGATCTCGGTCCAGAAGCGGTGCGATTCCTCGATGTCGCGGACGTTCAGCGCCAGATGATTGATGCCGCGCGGCGTGATCGGCTGGTCCATGGTGTTCTCCAATGCCCGTCGACTCTTATTGGGCCGCCTGTGTGCGCGCCGGCCAGGACTTGCTCGGACCATCTTCCAGCTCCTCAGCGAGGAAGCGTTCGAGAAGCCGGTCGGCGCGCGTGCGGTCGCCGTTCACCTGCAGCGCAATCAGGGCGCGCCCCGCCGAGCCGAGATAGAAGCGCTCGTACTGCTCGTTGCGGCTGCCGAGCGCAGTCGCGGCGAAGTCCCAGGCCAGGCGAAACAGCCGGCTGCGCTGCTCGGCATCGGCACCGACGCCCTTCAGATACTTCTCCAACAGCGGCCGCAGCGTTTCGTCATCCAGCGCCGCCCGCGCCGGCGTGGTCAGCAGATTGTGCGAACCGAGCTGGCGGATGATCTCGTTGGTGCGGGGAAACCAGCTCGGAAGCGCCGCCCGCAGGGCGGCCAGCGGGCGCACGTCGCAGGCCCACATGCCGTTGCCGTAGTCGCGCGCCGCCTGTTCGGCGGCGAATACGGCCGTGCGCGCGAACTCGGCGAACATGGCGATCTCGCCCAGCATCTGCTGCACCTGCGGCTGGCCGATGATGTTGATCGTCTCGGCCATGCGGTTTGCCAGACCCCAGGCAAATTCCAGCTTGGTCTGCGCGCGGATCATGGTCTGCTGCATGATGTTGGGCCACCAAGTGGTCTTCATCACGGAGTTGTAGACGGCGAGATTGGCGTCGATGAACACGCGATCCCTGGGCACCTCGACATCGTCGAAGATGACGAAGGCGTCCTGTTCGTCAAAACGGCTGGACAACGGATGGTCGAACCGATTGCTGTTCACCGCCGCGCTGTCGCGGCAGATGAATTTCAGGCCCGGCGTATCCATCGGAATTGAGAAGCCCAGCGCGTGCTGGGGCGCGGCATCGGGCATGGGTCCGCTGGGATAGACGGCGAGCTCGTCCGCGAACGGCGCCAAGGTCGCCAGCACGCGCGATCCCCGCACCAGAATGCCGTGGGCCGTCTCCTCGACCTTGTGGAGCTGCACCGGATCGTGACCGATCGGATTCCGGCCCCTGGACAGGTCGACGCTCGAATGAATGATCGTATGGGTGAGCGAAAAATCCTCGCGGGCAAGCTTCTTCTGGTAGCGCACCAGATTCTCCGCACCGCGCTCGTTGCCATTGATGGCCCATTCGTCGGCGCGGCCGGCGAAGCCGGCAAAATTGACGTTCATGAAATCGGGCGTGCGGCCCATCAGGCCGACCGAGTATTCGGCGACGCATGCGAGGCCGCGATGGCGGCGCCGCAGGTCTTCCCCGGACCGCGGGATCATGTGGCTGACATTGATCGGCTCGCCGGTCTCAGGGTCGGGCATCAGGCAGACATCGGCATGATGGTGCTGAAGGTCGAAGATTTCGGCGAGCGCGCGGGCGGCGCCCGCAAGCGCCGGATGATCGACGACCGACGACACCTTGTCGCCGCCGACCCAGAGGTCGCGCCTGCCCGCCAGACCACGCAAAAACTGTTCGCCGGTACGTGCCGCCATGCCTGCTCCTGCCGATGCCTGTTAGATCGAGCCTAGCCGAACTGCCCCGCGCCTCAGGCGAGCTCCCTTGTGGCAGTCAGCCGGGTGAGCGCGGCTTTGGCCTCCGCCGTCATTTGCCGCACGATCTCGCCTGCCGGCAGGATCTCGTGGATGTTGCCGGCGCTCTGTCCCGCCGTCAGGCAGGCCTGCTCGATGTCGCCATCGAAATCGCGCGTCGGCAGGATCGCGCTGTAGCGCGGGAGCGGGATGGTCTGTCCATTGAGGACCGTCGAACCGATCACCTGGCCCTCGGCCTCCTTCATGGCCTCGGCTTCCCGCCCCAGCGCCACACGTGCACCGTCATTGATGATCGCCCGCATCGCCTGATGCGGCCACTCGGGCCCGTAGATGGAAAGGATCGCCGTATCGCCGACATCGGCCGACAGCACACGGTCCTTGTAGGCCTCGTGCGCTTCGGCCTCTTGCGAGGCGAGGAAGCGGCTGCCGCACCAGACGGCGTCGGCGCCGAGCACGAGAGCGGCTGCCATGGTCTTGCCATCGACGATGCCGCCGGCGGCAAGCAACGGCAGGGCGAGGAAGCGCCTGCGGATACGCGGAAAGAGCGTCATGGTCGACGCCTCGGCCCGATTGTGCCCGCCGGCCTCGGCGCCCTGGACGATGAGCGCATCGGCGCCGAGTGCGGCCGCCTGCTCGGCTTCGGCGACGCCGCCGATCTGCATCCAGACCTTGATCCCGGCCTGCTTCAACCGTGCGACCTGCGCTGATGTCGGCAACGTCCAGAAGAAGATGGCCAGAGCCACCCGTTCCTCAATGAGCACGGAGAGGTGTTCATCGGTCACGAAGTCGCAGATCAGATCGACGCCGAAAGGCCGTTTTGTCAGGGCCTTGGTCTGTCGGACGAGATCGCGCAGGATTTCGGGCGGATTGATGTCGGAGCCGAACGTGCCGAGTCCGCCGGCTTCGCAGACTGCGGCCGCGAGAGCGGGACGCGCGACCATCGCCATGCCGGCATTGACGATCGGCGTTGTGAGCCCGAAAATTCGGGTGATGGATGTCGAAAACATGATCCAGGATTCCTTTGATCGCATGGGGGTGATCGGCGCGCGCGCCGGCCGGGATTTGTCGTCAGGACGGCGCCGCGACTGTCGCGGTCGAGGCGCGTTTCGATCTGCTGATTTGACCCCGTATGGTCCGCGGCCATCGTAAGCCCGATCGCCGAGCGGCGGTGCCCGTGCATTTCACAGAGCGTGGCAATGTCGCAAAAGTCCGCATCTTTGTCGCTTTCAGCAATGACCACCTGTCCGGACATGGAATGATGACGCGGACGCCAGGGCTCGATAGCGCCCGGCCGCCACCACCGCCTCATGTAGTCTGACCGCGTGGATGAGGTCATGATGAGCCGATGAGTAATCGATGAGAACGTTGGGTCATGACCGCAGCGACCATTGCCGATCTGATACGCCGGGGACGCCGCACGACGCTCGCCGGACGCGATGGGCAATTGCGCCTGCTGCGCCAGGTGGCGGCAACCGGAGGACCGGTCGTTGCCTACGTTCACGGCCCCGCCGGCATCGGCAAGACGGCGCTCATGTCGGCGCTGGACGCGTGCCTCGAGGATGATGGTGTCCGTCGCCTGCACATTGCGGCAGGTGCAGTGGAGCCCAGCCCGACGGCTATCCTGACGGCGCTTGGCAGGGCCATTGGCCACGAGGCTCGAACGGTCGCCGATCTTGCAGCGGCGCTCGCGAGCGTCAAGGACGTCACGGTCGTCATGGTGGACGACATCGACACCTGGCGCCTGGCAGCTTCCTGGCTGCGAGCCGACCTTCTTCCCGCGCTCCCCGCAAGCACGCGTTTCGTTCTCGCCGGCATCGTCCCTCCGCCGCCTGCCTGGTCGATCGACTACGGGCCGTACTTCCTCGACATCAGGCTCGCCGCGCTTGCGCGGGCGGACAGCGATGCAGCGGTCGCTGCGGCGGGTCTTGCGGCTGATATCGCCGAGCGCATCTGGCTGCTCAGCGGCGGTCATCCTCTCGGCCTCAGAATGGCGATCCACGCGGCACGTACCGGTTCGCTCGGCACCGCGCGCGACGCCGGCGAACTCGCCAACGCGATCTTGCACGCCATCGGCGACAACGATTTGCGCCGGGCGGTCGAAGCCTGCGCGATCGTCCGGCGCGCGAGCCGTGCCGTGATCTCCGCCATCCTGGAGACAAGCGAGCCGATTCCGCTTTCGCTGCTCGAGGCCGTCGAAGCCCTGCCCTTCGCGACGCGCGATGCGGAAGGGATCTATATCGCAGAGCCGGTACGGCGTGCGATCGTCGACTGGATGTCAGGCGTCGAGCCCGAACGTTATCAGCTGTGGCGCAAGACCGCCGCGGACTGGATCGTCAGCCGCCTTCGCGTGGCCGGGCGCTCCGGCCGTTGGCGTCATATGGCCGATCTTCTGCACCTGTTGGAGCAGCCGGCACTTCGCAACGCGTTCTTCCCGCCGGGAGAGGAAGCGCCCCCTGTCGAACCGGCCCGCGCCGACGATTTCGATGAGATTCTCGAGATCGCCGAACTCCGTCACGGCCCGGGCGAGCGCGCCCGCATCGCGGCCTGGGCTGCGCGTTTGCCGCATCGCTTTTCCGTGGCGAGGGGACCTGGGGGCGACGTGCTGGCCTTCTATCTGTTCGCGCGCCAGGACGATCCGCATTCCGGGCTCGGTGCTGTCGACCCGCAATTTGCCGCGTGGCAGGCGCATCTGGCCGCGCATCCCGTCGCGGGCGAAGTCCTGTTCATCCGCCAGATCGCGGCAAGGGCCGATGGAGCCTTTCCGCCCGGCCGGACCGCCTGCATCCTCGACTTGAAGCGCAACTACGTCGAGCGCTGGGGGGTGGCGCGGATCTACTCCTGCGCATTCGCGGAGGAGCGCGACCTGCTGTCGCGATTAGGGTTTCGTCCGCTCGAACAACCGCAAACCTGCATGCCGGACACCATGGTGCTCGATATCCCCGGCGGCGACATGATCGCGTGGTTTGCGGCTCTGATCGATGCCGGCCCGCGCGGAATCGCCCATGCCGACAAGCTGGATTTCGCGCGCGACCGGCGCGAGATCGTGGTCGAAGGACGCGCCGTCGAACTGACGCCTCTGGAGGCGCAGGTTCTCGGCGATCTGGTCGATCGTGCGCCGGCCGTGGTGCGGCGGGAGGACCTCATCGAGCGCGTCTGGCGCCGCGCCTATGTCGGCAGCAACGTTGTCGACACGGTGGTGCGGACACTGCGCAAGAAGCTGGGTCCAAGACGGGACTGCATTCAGACGGTGTCCAAGGCGGGCTATCGCTACGTCGCGGTCGGCACGCCGGCTGAACCGGGCCGGGCAAGCGAGCAGGCTCTCACCGGCTGAAGGTGTTTTGCAATTCTTGAGGGCGCGCTCGAGCGCGCCATCGCGCCGGAATGAGTAGACATTCCTCCATTGCTCCATGCCGAGCGACAGAGGCGGATGCTCCAGCCAGCTCCGTCACAAGTTCACAAGCGTCTCGTCCCGGCGAGCGATGCTGATGATCGGATCGCAGCTGGCGCGATGTGTCACGGCGAGGCTATACAAGGACTGCACATCAATCGGCTCTTTGAACCTGCATTCGCGGAGCGGCGCGCGGATCCGACCGAGCACTGCAAGCACGTTGACGCAGTTCAGGCGAGTTCATATAAGCGCTAGGAAGTCAGGCATATCTGGCGATACGTTTTGAATGTGCCTGGCTCAGCCACTCGACGCAAGGTGCCGGGATAAGGGCGTGAGGGCTCACGGCCACTCAAGTGGCGCGTTGAACGCGCGTCGCGCCTCTCTCAGGCATGGCAGGCCAATCTGGCGAGCCTCGTTCGGTTCGGAACCGGAGTTGGACTGCGACACGGTTGGTCGACATGAACCTTTCATCGTTCATGGGCGCGGGTTGGGCGTCTGGGCCGCAGCTCCTGTCGGATAATGATGGGATTTTGTTGTGCCGAGCCTGCCGTGAAGGCGTCGACGGCAAACGAGACATCGTGCTGGCCGTACTTCCGGCCGCCGAACATCCAACTCCGCAAAGCCTCGACCGTCTCACGCACGAATATCACGTCAGGGATGAGCTGGACGGCGCCTGGGCAGCGAAGCCGCTGGAACTCGTGCAGGAAGCTTCGCGGACCATTCTCGTGCTCGAAGATCCTGGCGGCGAGCCGCTGAGCTGGCTGCTTGGAGCGCCGATGGAGATCGGGAGCTTTCTGCGCCTCGCCATTCAAATCGCGACGGCCTTGGGCGAGGTTCATCAGCACGGTCTCGTGCACAAGGATGTCAAACCAGCCAACGTCCTGGTGAACCGCACCAGCGGACAGGTGCGGCTGACCGGCTTCGGCTTCGCGTCGCGCCAGCCGCGCGAACGCCAGTCTCCAGCCCCACCCGAGTCCATCGCCGGCACTCTTTCGTATATGGCACCCGAGCAGACCGGGCGCATGAACCGTTCGATCGATTCACGAAGCGATCTGTATTCACTCGGCATCACCCTCTACCAGATGCTCACCGGCTCGCTTCCGTTTGCCGCGTCCGATCCCATGGAACTGGTGCACTTTCACCTGGCGCGGCAACCGGTGCCGCCGAGCGAACGGGTGCAGAATGTTCCGGTCCCGGTCTCGTCGATGGTCATGAAGCTGCTCGCCAAAACGGCCGAGGACCGCTACCAGACGGTGGCCGGCGTAAAGCGCGATCTCCGGCGCTGTCTCGATGAATGGCAGGCTCACGCCCGCATCGAGAGCCTCCGGCTCGGCGAAGACGACGTCCCCGACCGGCTGCTGATTCCCGAGCAGCTGTACGGAAGGGCGCGCGAGGTCGAGACGTTGCTCAGCTCCTTCGGTCGCATCGTCAAGAGCGGCGCGCCGGAGTTGGTCCTGGTCTCAGGCTATTCCGGCATCGGCAAATCCTCCGTCGTGAACGAACTGCACAAGGTGCTGGTCCCGCCGCGCGGGCTGTTCGCGTCAGGCAAGTTCGATCAGTACAAGCGCGACGTTCCCTATTCGACGCTGGTGGAGGCGCTCGAGAGCCTCACCCGGCCTCTTCTCGGCAAGAGCGACGTTGAACTCGCAGCCTGGCGAGACGCTATTCTGGAGGCACTTGGACCGAACGCGCGCCTTGTCGTCGACCTGGTCCCGGAATTGAAACTCATCGTCGGCGAACAGCCGCCGGTCCCGGAGCTTCCCCCTCAGCAGGCACAAAGCCGCTTTCAGCTCGTGTTCCGGCGTTTCATCGGCGTCTTCGCCCGACCGGAGCATCCGCTGGTTCTGTTTCTCGACGATCTGCAATGGCTCGACGCAGCGACGCTCGATCTGCTCGCCGATCTGTTGCAGCAGACGGACGTGCAGCAACTGATGCTGATCGGTGCCTACCGGGACAACGAAGTCGATTGCAGCCATCCATTGATGCGAAAGCTCGCGGCAATCCGCCAGGCAGGAGCGAAGGTCGAAGAGATCAAGCTTGCACCACTGAGCTGTGACGACCTCCAACAGTTGATTGCAGACTCTCTTCGCTTGGACCGCGAGCGCGCCGCTCCGCTGGCCCAACTGGTGCACCGGAAGACCGCGGGCAATCCCTTTTTCGCGATTCAGTTCTTGTCTGCCCTTGCCGAGGAGGAATTGCTCGCCTTCGATCACCACACGACCCGCTGGTCCTGGGATCTCGATCGCATTCACGCCAAGGGATACACCGATAACGTGGTCGACCTCATGGTCGAGAAATTGACGCGCCTGCCGGCCGATACGCAGAAGGCGTTGCAGCAGTTCGCCTGCCTCGGAAACGTGGCCGAGATCGGCGCGCTCACCCTGGTCCGCGGGATATCCGAGAAAGCCGTGCACGCTGAGCTTTGGCAGGCCGCTCGTCTCGGACTGATCGAGCGCCTGGAGACCTCCTATCGGTTCGCGCACGACCGTGTCCAGGAGGCCGCCTACTCGCTGATCCCGGAGGCATTGCGCGCCCAATCGCACCTGCGAATCGGACGGCTGCTGGCGGCGCACACTCTGTCGGAGAAACAGGAAGAGGCGATCTTCGAGATCGTCAACCAGCTGAACCGCGCCGTCGATCTGATCAACTCGCGTGAGGAGCGTGAGCACCTCGCCGAGCTCAATTTGATCGCGGGCAAGCGCGCCCAGGCCGCCTCGGCCCATGCTTCAGGGCTTTCCTATTTCGTCGCTGCTGCGGCACTGTTGACGGACGATTGCTGGCAGCGTCGGCACCAACAGGCCTTCGAGGTCGAAATCAATCGCGCCAAATGCGAGTACCTGACCGGTCAGCTGGCGGCCGCCGAGGTGCGTCTCTCATCGTTGTCAAGACGGGCCGGCGATATGGTCGAGCAGGCGGCGGTGACGTGCCTGCGCATGGAAGTCCTTGTTGCGCTCGATCAGAGCAGCCGCGCGGTCGATGTCGCCATCGACTATCTCGGACATGTGGGCATCACGTGGTCGCCGCACCCGAGTGAGGAGGAAGCAAGGCGCGAATACCAGCGGGTCCGCTCGGAGCTCGGGAACCGCACGACCGCGGAGCTGGTCGCACTGCCATTGATGACTGACCGGGCCTGCCTCGCGACGATGGACGTGCTGACCACGCTCATGGTGCCGGCACTCTTCACCGATCCGAGCCTCTATTATCTGGCTGCGTCCCGCTCGGTCAGTCTCAGCCTCGCGCGGGGTTACAGCGATGGCTCATGCCCCCAGCTCGAATGCCTTGGCCTGGCGGCTGCCACCCATTTCGGCGATTTCGAAGGCGGATTTCGACTTGGGGAGGTGGGCTATGAGCTGGTCGAGCGTCGTGGACTGAAACGGTTTCAGGCGAAAACCTACGTGCTGTTCGGGGCTGCGCTGCTGCCCTGGGGACGGCATGTCCGCGCTGGACGCGATGTGCTGCGATTCGCGTTGCAAGCCGCGAACAGGAGCGGCGACCTGACCTACGCGCAATTCAGCTACGTGAGCCTGACCGCGAATCTCCTTGCCGCCGGCGACCCACTCCCCGAGGTGCAGGGCGTAGCCGAAACGGGCTTCCAGCTTGCGCAAAAGAGCTCGACCGCCAACATCGTTGACATGGTATCGGCGCAGCTCGCATTCGTTCGAACGTTGCGAGGACTGACGCAGAGGTTTGGTCTGTTCAATCATGAGCAATTCGAAGAATCTCAGACTGAAGCCCGTTTCGCAGCGGCTCGGGGACAGGCCTCGACGCCAGAATGCATGTATTTGATACGCAAGCTTCAGGCGCGCTTTCTTGCCGGGGACAGCAAATCCGCCCTCGAGGCCCGCGCCAAGGCAGAGCCGCTCATCTGGACAATGGCCATGTTCGAGCTTGCCGAATATCACCTTTACGCTGCGCTTGCCTGCGCCGCGAACTGTCAATCCGCGCCCGCCGCCGAGGCGGCACGGCTCATGGGCGCCATCCTTGCCCATCACGAACAGCTTTGCGCCTGGGCGAAGAGCTGTCCTGAGAACTTTGACGATCGTGCCACCCTGGTAGGTGCGGAGATCGCGAGGATCGAAGGACGCGAGCTCGACGCGGAGCGCTCATACGAACAGGCGCTTCGATCCGCCCGCGCAAGCGGCTTCGTCCACACTGAGGCGCTCGCCAACGAGCTTGCTGCGCGCTTCTACGCGGCGCGCGGGTTCGAGAAGATCGCCCATGCCTATCTGCGCGACGCACACGATGGATACCTTCGTTGGGGGGCTGATGGCAAGGTGAGGCAGCTCGAACGGCTATACCCGCGTCTGCACATCGCGGACGACGGCGTGGCTGCCGAAAGGGCGAGCGAACGGGTCCAGCAAATGGACGTCACCGCTGTCGTAAAGGCTTCCCAGGCAGTATCAAGTGACATTGAGCTGCCCAGGCTGATCGAGACGTTGATGAAAATCGCGCTGCAAAATGCCGGCGCGGATCGCGGCTTGCTGCTCCTGCCGCGACACAATGACTTCTGGGTCGATGCGGAGGGCCAGTCGCGCGGCGACGAATTCTCGGTCGTGATGCGTCAGGCGCCGGTGTCGGCTCGCGATTGTCCCGACGCGTTGCTGCGCTATGTGGTTCGCACGCAAAAGACGCTCATTCTTGATGACGCATCGCATCCCACTCCGCTCTGCGACGAAGCGTATGTGCGTCGCCGGCATCCCAGATCGATCCTCTGCCTGCCGCTGATGAAGCAGGCCAAGCTGACCGGGCTGCTCTATCTCGAGAATACGCTGGCGACACACGCTTTCACGCCGGAACGGGTTGCGGTGCTGGAGTTGCTCGCCGCCCAGGCCGCGATCTCGCTCGAGAACGCCCTGCTCTACGTTGATCTGCAGGAAATCCAGCTTGAACTGGCGCACGCCAACCGGGTCGCCACCATGGGCCAGCTCACCTCCTCGATCGCCCATGAGGTCAACCAGCCGATCAGCGCGGTCGCCATCAACGCTGATGCGGCGCTGAATTGGCTCAGCCTGACGCCCCCCGACGTCGAGGAAGCGCGCCTTTCAATCGAGCAAATCATCAAGGATGCCCATCGCAGCAGTGAAGTGATTGCCAGAACGCGTGCACTCGTCAAGAAGACACCTCAACGCAAGGAACGCTTCGATCTTAACGAGGCAATCCACGAGGTCGTTGCTCTGACCGGCGGCGAAGCATTGAAGAGCGGGATCAGAGTGAAGACGCAACTTGCAGACCGTTTGTCGCTCATCGACGGCGATCGCGTGCAGTTACAGCAGGTGTTGCTCAATCTCGTCGTCAACGCGGTCCAGGCCATGGCCACCGCCGCGGACGCGACGGGAGACCTGCTCATCACGACAGCTGCAACGGGGTCGAATCTCGTGCTCGTGCGGGTGGCCGATTCCGGGCCAGGACTCGATCCAACAACACTGGAAAGTGTGTTCGACCCTTATTACACCACCAAGGCCGAGGGCCTTGGCATGGGGCTCGCAATCTGTCGCTCAATCATCGAGGCGCACGACGGGCGCTTGTGGGCGAGCGCCAACAAGCCCCGCGGCGCGGTATTTCAGTTCACTTTGCCGACCAACGAAGGAGCCTGACGGACAGAGTCCGAGCCACGCGAACTGCCCCGGCTGCTTCCGGCTGGAGCGTTTGCCGGGTGGGACTTGCACCCACTGGAAAGCGCCGCCTTGTCACGGCGCACACCCGAAGCCGACGTCTACCGGATTGCACGAGGTGGATCAGTTTCAGTAAGTCCATCTCTTCGATGAGCAAACGGCTTGCGCAAAGCGGCCTCAATTTGAATGCGCATGTAGTCCGCTCGGTGCTCCTCGGAAGGGGAAGCCCCCTCTCGACAATCCGGCCAGCTTCTTCGGTGGCCGCTCGCTCGCCATGGAAGACAAGCTTGCGGGAAAGCCTTGGCTCAAACTCTCCCAGGTCAAGGTCGGGTGCTGAGGGCACAGCGGACTGTCTCGCACAGGCCGCACACTCCCGAATCTGACCCAGAGGCGTCGTCCGCAGATGGGAACTTTAAAGAGAGCAGAAGATTGCCCTAAATTAGGCTGGGCCACCGGTTCCTGGCGGAGGAGCCTAAAATGCCTTCAGTCGATCAATGCAAAGCATATGCTGCGGAATACAAAATCCTGGGAAATGATCGAGGAAATTCAGCTCGCCGATCTGCTGTGCTTAGGAACATTGCACATAGCTGGACAGCACTAGGGCACCAGCTTGAGAGCCTTGCGGACATCGCGAAGTCGGAAGGAAAGTAAGGTCGCCTCCGTATTCAACAGTTGGCGGGCTCTTTCATTCAAAATGTCACCGATTGGCCCGACTGAGAAAATCTGCACGGCTGAACTGGGGAGATGTCCGCTTTTGCGCAACGCCGACATCGCCCAGAAGCAGCTCTATGCCCAACTTCCACAATATGGCTCTAGCGGCGAACCCCAACGCGATTGACGCCACCGTTGAGGTTGGCTGAACCCACCGTGTGTGCGCGGACAGTGGCTCGCGCGACGGGGCGGGGCCGAAGCACGACGCCAGGCCTTGCGACGCAACCTCCTGGATAGCCGACATACGTGCAGTACACGACCGCGCCTGCCGGCTCGCTGCTGACCGTCACACCTGCAATTCCCAGCACCGCGCTGAAAGCGAGACCGGCGAATGTTAGCTTTGCAAGAGATCGAAATTCCCGCATGAACGCCTCCTGATTTTACCGTTGCAATCGATGCCATGCTGTCGGATGCAACACGGTCGGCTTCCGCAGCACGACAGCATTGATTTACATCAAGGCCGGCAAGTCGACTTGCGATGTCGCTGGCGATCGAATAGCAACACAGACATTCTCCTATCGATCCCGCTTGAGCAGTCGCGGCCGCCATCATGAAGACGGCTATTGTGAAGGGTTTCGGATGCCGGCCGCTTGAAGGACGGCGCCGCGTGTTCGGCGGCCGGCGTCCGAAAGCCTCCAAAGGAGGAAACCTCGCTGGTGGACGTGTGCCGTGCCACAGCCTCGAGCTCGCGGATAAGGGGAGATCCTGAGCCAGTCGAACTGACGTCTCGTTCGTGGAGGAGATAATGAAGCGTGCCGTGCTGATGATTCTGATTTTAGTAATGTTTGGCGCTCGCTCCGAGATCCTGGCCACTGACTGCTCATCCTACTACATTTCCGAGGTCAATATCGTGTCGGTGGCCGATACCGAGGCTGGAAATGTTCAGACCTATGTTGGGTTTGGACATTCCAAGGAAGAGTCAGAGCAGAACGCCTTGGGGGCCTGCTCGCATGTTCGTTTCGACCTGCAGACTTGCTTGGAATCGGATCGCACCTCGGCCCGCAACGCCTTGTCGGACTCCGCGGACAATTCGCTTCATCTCAAGTACATGAAAGCGGTGAAGCGCATCACCGGTTGCGGCTAGGCTGAGACTACGGCGCGTGCAGACCGGTCCGATATCACCGTCCCGAACGAAGCAAACCGCTCCATCTGTTCGCTGTTCGGCTCGCTTGTGTGCTACTCGGCGTGCTGCAGAGTGGCAGCCAGGCGATTTCAAAAATCGGGAGTTCGCCTTCCGAGGCGGCATCTGGCCTGGCATCGGGTCCACGCAAACTGACTTGCCCTCGAATGCGCCATCTGCACCGAGCCACGCCAATTTGGCTTCTTCGCTTCAGTATGTCGGCGAGCCCGCCAAGCGAATGTCAGGCACAGGCCACACTAGATCTTGAGTTTGCTAGTGTCCCTTGGTTTCTGACGTACGTAAACGATAGCGCCGCAAGGTGACCCGAACGTCAGAACCGGGACTGCCGAGAGATGGCGGCGTACAGGCCGCCATCTCCGACGCACACATTAGTACTGATGCTGATTCGGGCAGATCCAATTGCCATAGTTGTTTTGATAGCAGCCGTTGTTGTAGTAGTTGTTGTTGTAATATCCGTACGCACCGTACGCACCTGCTGCCGCTGCACCAACGGCGGCACCGGCCGCGACGCCGCCCCACGGACGATAACCATAACCATACCTTCCACCATAACCCGCATATCGTCCGCCATAACCTACGCCCGGACGCGCGATCGGGCGGGACACATGAGCATAGCGCCCACCAGCATAGCGCCCACCGCCAACACGTCCCGCATGAACGGCCCCGCCACGATATGCGCCACCGTGGAAGCCTCCAGCGCGGGCGCCTCCAGCGCGAGCGCCGCCGCGCGCAAACGCATCATCGGGAACCAGGGTTGCGCCAACCAGCACGAGTGCTGCGAGAACAATGAGAGCATAACGAAGCATCGCATTTCTCCTCTTGATTGGGGTGCTGTCTCTTCCTTGGCGACGGGTTCGTTCGGAACCGCTGAAGCATCGGGCCTACATCGGACCCGGCACGCGCTCATGCACAAGAACAGCACCTGTCTGACAATTCGGTGTGCCCGCGTTCAGTGCTTGAGATAGATCAATGATGCAAGCCGATCCGGCGGGGCAATCTGTCACTGCCCTATGGGACAATGGCGGCTTTGGTTTATTGTCTAGTCGCCGATCACATGACTTGACGCGACCTCTGACGCCGATTGCTGTTTGCTCAACTCATATCGGCGTGCGGTGAGCTACCGGGGTTCGATCCGAGCCTGGCGGTTTGATCAGTTTCGGGTCATCCCAGGCGCAATCCTGTTGGATTGTATGGAGTGGGCCGAGGGCTGCCCAATGTAGTCAGAAGCCGAGTGCGCTACCGTATTCAATCCCTTCTGTGGGACCTTTCCTTGATGCAGTTCAACGCTGCCAGAGAGCGCCGTTTTGTGGCGGAGGCTCTTTCGCCTCCTCATCCGCCAGCAACTTCGAGAGCACTTCCCGCTCCGCTTCACTGTGCGGTTCAGCGAGACGTTTCTTGAATAGGATGAGGTTCTGCAGGTGAATGTACTTCTCCATAGCTGACCCCGCTAATTGGAGCGAAAACTTTGCGCCTCCTCCAATTCAGTGGACACCTGTAGTAGGCTCGGCGAGCCAAGAGGTGTTTGATGGAAAGACGTCAACGACGAGCGTTTACGA
>Ga0070711_100000363_pt1 | contig 23453 bp, 17 predicted proteins | sample LARL53metaG_FD_65452 | JGI IMG/M metagenome (GOLD analysis project Ga0070711, IMG submission 65452) | Corn, switchgrass and miscanthus rhizosphere microbial communities from Kellogg Biological Station, Michigan, USA - LAR L5-3 metaG | ecosystem: Host-associated > Plants > Roots > Rhizosphere ... | reverse complement strand
TTTTGATGTTGACCGCTGCCGCACTGCTGCTGACCCCCGCCATGGCGAGCGCGCAGGGTTCACCGTGTGCCACCAGCAAGGTCGCCATCGTGCAGGGCCTGGCGATCCTCAACAGCATGCCCAAGTATCTGCAAGCCGAATCGCTGCTGGTCAAGGATCAGGACGCCTACAAGCTGGAGATTGCGAAGCTGCAGGGCGCCCTCGACTCGGCGAGTCAGAGCTTCCAGGACAAGGCGACCCTCCTCTCCGCCACCGCCAAGGGCGCCGAGCAGAAGAAGCTGCAGGATCAGTTCGCCCAGCTGCAGCAGCACACGGCGGAGCTGGAACAGAAGTTCGCGGCGCGCCGGCAGGAGCTGGTGGCACCAATCGAGCAGCGCGTCCAGGACATGATCGACGGGATGCGGGCCGAGTACGGCTGCGCGGTCATTTTCGACGCCAACGCCCAGGGGAGCAGCATCGCCTCGGTGGACAAGTCGATCGATCTCACCCAGCGGGTGATCGACCGCCTCAAGGCGGCGGGTGACGGGCCGGCGGGAGTGAGCAAGCCACCGACGGGAATCAAGCCGCCGGCTCCTGTCGGTCCCAAGAAGCCCTGAGATCGGTGGTGGCAGAGGCGATGACAGCACAGGCGGTCGCCGATCTCGTCGGCGGCCGCTTGTCTGGTCCGGGGGATACTGTCCTTCGCCGCGTCCGGTCGCTTGATCGTGCCGGCGCCGACGAACTGGCAATGTGCACCGGGCGAAAGTACGCCAGTGCGCTGGCCGAATCACGCGCCGGCGCCGTCCTGGTGCCCGACGCGCTCTCCGCCGGGCCGGGGCCGGCCACCCGCATCGTCGTCGCCGATCCGCCGCACGCAATGTTCCTCGCGGCGCGCGCCCTGCATCCGGAGCATCGTGTCGCCTCGTCGGTTGCGTCGACCGCAAGGATCGGAGCGGGCGCAATCCTTGGCGCGGACATCGCGATCGGCGACTACAGCGTGATCGGCGCAGGCGCACGCCTCGGGGACCGCGTGCGCGTCGGCTCGCACGTCGTGGTCGGGGATGGCGTGACGCTCGGCGATGATACCCGGCTCGATTCCCACGTCGTCGTCTACGAGGGTGCCGTGCTCGGCGCTCGCGTCTGGTGCAAGGCGGCAGCCGTCATCGGCGGGACCGGGTTCGGTTTTGATTCCGGGGAGCGCGGACACACACGCATTCCGCACGTCGGCGGCTGCATCATCTCGGATGATGTCGAAATCGGGTCGCACACTTGCGTGGATCGCGGGTCGCTCGACGACACCCGGATCGGACGCGGCACCAAGATCGACAACCAGGTGCATATCGCGCACAACGTGCATATCGGCGCGGATTGCCTGATCATGGCCTGTGTCGGTGTCGCCGGCAGCGCGATTCTCGGCGACCGGGTCGTGCTCGCGGGACAGGCTGGTTGCATCGATCACATCGAACTGGGAGACGACGTGAAGGTGGGCGCGAAGTCCGCGGTGATGTCGAACATTCCGGCCGGGACCGCCGTCAGCGGCTATCCCGCGCGCCCGCACCGCGAGTTCCTGCGGGCGATGTCGACCGTCTACCGGCTGGGACCTTACGGTGAAGCGCTGGAGTCGCTGGCGAGAGAGCGCGAGGATGCCTAGGCGCACGCTGGCAGGCTCCGCTGAACTCCGTGGTGTCGGCCTGCACACCGGGGCGTGCAGCGTCGTGCGCCTCAGCGGAGCCGAATCCGGGACCGGCATCGTGTTCAGGCGAGACGATCTCCCCGGCACACCGCAGATCCGTGCGTCGATCGGCCAGGTCGAGGCGACCGAGCGCCGAACCGGGCTCGCGCGCGGCGCCGCGACTGTCGACACCGTGGAGCACCTGCTGGCGGCGGCGCACGCCTGGCAGCTCGACGACCTGGAGATAGCCATCGAGGGCCCGGAGCCCCCCATGCTTGACGGCTCGTTCCTCCCCTGGTTCGAGGCGCTCGAGCGGGCCGGGATGGCCGATCAGGAGGGCGAACCGGCCGTGGTCCGGGTCGGTGCCCCATTCACGGTGCAGGAAGGCGAAGCCAGTTACATCGTGGCGCCCGGCAAGGGTCTCCAGCTGACGGCCACGATCCAGTGGCCCCACCCGATGATCGGCCGCCAGTCGGCGAGCTTTGCGGTCACGCCGGACATCTTCAAGCTCGACATCGCCCCGGCCCGCACCTTCGGGTTCGTCGATGAAGTGGAAGGGCTGCAGCAGCGCGGCCTGCTCAAGGGGGCTTCGCCGGAGATGGCGGTGGTGCTGACCGAGAGCGGACTCGCGTCGGGCTCGCTCCGCTGGCCCGACGAGTTTGTGCGGCACAAGCTGGGCGACATCCTGGGCGACCTGGCGTTGCTGGGCGCCCGGATCGATGCCCGGATCATTGCGGAACGTCCCAGCCACCAGGGCAATATTGCCCTCGCCCGGGCGCTGGCGCGGCAGGCCGGGCGTACCGATCCTTCACGCATGGATATCACTACCATCCTGAAGGTCCTGCCCCATCGCTACCCATTCCTCCTGGTCGACCGGATCATCGAAATGGAGCCGGGGATACGGATCGTCGGGATCAAGAACGTCACGATCAACGAGCCGTTCTTCGAAGGCCACTTTCCCGGCCACCCGATCATGCCGGGCGTCCTGATTGTCGAGGCGATGGCGCAGGTCGGTGGCATGCTGTTGATGAGCGCTTTCGAGAATCCCGAATCGAAGGTCGTGTACTTTACCGCGCTCGATGGCGTGCGCTTTCGCAAGCCGGTGCTCCCGGGCGACCAGATCCGCTTCGAGGTTGAAGTGGTGCAGGTGCGCGGCAAGACCTGCCGGACCCGCGGCCAGGCCTTTGTCGATGGCCAGGTCGTCTGCGAAGCCGAGAACATGATGGCCCGAATGATGGATCGATGAGGGCCCGCATCCATGGGACGGCGCTGATCGACCCCTCGGCGAGCATTGCGGACGACGTCGAGGTGGGTCCGTTCGCGATCATCGGACCCGACGTCTCCATCGGTGCGGGTTGCCAGATCGCGGCGCGGGTGACGCTCGAGCAGAATGTCCGGCTCGGGCGCGGCGTGCACGTCGGCACCGGTTCGATCCTGGGCGGCCCGCCGCAGGATCTCAAGTACGCCGGCGAGCCGACGTGGGTGGATGTCGGTGACGGCACGCGGATCCGGGAATTCACCACCATCAATCGCGCCACGAACGTGTCGCGTCCCACATCCGTCGGGCGCAACTGCTTCATCATGACGTATGTTCACCTGGCACACGACTGTCACATCGGCGACGGCGTCATCATGGCCAACGGCACCCAGCTCGCCGGGCACGTCACCGTGGAGGACTACGTCGTCATCTCCGGCCTCGTCGCGGTGCACCAGTTCGCGCGGATCGGCGAGTACGCGTTCATCGGTGGCATGACCCGGGTGAGCCAGGACATCCCCCCGTTCGTCAAGGCGGTCGGCAATCCTGTCGAGCTCTACGGTCTCAACACCATCGGGCTGCAGCGGCACAACTTCCCGGCGGCCACGGTCGCCGCGCTGAAGCGCGCCTACCGCCTCTGCTTCAATTCCGACCTGAATCTTGGCCAGGCCCTGGAGCGCGCCCGGACCGATCTTCCGGTGACTGCCGAGGTCGACCGCTTCCTCGAATTCGTCTCGTCGTCGCAGCGCGGCGTTCCGGCGTGACCCGGCCGCTTCCCGTCGGCGTGGTCGGCGTTGGTGCGCTCGGGCGTCATCATGCGCGCCACCTGGCTGCGATGCACGGCGTCAGGCTGGTCGGGGTGTTTGACATCGACGTGGCGCGCGCGGCCGACACTGCCGCAGAATTCGGTTGCCGCGCGTTCACCAGTTGCTCCGAACTCCTGAAGAACGTCGAGGCGGTGACCGTCGCGGTGACGACACCAAGTCATCACGAGGTCGGTCTCGAATGCCTGAGCCGCGGCGTGTCCGTGCTCATGGAGAAACCGCTGGCGGTGACACTCTCGGAGGCGGACGAACTGCTCGCCGCCGCCGCGCGCAGCAACCTGCTGCTCGCCGTGGGACACGTGGAACGGTTCAATCGTGCCGTGCGCGCTGCCGGGAGCGTGCTCGACCGGCCGGTGTTCATCGAGGGCGTTCGCCTGGCCCCGTACCAGCCGCGCGGCACCGACGTCGCCGTCGTGCTCGACCTCATGATTCACGACCTCGATCTGGCCATTCATGTGGTCGGCGGCGCGCCAGCGATGGAAGTTCGTGCCAACGGCGTCTCGATCGTGTCGCCGCACCTCGATATCGTGAATGCGCGCGTGGAATTCGCCGGCGGCGCTGTGGCGTCGATGACGGCGTCACGTGTCGCCCGCGAGCGGATGCGCCGGCTGCGCATTTTCCAGCCGTCCGGCTACATCTCCCTGGACCTCGCGACCGGCGAAGCCACGTTCATGCGGCTGCGCGACGGCTGGCGCAAGGGCAATGGAACGAGCCTCGAGGACGTTGTCGAGACGGTGAACCTGTTGGCGCCCGAGGCCGATGCACTCGGACTCGAGCTCGCCGCGTTCGTCGCCGCCGCACAGGGCGATCCTGCCGAGATCGTGAGTGCGGCTGAAGGCCGTGCCGCGCTGGCGCTCGCGCTCGAGGTGACCAGTGCCGTCGAGCGCATGCCGGTGCCGGCGCTGGGACAATGAGCATGCGGATTCTCGTCACGGCCGGCGAGCCGTCGGGCGACCTCCATGGCGGACGGGTGGTGTGCGCCCTGCGCCGCCGGTTTCCCGACGCCGCGATCGATGCGGTCGGCGGCCCGCGCATGGCCGCGGCGGGGGCGGTCATGCGACGATCGATCGAAGGGCTCTCCGCCATGGGACTGATCGAGATCCTTGGCAAGATTCCGGCGCACTGGCGACTCGAACGCGAACTGATCCGGGATTTCAGGGCCCACCGCTACGATCTCATCATTCCCATCGACTATCCCGGCTTCCACGTGCGCCTGGCACGGGCGGCCAAGCGTGCGGGCATTCCTGTCCTCTGGTATATCGCACCGCAGATGTGGGGGTGGCGTCCCGGACGGGCCGCACGGTTTGCCCGCGCGGTCGACCGGCTGGCCGTGGTGCTGCCATTCGAGCGCGCCTTTTTCGAGCGCGCCGGAGTGGCCGCCACCTTTGTCGGGCATCCGCTGCTGGACAGCGAACCCGCGCCCGATCGCGAAACGGCCCGTGCCGGTCTGGGACTTCCCGGCGATGCGCGCGTGCTCGCCGTGTTTCCCGGCTCTCGTCGCGGGGAAGTAGCCCGGCTCTGGAGCGTGATGCGCGACGCCGCCCTTCGGCTGCTGCACGACGGCCGCTGCACGCACGTGCTGGTCGCGGGCACCCGGTGGGGAGAGTACTCCCACCACGAAGACTTGCGGGTGGTTCGCGACGATCCGGCCCGGGTCCTGGCCGCTGCCGACGCGGTCATTGCCAAGTCCGGAACCACCACGCTTCAGGCGGCACTCGCCGACGTTCCGATGGTGGTCGCCTACTCGATCAATGCGCTCTCCGCCGAGCTCATGCGCCGCATGGTCACGACGCAATGGTTCGCGCTGCCCAATCTCATCGTCGGCCGGGAGATCGTCCCCGAGCTGCTCCAGGGCCGGCTCACCGCCGACGCCCTGGTCGCCGCTGTCGGGCCGCTGCTCGACCCGGACTCCGACGCGGCCCGGCGCCAGCGCGACGGCCTCGCCGAGGTGCGGCATCGCCTCGGCGGTCCCGGCGCGAGTGAACGCGTCGCCCAACTGGCCGGGGAGTTGCTTGCCGCGTGAAAGTTCGGGTGTCCCCGGCGGTGGTCCGGCGCGTCGCGCCCGCATTCATCGACCAGCTCGCACGCTCCTGGCGATTCCGCGCCAGGAATCAGTATCACTGGCAGCGCCTCGTGGCCGCGAAAGAGCCGTTCATCTTCCTGCTCTGGCACGAGGCGCTGCTGCCGCTGCTCTGGCACCATCGCCGCCAGCAGATCGCCATCCTGGTGAGTGAGGCGCGCGAAGGCCAGTATCTCGCCGACTATGCCCAGCGCATCGGCTATCACCTCGTGCCGGGATCGTCGACGCGTGGCGGCGCGCGCGCGTTGCTGGCCGCCATTCGCGCCCTCGGCGATGGCAGCACCGTGGCGATCACGCCGGACGGGCCGCGCGGGCCCCGGCGCGACATCAAGCCGGGCGTGGTGCATGCGGCGCAGCAAGCGGGCGCGATGATCCTGCCGCTGCACGCGGTGACACCGTCGGCGTGGCGGCTGCGGTCGTGGGACCGCCTGGTCGTCCCCAAGCCGTTCGCCGAAATCCGCCTGGGATACGGGGAGCCGTTCTCCGTCGCGCCCGGCATGGCAGGCCTGGAAGCGGGCCGCACTCAGTGTGCCGCGGCGCTTGCCGGCATCGAGCAGGAGCTGCACGGCTGATGCCGCGCCGTCGCGGGGACGCCCACCGGGTGATGCGCTGGCTCTGGACCAGCCGCCGCCTCGATGCCCGCGTCGTGCGCGCGGCACTGCTGCCGGCCAGTGCGCTCTGGCGCACCGGGATGGCGATCCGCAGCTTCGCCTACCGGCGGGGCTGGAACACCAGCCAGAAACTGCCGTTGCCGTCCGTGGCGATCGGCAACCTCAGCGTCGGCGGCTCGGGAAAGACTCCGATCGCCGCGTGGGTCGCCGGACATTATGCGGCACGAGGACGTTGTCCCGCCATTCTGCTGCGAGGCGTCGGCGGCGACGAAGCCCTCGTGCACCGGGAACTCGTGCCAAGCGTGATCGTGGTGGAGGACCCGGATCGACGCGCCGGCGCGGTACGCGCCGTCGCGGAGGGGGCCGACGTGCTGGTGCTGGATGACGCCTACCAGCGCCTCGACGTGGCGCGCGACCTGAACATCTGCCTCGTGAGCGCGGAATCGTCGCAGGCCGTGCGCTGGCCGCTGCCCGCCGGTCCCTGGCGGGAGGGACTGGCGGCGCTCGCACGGGCCGACCTGGTGATCGTCACCCGCAAGCGCGCCGACCGGGAGACCGCCCGGCGGCTGGCGGCCGAACTGCACGAGTCATCGCACCGGGCCACGGCGGTGGTGAGCCTCGACCTGTCGGTCTTGCGCGGACTGGTCAGCGGCAGGGAATATCCCGTGTCGATCCTCGAGGGAAAGCGCATTGTCGCCGCGAGCGCGATCGCGGACCCGGAAGCATTCGTCGCTCAGCTCAAGCGAAGTGGAGCGCAAGTGCAGGTGGCGACCTGGAAGGACCATCATCTCTTTCGCGACGAGGACGTGGCGTGGCTGGCGCACGCGGTCCGGCGGGCCGATCATGTGGTGGTCACGGCCAAGGATGCGGTCAAGCTGCGGGATCGCTGGCCGGCCAGTGTTCCCGAGCCGCTCGTAGCGATACTTCAGGTGACCTTCGAAGCCGGCGAGACCGGATTGCGAGCGGCGCTCGACGGCGTCCTCGGGCACCACTGACAGGCCTGGAACCACACCGGAGAGACAGCCCATGGCAACCACGAAGATCCTGAGCAACACGCGAACGTACCGGGTGCCGCCCCTGATCAAGCAGGATCGGGACCGGCGCTTCGCCTCGGAAGACAATCCCTTCGAGGCGATGATGTCGCGGTTCGATGACGCGGCGACCCGCCTCAACCTGGAGCCCGGACTCTACAAGGTCCTCCGGGCGCCGGAAAAGCAGATCATCGTGTCGGTCCCGATCTCGCGCGACAATGGCGAGATCGAGGTGTACACCGGATTTCGCGTCCTGCACAATACCTCGCGCGGCCCCGCCAAGGGCGGCATCCGCTTCGACATGGCGGTGTCGCTCGACGAGGTCAAGGCGCTGGCCGCGTGGATGACGTGGAAATGCGCGGTGGTCAACCTGCCGTTCGGCGGGGCGAAGGGCGGCGTCATCTGTGATCCCGCCACCATGTCCGATCGCGAGATGGAAAAGGTGACGAGGCGCTACACCTCGGCAATCATCGACACGCTGGGGCCGGAATCCGACGTGCCGGCGCCGGACGTCAACACCAACGAGCGCGTCATGGCGTGGATCATGGACACCTACTCCATGCACAAGCGCCACACGGTAACCGGCGTGGTCACGGGCAAGCCCATCGCCATGGGCGGCTCCCTCGGCCGCAAGGACGCCACCGGACGCGGCTGCCTGGTCGTGACCCTGTGCGCGCTCGCCAAGAAGAAGATGAAGACCCGCGGAGCCACGGTGGCGGTGCAGGGTTTCGGCAATGTCGGTTCCACCGCCGCGCGCCTGATGTCGAAGGCCGGCATGACCGTCGTCGCGGTCAGCGACAAGAGTGGCGGCGTGTACAACCCGAAAGGGCTCGACATCGCCGACTGCCTCAAGTGGACCGGCGCCAAGAAGTTCCTCGACAGCTATCCCAAGGGCGAGCGGGTGACCAACGAGGAGCTGCTCGCGCTCAAGTGCGACGTCCTGGTGCCCGCCGCGCTTGAAAACGTGATCACCAGCAAGAACGCCGACAGCATCCAGGCCAGGATCATCTGCGAGGGGGCCAACGGCCCGACCAGCGCGCAGGCGGACATCATTCTCGACAAGAAGGGCGTCTACGTCATTCCCGACATCCTCGCGAACGCGGGCGGCGTGACCGTGTCGTATTTCGAGTGGGTGCAGGACCGCGGTGGATATTTCTGGGATGAGAAGACCGTCAACCAGCGGCTCGAAAAGATCATGAAGGAGTCGTTCGAAGAGGTCGCCGCCATGTCCGACGAGCACAAGGTGAGCATGCGCATCGGCGCCTACATGCTGGCCATTTCCCGCGTGGCGGCCATGCACCGCATGCGCGGACTGTATGCCTGATGCAGTTGATGCTCGTGGCCGTCGGCAAGCTGCGGCCGGCGTTGCGCGAGGTGTGTGACGATTACCTCCGTCGCCTCGGCCGCTTCATCCCGATCGAGGAGCGCGAGGTGAAGGAGGCGGGGCGGGCGACCACGGGGTCGCTCCAGCGTGATGCCGAAGGGAAAAGATTGCTTGCAGCCGTTCCGGACCGCAGTGACGTGGTGCTGCTCGATGTCGCTGGCGAGCCCTGGACGAGCGAAGCACTCGCCGAGCGACTCGAGACCTGGCGGCGTGACGCCCGCGACCGCACGCTGATCATCGGCGGAGCATCCGGCGTGGCCCCCGCCGTTCGCGAGCGGGCGGGGACGATCTGGAGCCTTGGCGCGCTGACGCTCCCACACGAGCTCGCGCGGGTGGTGGTCGTCGAACAGCTGTATCGTGCCAGCACCATCCTGCGCGGAGAGCCATATCACAGGGGAGCTCGCTGAGATGCTGCGCGTCGTCTCACATCCGCTCGGCCCGCTGCCACAGGTGGCACCGCGCACGGCGGCATGGCGCCCCGACCTCGACGCGGCGCTGATCCCGGGCGGCGGCATCGACGACGCACTCGCTCGCCTTCACCAGCCGGACGCGCTTGTAGTGACCACCGGTCAGCAGCCTGGCCTCTTTACCGGCCCCCTGTACAGCGTACACAAGGCCCTTTCGGCCGCGGCCCTGGCGCGGGCGCTCGAGCGTCGCTGGCGGCGACCGGTCGTGCCGGTGTTCTGGATCGCGGGGGATGACCACGACTTCGCCGAAGCGAGCACGGCGACCTGGATGGACGCAACCGGAACGCTCGTGGACTGGAGCCTGCCCGCTCGTCCCGCGTCGGCTCCGCAGCTGCCGATGTCGCAGGAGCAGCTGCCCGCCAGCGTCGTCGACGGACTGAGCTTGCTGGAAGCGGGCCTTCCCGCCGGGCAGGCGCGCGATGCAACCGTGGACTGGCTGCGCCGGCATTATGTCGCCGGAGCGACCCTCCACGGCGCCTTCAGCGGGGCGATGGCCGAGCTTCTCGCCCCGTTCGGGATCGTCTGCTTCGATCCGACTCACAGAAGTGCGAAGCTGGCGCAGGCTCCGCTCCTCGCGACCGCGCTGCACCGGGCTGTTGAGCTCGATCGGGCGCTGGCGTCGCTTCCGGAGGCAGGGACAGGCATTGCGGCCGGCGAGGGAGCCACGCTGGTGTTCGTGACGACCACCGAGGGTCGGGAACGGCTGCTCATCGATGGCGAGCACTTTCGCACCCGACGATCGGGCGCCCGTTTCACCCGCGCGGAGATCGACGCGCTGCTGGCACGCGAGCCCGAGCGATTCTCCGCGAACGTGCTGCTTCGCCCCGTGGTCGAGAGTGCGTTGCTGCCAACGGTCGCCTACGTCGCCGGCCCGGGGGAATTGGCCTATCTCGAACGACAGGCGTCTGCCCTGTACCCGCTGCTGGACGTGGCGAGACAGGTCCCGGTGCCTCGCTGGTCGGGGACGGTGGTGGAACGCTGGGCAGAACGGCTGCTCGAGCGGCTCGACCTCGACCTGGGTGCGGTGCTTTCCGACGATGGCCGCGTCGCCCGCCGCGTGCTCGAGCGGGATTTTCCCGGCGACGCGCGCGAGGCGATCGATTCGTTGCGCCGGCAGATCTCCAGCAGCGGCGGACTGATCGCCGCGGCCGGCAAGCGCATCGATCCGGTACTGGAACGTGCGGTGACGGGACGCATGCGTCGCCTCGACCAGATTTCCGGGGATGTCGAGAAGGTGCTGCTGCGCCACCTGCGCAAGCGCGAAGACATCGCGCACGCGCAGTACGCCCGGCTCGTCGCGGGACTGCGGCCGCGCGGGAAGCCGCAGGAGCGCGTACTGGCTGCGCCGAGCTTTCGCGGACGCTACGGCGAGGCGTGGCTCAACGGAGTGTTCGAATCGATTTCGGCCTGGGCTGACCGCGCGCCATGAGCCGCCGCGGCTCGTTCTTTGTCGCCGCCGGCATCCTGATGAGCCGGGTTTTCGGGCTGGTCCGGCAGCGGGTGCTGGCGCACTACCTCGGCCTGCAGACCGATCAGGCCGACGCGCTCGCCGCCGCGTTCCGGATCCCCAATTTCCTCCAGAACCTGCTCGGCGAAGGCGCGCTTTCCGCGTCGTTCATTCCCAGCTATTCGCGCCTGCTCGGGGCAGGCGACGAAGAAGAGGCTCGCCTCCTGGCCGGCGCGCTCCTCGCGCTGCTCGGCATGGCGGTCGCCGTCATCGTGCTGCTCGGGGAGCTCGCGACTCCGCTCCTCATGGACGTACTGGTTTCGCACGACTGGTTGCTGCCGAAGCGCCAGCTCACCGAGCACCTGGTCCGCATCCTCTTCCCGGGCGCCGGCCTGCTGGCGATCTCGGCCTGGTGCCTTGGCGTCCTCAATTCACACCGGCGCTTCCTGCTGTCCTATGCCTCTCCCGTGGTGTGGAACCTGGCAATCATCGCTGCGGCCCTCCTCGTTGCTCGCCACGACGATCGGGACAGTTTCGTGGTCACCGTGGCCTGGGCCTCCGTGCTGGGCAGCCTGTTGCAAGTCGTGGTGCAGTGGCCCGCCGTCCGGGCCGTGGGTGGGAAAATCCGACCAGTGGCGTGGCGACGGGTCCCGGAGATCCGGACCGTCGTCTCGGCATTCCTGCCGAACCTCGTTTCTCGCGGTGCCAACCAGATCTCGGCCTTCATCGACCTCTACATTGCCAGCATGGTCCCTCTGGCTGGTGCCGTCGCTGCAATGACGAACGCACAGGTGCTTTACACGCTACCGGTCTCGCTCTTCGGGATGGCGGTATCGGCCGCTGAGCTACCTGAAATGGCGCGAGAGCGCGGCGACCCCGCCACCGTCGCCGCGGCGCTCCGGGTCAGGCTCACTGGCGCAACGCAGCGCCTGGCGTTCTATATCGTTCCGTCCGCACTGGGCTTCCTGACCCTGGGAGGGGTCATCGCGGGAGCCGTTTTCCAGACCGGAGCGTTCAAGCGGAATGACAGCGAATTTGTCTGGATGGTCCTCGCCGGCTCGGCCACCGGCCTGCTTGCCTCCACGCTGGGCCGTCTCTACGCCTCCGCCTTCTATGCCCTCAACGACACCAAGACGCCGCTCCGGTGCGGAGTCGTCCGGGTGATTCTCACCGCCATCCTCGGCGCCCTGGCTGCCCTGATTCTCCCGGGGGCTCTCGGCCTCGACCCGAAGTGGGGGGTGGCCGGGCTCAGCGCATCCGCCGGGATCGCCGGCTGGGTGGAGTTTGCGCTCCTGCGCCGCGGACTCTGCCGTCGCGTGGGCGAGTTTTCGCTCCAGGGCGGTGAACTGGGGAAACTCTGGATCGCCGGTCTCGCTGCCGCCGCGGTCGGCTGGGGTGCCCGGTCGCTCGGCATCCATCATCTGGCCCCGATTCCGCTCGCGCTGCTGGCCGTCCCCGCCAACGCCATCACCTACCTCGCGATCACCGCGTGGTGGGACATTCCCGAGGCGGTGGTGCTCTCGACCCGGGTCCGGCGCATGCTGGGCGGCAACTTCCACATCGCATGAACGACGCGCTGCAGCGCAAGCTCGACACGCTGCCCGATGGACCCGGCGTCTACCTGTGGAAGGACGCCACCGGAACGGTGCTGTATGTCGGCAAGGCCGCCAGCCTGCGCAGCCGGGTGCGATCGTACTTCGCCGACGACTTCTCCGATTCTCCGACGCGCGAGCTCTTCGTCAGCCGCATCGCCGATGTCGAGACCATCGTCGTCCCCAACGAGACGCAGTCGCTGCTGCTGGAAAACAACCTCATCAAGGAATACCAGCCGCGCTTCAACGTCCGCCTCAAGGACGACAAGAGCTATCCGTCCATCGCGGTGACGCTGGGCGAGACATTTCCCCGGGTCCTGGTGACACGCCGCCGCGACATCGCCGGTGCACGATACTTCGGGCCGTACACCGACGTCGGCGAGATGCGGCGTACGCTGAACCTCATCCGCCGGATGTTCACCGTACGCTCCTGCAACGACGACCTTCCGGCGACCCAGCGCGAACGCCCATGCCTCGATTATCACATCGGTCGGTGCCGGGCGCCGTGCGTGAGCTGGCAGGACGCCCCAGACTACCGTGGCATGATCACCGAGGTCGTGGATTTCCTCGAGGGGCGCACGGTCGACCTGAAAGCCAGGATCAGGGCCCTCATGCTTGCCGCCAGCCAGCGGCAGGACTTTGAACGGGCGCGCGACTTTCGCGATGCGCTCAAATGGCTCGACCAGGTCGAGGCACCCACCGCTGTCGAAGTGATCGGCACCGGCGACGCCGACGTCATCGGTTACGCCCGCGACGGCGACGACGCGGTCGCGGTGGTGTTCCGGGTGCGCGATGGCCGGATCATCGGGCGCGAGCACCGCTTCCTGGAGAACGTCGAGGCCGAAACCGACCAGGCGGTCCTGGGCGCCTTCCTGGTGCGCTGGTACCTGCCCGCCGAGGGCAAGGCAAAGCGCGTGGTGCTGCCGTTTCCGCCGAGCGAATTCGAAGCCCTGGCCGAACTCCTCCCGGAGCATCGCCTGCTGGTGCCGCAGCGTGGCGTGGCGGCGCGGTGGGCCGAGCTGGCGGAGCAGAACGCGCGTCACCTGCTCGAGAGCCTTCGCCTGGAAACGTTCGAGACGGAGGAGCGTGCCGAAGACCCGGTCTACGTGCTCGGGCGCGAGCTGGGGCTCACCACGGTGCCTCGCACGTTCATCTGCGTGGACATCTCGACCAATCAGGGGCGCGACACCGTCGGTTCGCTGGTGACGTTCGAAGCGGGACGGCCGCGCAAGGCCGACTATCGCAAATTCAAGATCAAGGGTCTCGCGCAGCAGGATGACTACGCGGCAATCCATGAGGTCGTCACTCGCTACTTCCGGCGGCGACTCGACGAGGGAAAGCCGCTGCCAGACCTCGTGGTCATCGACGGCGGCAAGGGTCAGCTGAGTGCCGCACTCGACGCGATGACGGCGCTCGGTGTGGCGCAGATTCCACTCATCTCGCTCGCCAAGCGCGAGGAGGAGATCTATTTTCCCGGCCGGAGCGAGCCGCTCCGTTTGCCGCGCCGGAGCGCTGCGCTGCGCCTCTTGCAACGGGCGCGGGACGAGGCACACCGGTTCGGCGTGGCGTACAACCGCAAGCGGCGCAGTGAACGCACCATCACCTCGGCGCTGCTCGACATTCCGGGTGTCGGTGCCAGCCGCCGACGGACGCTGCTCACGGCGTTCGGTTCGCTGGCTGCCGTTCGCACGGCGTCCGTGGCCGACGTGGCGGCGCTGCCAGGTTTTTCGGACGCGATGGCGACTCGTATACTCGACTACCTGAAGGCCCACTGAATGGACTGGCAACTCGAATGCTCTGATTGCGGGGCTCCGGCCTCGGCCGACGGCCTGCCGAGCGTGTGCGCGGCATGCGGCCGGCCGCTGCTGGTGCGATATCCCGGTCGCGATCATCCGATCACCGAACGGGCGGAGGTGCGCCGGCGGCGCGGAATGTGGCGATTCCGCTCGTTCCTTCCGCTCGAGGCGCACGAGGAGCCGATCACGCTCGGTGAAGGCGACACGCCAATGCTCCCGGCGCCGCGTCTCGCCGCGGCACTCGGCCTTGGTGACATCTGGATCAAGGACGAAGGCTGCAACCCCACTGGTTCGTTCAAATCTCGCGGCTTGAGTGCGGCGATCACTCGCGCAGTGCACGCTGGTGCCGACCGGTTCGTGGTGCCAACCGCCGGCAATGCCGGGGTAGCGAGTGCGGCGTACGCGGCGCGGGCCGGTGCCCGCGTCAGGGTTTTCGCGCCGCGCACCACGCCGCGCACCATTCTCTCGCAGATCGTCTCGTTCGGGGGCGACCTGGTTCTCCTCGACGGCCACATTGGGGATTGCGGGAAGGCCGCCCGGGCATTCGCCGCCGAGACCGGTGCGATGGACCTGAGCACGCTCAAGGAGCCGTACCGGATCGAGGGGAAAAAGACGCTGGGGCTCGAGATTGCGATGCAGTTCGACTGGACCTTGCCCGACGCGATCATCTATCCCACCGGCGGCGGCACCGGGTTGATCGGGATGTGGAAGGCGTTCCTGGAGCTCCAGCAGGCCGGCTGGGTTACCGGGACGCTGCCGCGTCTCTACACGGTCCAGAGCACCGGCTGTGCTCCGATCGTCAAGGCGTTCGCTGCCGGGGCGGCCCAGGCGGAGCCCTGGCCGGACCCGTGGACCGTGGCGAGCGGCCTGCGGGTGCCGGGCCCCCTGGGCGACAAGCTGATGCTCCGGGTGCTCCGGGAAACCGGCGGCGGGGCGGTGGCGGTTACGGATGAGAGAATGACCGAACTGGCCCTCTTGGGGACGCGCCAGGAAGGCGTAGATTTCTCGCCCGAGGGCGGGGCTGCGATCGCCGCCACGGTGGAGCTTCAGCGCCAAGGAATCCTCCAGGCCGACGAAAAAGTCGTGGTTTTCAACACCGGGGCGGGGTGGCTGTACCGGGACCCCGAGCAATTGCTGACAGGAAGATGATTGGGGATATTCATCGCCCGCTCGGCCGCCAGGGTCTCCCTGGTTCCAACCCGGGACGCAAACGACACGTACTTGCAAGTGGGCCGCATGGCTCGCTGCACGCTGACTTCGAGGAGCGATAAATGAGCACCAGAGCGATAGTTATGGCCGCCGTCCTGACCGGGCTGGCAGCTCCGCTCCGCGCCCAGACTCAGTACAACACCCGCGTGGCGCTCGCCCTGGCCCCCAGGGGCAAGTATCAGGCGCCACTCTGCCCGCTCAAGGGCGGTGATTTCCACTCGGCGAGCGCGGGCACCTACCTCAAGGTGGCCAGCGAAGGGTTCACCGACGACCTGACCAACCAGAAGAGCCAGATCGACTCGAAGAAGTACACCGACGGGCTCGGACGGGTGGTGAAGGCGGCGAGCGATGCGATCGCGATCAACCCGAACAATGCCGCTGCCTGGTACTACCTGGGGCGGGGGGAGCTGCAACTCGGCGACCTGAGGGGGGCGGACACGTCGTTCACGCGGCTGGAGAAGCTGTCGCCCGAGTGCGCGGAAGAGGTGAAGGGACTCCGGCAGAAGGCGTGGGTGGTGCTGGTGGGACCAAGTACCGAGTTCATGAAGACCGGCCAGCTCGATTCGTCGATCGCGATCCTGCGCGAGGCGAACATCATCGCGCGATACTACCCGCAGGGCTATTACAACCTGGGCGGGAGTTTCGCCAACATGAAACCCCCGATGGTGGACAGCGCCATTTTCTACTTCAAGATCGCGCAGGAAAAGGCCGCCACCGATCCGCAGTTCGCCGCGACCTACAAGAATGTCACCTACAACCTGGCGTACCTGTACCAGTCGTCCGGCGACAACACGAACGCGATCGCCGAGTATCGCAAGTACCTGACGATCGACTCGACCGACGTGGACGTGAAGCGGGCCCTGGCGTCGGCGCTACGGGCGACCGGCAATGCAGCCGAGGCGACGAAGCTTGAGGGTCAGCTGATGACGTCCGGGTCGATGACGACGCCGGAGCTCGCGCACGCCGGCATCAACTATTTCAGCGAGAAGAACTACCCCGCGGCGGCCGACGCCTTCCAGAAGATCCTGGCGACCGACCCGGTGAATCACGACGCACTGTACAACCTCGCCAACACGTACCTGGCGATGAAGGACGGCCGGAAGCTGATCGAGACGTCGCAGAAGCTCCTCGAGATCGATCCGCTGGGGGGCTCGAACGTGCGGTTGCTGGCCAATGGGTACCAGATCGTGGCCGACACCAACAAGCAGATCGAAGTCGTGATGAAGTTGCTGGCGATGCCGGTCGAGGTGTCGATCGACAGCTTCTTCACGAGGAAGGACGGCGCGAAGCTCACCCTGACGGCAACCGGCAAGGCCGCCGAGGATGCCAAGGGCAAGACGATTCCGCCGGTGGCGGTGAATCTGGTGGTCGAGTTCCTGAACGCGCAGGGAGCCGTGGTCACCACGCAGGAAGCGGCGTTCCCGGTGCTGGCACCCAATGCCAAGAACACGATCAACGTGTCGGGTGCGGGTGCGGGAATCACGGCCTGGAAGTACCACGTCAAGTAGCGGGTTGTCCGGCAGGGGAGAGACGCTAGCTTGTTGGTGACGCGGGTGTAGCTCAGTTGGTAGAGCATCAGCTTCCCAAGCTGAGGGTCGCGGGTTCGAACCCCGTCGCCCGCTTAACGGAGATCCATCTCACAAGAGACGGGGTGAGCGTGTTCAGCTCCACCCCGTCGCCCGCTTAACAGAGATCCATCTCACAAGAGACGGCGTGAGCGTGTTCAGCTCCACCCCGTCGCCCGCTTCCGGACAATCGAAAGCCCCGCAACGTGAAGAACGCTGCGGAGGTTGTCGCGTCCGCTAGTGTTTGGTCCCCGTGCCTTGCTTCGCAAGCTCGGAGAACCAGTTGAGCACCAGCTCGATCCGGGTGATTCCCTTTTCCTGAGTGGCCGGCTGGATCCGATGTAGTTCAACATCCACGAGTGCTGGTGAGCGCCCACGCCGGTGCGTGGCGCAATCTGGTATAATCCTCGATGTTCCGGTGCCCACGGTCCGCCGCAATATCACTGGCCTGGTCAATTCCGCTGGCCGGCTGCGCGTGCGAGTGCGTGCACGGCGGGGGTACCGACGTCAACCGGATCGGGATAGTCGCCGGCGATTCCCAGGTCGCCTTTGCCGGTACTGCCGTTTTCGTCCATCCAACGGTGTCGGTTGGCGTCTCGGGCATCACGGTGACCTTCGAGGTGACGGGTGGTGGTGGCTCGGTGTCCGAGTCTCGCCTCATCACCAGGTACGATGGCACCGCATCTGTTGACTGGATCCTCGGCCCCGATCCCGGCCCGAACATGCTCACGGCGAGAATCCTTGGAAGTGCGGAACAGCCCGCAATCTTTCACGCAACCGGCCTCGCAAAGGCGTCCGTCTCGTCATCCGGACCGCATAGCGATCTTCTGGAAACGCGGGGGCGATGAAGGCGCCCAGTCACTGGAAGCGGGGTTTGCATGAAGATGGCTTATCGAGAGCGGTGGGGCCCGGAGATCGCGGCAATGCGGCGGGTGCTTGCCGGCCTGGCGATGACCGAGGAGTGCAAATGGGGCAAGCCCACCTACACGGTGGATGGGAAGAACATCGTCATCCTGCAGGGCTTCAAGGAGTACTTCGCCCTGGGTTTTTTCCAGGGTGCCTTGCTCAAGGACCCAGGGAAGCTGCTGGTGCAGCTCGGACAGGTCCAGGCCGGACGGGTGATGAAATTCACCTGCGCGAAGGACATCACGGCGAATGCGGCGACCATCAAGGCGTACGTGCGCGAAGCCATCGCAGTCGAGAAGGCCGGGCTGCGGATCGAGCGCAAGAAGACCGGAGATTTTCCGGTTCCGGAGGAGCTGACGGAGCGCTTCAGGAGGAATCCGCGCTTCAAGCGCGCTTTTGAGGCGCTCACGCCTGGGCGGCAGAGGGGTTACCTCCATCACTTCGCCGGGGCCAGGCAGTCGGCTACCCGGACGGCACGGATCGAAAAGGCAATGCCGGCGATCTTCGCCGGCAGAGGGTTCCTGGAGAGGCACTAGCCATGCGTGGCATCCCGGCTCGATCGGCCTGCGCTCGATGAGAAAGCAAAGAGGCGCACCACCTTGCCATCGCCCCCGTTTCTGCAAGTAGCGCTGAATGGCGCCCAGGTGTACGCGGCGGTGCCGCGAACACCTGCCGCCATTGCGGTGGCAGCCGAAGCGGCCGTACGCGCCGGTGCTCACGCCGTGCACGTCCATGCATTCGACGACACAGGGCAGGAGACCCTCGCTGGCGCCGCCTGTGCGGATGTGTTGCGGAGCATCCGCGACGTGTGCCCCGACACGCCGGTGTCGCTCACCACGTCGGCGACAATTGTCCCGGATCCCGACGAGCGCCTCCGCGTCATTGCGGCGTGGGACGACTTGCCCAACCTCGTGACCGCCAATCAGGGTGAAGCCGGCATCGTGGACCTGTGTGAACTACTCCTGAGCCGCGGTGTGGACATCGAGGCCGGGTTGCTCACGGTCAACGATGCCCGGGCCTTTGTGAGGTCTGGCCTGGCGAACCGCTGTCGCCGCGTGCTGATCGAGCCGCTCGAGCTCGATCCTGCGGTTGCGGTCGGCAACGCTGCGAGAATGGAAGAGATCGTGGCCGCCGCGGGAATTAGGCTGGAGCAAGTTCACCACGGGTACGGCGTAGCGTGCTGGGCCGTCAATCGCCGCGCGCTGGTTCGGGGGCACGGGATCCGGACGGGGCTGGAAGATGTCACCGTCCTGGCCGACGGATCGCCCGCCCGCGACAACGCCGATCTTGTCAGGGCGGCGGTAGCGTTGATCCGGGCTCATGCTGCTGCCTGACCAGCTTCAGCGCTTCACTGTCAGCTCGAACAGGATCCCGGCAGCCGAACGGTCAATGTAGGCATAGGTCCGGGGATCATCGGCGAGGGTCACGCCGGGCACGGCGACCAGTCCTGCACGGCCAATCCCGAACGGCGGGAGGAGCAGGCTCCGCGCGCCCGTCGCCAGGTCGACCCGCTCCACGCGCACCGGCAGGGCATTGGGCTTCCTGGTCCAGAGCGCCTTGCCATCGGGGCTGAAGCGCAGTACCGCATCGCCAGGGTCGAGACCGGGAACAGGGCGCGATGTACCGTCGCGCACAAAGACCTGGCGATATCCGCTGTCGGCGACGTTCGCGATGACTGATGCGCCGTCAGGTGCAACCGCGAGACTTCGAACGCTGGCGGAAAGAAACGGTCGCAACGGTCCGCCAGCCACCGCGCCCACATAGCAGCGAACGCTGGCCCCCCGGGCGTTGCCGCATACCACAAACTCGGTGTCGGCGCTGACAAATCCGGCAGCGATAATCCCGGCGAACTCACCGTGATCCAGCCGGCGCGCCGTTCCCACGCCGGTCGGATAGGCCACGAGCTCGACCGGCAATGGCACGCCGCTGAGCACCCACTGCTTGTCCCGGGACACCGCGAGTGGCGCGCCTTCGCCGAGGCGGACGGCCGGTGTACCGTCGGTATGACGGAGCATGGTGGCGTAGCTGTTTCCCGCGACTCCTGCGGCATCGCCGAACACGAGTTGCGATCCATCACCCGAGAGGATCGGGAAGAATGTGTGGTTGAGCCACGACAGGTCGGTTGCGGCCGCCGCGTTCGCGCGCTGCAACCAGATACTGCTCGACGCATCCTCACGAAGGATGAGCTCGCGCCCGTCCGGCGCGATGTCCTGGATCGTCGCATCGCCCACGCCGGGGGCGGTAAGCACAATCTTTCCACGGAGCGTTACCCGTTGCAATTGCAGCACCGCACCCGCGATCTGCACACCAACGACGACACTCTTGCCGTCCGGTGCCCACGCCAGTCCCTCGATCTCGCTGTACTCCCGGGTCAGCGCCACGTGCTTGCCGCCAAGATCCACTATCGAAACGAAGCCGCGATCGTCCTGCTTTTCCGGGTGCTCGTTGAACGCGATGTGCTGTCCATCGGGCGCAATCCGCACGTCACTGAGGTAGCCGGCGGTCTCGTACAGCTCCGTCCCGATTGGGTACTCCAGCCGATCGCGGCCGCCAACCACGCGAACAATCGCGAGCTGCGAGCCGTCGCGCGACCAGTCGGCGTCGCGGACGCCCTTCACCAGTTCGCGGGGCGTACCACCGCCGAGGGGCATTCGAGCCAACGTGCCCGTGAAAACCCGATGGTGGTCGAACCTGGCATCACTGAGCACTGCGAGTTCGTCCTTCGACGACACCGCCAGCAGGTGAGTCGCCGTATCGCTGATCGCACGGGGCTCGGGATACGCGGCGCTGACCAGGTAGATCCGAGGAGAACTTCCAGACCCGGCGGCGCTGTACACGAACGCGTCGGCGGTCGATGTATACCTGGCGGAGAAGATCGCCTGGGTCCGATAGGTCCGCTGCTGCATCAACATCTTGCCGTATCCGGCACCGCCGCTCGACGATTGCCCGGCGATGTATGACGCCACCGCGATGAGCGCACCCAACAGGATCGCCGTGGCCCAGAGCAAGGCCTTCCGCGACGCGGGCATCGGTCGAGTTGCGCCCGTCATGCGGCGAGGCGATGTCCTGCCGGTCCGTAACGCCTCGGCAAAGGCGCTCGCCGTCGCGAAGCGATCCGCTGGCAACTTCTGAAGGGCGGTGTGCACGGCATCCGCGACATGCGCGGGAATGCTCCTGCGCAGCGAGGTCGCCTCGACCGGGTCAGCCGTCATCACCTTCGCGACAATCGCCTGGGCAGTCGGTCCGGTGAATGGCGGCTCACCGGTCAGCATTTCGTATGTCGTGCACCCGAGCGCGTACACGTCAGTGCGGGCATCCAGCTCGCGCTCGCCCATCGCCTGCTCGGGCGACATGTACTGCGGCGTGCCGAGCGACATGCCGGTTTCGGTCATCCGGGCGCCGCCGGTCTTCGCCGCCGCCAGCGCGATCCCGAAGTCGGCCACCAGGGCGTGGCCACCGTGCAGCAGGATGTTCTCGGGCTTGATGTCTCGATGAATGACGCCGTGCTCGTGAGCGTATTGCAGGGCGTCGGCCACTTCGCCGGCGATGCGCACCGCATCGGCGATCGGCAGCTGCTTTTCTCGCGCCAGCCGCTCCCGCAGCGATTCGCCGTCGACGAACGGCATGACATAGAACACCGTTCCCTCGACCTGGCCGGAGTCGAAGAGCGAAAGAATGTGGGGGTGCTGCAGGTTCGCGGTGGTCCTGATTTCCGAGAGGAAGCGCTCGGCGCCGATGACCGCCGCGAGCTCGGGCCGCAGCACCTTGATGGCGACCTGGCGGTCGTGCTTCAGGTCTCGCGCCAGGTAGACCGTGGCCATGCCACCTGCGCCGAGCTCGCGCTCGATGCGATACCGGTCGGACAAGGCGGCGGTGAGGCGCTGGATGGCGTCAGGCGTCAGGGGTGCCCCACGTGTGAGCGGTGATCGGGCATGTGGCCATGAGACCAGATGGCGGGCTAACGCTGGAATATGACGCCACAATGGTCAGGCGGGACAGGGCGGGGGGGAGACCACACATTCACAGCGATTCCATGGGCGTTTCCTTGCCCCGGCCGCGGCCCGCCTGTATGGTTACCGAACGGATCGACATCCGTGCGTCGTCTTCCTGAGAAACCCCGAAGGCAACCCGATTCAGTCGAGCCTGCTGGCTGAGTTCCGCGAGTCCGTAACGGGCCGCTACCTCGTCCATGAGGTGGTTGGCACCGGCGGGATGTCGACGGTGCTGCGGGCTACCCGACTTCAGGATGGCGTGGTCGTCGCCATCAAGGTGCTCGATCCGCGACTGCAGGAAGTGATCGGCCGCGATCGCTTCCGCCGCGAAATCCGGATTCTCTCCCGCCTTGAGCATCCCGGCATTCTCCCGCTGCTGGAATCGGGAGATGAGCCAAACTTCCTCTATTTTGTAATGCCGTTCGTCGCCGGCCAGACGCTTCGTCAATGGCTGCAGCGCGAACCTCAGCTTGCCATTGATGCTGCCGTGGCAATCACGGTGACCGTGCTGGAAGCGCTCGAATACGCGCACGGCAAGAATGTCATTCACCGGGACATCAAGCCTGAGAACATCCTGATTGAGGACGGCCATCCTCGGGTCGCCGATTTTGGAATCGCCCGGGCAATCATCATGTCCGGCGGCGAGTCGATTTCGTCGACCGGCATCGTAATCGGCACGCCCGCATACATGAGCCCCGAGCAGGCCGTCGGCGAAACCCGAATCGACGCGCGGAGCGACATCTATGCGACCGCGTGCCTCCTGTACGAGATGCTCGCCGGCAACCCGCCGTTCACCGGTTCGACTGCTCAGGTGATCCAGGCGCGTCACCTGCATCAGGCACCGCCGCCGCTCAGGATCGTGCGACCGGCAATCCCGCATGCGCTCGAATCGGTGATCGGCAAGGCACTGGCGAAGGTTCCGGGCGACCGCTATGCCTCTGCGGCAGAATTCTCGAAGGCGCTCACCCGTTCATTGACCGATACGTCGCCGCCGCAAGGAACGAAGCACAGACGACGCCTCTGGATGGCGGCTGGAAGCCTGATCGGGATCGCGGTGGCGGCAATGTTGCTCCTGCGAGCGTCGCCTGCGCCCGTCGATCCCGAGCGCTACCTCGTGCTTCCATTCCGCCAGCATGGCCTCGTATCCATCGCCGGTCTGAACGGCGGTGACTATGCCCGCCTGGTCTGGCAGACTCTCAGCGCGAAATGGCAGGACCTTCGCCTGGTGGACGAGGCAGTGGTGGAAGATCGGCTCCGGCAGGCGGGAGATTCCGTCCTCACGCTCTCTCGCGGCATCGAGCTGGCACGCAGTCTCGGCGCTGGGCTGGTGGTCTGGGGTGACGCCGAGCGCCTGGGTGACAGCGTTCACCTCCAGGCATCCGTCTATCAAGTGGGGCGTGATCTTCAGAATGCCGTCCACCGGGCCGATGTCCGTTTTCCGGCTGGCGTGGCGGAAGGGTCCAGTCCTTCTGCCGGGGAGCTGGGTGATCGGCTGGGCGAACTGGCACGCGGTCTGGTGCTGCCGTCGCTTGCCGGGTCGCCTGACCAAGGGACCCTCTTCGCCACGTCGTACTTCCAGGCGCTTCGCGCCACACTGTCGGGCGATTCGGCCCTGGTCAACTGGAACCTTGCGCTCGCCCGTG
>Ga0070711_100000360_pt1 | contig 23472 bp, 23 predicted proteins | sample LARL53metaG_FD_65452 | JGI IMG/M metagenome (GOLD analysis project Ga0070711, IMG submission 65452) | Corn, switchgrass and miscanthus rhizosphere microbial communities from Kellogg Biological Station, Michigan, USA - LAR L5-3 metaG | ecosystem: Host-associated > Plants > Roots > Rhizosphere ... | reverse complement strand
CGTGGAGCTTTCAGCCGCAGCACACGGCGCTCGGCGGTCGCCATTGGGACGAGGCGACAGCCGTCGACTATTTGAAAGTACTGGCGATCTCGCGGATTTATCTTTCGAACTTTCTCAATGTGCAGTCGAGCTGGGTGACGCAGGGGCTGAAGGTTTGCCAGATGGGCCTGCGCTTTGGCGGGAATGATGTTGGCTCTGTCATGCTCGAAGAGAACGTGGTGCGGGCCGCGGGCGTGACCAATTGCACCACCGAAGAAGAGTTGCGAAGGATTATTCGCGACGCAGGATTTCGTCCGGCGCAGCGGGATACATTGTATCGGCAGTATTTTTTGAATTAGAGTTTCGGTGCGTTGTTGTTCGCGGGAAGTCGCGCGAGTGTTACGGCTTCGCGTATGAATCTTCAGTGATCTTGTCATAGATTTTCTTTCGCCCCGTCCGGGGCTTGTTCCCTTCACAATGACATCGCCCCACAGCTGGCGCTGTGGGCTGCAATTCTTGCGCCGTCCTTCGACTCAGCTCAGGGCAGACTTCCGCGGCTGTGACGAATCGCCGCGTGAAATGCGGTTCAGACACATGTTCAGTGTTGTGAGTTTGTCTTTGCGTGGAAACAAAGTTTTGACAGAGTCGTTACAAGTTTCCCCAATCGAAATCTCTTTCGCGTAATCAAAGTCTTCAACGCGCACAAAAGTGTAGTCGTAGCCGGATGAAGGGCGTGACATTCGGAGGGAAAGTTCCGTTTGTTTTTTCAAGTTTCAACCGGAGAGAGGCGCGGAGGACACGAGCAATCGTGAATCAACTAGAACAAAGAAGAGGAAGAGTATGAAGAGCATGAAGACAGTGGCGTTGTTTCTCCTGGTTGCGGCTATCGGCGCGAATCTCGCCGGCGGACGAGCGCAGGCGGAGGATGATACTCGAGTTGCAGTCAACGTCCCATTTGATTTTGTGGTGGGAAAAACCGTACTGAAGGCCGGCAGCTATAAGGTCGAAGTACTGCAGTCCGGGCTGGTTGATTTCTGGAGCAACGACGAAGGACAGCATCACATTGCATTGATGCTTCCGGGATCGGCGTCGAAAGCCCAGAATAGCGATCCGCATTTCGTGTTCACGCGTTACGGCGGCGAGGCATTTCTGAGCAAGATTGCGATGTCGGCTGACCTGAATCTCGAAGCTCCAGTTAGCGGCAGAGAGAAGGAACTCATCCGCAGCATGTCGGCTGGAGGAAGGGATTCTCTGGTGGTCGAGTCAGGTCGTTGATTTGCGGCGCTGGGTGCCTCAACTTTGGGAATGGCGGCATCACGAGAAATTGATTTTGTACGGCTCGCGATGCTGCCGCCAAAGGCAGGTCAATTGTTTTCAGGAAACTGTGGTGAGTCTCTCGCGGTGGTTGATAAAATAATTCGCAAGATGGCATTTCCGATTAAAGTTTGTGTGGTCTGCTCGGAGGAATTTGAGTTGAAGCCGGGGAAGCCGGGGTTTGCCAACCGATGTCCGGCATGCAGCGAACCTGAGGCGGATGCTTCCGCTGAAAAGAAGGGGATGAGCGCTGACGAGCGCAAGTCGCTGGCGGAAGCGAATGAGGCGCGAAGGAAGGCGATGCGGGATTTGCTGTATCGGCGGGATAGCTGAGAAGTCCGCTCGCAGGATCAACGCCATAGTCTCTGGACACTGAAAAGAAGCGCCGCGCGCCGCGCGGCGGACAGCCGAGGGCGCTGTCCCCACATAATCCATTTTCATTCCCACTCATTGTCGATTTCCTGGCGGCTGTTGCTTCAGGATCCACGTCGACATTTTTTCGAGGGCTACGGGAGAGATGGTTTCTTCGATCTCGGCGTATTCCGAGGGAGAGCCGGTTTTCGCGGGCTGGAATAAATGGTTGAGGCCAGGGAGTTCATCAACTTCTACGTGCTGGTTGCTGGCTTGTTTCAGCGCTTCGCGAATGGGTGGGAGATTCTGAGTGGGAAGCACTTGCTTGTCGAGTGAACCGTTGATGGCGAGGACGGGGCAGGTTACTTTGCGCAGCGCGGTTGCGGGATCATACGTCAGAAAGAAGCGGAACCAGGGAGAGGTGACCTGTTTGATTTGGGATCCGATCAGAGGCTCGGGAACTTCGCCAGCCAATTTTTCTTTTAATTCTTTCTCCAGCAGGGCTTCATCCTTTTCGGTCTCGACCAAGGTCAGCATCTCTCTTTCTTTGGCGGCACTCTTAGCGGCTTCTTCAGGACTCTTGCCGCTGGCGATTTCGATGGCCTCGCCTTGGGCGACGAGGACATCATCTCCGCGGACGCCGGTGCCAGCCATCATCACGATGAAAGCGACATCTTTATTGCGGGCAGCGACCATCGGGGCAATGACTCCGCCTTCGCTGTGACCGATGAGGCCCATTTTGCGGGAATTGATTTCCGGACGCGTTTTCAGGTAGGCGATGCCGGCTTCGACGTCTGTGGCGAAATCGGCGGTGGTGGCCGTGGCGAAGACTCCGGTGGACTTCGCCGTGCCGCGATCGTCGGCGCGGAGAACAGCGATGCCGTGGCGAGTGAGGTAGTCGGAAAGAACCAGGAAGGGCTTGTGACCGAGAATGCTCTCATCGCGATCCTGCGGTCCTGAGCCGGTGATGAGCACGACGCCAGGGAATGGGCCCCTGCCTTGGGGAATGGTGAGCGTGGCGGCGAGTGTGACGTTCTGCTGCGAGTTGGTGTAGGAGACTTCTTCCTCGCGATAGGGATAGGGCTTGACGGGATTCTGCGGGCGTTTGAGTTCGAATTCCGATTCGTTCTTCACTGGCTTAAGCAGCAAGGTTAGTGTGCCGCCCCCTTGCGTCCACTTACCGTCGATTGCGGAAACGTCGGGAGCGATCTTGCCTTCAAAGAGTCCGGCGAGAGATTTGACTTCGATCTTAAGCAAGTCACCGGTGCGAGTGACTGCGGTAGTGGGGATGCCCTTCATGCCTTGGTCGGGGCTGTCGAGGGTGGCGGTGAGGCCGTCTTCGGTGTTGACGATGTGGAAGACGACGCGCAGTTTCATGGCGCCCGTGTCGAGCGAACCCATCCATGCGCCATCGATGTCGGAGGGCTTGGCGAGTTTATGTTCGGTCTTGGCGGGCATGGTCGAGCGCTTGAACTCGAGGGGCAACGGATTAGCTTGGGTCCAGGTGCCAGTAATGGTTTGTGCATCGGGCGCGACGTTGCCTTCGTAGGTGCCGTAAACGGCGTCGATGCCGAGGCTGAGCTTGGAGTCTTTCAGCGAAATGGAGCTGACCGGAATGCCATTGCCGCCGGGCTGGTCGATGCTGTCGAGCGTCGCCTTGAGAGTGTTGTCTGCAGCTTTGGTGATGTGAAGGACGAGGCGGAGTTCGGCGCCACCGGCGTGGAGGGTGCCTTGCCAGTCGCCAGCAACGTCTTGGGCGCGTGCGAGGCCAGTGGCAAGAATGAGGACGGTGAGGACGAGAGTGCGGTTCATGGATCCTCCTTGGGGGCGAGAGAAGTTTAGGTCATTGCGAGGTGTCACGGAGGTCTTTGTCCCGGTCCTCTCGTGGTTTTCAAGGTTCAAACGGTTTACCACAAAGGGCACGAAGGTACACGAAGGAAGCGGGAGGACGGTGCTTGGGGGTGAGTCATTTCCGGGATAGAATGGGTTTGCCGACCCTCACGGCCTGTTTGAAATCATTCTCAGAGTTCCCTGTCTGAAATCATGAAGCGGCCTTCATATCTAGCGATCGTTTTGCTGAGTGCCGGCGCGTGGACCCAGGTTGCGAGCCATGGCGTGGCCAAATCGGTAGGCCGGGCTGTGATTGATGGGGTAGTGACGAAGGAGCCGGGGAGCGAACCGGTGAAAAAGGCGGTGATCGAACTGATAGCCGAAAATCAGACGGAGGGCGGGGACTACACGGCGGTGAGCGGGGCGGATGGGGGATTTCGTATCGAGGGCATTCTGCCCGGGCGCTACCATCTTTTTGCCGAACGCACGGGACTGCTGGAAGTCGACAAGCACCGGGCGCGTGGGGACGGGCAGGTGCTGACTCTGACGGCGGAACAGGAAGTGAAGCATCTGCGGATTCGATTGCAGGCTGCCGCCGTAGTGCGGGGACGGGTGACGGATGAAGATGGGGATCCGATGGCGAACGCTCAAGTGTCGGTGCTGCGGCAGACATACGCTTCGGGGCACAACCGACTGGAGCAGGCTGGAGCGGAGCGCACCAATGACTTGGGCGAATACCGAATTGCGGGGCTGGCGGCAGGGGATTACTACGTATCGGTGAATCCGCCTCCGGATTTCAAGAGCCTGATTGAGGCTGCGGGAGTGGGGGCTGAGACGCGGATGGCGAGCGATAAGTCGGCAACGACCGCGTATCAGACGACGTATTATCCGGGGACCCCGGATCGAAGCCAGGCGGCTCCAGTCGATCTACATGCGGGAGATGATTTCCCGGTGAACTTTTCTCTGACGCAGGGACCGAGCCTGAGCATTCGGGGGACCGTTGTGAATCTGCCGCCGCGGTCGTCGGCGGCGATCATGCTGCAGTCGCGCGATTTCAGCGTAATGCTGAATGGGGCGGAGATGCATCAGGACGGCAGCTTCGTGATTCGCGACGTCGCGCCGGGAGCGTACACGATTCTGGCGACGGTGGAGAATTCTCCGGTGCCGATGATGGCGCGGCAGGCGCTGCAAATCGGATCGAACAGCGTGGAAGACTTGCGGTTGGCGCCGCAACCGGGAGGTTTGATTCGCGGGCGGCTACGGGTGGAAAACAAGGGCGGAGGGCGATTCGATGCCAGCCAGATTTTTCTGCAATTGCGCTCGGCCGATGGAGACGACGAGGCGATTTCGACGTTCAGCATGGGCGATGGATTTTCTCATCTAGCGCATGTGGGACCGGACGGGAGCTTTGAGTGGAAGAGCGTGCCGCCGGGAAATTATTTTGTGCAGCTCACGGGAGACGCTGGGGGGAATTCCGATCTATTTTTGAAGACGGCCGCGGCAGGCAATCACGATGTGAGTGATGCGGGGATCAGCGTGAATGGCGGGGTCGTCGTGCTTGACCTGGTAGCGAGTGCGAATGGTGGCGTCGTCGAGGGAGTTGCGGTCGATGCGAAGGGCGAGCCGGTTGCGAACGCGGTGATTGTGGCCGTGCCGGAGATGCGTCTGCGAGGGCTGATGGAGCGGTATCGCAAAACGGTGAGCGATCAGAGTGGGCGCTTCTCGTTGCGCGGAGTTCATCCCGGGGATTACACGGTGCTGGCTTGGGAAAGCGTGGATGGCGAGGCTTATTGCAATCCGGAATTTCTCAAGAGCTACGAGGGGCAGGGCAGTTCGCTACGGGTCAATGAAGGAGATCGGAAGGGGATGCGGGTAGAAGTGATTTCGGGGGGCCAAGGAGAACCTTAAACCTTCCTCCATAGAGGTCACAGGGTCCACTGAGGGCAGGGATCTTTTCTAGTCACAGCATAACGTTCGTCCTTTCCAGTCGCATCCGTCGTTCAAATCCTTTTTTTCGATAACAGGGTCCTCAAGGCTTTCAAATACCTACCTTTTCAATTCCATTCCTCAGTTAAGTCAAGTTCTGTCAGTAGGTTACGCGTGCATCTCCAGGGTCCCCGCGGCATCAAACTATATAGAGGTTTTTATATGGTTTTTATCTCAGGAGGAGGCCGATTATGAGGCTGGCGAGATGGAGTGCAGTGGCTGGAAGTTGGTTTCTGGCGGCGCTTCTGTCTGTGCCTGCGTGGGGGGCGAATGCAGACTACAACAACAGAAGACAGACGGCGATGCCGGGGACGTTGAACTATGTGGAGGGAGAGGCGTCGGTGGGCGACCAATCTCTCGACTCGAAGTCGGTGGGCTCGGCGACTTTGCAGGACGGGCAGGTGCTGGAGACAGGCAATGGCAAGGCGGAGGTGTTGCTAACACCAGGGGTGTATTTGCGGCTGGGCAGCAACAGCTCGGTGAAGATGGTTTCGAGCAGTATCACGAATACGGAAGTTGCCCTGAACCAAGGGCAAGCAATGCTGGAAGTGGATGAGATTTACAAGCAAAACAATATCCATGTCAGCCAGCCGGGAGCGGACACGCGGATCGAGAAGAATGGTTTGTACGCCTTCGATGCCGGCAAGAATCAGGTTCGAGTGTTCGACGGCAAGGCGCTGGTTTCGGCGGACGATCACAATACGACCGTGAAAGGCGGGCATGAGCTCGCGCTGAACACCACCGGGAAGCTGAAGGCGCAGGGCTTCGACAAGCATGAAGCCCAAAAAAACGACGATCTGTATCGCTGGAGCAGCTTGCGATCGGAATATTTGTCGGAAGCCAACGTAGATGCGGCGCGGACGTATTATGGCGTTGGCGGCTACGGGCCTGGCTGGTGGGGACCGGGATGGTATTGGGACCCGTGGTTTGCTGGATTCACATATCTTCCGGGGGCGGGATTCTTTTATAACCCGTTCGGTTGGGGATTTTATTCACCAATCGTGGCTTATCGCACGCCGATCGTGGTTGCGCGTGGAGTGCATCACTTTGATGGGACCCGGCAAGTGGCGATTGGGCGCGGGTTTCACAGCCACGCGGTGACCAGTTTCCACTCTGGGGCTGGCGGATTTCGTGGCGCGCCGATGGGATCGGGATTCCATGGCGGTGGAGTAAGTCCACGCCGCTAAGTGCGCTAGAAATCGTGGTCGCGCCTAGCCTCGAATATTGTTGAAGGTCAAAGTCCCCACCCTGTCGCAAACAACGCGACCAGGGTGGGGCATCTTTTTCACTTTTTTCACTTCCTGATGTTCACTTTACGACTGGGGAGGTGGCGTCGGCGGGCTTGGATTCGTCGGCGTGAATCTTTCCGTCGTCTTCAGCGTAGAAGGAACGGTGCTCGGCGTCCATATTTTTTGGAGTCATGGTGAGGACGTAGCTGTCTTTCTTGCCTTTGAAGTTTGCGGTGTAGTCTCCGCGCTGGGAATCGACCATGCGCTTGGTGAAAGATCCGGAATGCACGAGGTCCGCGAGAGTAGTGGCAAAGTGGTCGTATTGTTTGTTGAACTGGTGCTGGGCACGGATGACGACGCGCATGTAAGCGAGGGCGGCGGCCTCAGAATCGGAGCGGGCAGGATCGCCGGGGAACTTCGGTTTGTAGGTGGAAGCCGGCGCGTTCGCTTCGGGCATGGTTCCGCCGGGTTCTTGCGCGAATAATGTGCAGGCGGCGAGGATGACGGCGATTACGGCAAATAATTGCTTTGGTACTCTCATGAGAACGGTTTCTCCGTAGTAGTTGTGGTGCGGGGGAAAGCTGGTCGAGTTGCGCTCGACGGACAGCCGCTTCGACTTCGCTCAGGGCAGGTTTTGGCTGCTGTCTCGACAAGTTCAGTCGTGGCTGGTCTCACATGTTTTCTCTGGTGGTTGTACTTACAGGTTGAGTGGCCAATGCGGCGTTTCGCCTCATTTTTCCATGTTACTCCCGTAATTTCCCTTCGGTCACCTTCTCTTTGCAATCAGTCGAATTCTTACTATGCTGAGTAGAAGAATCTTGCCTTACAGGGAAACCTATGAAAGCAGCCGTAGCCAGAAAACCAGTCATCAAAATCGCGGTGGTGGAAAGCGATCCATTGCGCTTTGTTGGGTTCCGCGCATTGTTCGATGCCGAGCCCGAATTTGAACTCGTCTCCGCGTCACTGCCTGAGATCAGCACGCTGCAGGGCATTGATCTCATTCTGCTCGGCAACCGCAACGGACAAAACCTGTTTGATGTGATGGCCAGCCTGAAGGCCACGCGTCCGGATCTGCGGATTATCGTAACGGGCTCGGGGATTGACGAGGAAACCATTCTGAAGGCTATCGCGTCAGGGGCCAAGGGCTACGTGGATGAAGCGGCCACGCCGGCGGAGTTTGCGCAGGCGATCCGGATTGTGAACCAGGGATCGGTGTGGGCTCCGCGCAAAGTTCTTTCGATGTTCATTGAACGGGTATCGTCAGCGCCAGGACGAATCTTCCCGGCGGGGCGGGTGACGTTCACCGATCGCGAGAAAGAAGTTCTGGAGATGCTGGTGGCCGGTCGGTCCAACAAAGAGATTGGTGGCCAGTTGGGGATCGAAGAGCGCACGGTGAAGGCGCACGTGGCGAAGTTGATGCGCAAGGTCGGCGTGCAGAACCGCATTGCGCTGTCGGTGCACGCTATAACGCATTCGCTGGTGGCGACGAAGTAAGGCAGCAACTAGCTACAAGCTGCTAGCCACAGAACAGGCAGTCACTAGAGGGTCACTTACCTTCGTAATCTTGTCGGAAATTCTGGGGCGACGCATACTCGCCTCACCTACCACAGAACCTGGGAGACGGGGTTGAGAGTGGCGATTAGGGTCACTACTTTCAGCCCCGCATTTTTTTGTCCGCCAGGTGCCTTCCAATATTAGTCGGCTGATTCCTGATAAACCTCCGGGCGTTCACGACCGTCCCCCTCATTTACAATCAAAGAACTGGCTTTTCAGTCAATTTTTCTGTGGTGAGGGACGATGAAGAAACTTGTGTTGCTGACCCTAGTGGCGTGTCTCGGCAGCTTTGCGTTTGCCGGGGATGAAGAGTCGAAGGAATCGAAGGCGACGGATCGCGTGCAGGCAGCTGCGCAAGTGCTGAACGAGATCCAGTCGGCGCCGGATTCGGGTATCCCACAGGACATTTTGAGTAAAGCGGAATGCGTGGCGGTGGTTCCTTCGATGTTGAAGGGCGGGTTCATGGTGGGCGGCAAATACGGGCGTGGACTCGCGAGTTGCCGCAATCCGAAGGGTTGGAGCGCGCCGGCGTTCTTTACCATCACCGGAGGCAGCTTTGGATTTCAGGCTGGCGGACAGGCTGTGGACCTGGTGATGCTGATCATGAACAACGACGGGATGCAGCGTCTGCTGTCGAGCAAGGTGGCGCTGGGAGCGGATGCGTCGGTGGCGGCGGGGCCAGTGGGACGTCATGCCGAGGGCAACACCGATTGGAAGATGCGGGCGCAGGTGCTGACTTATTCGCGGACGCGCGGAGTATTTGCGGGAGTCAGCCTGAATGGGGCTGTGATGAAGCAGGACAAGGACAGCACGCGCGAGTTCTATGGGCACATGGTGACGTTCAAAGCTTCGCTGACGGGTGAGGTGGAGCCTCCGGTAGCGGCGAATTCCTTCTTAACTACATTGGCGAAATGGGCGCAAGAGGCGGCGAAGTAGGTGGTCCTTGCATCGCGGCTTTACTGTCTGAGGACTCCTCTCGGGCGCCGTAGTGGCTAAAGCCTTGACGAAAGATGAAGGCTTTTTCGCGGCGCGGAAAGCGCTGCGCCATCCAAATTCCGATACTTCGCGGGTGCGAGTGATATGAGTTCTACGACAATTGCGCCTCTGCTAGCGGGGAATGTGGCTGGGTCGGTGGGTGCGAACTTCGTGGTCGCGGAATGGAAAGATGCGGGAGGGCCGCCGGGACCGCCGCGGTGGATTGCACCGCTGCATTTGCATCGAAATGATGATGAGGCGTGGTATGTGCTCGAAGGCAAGCTCTGCGTTCGAGTGGGGAAAGATGTGGTGGAGGCAGCGGCAGGGGCCGCTGTTTTTGTGCCGTGGGGAACGGTTCATACTTACTGGAATCCGGGGCCGGGAGCGGTGCGGTATTTGCTGGTGATGACCGGCAATATTTATTCGCTGATTGAGGATATTCATGCGATGACGGAGCGTTCTCCGGTGGCGCTGCGGGCGGTGTTTGAGAAGCATGATTCGGAGCTGGTTGAGGAGTGAAGGATCGAGCTGCGGCCGATGGCGGCTGTCCCAACAGAGACCCTGCCCAAAGAATCTCACAGGTTTGACAAGCAAAATTCAGGGTGATACGGTCACGCTTCCCTCGATGCGGCGGAAACTCGAATACGCGGCAGCTTGGCCGTTCATCAAGATTCTAGGTGCAGTGCCGCGCGCGCTGGCGCGAGGGTTTGCTATTGGCATTGCTCAGCTGGTTTATCTGCTGCACTTCCGGTTGCGGCAGGTGGGCATGCGCAACCTGGAGATGGCGTTTCCCGAGAAGAGCATCGCCGAACGTAAGCGGATTCTGCGGGGAGTGTTTACTTCTTTAGGGCGGCAACTCGCCGAGTTGTGCCAGTTTCCCAAATACACCAAGGAAAATGTCGATGAGGTCGTCGAGTATGACGGTCTGGAGAATTACGAGCGGGCGTATGCGCGAGGCAAGGGCGTGCTATTCCTCACCGCACATTTCGGGGGATGGGAGCTTTCTGCGTTTGCACATTCGCTGCACGGGCACTGGCTGAATGTGGTAATGCGGCCCATGGACAATGAGTATCTCGACCGGTTGCTGCAGAGATATCGCACGATGCATGGCAACAAAACCGTGGCCAAGGATGATTTCGTGCGCGGGCTGCTGGCGGCGATGAAAGCCGGGGAAACTGTTGGAATATTGATGGACACGAATATGACTCCGCCCCAGGGGATTTTCGTGGACTTCTTTGGCATTCCGGCATGTACGGCGAGTGGACTTGCGCGGATTGCGCTGCGTACGGATGCGGCGGTAGTACCGGGATTCACGATTTGGGATCCGGCGCTGGGAAAGTACCGGCTGCGCTTTGACCCGTCGCTCGAAGTGATTCGTACAGGCAATCTGGAAGCCGACATTGCTGCGAACACGCAGCTATTCACCAAGGTGATTGAGGATTATGTACGGAAGTATCCCGACCAGTGGCTGTGGGTGCACCGGCGCTGGAAGACGCGTCCCGAGGGCCAGCCGCCACTCTATTAGCGATACGAGCGTTGAAGATATCCTACTGACCTGGCTGGACTTCCGGCACCGCATTCACTAGATCACGAAGCGGCTTCAGGACTGTGAAGCGAACGTAAGCTTGCGGTTTCTCTGCGTCATCCAAGGTGGCGAGTTTCGCCGCCTTCCATCCTGCGGCGGCGTGCAATCCAGACGAGAGATAGGACACTGCTTCAAGGCCCAGCGTTCCAAGTTCGGCGAGTTGGTGGGCTCGAGGCTCGGCTTGCGCAAGCAGGGGAGCTTTGGCCATGAGGCTCAGGATGCCGGGTTCGGCGGCGGTCCAAGCGTTAAACATCGACGCGAGTTCTTTCTCCTCCTGCTTTTGGGCTGCTGGCTTTTGCAGGTAAGTGCGCGTCAGCAACTCGAAATTGTGGCGCGAGGGCGGGTCGGGAGGGAGAGCGTCGACCAGGAGATCAAGCGGCGTGAGTTGATTGGCATGTTGCTGGTGCGCGCGCTGATCGAAGACAACGGGCTCGAGGACGGACGCCAGAACCTGCAGCGAAGCAATCTCGCGAGTTCCGCTCAACTGACGCAGGCTGGCGTCCTTCTGCGAGATATGGGTCAGGCCGAAGGCCTCGAGACGAAGCGATTCGACTTCAAGGCGGCGGTACATGTCATCCACATCATTGACGGTGCGAGGAGACCACAGGCGCTCGGCGATTGTTACGGTGCGCGGCCAGACCCGTGAGTCGATGTCGACGAAGCTCGTCTGTTCCATCCACATACAGGCTTCTCCTCCCAGAATGCGCGCCTGCTGTTCCGCGTTGAGGTCGGTGGTTTGCGGCAGGGGATCGACGGCGTAATGGTCCGCCGCTGTGTTCATCAGATTCAGGTAGTAGCCGGCAGAGAGGATGCCGTTGTAACGGTTCCTAGCCCCGGCGGCGAGGGAATCAAAGCCGCGCCAGCTTTGCACCATGACATCTTTGGGGAGGTTGGGAGTGAGTATTTCGTCCCATCCGATCATGTGCTTGCCGTGCTTCTCGAGAATTTTGAGCAAGTGCTCATTGAAGTAGTTCTGCAGCGCGGCGGAGTCTTTGAAGTTGTGTTCGCGCATGAAGGTCTGGATGCGCGGGTTGGATTTCCACTCGACACCGTTGTTCTCGTCGCCGCCGATGTGCAGGAAGTGGTCGGGGAAGATAGCAGCCATCTCTCCGAGGAACGTGTCGAGGAACTTGTAAGTGCTCTCGCGCGTTGGATCCATCGTAGGATCGAAGACGCCGAATTTTCGCTCGATGTGGAAGGGGCCGGGTGCGCTGGCGAGATCGGGATATCCGACGAACCAGGCGCTGGTATGGCCGGGCATGTCAAACTCGGGAACGACGCGGATTCCACGGTCGTGGGCATAGGCAACGATGGCGCGCGCTTGTTCCTGGGTATAGAAGAGTCCGTCAGAGCCGAGTTCGGTGAGTTTGGGAAAAGCTTTGCTCTCGATGCGAAAGCCCTGGTCTTCGCTGAGATGCCAATGGAAGACGTTGAGTTTGACTGAGGCCATACCGTCGAGGGTGCGCTTGATAACGTCGACGGGCATGAAGTGGCGGGCGCAGTCGAGCATGAGACCGCGCCAGCGAAAGCGCGGCGTGTCATGAATGGCGACTGCCGGGAAGAATGCACCGGTCGAGTCGGACTGCAGGAGTTGTTCAAGGGTGGCGAGGCCGTGCATGGCGCCAACGACCGTCGCGGCTTGGAGATGTGCGCTCGTAGGAGTGACTTCGAGGGCGTAGGACTCGTTTTCGTCGACAGATTGGATGGTCTCTCCGGCAGCTTCGACAGTGATGATCAGATTTGCCGAGATGGTGTCAGCGTCGGGGGAAGTGGGAATGGTGACACCGCTACGCATCTTGATGCGGGAAAGGCTGCGGGTAATGGCGGCGTCGAGCCGCGCATCTTTGAAATGATCGGTGACAGTTTTGAAAGATGGGGTGATCGCAAGGCGTCCGTCTTGAGCCGAAAGCTGCGAAGGCTGCGGCATGAGAGTATTGATGAAGGGTAAGGACGACGGGACCTGGGCAGCCGCGAGGGAGAACGCCGCGAGATTTACGAGAATCAGTGCGATTGCGTGTAGGCGAGTCATGATGCCTCTTTCAATGGTCGTGGCGCGCAGTTTTTCTTTATCTATGAAGGAGATCAGTGCCTGCGACGATTTAACGTACCGCAGATTCTAGCGTAACGAGGGTGCTGGAACGAGGTTGACAAACGATTTGGTGCTGGCTCAAGTTCCGTTTTAGTTCTGCGATTATCCCTTCGACTTCGCGCTTTCGAAAATCCCAATTTCTGGCGCGAAGTGCGCGCAAGAAATAGGGCACCCAAAAAGGCAGGATGATGAGGGCTCGCTTAGGATGATGCCCTTGGATAGTGGTCCAAGCTGCGGCTCAGGGGCTGGGCTTGCCGAACGGTGAGAAGTGCAGTCTGAGCCATGCGCTCGAGGATCGCGAGATCGCCTTCGTCGAACGCAAAAGAGTTCGGGGAAAAAACCTCGAGCAGGCCGACGACCGCGCGCTCGTAACGGATGGGCGCGGCTGCGATGGAACGAATGGCGAATCGCCGGCAGACGCTGGCGTCGACGCGGAGATCGATTTCGGCGTCGTCACAACGCAGAGCTTTTCCGGCGCGGATGCACTCGCCCGAGAATCCCTCGCCGATGTTGACATGTGTGCCGAGGGGCGGTCCGCCGATCCCGACGCTGGCGCGGCACATCATGGGGCCGCGGTCGACGAGCGCGATCGCGGCGCCGCTGCCGCGCAAGAGAGTCCGGGCACGTTCGCTGATGACGCGCAGAGCGGTATTCAGATCGGATCCGAGAGAGTGGAACTCGTACTGAATCGTACTGGAGCCTGAAGGTGGACCCTGAAATTCTGACGCGCCGGCGGTGGCTTCCAGGCTGACCGAACGCGTTTTTGAAGATGTATTCGCGGCAGATGGGTAGCCCGGGTTGAAGCCAAGCACCCGATCGAATGCCAAGGTGGGTGCCTTGCGGCTGGGCGCTTCATCGTTGAGGGCGAGCCATTCGTCCAGGCGGCGGCGTGCCTCCGCAGGCAGTTCGGAGAAGCGGACACCAGCACGACCGAGGGCGTCGGCCCATGCGATATAGCCCGTGGTCTCGAGGTGAAGATCGGGATCGGGCAGATCGAGGCGGAACTGAAGGCGACGTTCGGCCCGGCGGTCTGTTTCCAAAGGGACCGAGGTCTGCATCGATAGTCCCTGCTCACTGAGATCGAGAATCATGCCCCCGGTGACACCGTCAAAGCTGGCAAAGACGGGGCCATTCACCTTGTGCCGGAGACAACTCCGTCGTTCTGGGAACATCTTGCCAATACCTGCCTTGCTCGATTGTCGCTTAAGGCGCGAGATTGTCCGTGGGGAAAACACAGATCCGCGCATGCCTTACTCCGTCAAGACGGAGGGAGTCTGTAGCGAGTGAGCTACTGGGATGATCGAAGCAAATACGCATGAAGGGAAGTGCATGACGGGGTTCGGGGCAGTTCGAGCGGGCGTGGTATCCACGGGCGACGACCTTAACTCTTCTTCTTAAGGCCAGCGTGCACGTAATTGTAGTTCTCAAAGGGAATGTGAAGAAGGAGTTCCAACTCGTGGATGCGGTCTTGCCGGCTGTTGTAGGCCGACCTTTCCGCAGAGGATAAGCCTCCGAAGACCTCGTCCTGTCGCGCCCTATGCTGCTCTCTCTCGAGTCGCGCTAACTCGAATTGGGGAGTCTCGGTGTTCATGACCCAAATGCCTTCATCCGCGGGAAGAGCCGAGCAGAAGTACTAACCTTGGTTCCAACTTAGTCCTTCGTGCGAGGAAAGGAATACCCCAGACACTGTACGTTAGCGTACGTAGAAAAGTCCAGGGCGCTGGTACGCTAAACGTCCTGTTCAAGATGATGAACGCAGGGCATGGAAACTCACTCCGCGCTGATGCGAATGTTTTACCAATCCACTACACAGAACAGACAAAAGCCTGACACGTGCTCATATCGCAGCAAGCTATGGTGAAGTTGCAAGTGGGACGTGTGGTCTGGCAGTGATTAGGCGAGCGCGCTTGAGGGAAGCGATCGGATCCCACAAGAGTCTGCGTCGACTCTCGAAGGATCAATACCAACACTTCGAATCCAAAAAGGAGAATTTTTTCCAATGAGTAGTTTCGCCTCCCTCAAGAATTACCTGTTTGCCAACCAACAAACGAGCTGCGAGCAACGTCAGCAGACCAAACCAACCGCACGATTTCGCAGCATGCTCGCAGTCGCGCTCACGCTCGGATGTGCCTTCGGCATGGTCGCGAATGCAGCGGCGCAGAAGGTCGTAGCTCCACCGACTCCGACCGACATCACGCCCCCGGTGGGAAACTCTGTGTTCTTGGAAGGCAATGCAATCGGCTCACAGGGCTATATTTGCCTGCCGACGAGCACGGGTGGTACTTCGTGGACCATCAACAATCCCCGGCCGGAAGCCACGCTCACGACAAATGTATTTGGACTGCCGGTGCAGATCATTACTCACTTCACCAGCATCAATGCCAACCCGAATGGTGTTCTTCTTCCAGTATCTCTGAGCGGCAATGCGACGTGGCAGAGTTCCCTCGACAGCAGCAAGGTGTGGGCAACGGCGACGGGACATATCGACGCGGGCACGGACCCCGTGAGTTGTCCGCATGAAGGCTCGATTCAGTGCCTTCTGTTGCAGTCGATCGGGAATCAGAACGGACCGACGGGCGGGCGACTGTTGTCGAAGGTCACCTTTGTACAACGCCTGAATACGAATGGAGGATCTGCTCCAACCACTTCCTGCACCGTGGGACAGACTCAGCTCGTACCCTACACCGCCGACTACTATTTCTATCGCGCGGATCAGTAACAACTTCCTCCCCCTAAGCCGGGTTGCGCACGCGGAGTGGCAGCAGTGTGGGTGCCGCTCGCGTGCGCGACCCGTTGGTTATTTGTTCGCGTGCAGTTGCCGCTAAGGTTTTCAATCGGACTCGTCCGTTCTTACCTCTCATTCCGGTAAAATTGAGTTTCATGGAGGCAATCATGAATACTCTGACCGCGGCGAATCCTCCTGCGGCTTCGCCGGCATCGTTTGATCAAATCGCAGAGCGTGAGCGGAAATACTTGCTGCAAACTTATAACCGGTATCCCCTTGTATTAACTCGTGGGAAGGGAGTGTTTCTCTACGACATCGCGGGCAAACGCTACTTGGACTTCGTGTCGGGGCTGGGGGTGAATGCGCTGGGACATGCGCATCCGCGCATCGTAAAGGCGATTCGGGAGCAGGCGGCGAAGCTGGTGCATGTTTCCAACCTCTACTACCACGAGTATCAGGGACCTCTGGCCGAAAAACTGTGTGGACTGTCGGGGTTGGACCGGGCATTTTTCTCGAACAGCGGAACGGAGGCGATTGAGGGCTCGATCAAACTGGCCCGGCTGGCGGGACATCGTGCGGGCGGCGAGGCGAAGAGCCGGCTGGTAGCGCTGGAAGGGTCGTATCACGGGCGTACGTTTGGCGCGTTGTCGCTGACGGGGCAGGACAAACATCGCAAGGGATTCGAGCCGCTGCTGGAAGACGTGACCTTTGTGAAGCAGAACGATCTGGAAGGTTTGCGCGCGGCGGTGAATGAAAACACGTGTGCGATTGTGCTGGAGCCAATTTTTGGCGAGGGCGGCATTCATGAATGCTCGGTGGAGTTTCTGCAGGAGTGCCGTGGGCTGGCGGACCGGAATCGCGTGGCGCTGATCTTCGACGAGATCCAGTGCGGGCTGGGACGTACGGGAACGATGTTTGCGTTTCAGAGTTTCGGAGTGAAGCCGGATATCGTCGCCATCGCCAAACCGATTGCGGCTGGGCTGCCCCTGGGTGCGTTCATTGCGAAAGAAGAGTTCGCGACCGCGATTTCGCCGGGGCAACATGGCACGACGTTTGGAGGCGGTCCGCTGGCATGCCGCATCGCGCTGGAGTTTCTCGCGATCGTGGAGGAGGAGAAGCTGCTGGAGAACGTGAATAAAGTTGGGGCCTACTTGCAGCAGGAGTTGAAGGGATTGGTGGAGAAGCGATCGGCGGCTACGGAAGTGAGAGGACGTGGATTCATCCAGGGAATTCAGCTGGAGATTCCGGCGCGGCCGATTGTGGATGCGGGATTGGCGGAAGGAGTTTTATTTAACAGCACCCAGGATACAGTTGTGCGGTTCTTGCCACCGTTCATGATGGAAGAGAAGCACATTGACCGGGGGATTCGGGTTTTGAGCAAGCTGCTGGGGAAGAAGCGGAAAGCAGCCTAAAAGGATTCGTTGATGGAATCAAAAGCCTTCGACAGGCTCAGGGCAGGATCTGTCGCAAACGAAGCGACAAGGGTGCGGCACCCGCTTCACGAACCGGCGTCGACTGCTTCCCAAAAAAACGGGGAGCCGAAGCTCCCCAAGTGAAGCGACAGAGGCGTTCCCATAAGTAGAATCCAGCGGCCGGGAAAGAGTTGTCCGCAAGAGAAGATTCTTCATGAATGACGTTCAGGAAAGCGCGCCAGGGGTTGCTTCTACACTGGGCGAAGGTGTGGAAGAGTGCTGGATGGAGATTGATGGCGGCCGCATGCGCTACCTGCGCGCGGGGGCAGGACCGCCGTTGATCCTGCTGCACGGTTTGATGGCGTACTCATTTTCATGGCGATATGTGCTGCCTGCTCTTGCGCCTTACACGACTTTGTATGCTCCGGACTTGTTGGGAGCGGGCTTCTCGGACCGGCCTCGCGGAATCGATCATTCGATGCGCGCGACGGCTCGACGGGTGGTGCAGTTTGTGAAGAAACTGGGGCTGGAGTCGTTTGATTTGCTGGGTACGTCGAGGGGCGGAGCGGTCGCGATGGCGGCGGCCGCAGAATGTGTGACCGCAGGTGGGTCGAAGCCACAGGTGCGGCGGCTCATTCTAGTGTGTCCGGTGAATCCGTATTCCTCGCATGGAACATGGTTGGCGCCGTTCTTCGGCACCAGCGTTGGGGCTGCGCTATTTCGTGTAAGCGCGGAGCGAATGCCCTTCATGTTTCCGTACTGGCATGGGCGGCTGTATGCGAATCGCAGCAAGATTCCGGCGGGCAGCCTGGAAGGTTACAAAGCGCCGATGGCGAGGCCGGGAATGTTTGAGCATGGATTGAGCATTGTGCGCACCTGGACGGCTGATCTGCGCGAACTGGAAATGATTTTGCCGAAGCTGGCGGCGATTCCTACGCTCCTGATGTGGGGCAGCAAGGATCCGGCGGTGTATCTTGCGTCGATGGAGCCGTTGTCGCGGCACTTCAAAAATGTACGCAAGGTCGTTTTCCCTGGGGTGGGGCATCTGCCTTATGAAGAATGTCCGGAGGAGTTCAACCGGGCGCTGATCGAGTTCTTGAAACAATAGGACTCGGTACGGACTTCCACTTCAACCTCTGAAATCATGACTCAAGCCATTCTCGACTTTTTGCGGAATGCGGTGGTGGAGTATGGCTATTGGGCCGTGGGCTTGACGCTGCTCGCCGAAAATGCGGGGATTCCGGTGCCCGGAGAAACTATTCTGCTGCTGGCGAGTTTTCTGGCGTACTCGCGACAGGAGTTGCAGCTTCCCTGGATCATCGTAGTAGCGACGATTGCGGCCACGATCGGCGACAACGTTGGTTTTGCATTGGGATACTACGGCGGCCGTCGGCTGTTGGAGCGCTACCAGAATTTCTTCAAAATTCCACACACAACGCTGCAGCGCGGGGAAGGGCTATTTGCGCGCTACGGTGCGGTCACAATCTTTTTCGCGCGATTTGTATTTGGCATGAGGATCATCGCCGGCCCTTTGGCGGGTGTACTACGCATGTCGTGGCGAAGGTTCATGGTGTTTAACTTTCTCGGGGCGGCAGTGTGGGTCACGGTGATTTCGGGTGCGGGGTATTTGTTTGGGCGGCATTGGGAACGGCTCGTGAAGGACATGAAGATGTTCGATATTGCGATCGCAGCTGTGGTGCTGTTCAGCGCAGCGATTCTGTGGTGGCGGCATCGGCGCAAGGTCTGACTAAGGCATCTGCCCAGTAACCTTCGGCATCTCGGCAGATTTCGTGCGAGCCCATATACTGTGCCAGTGTCGCGGGCTGTTCGGGCAGGGGGGCAACGTCCGTGGCAAGAAACCACATCGGCTGCGTCCGAGCCGCAAGTCGGACGAGGAGGAAAACTTGAAAAAGATTGGATTCTTGACTCTGCTCATGACGGCAACGCTTGTCGTTACACTCGCCTTTCCGGCGGTAGCCGCCGGACCGAAACCGCCGGTTCCGCCAACCCCTGCCGTCGCAGCGGTTCCAGCGGTACCTGCGGTAGCCCCTCCGCCGGAGCGGCATCCGCACATTGACGAGGCGCTGGAGTCAATGAGAGCCGCAAAGCATCATCTGGAATCTGCCGAACATGATTTCGACGGCCACCGGTCAAGGGCGATCGAACATCTGAACCAGGCGATTCATGAAGCCGAGATCTGCATGTCGATGAGGTAAGTCCGGACAGAGCGCTTTGAAAAAAGGGCAGCGTTCCCGGAACGCTGCCCTTTTTGTCTCCCAAGATGGTCGGTCTGCCCAGTGGCGGGGGCGATTCAGTCGCGGTGGAAGAAATAGCCTACCGAGACGCCAACGCGAAAAACGTTATTGGAATGGAATACGTCGGTATTGTTGACGATGTAGTAGTAATGGGCCTCAGGCCGGACAAATAATTTTCTCCAAACCGTATAGCTCACGCCGCCACCCAAATGCAGCAGGAAGTGATTGCTGTCTAAGTGATTTACGCAGCCTGAGGGATAGTAGCAACCCGTGTATCCAGTGTAAAAAAGGACGCTCTGTCCGCCGGCGCCGGCCATGAAAATAGCATTAGTCTTCTTCCCGAGAATTGGAGCGTAAATGGCATTGACGTCATACAAGATTGGCCGGTACTGCTCATAGTTGTTGTAGAGAGCCTGCTTGGCACGAAAAGCTACTTCGGCGCTGTAACCGTAGCGGTTCTTGAAAATACGGTCGAACCCTCCATTTACATAGGTTCCACCCTTTTCTGGCGGAGGCAGGTAGGCCTGGGACGCCGTGGTGTTCTGGGTGGACATGAGTGTGCCAGCACCACCGGTAAGGTCAAATTGCTGAGCGCGAGCGAAGGTAGCAAATGCAAGCAGAGAACAGACAGACGTCAGCAACGCAAACTTTCTCAAATAGATCCCCTTTTCGTAGGTAGTCCGGTTCTTAAAGCGTCGGAATGACAGGATACCGGACGGGCGCGAGTGCTCAACGATCGGTTTATGTTTTTCAAGTCGGGTACTACACGATACTCGCGGCCGCCGTGGGTTCAGTTTTAGTCTGGACCAATCGTGTAGCCAATGGAAGCTCCGACGCGAATCACGTTGTTGTTGCTGAAGTCAGCGGTGTTGTTCACGATGTGGTAGTAGTGCGCCTCGGGACGAAGAAAAACGTGTCCCCAAATGTAATAGCGAAAGCCGCCACCGACGTGCATCAGAAAATGATTGCTGCTGGTATAGCAGGCACCGAAATAGACGCAGTTGCTGGTGGGCTGATAGCCATAGAAGCGAGTGGTCTGCCAGCCAATGCCGCCCATCAGGTCGAGGCCGGCTTTCTTGCCGAGTTTGGGCTGGTAGACGGCGTTGAAGTCGAACATGATGGGGCGGTAGGGGATGCCGAGTCCGGCATAGTCTCCCTGGCCGCCTCTCCAGGCGGTCTCGAACCCGAAGCCGATGCGCTTATGAAAAATGACGTCGGCACTGAGACTCGGGTAGAACCCGCCCTTTTCAGGCACGAAGCAAAATCCACCGGTTGACGGGCAAGAGGTCTCGCCGGCAGCCAAGATAGTACCGCCGCCGAACATTGCGTCGCCTTGTTGCGCTTGAGCGAAGCTGACTAGGAAGATGATTGCAGTGACGAAGGCGAGCAGCGATGTCTTTCTCAAGAAGAACCTCCTGTGACGATCGTTGTTGACGGGTAAGATGCAACCGCCAAACCATTGGGATGCAAGCGCATGCGCGATCTGACCATCATAGTTTCAACCCGCCGGGAATTCAAACAAACGTCTCCACGGATGCCGGGTCCCCGTTGCAGTCGAAAGGGGAAATCTTTATAACAAACCCCTATGGTTGGAATAAGTTGCGATTGGCACAACGGAGATCTCATGAACGCTGGGAAGCGCCGCGGCCTCCGCCGCGCAAGACGTGATCGATAGCAATCGGGCCGGCGCCAAAAAAAATCAGGGCGAAAGCTAACGCGGCAGCCGCGAGTGGGAACTCATAACCCGGATGATCGGGCGAACCGATCAGGCCGTTATGGAAATGTACCTTCCAAATGGCGACCGACAGGTTGATACAGATGGCGAGCGCTGCAGCACGCGTGAAGAATCCTGCAAGAATCAATAGACCGCCGAGAAACTCGGTGAACGACGAGACGTAACCCAACCAGCTTGGCAATCCCAGGCCTGCGACAACCTGAGCGTGATGGTGCAAGCCGCCAAAGACCTTGTGATATCCGTGAGCAACCATGATGACTCCGAGGGCGAGGCGCATGACAAGGAGAGCAAGTGGCTGTAAGCGGTCGAGATAGCGCAATGTGTTCCTCCGGAACGACGAAATAGATTACAGCAGCGAGCCTTGTGGGGAAAGGATGGTCGTGCCAAAAAACGATTGCGCCCCGCGCAGGGTTTTGATAACGCGGCTCCGCCGCGAGAGGCTAGTGGGGGAGCACATTGCAATGTGCTAAATAGGGCCTCTTGCCGGTCTTCATCTTTTCTTTTTCCAGGCCCAGAAAAAAGACTGAACCATCCCGTCCGAATGCGGACCATGACCCTTTGTGTCTGGCGGGCGGACGAAATTTCGCGTCGAGGAGTCAGCGATGAATCTCACAGTCAAAAAAGAAGCGTCTATCCCGCAAAAATTGAAGTCGACGTGAACAAAGACGACGTCGCCATGACGATTGTAGCCTGCGACAGTTGCAACAAGACGGATCCTCCGACGTACAACAAAGCGAAAGTTGTCCTTCAATTTCCCAAGGGCTCGCTGGCCAAGGCGAGTGCAGGTGATGTGGAGGACACCATCGGGCAGTTGCTAGCAATCACCGAAGATACTCAGCAGGATCAGGGTGGACAGCAACAAGGCGGGCAGCAACAGGGTGGACAAGATCAGCAGGCCGCGCAGCAAGCGCCCCAACAACAGCAGCAGGCCGAGCCGCAGACGATTGAAAAGGGACAGAGCACCGATCAAGTGCAATCTGCGCTGGGCAAGCCCGATAAGATTGTGAACCTCGGCTCGAAACAGATCTGGGTGTACAAGGATCTGAAAGTTACATTTGTAAACGGTAAGGTTTCAGACGTTCAGTAACGGAAAAACTGCGATTCTTGAGGCTGCGGTAAAGGCAGCCGAAACAGCAGTTTGAGCGGTTGATACAGTACCTCCGTACCGTGCCTAGTACTTCAGTTACCGGTCTCGGTGTGACCGGGCTTCTTCTGCACAAGACCTACCTCTAATAGTGTCCATAGAGTTGATAAACACCATATGTAGTGAAGCGCCCTAGTAGGCGTCCCTTTGATTTCCAGAAAACAGGCACAAAACCCAAAGAAACGCGGAGATTCGCTTGGAGGCGGGGTTTTTCAGGGCTGAGATATGCTCGGAACACCGAAAGCCCTCGGACAAGCAATTGAGGGCGAGGCAGTCTCCTGAAACAGCCCGCGGCCGAGGGAACCGGAGCGGGAAGGGTAGTGGTGGAAAAGGCAAACGGAACTATGGCTGACTCGCGAGAAGTGATGAACATCCGGCAGGCGTCGCAATATCTGGGCGTGAGTCCGGACACACTTTACAAGTACGTCGGCGAGCAAAAGATTCCCGCATTCAAGTTGGGCAACCGCTGGCGCTTCAAGAAATCGAAGCTGGACCAGTGGATGGAAGAGAAGTCGAACGAGATGGAACCGCAGGCGAAACGCAAACCGAAGGCGGCATCGAAAGCTGCCGGGGCACTGTAGGAAAACTGAGTGCCGGCGGGACGCCGGCGCTACAAAGGTGGGCACATGTTTGGATTGGGATCGAAGTCCATTGTTGGCCTGGATGTAGGCTCCTCGAGCATTAAGGCGGTGGAGCTCAAGAAAAAGGGTGGGCAGATTGAAGTCGCGCACCTCGGGCTGGAGCCACTGTCTTCCGATATCGTCGTCGATTCGATGATCGTGGACTCGGGCACGGTATCGAGCGCGATTTCAAAACTGTTCCTCGACAACCAGATCAAAACCAAAGCGGTGGCCACCGCGGTGAGCGGGCACTCGGTGATCGTAAAGAAAATCTCGCTGCCCTCGATGAGCGACCAGGAACTGGCCGAGACCATCGAGAAAGAAGCGGCGCAGCACATTCCATTTGATCTGGCCGATGTGAGCCTGGACTACCAGATTCTTTCCGACGAAGTGGGCAGCCCGCAGATGGATGTCCTGCTGGTGGCGGTCAAGAAGGACAAGATTCTGAACTACACCAACGTACTCTCGATGGCGGGGCGCACTCCGGCTATTGTCGACATCGACGCGCTGGCCCTGCAGAACTGCTACGAGTACAACTACCAGCCGGCGCCGGGCCAGGTGGTGGCGCTGCTGAACCTGGGCGCCAGCGTGATGAACATCAACATCGTGAAGGGCACAACGCCGCTGTTCCCGCGCGACGTCAGCGTGGGCGGGCACCAGTACACCGACTCGCTGCAGAAGGAACTGGA
>Ga0070711_100000354_pt1 | contig 23731 bp, 20 predicted proteins | sample LARL53metaG_FD_65452 | JGI IMG/M metagenome (GOLD analysis project Ga0070711, IMG submission 65452) | Corn, switchgrass and miscanthus rhizosphere microbial communities from Kellogg Biological Station, Michigan, USA - LAR L5-3 metaG | ecosystem: Host-associated > Plants > Roots > Rhizosphere ... | reverse complement strand
CTCGCAACGCAGGCACGAGCCCGAAGAGCGCGCTGGTCAACAACGCAATTGCCACCGTGAAGCCGAGCACTCTTAAATCGACGTTGATTTCATGAGCTCGCGGCAGCAATTCTCCGCCGAGCGCGAGCAAAGTCTTAACGCCCCAGATGCTGAGCGCGGTTCCGGCGATCGCGCTTGAAAGGGACAACAACACGGATTCAGTGAGAAGCTGCCGCACGATACGAATCCGGCTTGCGCCGAGCGCCGTGCGAATCGCGATTTCCCTCTGACGCGACGACCCTCTTGCCAGAAGCAGGTTTGCTACATTCGCGCACGCGATCAGCAGCACAAGCGACACGGCTCCCATCAACACCATCAGAATCAGTCGCGCGTTACCGACCACTTGCTCGGTAAGCGGTATGACTCTTACTCCAACGCCTTGATTGGTATCCGGATGACTCTGCTCGATTCGTTGCGCGATTGCGCTCATCTCTGCCTGGGCATGCTCGCGAGTCTCGCCGGCTTTCAGTCGCGCAATCACCGAAAGTTGATGATCGCTGCGCTTCCGTTTGATGAAGTCATCCGAGAAGGTCACCGGCTTCCAAAGGTCGGTTTGCGTCGTCACCCCGAGAAAGTAAGGCAATTCCTTCGCTCGGGGAAACTGGAAGCCTTCAGGAGCGATTCCAATGATGGCGTATGCTTCTCCGTCGAGGTTCAGCGTCCTTCCGATCGCGTCCGCTTGACCGCCGAACCGCTTCTGCCAAAGCGCGTAGCTTATGACGACAACTCTGTCCTTGCCCGGCTCCTCGTCTTCATCTTGAAAAAAGCGGCCAAGCTTTGGCTGGACTTTCATCAGCCGAAAAAAGGACGGCGAGACGCTTGCTGCGCTTATTCTTTCGGGCTCGCCCACACCGTTGAGGTTAAGGTGCGTGGCGCCGAAAGCGCAGACTTGTTCAAAGGAGTTATTCTGTTCGCGCCAATCGACAAAGTCGCCCGCCGCTACGGGCAGCGTGTCGATTCCAATTTGGAATCGAGGATTAGTCTCCCATAACATGACAAGGCGCTCGGAATCAGGATAGGGAAGCGGTCGAAGGAGAACTCCGTTGACCACGGTGAAGATCGCGGTGTTGGCTCCGATGGCAAGAGCAAGAACGACTAACGCAACCGCAGTGAAAGCGGGAGTCTTCAGCAGCGAGCGAACACCGTAGCGAACGTCTTTAAGGACTGTCTCCATATTCACATTTCCGATTGGTGATTGCCGATCGCCAGCGCGGTATGGATAACCTCGGTTGTTAAGCCGTTCCTGTTAATTCGTTTTCACTCTCTTATAACTTCTTTTGCACACAAATCGGATATCGGAAATCGCAAATGCTTTCACTCATACCGGAGTGCGATCATTGGGTCAACCTTTGTCGCACGTCGTGCTGGCACGAAACAGGCTCCCAGAGCCACTCCTGCGATCACGATCGGAATTGCAGCAAACGTGATCGGGTCTGTTGCGCTCACGCCAAACAGCAGGCTCGACATCAAACGAGTCAGGAAGTAAGCGCCGATCAAGCCCGCGCCGATTCCGACAACCGTCAACGCCATCCCCTGGCGCACAACCATCTTCAGCACATCCGGCTGACGCGCGCCAAGCGCCATTCGGATTCCGATCTCATGAGTTCGCTGGGTGACCGAATAACTCATCACTCCGTACAAGCCAATCGCAGTCAGGATCAGCGCCAGACCGGCGAACATTGCAAGCAACAAAGTGTTGAAGCGAGGTTGAGCAACCGAAGCCGCGACGTATTCCTCGAGCGTCTTGATGTTGTAGGTCGGAAGATCCTTGTCCAGAGACCTGACTTCGTTCTGAATTGCCGCGATCGAGCCTCGCGGATCGCCTTCGGTTTTGGCGACGATGATCATCGAGTCGAAGGGCATCTGCGCTTGAGGCACGTAATATTCGGGGTCCGGTTCGGCTCCCAGACTCAAGTGGCGAACATTACCGACAACGCCGACTATTTCTCTCCAGCCCGGCTTCGATTCGTCAACTGAGATGCCCGGCTTTATGTGTTTTCCGATCGGGTCCTCTCCGGGGAAGAACTTATCGGCGAATGATTGGTTCACGATGATAACCGCAGTTGATTTCTTTTCGTCTCGCTCGCTGAAGTCGCGGCCCTTGAGAACCGGAATTCCCATCGTTCGAAAATAATTCGTCTCAACTGAGCGGTATTCACTCGCGGGAAGCTCGCCTTTCGGCAGCGGCCGGCCTTCGGTTTCGAACGTTATTCTGATCCGGTCGTTGCTGAGCGGCAACGGAAGAACCGCGCTCGCGGACCGCACACCGGGCAGCGATTCAATGCGCGAAAGGAGCTGACGATAGAACTCTGCCTGTTGCGCTGTCGAGTACTTTACATCGGGCACACCAAGCGCCAGCGTCAACACGTTGTGCGGGTCGAATCCGGGATTCACATTTTGCAATCGTCGAAGACTTTGAATGAGCAAGCCCGCGCCCACCAGCAGCACCAACGCAATCGCAACCTCAGCAATCACCAGCGCGCCTCGAACTCGATTGCGATTTGCGCCTTCCGTTGACCCGCGGCCGCCTTCTTTCAGCGACTCAGTCAAATCGGTCTTCGATGAATGAAGCGCCGGTACAAGCCCGAACACGATGCCTGTCGCAAGCGACACCAGCAACGTGAACGCGAGCACTCGCCCGTCTATCCCGATTTGCGCGGCTCGCGGAACATCATCGCCACTCAGCTTGATCAAAAGAGGCAAGCCCCAGAGTGCGACCAACAAGCCAAAGAATCCGCCGGCAGCCGACAACAATACGCTTTCTGTCAGAAGCTGGCGCACGATTCGAGCGCGGCTTGCTCCAAGCGCCGCGCGCACTGCCATTTCTTTGTGACGCGATGTGGCTCTCGCTAGAAGCAGGTTCGCCACATTCGCGCAGGCGATCAACAGAACGCATCCCACAGCGCCGAGCAGTATCAGCAGAGCGGGTCGAACTTTTCCGACAATTCGTTCCAAAGCCGGCACGAGCGTAAACACGCGATTGGTATTTGTGTCTGGATATTGCTGCTGGAGCCTCGCAGCGATGACGTCCAGGTCGGCTTGTGCCTGCGTTTCGGTTACGCCGGGTTTGAGCCGGGCGATGACTTCCATGTAATGTGCGCCACGTTCTCCGGTGATCGGTTCCTCGCCGCTCGCATCGACTGCAACCGTAGTCCACAACTCGACTGGCTGGTTTTGAACGGGAAACTGAAATCCTTCGGGCATGACTCCGATGGTGGTGTAGGTCTTGCCGCCGAGCACCATCGTCTTATTCAAGATGTCAGGATCAGAATTGAACCGGTTTTTCCAGAGGCGATGACTCAGAACGGCGACTCGGCCGCCGTTGCCCGGCGAGTCTTCTTCGGGCAGAAACGAGCGGCCAAGAAATGGAGTCGCGCCGAGAAGCGAAAACAAATTCGCGTTCACGATTTGGCCTTCAAGCCGTGCGGGCTCGCCTGAACCGGTGAGTATGAAATCCGAATCGTGATACGACGCAGCGCTCTCGAAGACCTGATTCTGATCTCTGACATCGGCAAAATCCGGATATGAAAACGCGCCGCGATTCACCCCTCGCTGAAGACTCGACTGGAACACAATCACCAGGCGAGAGGACTCAGCGTAAGGAAGCGGCCGCAGCAGCACCGAGTTCACCACGCTGAAGATCGCGGTGTTGGCGCCGATGCCGAGCCCAAGCGCGATCACGGCTATGGCCATGAATGAAGGATGTTTAACAAGCAGCCTCAACCCGTAACGAACATCTTGAAGAAGAGTTTCCATATTCACATTTCCAATTTTGCGATTGCCGATTTCCGAATGCCGTCGCGCTGAGATTCGCGACGCTGCCATTATTGCTACGAGCTCGTTAGCTTCCTTGAGTAACGGTTCGAGCTTGGCTGATGGAAGGAGGCGTCCTTCGACGATTAATTCCAACCAAAAAACGCTCTCATCCGCTTCTCTTTTCGTATCTCAGCGCTATCATCCCAACTATGAGCTTGACCACGTCGCCTCGTCCAGCGGCGAGCGCCATTCGTACTCCTATTTCGTGAGTGCGCTGGATGGAGTGGAGCTTCTTAGAATTTTACTAAGAACAGGAGAAAGAAAGGAACTCAGGCCGCCCTGTGAAGTAGGCTGGGAACGGTTCGGAAAAGCGATTTGACCTGGTGATGCGGTGCCCTTGAAGATTGTGACATTCGAGAGCTATTCGATGCGATGTCCATCGACTCGCCGGCTGAGATCGAACATTGATTGAACTGGAGATCGCATCAATGGCATTGACGCCTTGAAACTGGCTCCAGGGGCCACTTTCAAGGCGTTGCGATTACGGGGCGGCCGCGATTGGCCGCCCCTATTAATCGTGCAAGCCGCTCAATCGGCGGTTGCCGACTTTCTTTCCTGGTCGGTCCTCTTCTCAATCGGAACGTAGTCGCGAGCGTCATAACCGAGGTAGACCTGCCGCGGCCGGGCGATCTTCTGTTCGCTGTCCAACAGCATCTCTTCCCACTGCGCCAGCCAGCCCGACGTGCGCGCGATGGCAAACAATACCGGGAACATATCCACCGGAAAGTTCATCGCTTGATAGATGATTCCCGAATAGAAGTCGACGTTCGGGTAGAGCTTGCGTGAAACGAAGTAATCGTCTTCCAAAGCAATGCGCTCCAACTCGAGCGCGATGTCGAGGATGGGGTTCTTGCCCGTCACTTCGAAGACTTCATCGGCGATTTGCTTGATTATCTTCGCGCGCGGATCGTAGTTCTTGTAGACGCGATGGCCGAAACCCATCAGCTTCACTTCGCCCTGCTTCACTCGTTCGATGTACTGCGGCACATGCTCCTTCGAGCCGATCTCCTTCAGCATTCGCAGCACCGCTTCATTGGCGCCGCCGTGCAATGGTCCATACAACGCGGCCGCGGCTCCTGCTACTGCCGAATATGGATCGACGTGCGAGCTGCCGATGCTTCGCATCGCATTCGTGCCGCAGTTCTGCTCGTGATCGGCGTGCAGGATGAACAATACGTCGAGCGCGTGTTCGAGAACTCGATTGGGCTTGTACTTGACCTCGGTCATCTTGAACATCATGTTGAGGAAGTTGCCGGGATAACTCAGATCGTTATCGGGATAGTCGTAAGGCATCCCAACGCTGTGCCGATAAGCGAATGCGGCGAGCGTCGGCATCTTGGCGATGAGCCGGTATATCTGGTGACGCCGCGATTCGGCGTTGAAAATATCCTTTGCGTCTTTGTAAAAAGTCGAAAGAGCGCCAACCGTACCGATCAACATTCCCATCGGATGAGCGTCGTAGTGAAAACCATCAACGAACTTTTTGATCTGCTCGTGGATGAACGTGTGATGCGTTATGTTCCACGACCAGTCTTTTAGCTGCTCGGCCGTCGGCAATTCTCCGTGAACCAGCAGGTAAGCCACCTCGAGATAGGTGCTATGTTCGGCGAGTTGTTCGATGGGATAGCCGCGATATCGCAGGATGCCTTTGTCGCCGTCAATGAACGTGATATTGCTCTTGCACGAGGCTGTATTCATGAACGCCGGGTCGTAAGTCATCAACCCGAAATCGTCATCTGAAACTTTGATCTGTCGCAGATCCATCGATCGAATCACCCCGTTCTCGATCGCGACCTCATACTGTTTGCCGGTACGATTGTCTGTGATTGTCAGAGTGTTTGAACTCATACTGCCTCCTGGCTCTCCCGCCGAACGCGCGCGACGACGCAAGCCCAAACGCGACGCAGTTCCGCCGGACTCATTCCACTGTTTGTTTTTCAACTGTTCGCCCGCGCTTTCAATGAGCTTCTTCGCGTCGTTTCAAGTCGTCTTCCGAACATAACGCGAATAACGCGGGCTCCACATCGTAGCCTCAACTCGCCGCTTTAGCTCTTCGCGGCTGATTGATTCAGCGAAGCCGAGTCGCACGGCTTCACCGGCAACCGCCAGCGCTACACATCTCGACACACGGCGAACATTCTCGAGCGCGGGATAGAGCGATGCAGCTTCATCGTGCAGCGCCGGCGAGAATTCGGCCAGCGCGCGAGCCGCCGCTACAAACATTTCGTTGCTGACACGCCGCGCACCGGAAGCGATTACGCCGAGGCCAACGCCCGGGAAAACGAATGCATTGTTGCACTGCCCGATTTCGATCACCTGCTTATCGAATATCACAGGCGGGAACGGGCTGCCGGTCGCGACCAGCGCTTTGCCGTCGGTCCAGTTAATCAAGTCAATCGGCGCGGCTTCACTCTTTGAAGTCGGATTCGATAGCGGGAAGATCACCGGGCGCTCGATGTTCTTAGCCATCTCGCGAATGATTTCTTCGGTGAAAGCGCCGGGTTGCGCAGACGCTCCGAGCAGTATCGAGGGCCGCGCGTTCTTTATCACATCAAGCAGAGTGACCCTATCGGGCTCGGACAATTGCCAGCCGCTGATTCGCTCGAGGTCCTGAGCATATTTTTGCTTGAACGGCTCGAGTCCGAGCCTTCCGCTGTGCACAAGTCCGTGACTGTCAACCAGCCAAATCGACGACCTTGCCTCCTGCCTGCTGAGACCTTCACTCATCATAGCCGCCACTATCTGATCGCTGATTCCGGTCGCCGATGAGCCTGCGCCTAATATTGCGATTTGCTGTTTGCTGATTCGCGATCCAATTACGTCAACCGCCGCAAGCAAGCCGGCGATAGTCACCGCGCCCGTCCCCTGGATATCGTCGTTGAAAGTGCAGAGCCGATCGCGGTAGCGTTCGAGGAGTCGTGTCGCGTTGTTCTTCGAGAAGTCTTCCCATTGCAGCAACACGTTCGGATATTTTTCTATGACCGCCTGAACGAAAGCTTCGATGAAGTCGTCGTACTGTTGTCCGCGAATCCGCTCGTGTCGAAGCCCAAGATAGAGCGGATCGTGAAGCAATTCCTCGTTGTCGGTTCCTAAATCAAGAATGATCGGCAGCGTTCGCGCGGGCGAAATACCTGCGCACAAGGTGTAAAGCGAGAGCTTTCCCACGGGAATGCCCATTCCGCCGACGCCCAGATCACCGAGTCCAAGGATGCGCTCGCCGTCGGTGACTACAATTACATCGACGTTTTCATTTGGCGCGCTGCTCAAGACGGAAGCTATTTCGTCGCGATGCGTGTAGTCGACATAGAGACCGCGCGGCCTTCGGTATATGTGGCTATATTGCTTACAGCCCTCGCCGACAACCGGCGTATAGATGATCGGCATCATTTCTGTGATGTGTTCCTGAAGCAGCCGGTAGAACAAAGTCTCATTTCGATCCTGCAAGCTCACAAGATAAATATATCGTTCGAGGTCGGTCGTCTTGTATTTATAGCTCTCGTAAGTCCGAGTCAGTTGTTCTTCGACCGTGGACACGTGAGGGGGAAGCAGGCCGATCAACCCGAATTCGCCGCGCTCTTCTTCATCGAAGGCACTGCCCTTATTTAACAGAGGGTTCTCCAGAAGCGCGCGCCCGGTCAACGAAACTTCGATGCTTTCTTCCAGGGCGCCGGCGGTTCTGGTCGATGTCATAGCGGACCTCCTCACAGGCTCAAAATATCACGGACAGCGGCCGGGCGAAACCCGGCGGCCTTCGCGAAGTCGGGGAGAGTTAATCTGCCGCGAGCGCAAAGGCTGTATTCGCACCGCTCGAATTATCTCAGGGATCAAGCCCTTTAAGCGCGCTCGCGGCTACTGAACAGTTTGTGCCTGATGGCGGTTCAAGCTCTAGCGCAAGCGTCACCCCGCGATGTGACAGCCATCACGGCTCATAGAACGATCACGAAACTATTCAAACTTTAGAGTCACTCGGCCACTCATTAGAAACGAAGGGCCCTGGCCCTCGATCTTATTCGACTGGAAAGGAAGCAATCATATGCATGTCAAGAAACTAAGCGCTGTTCTGGCGGCCGCCCTTCTGATCGACGCGCTCAGCGGTGTCGCGATGGCTCAACGCCCGTTCGCGAGGATGGCAAGTCTGAAAAACTATCTCGCGCTGACTGATCAACAGGTCAGCGATATCGGCAGCTTGCTCAAGAAACATCAAGACGCTGCATTTCCGCTCAGACAAGAGCTGCGCGCCAGGAATCATGAACTGAGAAACGCGCTTGCTGCGCCGGAGCCCAATGCCACCACGATCGGGCAACTGGTTCTCGCACGGAGAGCGTTGAAGACTCAACTTCGAGCGGTGAATGTCAAGTTGCGAGGAGATATCGCAGGAAAACTTAACGCGGAACAAAAGCAAAAGCTCGAGAGTCTGAAGAACCGTCCATGGAGAAACAAACCTCAACCGTAGATTCTCATCGCAGCTCGCACTTCAGGAGTTAAGGGTTAGCCGTCACGTTTAGTGTTTAAGAGTGCGGTTAACCCTGACTCGTCTTTCAAGCTTCGGATCGTTGCAGTTCCACAATACGAGTTCGAGACCGAGACCGCAGTCACCAACAAGTGTGACCACGGTCATATTTTTCTGCTTTCGAGCTCGTCTAGAATGCAACACAGGCACAGAGATGCCTGCTTGAATGGAACGAAGGAGTCTGCCGACCGAGACGAGTATTCGGCCGGGAAGGTGGTTCCCCCGCCTTAGCGTTGCACAGTTCCTCGACTATGCGGATGGGCCAAGTCTTGTGCGAGTCGAGGGCGAACGGCGGCGCGCGCGGAGCAGGCTTGCACTGAACTGGCGAACTGTCCGCCGCGCCGCTGACTTAACCAGTAGCCCCCATCGCTCTCTTCCGAATTGAGCGCAGGTTGGGGCGGAGGTTCTGTCGGAACCTCCATCAGATGAAAGGGAGAGACTATATGCAACCAGCAACAGCACTGGCCCCATTGAAGGGCCTTCGCAATCTTATGAAGACGGATCCGTTCTTCATGCTTCAGAACAGGTTCAACAACCTCTTCGACTTCCCATATGCGCCATTTGCCGAAGAGACATTTCCGCTCACCAATTGGGTGCCGGCTTGCGACATCTATGAGACCGACAAGGAGATCGTTCTCAAGGCCGAGCTGCCCGGGTTGAAGAAGGAAGACGTTTTCGTCAGCCTCGAGAACAACACGCTGACGATTCACGGCGAACGGAAGTTCTTTGACGAGGTGAAGAAAGAGAACTTCCACCGCGTGGAGCGGAACTACGGCGAGTTCCTGCGAAGCTTCACATTGCCGGCATTCATCGATCCGAACAAGATCCTTGCCGAGTTCAAGGACGGCTTGTTGATCGTCAACTTGCCGAAGCGCGAGGAAGCAAGACCGAAGCAGATCGAAGTCAAGGTCAAGTAAGCACGATCCGCATAGATTCATCTGGTCACATCGCGGATGAATACACCTGGCCGCGTGTCGCGTCAAAGCCACACGCGGCCGTTTTCTTGCCTCACGCCGTCTCGAACAGTTCGCGTGAGGTCTATTACAGCAGGGTCTTTTCTTGTTTGCGCTTTCGCTCGAATGCTATTATTGGGCGGCTCGATTCAAGACTGAGACACTGGCAAGATTCAACCACAAGACAAGGCAATTGAGTTTGCGTTGACAACGTGGAGTTGTTGTTTTTTTTGAAGCGCGATGGCTAAAGAAAAGGTTCTGATCGTTGACGACGATCAAATGATCCGCTGGGCGCTCACCGAAGCGCTGCGAAATTGGGGCTACGCCTGCCTCGAAGCGGGAACGGTCAATGCCGCACTTTCCACGTTTGAAACCGATCAGCCTTCAGCGGTTCTTCTGGATGTGAATCTGCCCGACGGCTCGGGGCTCGACGGCCTGCGCGAGATCAAGCGTCGTCAGCCGGATGCGGTTGTCATAATGATGACCGGCAGCGTGCTTGTAGCAGACACCATCGCCGCGCTGCGAGGCGGCGCTTACGACTTCGTCGGAAAGCCGATCAATCTTGAAGAGCTTCAGATCACGATTCGCAACGGCATCGAAGCTCAATCGCTGAGAAAAGAAGTGCGGCTCATAAGGCGAGAGCGCGCACGACAGTTCAGCTTCGATCAAATAGTTGGAGACTCGCCGGGCTTGCGTGATGTATTCGCTCTCGCAAAAAAAGTGGCTGAGAGCGAAGTCTCATCGGTACTGTTGCAGGGCGAATCGGGCACCGGTAAAGACATGGTCGCCAAGGCAATTCATTACGGCTCGCGTCGCTCTGAATTGCCGTTCATTGCTATTAACTGCGCCGCTATTCCAGCGAATTTGATAGAGAGCGAATTGTTCGGGTACGAGAAGGGCGCGTTCACCGATGCGAAAGCGCGTAAAGAAGGTTTGTTCGAACAAGCAGAAGGAGGCACGCTTTTCCTCGATGAGATCGGTGAGCTCGAGCTGAGCGTACAGGCGAAACTCCTTCGCGTGCTTGAAGAGGGCTCATTCCGCCGCGTCGGCGGACTTCGAGACTTGCCGCTGGACGTTCGAGTGATTGCTTCATCGAACCGCGACCTGAAAGCGGAAAGCGAGTCCGGAAAATTCCGGCTGGATCTGTATTACAGATTGTCGGTGATTCAAATCGATATACCTCCTTTGCGCGAGCGCGGCGATGATCCAATTCTCCTCGCGCAACATTACATCACTCAGTTCAACGAGCGGCTTCGCAAACACGTTCGTGGTCTTACGCCGGAAGTCGCCGAGACTTTTCGCCAGTATCCGTGGCCGGGGAACGTCCGTGAACTACGCAACGTCATCGAGCGGGTGATGATACTCGAAGACGGAGATTTGATAACGCCGACCTACTTGCCGCGAGGATTCGGGAAGGACGGCGTAGATATCACGCGCCAATCGCCTTTCAATCGGGGCAGCGATCAACAATACGAGCGCGGCGAGAAAGCTCAAGCTCAGCAGCCGCAACCACCCGCCTTTCAGTTTAAACTTCCAGCCGAGGGCATCGTGCTGGATGACGTCGAGATGTCCTTCGTTAAGCAGGCACTCGAGCGAAGCAATGGCAACCAGACTCGCGCGGCCGAAATGCTGGGCATCTCGCGCGATCAGCTTCGCTATCGTCTCAAGAAACTCGAAGAGATCGCCGGTCAAGCGCAAGAAAAATAAAATGGCGGCCCGCTTCACTCGAGCGTTCGGCATTTCTGCGAGTTTTAACCTCTCTTACTAATAATCACAACAAGGTTTAGTCGCGCGCTCGCTCTATTCACGGCAGTCATCCATCGCAACCTCACTTCGAAGCGTGACGACGGTCACAGCATCGAGGTTCACACTTTCGGTATACTTGCGATGAATGATTGCTCAGAGCGCGCGACTCGACTCATTCTTGACTGGCATGAGCACGAATCTTAAACAAGTATCAAGCATCAGCCCCGGGCGAGGAAGCCGCCTGCAATTAATCAGCCGCAGAGTCTCAAAACTGAATGCATACATTGCAGTGGCCGCGCTGGTCTTTGGTGGCGGCTTGTTTGATCTGGCCGGTTGCGCGAATGGCTCGGACCTATGCTGTCGAATGCGCGTCTCGAGAAACACACCGGCGATCGCCTCGCACTCGTGTTGCGAGCGGATTGAAAAACAAAATGGTTCGGCCGGCGCGCGATCGGCGCATGCCAGAGACTTCGAGCCGTGTTGCGCGCTCGACCCGATCACCAGCCAGGTTGACTTGCCGCAATCAGTTAGCGCTCGGACAATCGCGTCAGATCAGAACTCGCAAACGGGCGGACCCAATAAGTGTTCGAATGACGAAGCGCGGATTCGACGCAGTTCGATCACGAATCGAGGCAGCACTTACCTCTTATGCTGTGTGCTCCTGATCTAAGGATGGTTCACAACAACTCCGGCGATCAACTGTCGCCGGTCATTTGGTGAACTAAACTTTGATAGGAGATACACGATGAAAAGCATAAAAGCACTCGTTTTGACTTTCTTTCTGGCTGTGACCGCGTACGGCTACGTAGCCCAGAGCGCGCAGTCTTCATCGAATAAAGACTCGGCAGTGGTTTCAAAAGATCAGGGTTGTTGCACAACCGCAAAGGCGGATTGCTGTAAGCCTGACGCCGAGTGTTGCAAGCCTGATGCTCAGTGCTGCGCGGCGCAAATGAGCTGCTGCGGCAAGGACAAGCAGTGCTGCAGCGGCGGAGGCAGTTCGACTGGCGCCAATGCGGCGAAGGGTGAATGCTGCGCGATGTGCGATACTTGCTGTAGCGCAGATCCCAAAGTCGCGAAGACGCCCGCAAAGGCAAACGAGAAGAACTGCTGCGGGTCTTCCTGCGCTGTGCGCGCTTCGGCAAAGAAGTAGGCGCGAAAGGTGAACTCAACGCGCGGTCGAACCGGCAGGTTCGACCATTCTAAACGGGAGTGGTGAGCCGCCTCAAGAGACCGCTTGAAGCTAGCCCACACCAAGGTGCTGAAATGGCAGATTCATTCTTTGCGGAGGTCTGTAGTTACAGGCATATCTTTGGCAAAATCGGAACCGACGGAAAATATGACTTGCAGTGCCTCGTAGGTTATTTCCAGCCCGTCATCCTGTTTAATTTTAACTCTTAGCGGCGTCCATCCGGTTTCACGAGCATATGCCCTTTCATATGACATTCCTGCAGCGCGGTTTTCTTCTCCGCCTACAACGTAAGCCGTCAACCCTGCTATCTCAATGGTGCTCTTTATTGAGCTCAATTTGTCCACTATCTCGGTACATTGGTGAGAGGATGCGGGTGTTTTATAGAGTGCTTTTTCACCAGTCTGTTTGTTGATTCGGTAGTGACCATCTTTTAGAACCGCCGTGGCTTTACCATTCCGGGGGAAAAGAGTTTCTTCATACCATTCACCTTGTTCGTTAACCGACCGGGAGACTATTCGCTCAGACCTCAAGATCCCCTTCATAGACTCTTGAACTAGATAGATGACTGTATGGGGGGAACCAAGCTTTTTTGTTTTTGAATATATTGTCTTGCTTTCTAGGCTAGCGAAAGCCAAGCTTACCAGCACCGTCGCAGCAATCAGTGCTCCTAAAAACATTCTTCGTCTCTTCATAAAAAGGAGACCTCCTTTTAGTCGCAATATCCTGGAACAGTGCAAATCCCGCATACACAAAACTGGTTCGGATTCTGCTGACACGTCCCTACTTCACGAAGACATTCCTTGTCTCCCTCGCAAGTAAGTGCACAATAAACAAAGCTTACGTCGCAGGAGCCAGGATCGCAACCAGCTGAAGGGCAATTGCTGTCGCATGCTTTACTGGGAACTGATCCTGAAGCAAATGCGAAAAGAAAAGAGACAAGCATGAGAAGGCGAAGTACCTTCATGTGCGCTTCTCCTGTCGGGATGTGGGTTAGCTTACCGCGATACGATACTACCTAACGACCAGTGTGTCGCGAAGCGATTTCCAAGGTTGCGCAGCGACCGGCTTTTCCACGGTTCGACCGCGCATTCAACCTCAAACACACCGCTACCAACCATTCGATACCCTCATCCCCTCAACTCACCGCGGATAAGTCTCAGAATTCAGTTGTTAGCGACACGACTTGTCGCGTTATCTTGGGTGATTCTTCGCTTTGGCTGGCCATATTGCGCACTACTGCAATCGCGGTTCTTAAACAGCGTAGCGATTTCGAGCGGCACGTTCGTTGCTCGTCAGCCGTTTTAGAAAGCAATGTCTTTTGAAGAGGCGGGTCGCGCATGACCATCAACGGACGAATAATTTTCACGCGCATTCTTTGCCCAATCGATCTAACTCCCGAGTCGGATGAGTCGCTGCGGTACGGCATAGCGCTGGCCAAGGCTTACGACGCGAAGCTGTTTGTCATCAACTGCGTCGACCGCTACGCAGTCGGCGGCTTGCGAGAACGCGACCACATTCGGCAACTCCTCGACACCGCAGTTCGAAAATACCTTCGACTGCCGACTTCGGCAGATTTCAATTGGGAGAATCTGGTAGTCGATGGCGATCCCAAAACAGCGATCGCTCAAGAAGCGGCCGAGCGAAGAATCGACCTGGTAGTGATGCGCTCGCGGAGGCGTCCGTATGCGGCGGCGCTGCTCGGTTCGACAGCGGAGTCAGTTTGTCGAACGGCGCCGTGCCCGGTGATGATCACTCATACTCAGGAACAAGCCTGGGCCGGAGTAACTACCAATGAAGTGGGCCTTCAGCGAGTGCTTGTCGCGTACGACTTCTCGAGCGACTCTGAGCTCGCGCTTTCATACGGACTATCGCTGGCGCAGGAGTACCAAGCCGAAGTTCATATGCTCCACGTTTTGCCCGTTCGTTCGGTCAGGCCGGCCGCGCCCGAAATCGCATTTCTCCCACACGGCGCCGACAACGGATTCCCCGAAGCGGCTGGCCGGCTTCAAAGCTCGCTGCCTCCCGAAGCTCGCGTGTGGTGCGAGGTCAAACACGCGGTTCGCGAGGGACATCCTTATCGGGAAGTGCTGGCGTATGCCGACGAGCAGAACATCGATCTGATCTGCATGGGAGCGAGCGGCACTGGCTTTGGTATGCGCGCCCTGTTCGGATCAAACGCTGACCGCGTACTGCGCCAGGCGCCGTGCCCGGTGTTGATCGCGCGTCCGCTGAGGCCGGCTCTTGCAATGCGCACAGCCTGACGTGATCATTTAACAGGAGGTGATGACTATGAAAATCTTATTGGCAATCGATGGATCGTCCTTTAGCGACGAAGCTGTCAACGAAGTAGCGGCCAAGCCCTGGGAGCCCGGTTCGTGGGTCAAGGTCATTTCGGTGATCGAGCCTCTGCTGCTTCCTACTGTCGAAACCTGGGTGCCGCCCGACAACTACATCGAAGCACTCGAGCAGGCGTCAGAGGACCAGGCACGTTCAATAGTCGATAAAGCTGCCGCTCGAATAGGAGAACAACAGGGTGACAAACTCGTCGTGTCCACTGACATCATTAAAGGACACCCGAAGCACGCGATCGTCGACGAAGCAGAGACGTGGGGCGCCGATGTCATTCTGGTAGGCTCGCACGGCTATCGCGGGCTTACGAAGTTGTGGCTGGGTTCGGTTTCACAGGCGGTCGCGTCAAACGCCAGGTGCTCGGTCGAAATCGTGCGAGGCCGCGCGCACGCCGCGAAAGCGTGAGCGGCAGCTTCCACGGCACGGAGCGCTTGCTATGATCACACACCTGAGTGCGGATGAAGCTCGCGCGCTTCTGGCATCTCGCAGGGTAGGGCGGCTTGGCTGTGTCTATGAAGGCGGGCCTTACGTCGTTCCCATCAACTACGTGCTGGACGGCGAGAGCATCTACACTCACTCATTGCCCGGGCAAAAGATTGAGGCGCTGCGCGCGAATCCGAAAGCTTGTCTTCAGGTCGACGAAATCATCGATTCGTATCATTGGCGCAGCGCCATTGCCTTTGGCAACTATGAAGAAGTCATCAATTCCGATGAACGCTCGAGAGCAGTGCGAGCGCTTCAAGCGCGCTTTCCAAATCTGACTCCTGTTGAATCAGTCCCGGTTCACGACGGGCAATCTTCAGTCGTGGTTTTCGCAATTCGAATACAGGCCATCAGCGGCGCAGGTGAGAAATGAGAGCGATCTTACGCCTGGCGAAGCCATTCAACAATCTCCGACTGTACTAACTGGTAGACCTCTTCTTGAGTGATCCCCGCGCTCTTCTTAACTTTGAAAGAGTGATCTCCACCTTCGATGGCGTACAGCTTAGTTGAAGCGTTCAGCGTTTTGATGATGGGCCGCAATTCGTCGGGCGTGCCGAAGACGTCTTGCGAGCCTTGAACGAACAACATCGGCGTCTTGATTCCAGGCAGATGTTCCGCACGCTGCTTTTCAGGCTTGCCCGGCGGATGCAGAGGATAACCGAGAAACACCAGCCCTGTTAGTTCACCGACTCCTTCGGCGGCGACTTGCGATGCGATTCGTCCGCCCATCGATTTGCCGCCTATCGCAAGCTTGTTTCGACCGAGCCTCTTGCGCGCGCGAACTGTTTCAATAACCGCTCGATAACAGTTTTCAAGTTTGTCTTTGGTGTCAGGCACGTGGCGGCCGAGTTCGGTGTAAAGAAAGTTGAAGGTGACGGTATCGATTCCGCGAGCTGCAAGCTGCGTTGCAAAGCTCACCATAAAACTGCTCGTTTGTCCCGAACCCGCTCCGTGCCCGAGAATGAGCGTGACTCCAACTCGATTCTTTTTGCTTGCCGGATAAGCGAAGGCCGTCACGCTCTGACCCTCATTGAGCTCGACTTTGAATTGTTCAGGCATCGTCTCGGTCATTTAGGGAAAGCAGGATTGCTCATGATGTCCGCGATCTGCTTGTTGTGGCGAAAATTGTGCTCGGGAATATAAATGAACCACTGATAAGCATTCAAAGTGCCGAAGATCGGAAAAGGATGGTCGAGTGTGTGCGCCTTCAACGGCAGATCGGTAGTCTCGATGAACTTGAGCGACTTTGCGCGGCTGTCTTTGAACAGGGTCATAATGTCCGCCCTCGACATTTTCCGTTTGAGAGGCTGAATCGGTTCGGGAGCGTTCGCTTTTCCTCGTCGAGCGGCAAGAATGTTGTCGAGCGTTGCTTCTTTGCCGGCGGTTTTCGTCTCCCAGTCCGGATTTATGGGAGCAGCAAGCGCGCGCTCCATCGCGCTGTACAACAAACCTTCTGCGAGCGCGATGTGTTCGGCGGTTTCTCCAACCGTCCATTTGAACGGCGCCGGTCTGAAGTTCCATTGCGCGTCGGTAAGCTTCTCGACGTGGGATAAAAACTCATTCTGCGAATCCATCAGCAACTTGATTGCCTTCGCTCTTTCCTCGGCGGTGATCTTTCCATCGCTCGATTCGGGGTGAGTGAAAGCCGGAGCCACGCTCGAAATGAAAAACATAACAACAAGCATTGCAATCGCATTCTTCATGATAGTTCCTCCTTCTGATCCGTGTGATGATACTGGACTCATTGCAGCGCGGCAATGTAGGGTTCGAGTGACTCGGATTGCGACTGGCGCCGCGTCCGCGAGGTTCAATTCGAGAGAGAATCACGACTGAATCTATGCCCACCGCGCAACAGACTTTTGAAGAATCGTTGCGAGAGAACGTGCCACTCGCTCCAATGACTACGCTCGGCATCGGAGGTCCGGCGAAATTTTTCGCCGACATCACAACAACCGATGCCCTGATCGCCGGTGCTGTATGGGCCCGCCGGCGAGCGCTTCCTCTTTTTGTTTTAGGCGGAGGCAGCAACGTCGTCGTAGCAGACGCCGGATTTCCCGGGCTCACATTGCGTGTGAGCATTACGGGAATCGAATCGCGCTTCGATGAACACACAGTTGTGATTGAAGCGGGCGCAGGCGAAGAGTGGGACTCGCTTGTAGCCCGGTGCGTAGCTAATAACTGGTCCGGAGTCGAATGCTTGTCCGGAATTCCAGGGCGCGTCGGCGCGACTCCGATTCAAAACGTTGGCGCTTACGGACAGGAAACAAGCGAGACACTCGTGTCCGTCGAAGCGTTCGATCTCGTAACTAATCGTCTCGTCACCCTTGGCGCCGCGGAATGTGAGTTCGGCTATCGCACCAGTAGATTCAAATTGAGGGATCGCAACAGGTTCGTCATCACTCGAGTCACATATCGGCTGTTGGGTGACGGCGGGCCTTCAATTCGATATGCCGATCTTCAACGTAATCTCGCCGAACGCGGACTTGAGCGGCCCACGCTTGCGCAGGTTCGCGAAGCTGTGCTGGCAATACGTCGCAGCAAAGCGATGGTTATCGATTCTGCAGATCCGGATTCGCGAAGCGTCGGTTCGTTCTTCGTTAATCCAACAATAGAGCTCGAAGAATTCGAGCAACTCAAACGGCGTATTCAATCGCAAGCCGAATGCGACTCGAACATCGTTTCGTTCCCTTTGTCCGATGGGCGCGTGAAGCTCTCAGCGGCATGGCTGATCGAGCAAGCAGGTTTCAAGCGAGGCTACCTTCACGGGCGAGTCGGAACTTCGACAAAACATGCTCTTGCGATTATAAATCGTGACGGCGGAACTGCGCGTGAGATTGTTGAATTGAAAGAGCTGATACAAAGCCGAGTCTTCGATTTGTTTGGCATCGACCTTACGCCGGAACCGGTGTTGATCGGAATGTGATCGTGGTATCACGAAGCTGGCTCGGCGGGGCCTTTCTCTTCTAGACACAGCAGCAGGTCTTGAGATAGCATCACTGCCGCTCCGAAGGTACGAATAGCGGGCCCTGGGTTGCCTTCCCAATTCGATTTGCGCGAGCGAGATCCATCGCTGAACCTGGTTATGTTTAGAAAGAGACTTCTCCCATCTCTTTGCGCTTTGCTTTTGGCTCCAAGCTTCTTGCTCTCCGTTTTAGCTTCGCGCGAGTCGCGTATTCAGTTGCAGGACTCCCAGGTATCGGCCCAAAGTGCAACTCTCGTCATCAACGAATACCTCGCCGACCCACCCGGAAGCGCTTCGAGCGATCTGATTGGCGACGCAAACGGAGATGGAGTTCGCGACGCGACTCAGGATGAGTTTGTTGAATTAGTGAACAGCGGCGCAGCTCCGCTTGATGTCAGCTCGTTCACGATCAGCGACGCTACTCAATCAAGATTTACCTTTCCAGGCGGCAAAGTTATTCCGCCCGGCGAAGCCACGGTCGTCTTTGGAGGCGGAACGCCCACCGAAGCATTCGGAAACGCCGCGGCTAACGGGCTCGTGTTCGCCATCGGCGGATCAGGGCTCTCGCTAAACAATGGCGGCGACACAATAACGGTCAAGGACAACATGGGCGCGACCGTAGCTACCCTGACTTACACGTCGACTGAAGGAAACGCCGATCAATCGATAACTCGCAGTCCGGATGTGACGGGCGGCTTCGTCACTCATTCGACTGCGACCGGAAGCGGCGGCGCGCTCTTTTCGCCCGGAAGCAAAGTCAATGGAGCGCCGTTCACAACAATCGATCCGGTGATCGATTCGATTTCCCCTGACAGCGTGATCGCCGGAAGCGGTGACTCGAGTATCGTTGTCACCGGAATGAATTTTCATAACGGCGATCAGGTGCGAGTGGACGGCACGCCGATTTCAACGGGCTTCGTAAACGACAAAGAACTCGACGCAAACATTCCGGCTTCGGTGACCAATACTCCGGGCGTTTACGCGGTAACGGTTCGTGATCCCGGCGGAGCGATATCCAACTCCGCCTCGTTCAACGTTCTGAGCGAGATGATCACTTCGATTTCGCCTGAAGGAGTTGTTGCCGGAAGCGGCGATGTTTCAATAACCGTCATCGGCAAGAACTTTCGTGGAAGCGCCCGGGTGCGAGTGGGTGGAACACCGATCTTCACAGCTTTTTTCAGCAGCACCGAATTAGACGCTGTGATTCCAGCGTCGACAACTAACGTGCCGGGTTCGTACTCGATCACGGTCGAGAATCCGGGTGGAGTGATCTCGAATGCGGTGACCTTCACTGTCCTCGCCCGGATTGGCATCAACGAATACCTGGCCGACCCGCCTGACGGTTTAGCGGGCGACGCAAACGGCGACGGCGTTCGAGACTCCTCGAACGATGAGTTCGTCGAAATCCTAAACCGCTCGACCGCTTCGATTGACGTAAGCGGCTTCACGATTAGCGATAACGACGCACAGCGATTCATCTTTCCATCGGGCACGCTTATACCAGCCGGAGAAGCTGCGGTAATTTTCGGAGGCGGCACTCCTCACGGCGACTTCGGAAACGCAAGAGCGAATGGATTAGTCTTCACCGCGAATCTGTCACTCAACAACGGAGGCGACACAATTACGTTTAAAGACGGGACCGGCGCCCAGATCGAGAAAGTGGTCTTCGGAGCGACCGAAGGCGGAGCCGGTCAGTCGATCAATCGCAATCCGGACGGCGCGGGAGTCGGCTTCTCCAATCATTCTACGATTGCCGCCAGCGGAGGCCGATTGTTCTCACCGGGGACGCAGGTTGACGGCACTCCGTTCACGTCGGGACCGCGCATCACTTCGATCCATCCGGACACAGCAACGCAGGGCGATCCGCAGTTTGATATGACGGTGAACGGCAACAACTTTGAGGGAGGCTCGCAGGTATTGATTGACGGCCAACCGCTAACGACGGCCTTCGTTTCAGCGAATCAGCTTATCGGCCACGTTACGGCAACTGTGTTGGCAACAAGCGGGCTTCATCAGGTGCAAGTGCGCAATGAAAGTGGCAATCGCTCGAATTCGACTACGTTGACAGTGTTAGCGCTACCGCCTTCTGTTATTTCCATCACCCCAAGGACTGTGACCGTAGGCGCCTCGTTTACGCTGTTCATAACGGGTTCGAACTTCGTGTCCGGAGCAACGGTGTTGATCGACGGGGCTTCGGTCACAAGAACATTCGTCAGCTCACACGATATGAGGGCTACCGTACCGTCTTCGATTGCTGCTGTCATTGGGAGTCACGCGGTCGTGGTAGTCAATCCCGACGGTAAACAATCGAACTCCACGACGTTTGATGTTGTTGCTCCCGCAACGCTGCTCAGCTCAATTACACCATCGACGGCGATTGTTGGCGGACCCGGATTCACAATGTTCCTCAAAGGCTCGAACTTCAAGAGCGGGGCCGCAGTCTTTTTCGATCAAACTCCGCTCGCATCGACGTTCGTATCGAGCACTCAACTGAGCGCCGAAGTTTCAGCTTCGCTAATCTCGTCGATCAAAGTTCACACAATCACGGTTCAAAACCCCGGCGAGTCGCCTTCGAACGAACTCGTTTTTCAAGTCGTCGCAGATTCACCGCTGATCGGAACAATCGATCCCGCAAGCGTGATCGCAGGGGGCGCTGATCTTACTGTGACGATAACCGGTAAGAAGTTTCAAGCGGGAGCGGTCGTTCGCGTGATTGAAAACATACAACCGACCTTGCGGTTGAACACGACGTTCTTCGACAGCGAGCGAGTTCAAGCAATAGTTCCGTCGGCACTGATCCAATTGCCGGGTCTTGTTTCGCTTGCGGTTGAGAACACCGATGGCGGCGTGTCGAACGCGATCGCATTGCAAGTGCTGATAAAAGATCCGCTGGTGATCAACGAATACCTTGCAGATCCTGCAGCGGGGCTTGACGGAGACGCCAACGGAGACGGCACACGAAGTTCGTCGCAGGACGAGTTCATCGAGCTGCTCAATCGAAGCGCTCAGCCCTTTGACATCTCAGGCTACACGCTGGCAGATGCCGATGCTGTGCGTCATGTCTTTCCGGCTGGCACCGTTCTTCCTCCATTTGAAGCAGCGGTAGTCTTCGGAGGCGGCGCGCCAATGGGTTCTTTCGGAAACGCTGCGGAAAACAATCTAGTGTTCAAGGCTTCGATGGGAGGACTGTCGCTTAACAACGGCGGTGACACGATAACCCTTCAGGACGCGCAGGGACACATCGTTCAACAGATCATCTACACTTCTGTCGAGGGCGGCGCGGGTCAATCAATCAATCGCAATCCAGATGGCGACGGCGCGACTTTTTCGCTGCATACCAATGTGGCCGGGGACGTGAACCGCTTGTTCTCGCCGGGAACAAAAGCCGCTGGCCAAACTTTTTCGATCAAGCCTCGCATCGGCGCGATCACGCCGGGCTCCGTGCGCGTCGGTTCGCTCTCATTCACGCTAATCGTTTCGGGCTCTAATTTTCTTCCCGGTGCAATCGTGTTTTTAGGAGACACGCCGCTTGAAACTGTTTATCGTTCGGACGCGCGGCTCGAAGCTCAAGTGAGCGCCAATCTCCTGACCGAAGGCGGTGGCGCGGCGATCGTGGTCAAGAACCCGAAAGGAGAAACTTCGAGCATCGCGCGTTTGTTGATAGTCGACGATCCGCCGCGCGCGACTCGGATCACTCCGGAAAAAGCCGGAACCGGCGCCGACAGCCTGGACGTTTCGATAATCGGCGAGCGCTTTCAGCGCGGGGCCGGTGTTCTCGTGCAAAGTATTCCGGTCAACACGAGATTCGTCTCTTCGACTATGCTGGTTGCAACCGTGCCGAGCAGTTTCTTCGCAAAAGCAGCGTCGCTTAGTTTGGTAATCCTCAATGCCGATGGGAATCAATCAAACGCACTAACGCTCACGGTCGAGAATGGGCCATTGATCACTCGACTGTCGCGCTCGAAGATAAGAGCGGGAGCTGGAACATTTGAGTTGACCGTTGGCGGCGTGGCGTTCAAGCCTGGCATTGTGTTGTTTGCCGGCGACGCGCCCTTGAGCACTACTTACATCGGCGAAACGTCTTTCACCGCTCGCATTCCAGCCGAGCTGATCAACCAACCGGGACTGCTGACGCTTCAGGCACGGGATCCGGATGGCGGCCGCTCGAATACAGTGAAATTCAAAGTGGTTCAGTAGCTAGCTGAATGCTGAGTGTGTGTGTCCGCATTGACGATGAACGCTTCCCGCAAACCACCTCGGCGGACCCACACTATTTGTTCACTTGTTGCTGTGCCAAGAGCGACCTTTGTATACTGAAAGGTAGTTGGAGCCGACCGTCATGGAAAATGCACTTACCTTGACCGAGCAGTTTAGGGAGTATGAAGATAGGTGGGTGGCGATCCTGGAGACCGAAAGCAGAATTGTCGGTAGCGGTGCTGATCCGTTAGAAGCGAAAGCCGATGCAGAACGCAAAGGCTATGTCGAGACGACCCTATTTCAGGTTCCCGCTCTTGATCAACTATACGTCCCGTAGGAATGAAGTTTGATTATCTTGAAATCCCCAGTCGAGATCCGGGCAAGCCGTCGGCTCGGCGGCCCTATATTCCAATAGGAATCCTTAGCGGTAACAGATAGTAACAGTCGTTCAGTAAGCTGAACCCATGATGGTTCAAAGGCGAAGACATGCGTCTGAATAACCTCTCTATTAACTTCTTTGATCTTTCGTGGAGATAACCAACGCGCCCTCGAACAATTCAACACGCCAAGCTTTCTGGTAGTGAGGTGATAGTGTGTTGCTAGCTAGCGAGGGGGAAACCACGCCTCCCCAACCGCTCTACGATTTCCCGTGCTATGGAAGAGGCTAAGGAATTAGGAAGGGCGCTGACGGTGTGAGGGGTGATAGGTACACGGACGCCATCCTCTGATCTGCTCCATTCTACAAGGCTCTTCTCAAGCCAGCGGTGTAGGATAGGGAGCGATTCTAAGTCGTTGTTGTTGCAAATCGCGGTTATTTGCTGTGCATCTGGGAATGCCGCCTCAAGGTTGTATTTCACCTGAATCGTTTCTCCACTATAGGGGATTCTACTGGTTTCCAGTTGCATTTTAGTGCCCTCCGTAGCACGCACACAAAAGTCTCGCAAACAGCCTTTGCTAAAGTCAACGCACACTTGACGGTAGTATGATATTCCTGCGTTGCTGTCCCGAGAACGCGCAGATAGTATTATCAACTATGGAACATAAGGCACAACGGGCTCAGGTTACCATAGCCATTATTATCATCTTCAATATTGTCTTCGGGCTAGGATACGGCGGCGGTCCGTACCCGCTGATTTGTTCTATAACAAGCTTTCTAACTGCCGCAGTCGCACTGCTGGCATTTGTGTGGCTTACCGTATTGATCGATGATTGGAGTGAGAAACTTGCTGAACTGAAGCGTGAACGCGAATTGAAACAGTCAGGCAGTGATCTATAGGGCGAATAGCTCTTGCCGGCTCCAAATGTGATTCGTGATGACATAGGCGGGAATCGACGCAACGAAGTAGTTTTTCGCAGCAAGACACTATCACCCCACTACCAAGCTTCCCCGTTGCCTCATCTAAAAAAGTGCCCGAACACCCATTCGTTGACTCACGTAAGAAAGTGCCCGAAATCATTCGTTGCAAAACCGCCAGAATGTTCATTAG